>Ga0209448_10000007_pt1 | contig 76057 bp, 57 predicted proteins | sample BogFormECP14_OM2_FD_188245 | JGI IMG/M metagenome (GOLD analysis project Ga0209448, IMG submission 188245) | Bog forest soil microbial communities from Calvert Island, British Columbia, Canada - ECP14_OM2 (SPAdes) (version 2) | ecosystem: Environmental > Aquatic > Freshwater > Wetlands > Bog ... | reverse complement strand
GGCTGGTAAACCGCCAGTATGTTGTAAACGAATTTGCGGTCGAAAGGCTGGAGCCCATAGCCGGCGCCAATGTTGTACGGATCCACGACAGTAACCTCGCTGCTGGCCTGAACGTTGCTCACCGTGCCCAGTGCTTTGCTGTAGGTAAAGTTCTGCTGCAAGGTCAGACCATGCCAATCCGACATTTTAAGAGTGACGAAGCCAGCGTTGTAGTTACCGTAGCCGAGGCTGGCGTTCACTCCAACGCCGGAGGTCAACTGACCGCTGCAACCTATTTCCGTTCCTGTCGGGCAATTAAGTGGAGTATTCAGCATGGTGCGGGGAAAATTAAACCCGCCGTTGTCCAGATCGCTCCACAAGTTCCAAACGTTTTGTTGGACGAGGTTCTTGGTGCCGGCTGCTCCTTCTTTCATAGCGACAGCCTGGGTGCAGCTTGTGAACCCGGTGCAATACCCGGTGCCCGAGAGCGCCGCTTCGAAGAAAGGTTGTGCGGTCACGGCTGCGGCATTGGCTGCGCAGCCGCCGCCAGAAAGACCGGCAAGGCCGCCGCAGTATTGCAATTCCAGGTTGGCGTAGGCTTTGGCGAAGCTCTGACCACCAAGCGTCATCATCGTCGGTACCGCGTTGATGTTGACGGGCTGATATTCGTTATTGATCTTTCGCCCGATATAGCCGAATTCGATCATCGTCTTGCTGTTTATCTGGCGCTGAATTGTAAGGTCGAACTGATCAGATTGATCGGGGCGGAAATTCTTGTCCAGGGCCGCGCCCGCGCCAGCTGCGATAGCGTTGATGCCTGGAAAGTCGGGCTGAGGAAGGGTTGTACTGGGCGTGGGAATCGGCGCAGTCATGCCGTCCGTGCCGATGCGGAATGCATTGGCTGGTGTAGCAAGGTTGGGGCCGGCGCAAGTCGTGTTAGCGATGCCCACGGTCGGGCTCTGTGCGCCAACGCACTGCACAGGCTGGATGAGACCAGTGCCAAGCAGAGGAACCAGCACGAGGTCTACGCCGTTGAGGCGTCCGAAGATTCTGCTGTAACCACCCCGGACGACCGTCTTTCCCTGGCCGAACACCTTACCCAGGAGTCCTTCGCTGTAGTTTGGATTCCAAGCTGCAGCGATTCGAGGGCTGAATGCGCCATAGTAGGGATCATAGGGGTATTTTTGCCCGCCGCCGGTATTGCCCACGAGGGCAAAACCGAGTTCCGGATTGTAGACTTGCCCCTGCAACGCCGCTGATTGCCGTTGATTGAGATATCCCTGTAGGTCAATTTGCTGGCCCGCTTGGTCCACGAGTTCGACCTGGCGTCCTTGTTGTTCGACCGGGGGCATCTCGAGTGTCCAACCCAAGCCGTAGGTGACGGTGAGAGTGGGCTTGATGCGCCAGGAGTCGCTGAAATACACGTTGTAGTAGGGAATTGTGCTGACGTCTTGCGCTGGCGTGAGTGGAGGATTCAAGGTCAGCTGCGGACCAGAACGGGTGAAAGCGGTTTGAGCGATGGAGACGATTCCAAGCGCGGCCGTGTAGTCTCTTCCAAAATTTGTTTGGTCTGCGGAGGCCACCGTCGCAGGGATTATGCCCGCTAGGTTGATTCCGGCGCCGGTAGAAGTGCCGAGCTGATAGACGGGTTGAAAGTTGATACCGCCGCCGTTGTCGCTGCGTTCGTGAAAGTTCCAATTGCGCTGGTAGGTGCCGCCGAACTGGAAGAGGTGATTGCCGTGGAGTATGCTCACGTCATCCCGAACCATGTTGTCTTTGCCGTCCCAGAATCGAGTACGTGTGTTCTGGGTATCCACGTTGTAGGGCGTGAGTGCAAATCCGTCCGCAGCGCTCGCTTCACCAAAAGGCTCGAGAGCTCCTCCCAATCCAGTAATCTGCGGATTGTCGCCGCCTGAGCCCCACTGCCAGAAGTTTCGCAGATAGCTATAGTGAAAATCGTTTGTCGTGTTCGTGGTGATATTCGTCGTCAAGGACGCGACGTAGAACCACGGCACCTGCGGCCGCTCGGACAAGGAGACAGGTGTTCCGCCAGCAATGTCGTACTGGCTGTCAGTTGTCCGAGTCAACTTATAGTAGCGGTAGCTGGTCATAAAGTGCCACTTGGCTCCAAAGTCGTGATCCAAGCGAGCGACACCGAAATTGCTGCTCTGCGGAACTTGCATGTTGCCGGTGAAGACGCCAACATTGCCGCCTGCGGGTGTATTGTCACAAAAGGAGAGCCCATTGCATCCTGCAGTATTCGGCATGGGCATCGTGGACCACATCTGCTGAACCGTGGAATTGACTCCGATGCCTCTGGGATCAAGAGTTGTACCGGCATACGTAACGCCCTGGAAGGTCACCGGGGTTGGATTCAGGTTGTAGTATTGCCCGCCGAAAAACAGCAATCCCAGGCGCATGGAAGCGGTTGGAACGTTTCTGTTAATCGTTTCGGAATTGGGCCAACGGAAGCCTTCATAGTTTGCGAAGAAGTAGGTCTTGCCGCCGAGGAATTCCTTGTTAACGATCGGCCCACCTACGGCACCGCCGAAGCGGCTGTAATGATAGCTGGGAACCGGAACTCCTGCCGCGTTGTTATCAAATGTATTCGCAGACCAGTTGTTGTCCAGATAGTATTCGTAGCCCGTGCCATGCCAGGCGTTGGTACCTCGTTTGGTTACCATGGACACCTGTGAACCAGCCGAACTGTTGAAGTCCGCCGTCTGGTTCGTTGTGCTGACCTTGAATTCTTCGATGCTATCAATCGGGGTTGGCATTACCCCGGTGGGCCCGCCGCCGGCGTTTCCCGTAACTTCGTTCTTGATAAGGCCGCCAGTCACATCGCCCGCAAAGCTCGGCGTGTAGATGTTCATGCTGCCGTCCATGTCGTTGGTGTTTTGCCCGCCATCGAGCTGGAAGGAGTTTTGATCCATAGCCACGCCAGCTACGCTGCCATCAGGAGAAACGCCAGGCTGCAGCGTAAAGAAAGTGCTCGCGTCTCGGCTGATGCTGGGGAGCGAGTCCAATGCGACCCCCGAGATCGTGTTGCCCACGGTGGCGTTCAGGGTCTGGAGCTCGGCATTGGTCGCCGTGACTTCGACGCTCTCCGCAACGGAACCAATCTCGAGGGCGACGTTGAGAGTGAGGGCCGTGCCAACATTCACCGTCTGGTCGTTGAGCCTGGAAATACGAAATCCCTGTTTGCTTACCGTGACGTCGTAGGTGCCGGCGGGCACGTCGACGAGAATGTACCGGCCGTTTTCGTTGGTCGACGCTGTTCGGGGGATATTTGTCGCTTTGTCGGTCAAAGTGACCGCCGCAGCTGCAACCGCAGCACCAGAGGGGTCCGTGACCGTTCCAGCGACCGTGCCGGTTGACGAGCTCTGTGAAAAGAGAGCGGACGGCACTAGAGCAAACAAACAGAGGAACAAGCCGAACCCAAACAATGATCGTTTACTTAACATTTAGCAGCCTCCAATTGGGTGCATGTCAAACGAAATAAAATAAAGTCCGGAATTAGGGAATTCCGCGGCACTCGCGCCGCAGTTAAGTCACCGCTTGAGGTGCAAGCGTCATACCAATCAGAAGTTTTTCGGTTTTAATTTGTTTTCAACAACTTCGAGGAACGCAAACGAATGGAAATATGAATTCGTGAAGATAGCCAGGATCATTTCGAGGCGGGCAGGTAGGAACTCGCACCACTTATTTGACAGCCCGTATCAACAGGGGCCTAAAGCGTCCCAAATAAATGAGAGACCCAATGTATTCCAAATCTTGGAGACTTGTGCCGCTCAAAGCAAAGAACTCAAAACACTGCTCGGGCAGTGATTCTAAAATGATTCTGTGAATACTAAATTTATTCTAAACAAAATAAGAATTCAGGCCGGTCTAGGCGTGAGTTTTGACAACTAATGAAAGCAAAAGCGCCGGACCTAAGAGGAGAATTATTTGAGAGGTTGCAATTCCGGAAAAATGCCTGGACTCCTCTCGAGGATTTCAAGAGCCATCACTCATTCAGGAAAGAATCCATACCGATCCACGAGTTAGCGAGCGACTTCAGATTATTTTTATAAGTCCGCGAAACCATATATTCCCTGCCACCAGCAATGCGCAGCACGTATTCCCCGCTTGTTCCAGGGTGAATCTCTTCCACCGAAGATACATTTACCAGGACGGAGCGGTGGATGCGAATGAAGCCATAGGCTTGCAGTTTCTCCGCCATGGTCGAAATTGACTCACGCAACAAATAAGACTCGGTTGGACGCCGCAACAATACGTAGTTTCCTTCTGCTTCGACAGCAAGAATGTCCCCGGGATGGATGAGGAGAATTTTGCCCTTTGTTTTTATCGCGATTTTTATCGGCTTCACCGGCGGCGTCTCCGATCGCGGACGGAATTCCCCGACTTTGGGGCTTTTTTCGGCAGCCACAGCGCGAACCGCGCTCAGCAGGGGCACAGTCTCGGTTTCCTCTAATGATTCTTTCAGTCCGTTTGCAACGAGTTTGGCCCCCAATAGGTCGTTCATATTTGTCCCGAGCGAAAAAAAATTCAGTCCTACCGCTTAATACCAAATTGTTCTCCCCACTGGATGCGAAAGGCATCCGCAAGGAATCATATTTTTAAAAAATCAGATGAGACCAAGCAAAATTGGATGAACATGTTCGAGCGGCTACATCCCATTGCCCCACGCAGACGCTCCACACGCATTCGTGTTTTATTCACAGAATGTTTCATCAAGCGTCTCTAAGCTCCTGCGGCGTCAGCCCCAACACGCGACGTGTGTGCAGCGCAAGGTGGCTCTGGTGGCAGAAGCCATTCTCGAGAGCGATTTGGCCAATTGGTATCCTCCCACGGCGCAATTGCATAGCCGCTCGTTCCACGCGTCGGCGAATTAAATACTGATGCGGCGGCGTCCCCAACGATTTACGAAACAGCGTTTTAAAATGTGAAACACTCAAGCCGGCCACGCCAGCGATCTCGCCGAGCCCGAGATCTCGCCCAAGATTGTCTTCGATGTAGCCCAGTACGGCTTTCAACGTCCGTCCGGCCATCGCGGCTTTTATCGCGCGAGGGGTACGCGCCAACGAACTGTGACTCCGCACGATCCTTGAAGCAAGGCCTGTGGCCAAGGCGTCCATATAAGGGCGGCCGGAGGGATAGCCGTTTTCCATCTCTGCCTTCAGAGCCCATCCGATGTGCTCGATCTGTGGATCGCGCGCCTGGAAACGATTAAAGACTCGCAGTTTGCCCGGATCTTCGCCGGACTCTTCCACCATGCGTTCGAGGACGCGGAGTTTGAGTCCGATCACCAATGCCGTATCCCGCGCTTTCAGCTCCCAGACGCCTCCAAGATTTGGCGGGATGATTTCCAGATCACCATGAATCGTGGTTCCGCTATGTCTTTCTCCCCCACGGCGGCAGTCGACGCCGACCGAGGTTCCAACATGGAGGGAAACCACCACCCTTGGCGAGCCAAGGAATTCAACTATTCCGGGTTGGTCTGAAATGAGGCTGAGGCGTAGATTTTCTGTGGACCCAATGATTTCTGTAGGGAGAGGTTTCGAAGTTCGGCCCTGCAGGTAGCTTCTGCCAAAAGCACCCATACGCGCGGTCCCCTTAACTGCTCAAAAGTAAAACTCGGCTGGAAATTCCGCGCCCTCCTCGCAGGCCGCTACAACCGTCTACACTAATACTGTGAAGCTACAATGCCGACAATCCATACATTGAGCTTTACCTGCTTGGACGTAACAGAATCGCAAAGGTTACACAGAGTTTGTAGTGACCGTCGCGAATTTGGATCCCGTGCGTGAGCGGAATCGAAGTTTGCAACGATTAGGCTGGTTGGCTTGAGAATGCCCGGCAACTGGAACGGAGACTTGTTCATCTATCAGACGGCATCCTTATGGATGCCAGTACGATTGCAGTGGAACTTGGGAACTGGTCCGGAGGGAACTATTGCTGAAGAACCATGACTCGTTAGCCCGGATATTCTTTATGCGAGAAGTGAGTCGGTTGATCTCTGGCGGCAGGCGATCCTGCCGCAGTTCGCAGTGGCGAATGGTCGGCGGATTGGTCTTGGTCCTGGCGATAGGGACTTGGCCCATTCCCGCTCAGGCTCAGAATGTCACTTTCAAAATTCCCCCGGTGAAGATCCCGCTCAAGATTAAAGACCAGTCGGTTACGATCACGGCTTCAGCGATCGTGTCAATGCATTCGAAAGACCAGGAAACGAGCATGTTCAAGTTGGAGCTAACCGCCGATCTTGGCGAACTGCAGCAAAACATAACGCCGCTGCTCGCTTCCCAGTTGGATAAAAACAACGTTTGCGGAGAGCGGATAGCTATCGAGCATGCAGACCTCACCCCGATCGAGCCCGCGAGCCTTGCCGTTGTGCAACTACACTACGAACGATGGGCCTGCGCAAAAGTCTTGGGCAAGGAAAAAAGCAAGAGGCTCGTCGGTGGGAACGCCGTGATCGAGGTCAAGCTCACACCGGCGATCGCGGAAAACAATACCGAACTGCGCCTTGTGCCGGAGGTCGGGAGGATCGATGCGGATGGGTCGCTGGGCGAGCTGCTTCGCACTGGAACACTCGGCGATATGATTCGCGACAAGATCCGGACATCTATACTCTCGGCAATGGAAAAGGGAACGAACCTGAGTGCCACTCTTCCCTCGGCCCTTCAAGGACACGCCGCCATCCGGAATGCTGAGTTCAAGGATGGACGCGCGGGGCGCTTAATCGTTGTGCTCGAGGGTGAGGGACAAATTACCAGGGAACAGATTCAGGAGCTTGCGAAGCAAATCAAAGAGCGCATGCCAACAAAATAAAGGATGCGCATGAGCGCGACGCACAATCATTCCCGCGGAGACAAGCGAACGGACAGAAAGTCTTAGCCGATGCCACTACCCTCAGGAAAGCAGGAAGGCGCTGAGTTCCGTATTGAAGCGATCGCGGTTCTCGATATTGGAAAGATGAGCGACGTTCAGTTCCACGTAACGCGCGCCCGCGATGCGCTCTGCAAGGTAATGACCGTCGGCGGGAGTAGTCGCGGCGTCGTGTGTTCCGGCAATCACGAGAGTTGGGACACGAATCGCCGCAATAGCTTCGCGCGCGTCGAAATCGCGAATGGCGGCGCAGTTTGCGACATAGCCTTCGGGATTCGCGCCTTCAAACATGAGTTTGGTTGAAGCGACGACTTCTGGAGACTTGGTGCGATAGCCAGCAGAAAACCAACGTTCCATCACAGCGCTCGAAATAGATTTCATTCCTCCTTTTCGAACGCCTTCGATACGCGTGTTCCACATTTCCGGAGTGCCGATTTTCGCCGCCGTGTTGCAGAGCACCAATTTGTGAAACCGGTCCTTCGCGTTCAGCGCCAGCCACATCCCCGTTTGGCCGCCCATGGATAATCCGCAAAAATAAACGCGATCGAGCTTCAAGTCGTCGAGCAGCGCAAGCACATCCCGTGCCAACTGCTCAATCGTGTATGGACCAGGCGTGACGGAAGACCGTCCGTGCCCGCGAGTGTCGTAGCGCAAGAAGCGGAATTGCTTCTCGAATGCGGGCAACTGATGGTCCCACATCGAGAGACTTGCGCCGAGCGAATTCGAAAAAACCAAAGCCGGCGCTCCCAAGGGGCCAGCGAGTTCGTAGTGGATGCGGGCATCTTCTAATTGCGCGAAGGGCATAAGACTCACTTCTTCCGAGATTTTTTCTGGTCGCGATACTCCGTGCTCGACGCCAACACGCGGTCGATGAACTGGTCGGCGACCCCCAAATAGTTAGCAGGGGTGAAGAGGCGGTCAAGCTCAGCCTCGGAGAGATTTGTTTTGATGATGGCGTCTTGCGCAAGTACGAAGCGCAGATCGCGACGCGAGCTCTGGGCGCGTTTGCAAGCAAGGTCGACAAGTTCGTGAGCCTCGGAGCGCGGCATTTTTTCCGCCAGAGCCATAGTGACCGCCTCGGCAAATATCAAGCCGTGTGTAAGATCCAAATTTTGACGCATGCGTTCCGGATCGATTTCCAGTTCCGAGACGGTGGTCGTCAAGTGATGCAAAGCGCCGGCGGTCAAGCGGACAATCTCAGGCAATGTCTCCCACTCCGCGTGCCACCCGCCCAAACCGCGCTCTTGCTCTTGAACCATCGCAGCGAGCATGGTGCTGACGAGCGAGGGCACACGGGCCGCCGCAGCCAATACGACGGCCGACGTCACGGGATTGCGCTTGTGAGGCATGGTCGAAGAACTGCCGCGCCCGTCTGCCGACGGCTCAAAAACTTCGCCGACTTCGGTTTGTGTGTGCAGAGAGATGTCGCGGGCGATTTTGCCGAGAGTCCCGCAGCAAAGCCCGAGCGTGGCCGCGATTTCCCCCGAGCGATCGCGATGACTGTGCCAGGGAAGTTCCGGCAACGGGAGCTGTAAATCTTTGGCGAGATTAGCCGCGACGTCCAAGCCGCGCGCGCCGAGAGCCGCCATGGTGCCAACCGCTCCGCCAAATTGCAGCACGAGGCAACGCTCTTGCGTTTCGGCAAGTCGCGCACGATGACGGTCGATAGCGTCAAGCCAACCAGCTGCTTTCAGTCCAAATGTGGTGGGAAGCGCCTGCTGCATCCAGGTACGGGCCACCACGAGTGTTGCTCGATTTTTATGCACCAATTCGCCCAGCACGACGGCGAACAGATCAAGTTCCGAGGAAATCAGAATGAGCGCCTGCCGCAACTGAAGCACTCGCCCTGTGTCGATGGCGTCCTGACTCGTTGCCCCCCAATGTACATAACGCGCCGCTTCTTTCTCTTTTTTGGTGACCAGCAGGGTGAGTTGTTTCACCAGGGGAATCGCGAGATTGCCGGCACTTGCCGCGGCGCGGGCGAGATCTGTCATGTCGTAAAGTTCGGCGCGGCATTTCGCTTCAATGGCGGGAGCCGCCGTGGCCGGGATGAAACCGGCGCGCGCTCCGGCTCGTGCAAGGGCCGCTTCGAAATCGAGCATCGCCTGAAGTGTGGCGCGATTGGAGAAAACCTTTTCAACCGCTTGAGAGCGAAACAAGGGGTCAAGCAAGTTCATGCGCTGAGTGTAATCACTCCTGCCAGGGAATGAAAACGGTTTCCTTGGCGGCTTGTAGGAGGGATAAATGGCTAGGCGCGGGCCATGCTGCTTGGATTTACTTCCCACCTGACCCGCCAGCTAAATGCGTTCAAGTATGATGGCGATACCTTGGCCAACGCCGATGCACATGGTGCAGAGGGCATATTTTCCACCAGTTCGCAACAATTGGGACATCGCGGTGGTGATAAGGCGCGCGCCGCTAGCGCCAAGCGGATGGCCGAGAGCAATCGCGCCACCGTTGGGATTTACATGGCTCGCCTCGTCGGGCACGCCGAGTTCGCGGAGTACGGCCAGGGCTTGCGAAGCAAAGGCTTCGTTTAGTTCGATCACGTCCATCTGGCCGATTGTCAGATTCGTTTTGGCAAAGAGTTTTCGAGACGCCGGAGCGGGTCCCATCCCCATGAGGCGCGGCGCCACGCCCGCTGCCGCAGCGGCGACGACGCGCGCTTTGGGAGTTAACCCATGGCGCTTCGCTGCCGATTCCGAAGCCAGCAAAATGGCGCAAGCGCCGTCGTTCACGCCGGAAGCATTTCCCGCTGTTACGGTCCCTCCGGGCTTCACAATGCCGGGCAATTTCGCCAGCGCCGCGAGAGACGTGTCGGCGCGCGGGTGTTCATCGGTGCTGAACAGAACGGCCTCCCCTTTTTTTTGAGGAATTGCGACGGGCACGATTTCCTGCGCAAGCAGCCCACCGCGCATCGCGGCCGCGGCGCGTTGCTGGCTTCTTAGCGCAAACGCATCCTGATCTTCGCGCGAAACGTGAAACTCCTCCGCAACAATCTCCGCGGTTTCGGGCATCGAATCGACGCCGTATTTAGCCTTCATGAGGGGATTGATGAAGCGCCAGCCGATGGTGGTGTCTTCCATTTTCGCCGTGCGAGAAAAAGGGGCATCCGCTTTGCCCATCACGAACGGCGCGCGCGACATGCTCTCGACACCACCGGCAATGATGAGTTCTGCCTCGCCGCTCTTGATCGCGCGCACCGCAGTAGACACGGCGTCCATGCTCGAGCCGCAAAGGCGATTTACAGTCGCTCCGGCAACCTCTTTCGGAAGCCCCGCGAGCAGCAAAGCCATGCGGCCGATGTTGCGGTTGTCTTCTCCGGCCTGGTTCGCGCATCCGTACACCACGTCGTCCAGTGCATTCCAATCCACTTTGGAATTGCGCTCGAGGAGGGCTTTAATCGGGAGCGCCGCGAGATCGTCCGTACGAATCGAAGAGAGCGCTCCAGCGTACCGGCCGATGGGCGTTCGAATGGCGTCGCAAATGTAGGCGGTTTCCATTAATGTGTTTCAAAGCTCCTGAATCGTCCTATCCTAACAGGAATAATCCACGCGGCGAAAATCAAGATGAGAGCGCGAGCAGAAGGGGAGATGGAATGAAATCCAAAAGAGTCGCGATGATTATGGCAGTGCTTTGTTCGATGGTTGCGGCAGGAACCTGGGCGCAGACCAAGGCTGCGGCAGAGATTACTGCGCTACTGCGTGAGTTCATCGCGGGCGCAGGCAGCGGCGACCGCGCGGTATTTGAAAAGTTTTTCGCCGATGACGTGATTTATATCAGAGCGACAGGCGCGGTCATCACCAAGGCCGACATCATGGAGAGCCTCGGAAAACCAGCGCCTGCATCGGAAGGGAAGAGCAGCTATTCCGCCGAGGACATTACGGTTCACGAGTACGGCGACACCGTGATTGTGGCATTCCGACTGGAAGGCCGCACAGAGCACGCTGACGGAAAAGTGGAGAATGCTCATTACCGCAACACTGGAACATTTCTTCGACGCAATGGCCACTGGCAAGCGGTGGCGTGGCAAGCGACAAAGATCAGCGAAGCCGCCAAAGAGAAATGAAACGCGGTAAATTCAGCGGAGAGTGCTGAAGCACTCTTGCCTTCGCTCCACAAACTCACTTGTTCCAGACTCATGCAGTTTTGAAAAGCAAAAATGATTCAGACCGCTTTTTCGTCATCACCTGATTCCTTAAGCCTCTGTCAGGGGATGCTCATTGCCCTATCACGCTTCGATCCTTCGTTGACACACCTCGTCGTCACCCTCACTATGGTCTTACCCCTTCCAAATTTATCGTCCGGTGTCTGCCGATGCGCATTCTTGTCGCTGAAGATGACGCGCCGCTGGCGGAGTTTCTCCATCAACGGTTGCAGCAGGAACAATTCTCTGTCCACATGGTCTCGGACGGTGGGGAGGCCCAGCGCCTTGCTTCCGACCAGCCGTACGACTTCGTAATTCTGGAACTCAATCTGCCTACGGAAGGCGGCCTGGACGTTCTTCGCCACATCCGTGCGAAGAAACCCGATCTACCCGTCCTGATGGTCACCGGAACGAGCCTCGCGGAGGATCACGTCCGCTTGCTCGATGCCGGTGCCGACGATTCCTTGGCGAAGCCGTTCGACTTTGCAGAGCTTGCTGCCCGCATCCGCGCTGTACTCCGGCGCGGCAGCCGCCCCGGCCGCGCCCTGCTCAAAGTCGGCGATCTGGAGATCGACCGCGTCGCTCACGCCGTGCAGCGCGGAGGTAACTCCATCGAACTGAGCCCAAAGGAGTTCGCCCTGCTCGAATTCCTCATGCGCCACGAAGGCCAGGCGGTCACGCGCACCGCGATTGTCGTGTAAATAACAGAAAACGCTGCACTTACAAAACGACTGGCTTTATCGTATTCAACCAGTCGGTTGAATATGCACGCGCTTCAAAAATGGAACCTGCCTCCGCCTGAGATGTTTGGTCCGCCATGAGCAACTTCTTTTCCACTTTGGGGTTCTACCCAGAGGGAGCTATATAATGTAGGTAGACTCCCATCGGCCGGAACCAAGGGTCCGGACCCGGGACAAGGTGACTAACCATGTTGAAGACCAAAATTTCCGGCAAGCCAACGCTTAGCCTGCTTCTCTGTCTTATCGGTCTTCTCTCTTTTTCAGCGCCACTGGCTGGAGCTGGCCAATCTGATCAAGCTCCTCCAGCTGATCAAGCGGACCAGCCGAATCAAGCCGATTCAGCTAATCCATCCGCTCAAAGTGACGCCAACGATCCGCCAACCCGTGTCGCTCGTATTAGCTATCTGGATGGCTCCGTCTCACTTCAGCCCGGAGGTACGGGCGACTGGGGCAGCGCAGCTCGCAATCGTCCCATGACCGTTGGCGACAAAATCTGGACCGACAAAGATTCTCGCGCCGAGCTACAGACGGGCGTCGTTTCCATCCATTTGGGCAGCATGACTGCTCTTTCTTTCCTGAATCTCGATCAGACCATCACCCAGATGCGCCTCGCGGAAGGCTCCATCAATTTCCGCGTCAAAGAAATTCGTGAAGGCGACACCTATGAAGTGGATACGCCCAACCTTGCTTTCACCATCACGCAAGCAGGCGCGTTCCGCATCGACGTCAACGAGAACGGAGATAACACTGGCATCACCGTCATTCGCGGCGCAGGACAAGTGGTAGCCAGCGGAAAAACCTACGATCTGCAAGCTGGCCAGCGCGGTATTTTCAACGGCACGGATGATGTCCGGTCCACGGTTTTGCCGCAAGCGCCTCCTGCGGATGGCCTTGATCAATGGGCCAACCAGCGCGATCTGGGTGAACAGAATTCCATTTCGAAGCGCTACGTTCCAGAGGATATGCCCGGCACACAAGACCTCGATAACAATGGCACCTGGAGCGAGGACGGCGCCAATGGCCCTGTTTGGTATCCCTCGGAAGTTTCATCCGACTGGGCTCCCTACAGCAACGGCTATTGGAGCTATATTGGTCCTTGGGGCTGGACTTGGGTCGACTATGCTCCCTGGGGCTTTGCTCCGTTTCACTATGGCCGCTGGGGTTACATTGGCGGTCGGTGGGGCTGGTATCCCGGCCCGAGAGTCGGCTTCTCGATCTATGGCCCGGCGTTCGTCGGTTTCCTCGGCGGAGGCTTCGGCTTTGGGTTTGGAGTCGGCTTCGGCGTCGGCTGGTTCCCCTTGGGCTTTGGCGAACCGTTCCACCCCTGGTATCACGGGGGCTACGGTTACGTTAACCGGATCAACGTACACAACACCTACATCCACAACGTCAACGTTTTCCACTCCAATGCAAATTTTAACTACGCCTATGCGCACAACACTCACGCCGTAACCGCTGCCTCGCGCAGCGCGTTCACCGGCGGCCAAGCTATTAATCGCGGCGCTGCTCATATCAATGAAGCATCGCTGCGAGGCGCGCAGGTAACAAATAACGCGGGTGTCTCTCCGTCCAGACAAAGCGCATTCGGTGCTGCAAACGCCAAAGGCAACGTCAGCCGCCCGCCTAGCTCCGTCGAGAATCGCTCCGTCATGGCGCGTACCGCGCCTGCGGCAGGGGCTTCTCACATTCCAGTCCGCACTATGAATATGAGCGGCCTGAACGCTGGGCATCCTGGGAACGCGGGAACGACCGCGCGGCAGAATGATCTCGCGCGCAATCGTCCTCCATCCACCAATGGAAACAATTCGCGCAGTTGGAGCGCGCAGGGCAACACGACCGATCACGGTCAGGCCCCGAAGGGTTTCGGCAGTTCCAGCAGCCCTTCCAACAACTCGACCATGTCCGCCCGTGCAAATAATCGCCCGCCGTGGGCTGGTGCAGGCGCTACGGCCAATGGCAGCGCAAATCCGGGCGGCGGTCGCTCTTACACGCCACAAGGGAACGCACCTGCGAACAATCGCAGCTATTCCGCGCCCTCTCGCTCGAACCGGGCGCCCACACGTTCTTATTCCGCGCCCAGCCGGACCTACTCGGCTCCTAGCCGCAGCTACGGCGGCGGCAGCGCCCCGCATGCTAGCGGTGGGGGAAGTGCCCCTCACAGCGGCGGCGGCGGAGCCCCCCACGGAGGCGGAGGGGGCGGTTCTCACGGCCATCGTTAAAATCACCAAAATCAGCACATTTCACAAAGGCTCGCCGCTTTCGAATGCGGGGGGCCTTTTGCTTTCTCCGTACTTGCTTCCAGCCAATCCAAAACGCGGCTCCGCAACTCTGCCTAGGGTTACGGGTTAAATAAGTAGTTCCAGATTGGGCATTTCCAAATTCGACAAAACACTTGAGCCCAATCTGGGGTTTTCGCACGAAGGTGCTATCGTTGAAATTAAGCAATGGGGCCAAATCCTTGAGACCAGCGCTCGAAGGATTCGGTGTTCAAGGACGCAATTCCACGCAACGAGGGGCCAATACCGGCCTTGGTATTTCAGGAGAGAGGAAACCGCAAATGAAAAGATACGCCCTTCACTTGGTGAGCCTGCTCAGCCTCGCGCTGGCCATGGCTTGCTTCATACCGCAGCGCGCCGCAGCGGACGATGACGATCCGCCGGGCCGTGTCGCGCGCCTGGGCTTTGTACGAGGGACAGTTTCCTTTGAGCCAGCTGGCACCGAAGACTGGGTTTCCGCCGTCGTCAACCGCCCTTTGACGACTGGCGATAAACTTTGGAACGATGCCGATTCTTTTTCTGAGTTGCATCTCGGCTCTGCCTCGATCCGCCTCGGCAGCAACACGGGCTTTTCATTTTTGAACCTGACCGACAACACGACTCAGGTTCGTTTGACCGAAGGCACGCTCAACATTCGTGTTCGCCGCCTGGGCGATGACGAAACCTTTGAAGTCGACACTCCTAATCTAGCCTTCACCTTGATGCGTCCAGGCAATTACAAGGTCAACGTCAACGAAGCTGGCGACGCCACCGTTGTTATTGTGCGCGATGGCCAGGGCGAAGTCACCGGTGGTGGCTCGGCCTATGCCGTTCATCCTCACGAAGTCGGCACCTTCAATGGCACCGATCAAATTGACGCCGACGTCGAAAGCTGGGACAACTCGAGCGACGATTTTGACACCTGGTGCGCCGAGCGCGATGCCCGCATCGACAATTCTGTTTCCGCGCGCTACGTTTCGGACGACGTCATCGGCTACGAAGACCTCGACGAATACGGCGGCTGGCGCCCCACTCCGGAATACGGCACCGTCTGGTTCCCACACGTTGCCGTTGTCGGCTGGGCTCCTTATCACTATGGCCACTGGGCCTATATCGCTCCCTGGGGTTACACCTGGGTCGATGATGCGCCTTGGGGTTTTGCTCCATTCCACTACGGCCGCTGGGTAACCGTTGGCGGCGTTTGGGGTTGGGTGCCTGCTCCGCCACGCCCGGTCCTTGTCGGCGCAGTTTATGTCCGGCCGGTTTACGCGCCCGCGCTCGTTGCCTGGGTCGGCGGCCCGCATTTCGCCGTGGGCATTGGAGTCGGCGGTGGATTTGCCGCAGGCGTTAGCGTCGGCTGGTTTCCGCTCGGTCCGCGCGAAGTCTACGTCCCGTCCTATCACGTCAGCCGCGCCTACGTGACGAACATCAACGTTTCAAACACGCGAGTCGAAACCACCGTCGTGAACAACTATTACAACACCACGGTGATCAACAAAACCACCGTCACCAACGTCACCTATGTCAACCAGCGCGTCACGGGAGCCGTGTCCGTCACGACCCCTCAGGCGTTCACTACCGCCCAATCGGTTTCCAGAAACACGGTTGTCTTTAATGCAAGGGAAGTGGCTGCTGCTCCAGTTGTCGCAACTACGCCAGCTGTTGTGCCTTCGAGGCAGGCCGTTCTTGGCGCTGGGGTTACCGCGACAGTGCGGCCTCCCGTCGCTCTGCAAAGCCGCGCCGTAGTTGCAAAGACCGCTCCTCCTCCGCCACCTCCGTCGTTTGCCAAGCGACAGGAAGCGATTCAGGCCAATGGCGGCAGGCCTCTTGCCATTTCAGAGGCCCGTCAGCTTCAGCCTGAGACGGCGCAAGCGCGCCCCAATATCAAGATCGCTCCGCCGGCCAAGCCGCAAGCGATTCAAGCCAAGGGCGTTCAGCCTAATCCAAACAAGCCAGCTACGCCGGTGAACGCCGCCAACAAGTCGGTCACGCCGCCCGTCAACAATCCCAATCGTCCGCCGCCAGCGCGGCCCAACGCACCGGCCACCACGACCACCGCAAATCCGCAGCTCGACCAGAAGCATCAGCAGCAAGTGCAGGATCTGCGCGGTCAACAAGACCTCGAACGTCAAAAAGTTGAGCAGCAACAACAACAAGAGCGTGCCGAACTCGCGAAGAAGGCAGCTGATGAGCAAGCTCAGCAAAAGCTCAATCAACAGCACCAGCAGCAGCTCGAAGAGCTGGAGAAAAAGCACGACGCCGAAGAGGCGAAACTCAAACAGCAACAACAAACGGAGAAAAAGAATCCTCCGAAACCAGCAAAGCCTGCTAAGGAAGACAAGCCTCCAAAGAAGGATAAGTAGTCGTCCTCCTCGTCCAGCACTTCCGGGCGGGGCGTTTGCCAAACGGCATGCGCTCCGCCTCTCTATTTCCGCGGCTTAATTTTCGCTGTTTAATTTCGGCTTCGGTGTGAAATCAGCTGCCCATCTCGCGTAAGATTCATCCTTCCGAGCATGGCAAACCAATCTTCGCGTCCGCCCAAGCCAAAGCGAGCACTTTCCGCTTCATCGCCGATTTCTCTCTTCGTCATCCCCGGTCTGCCGGAAATTCGTAAGGGTCAAAACCTACCTAAACTGATTGCTCTTGCCGCTCGCCGCGCGAAAGTGACTCTTGAAGGCGGCGACGTTCTGGTGGTCGCGCAAAAAATTATTTCGAAAGCGGAGGGCCGCATCGTTCGCCTGTCCAAGTTCAATCCTTCCTCCCAAGCCCTAGCCCTGGCAAAAAAACTCGCGAACGATCCGCGTTTCATCGAGGTAGTCCTCCGCGAATCTCGGCGCATCGTACGCGCGGATCGCGTTCTCATCGTCGAAACGCATCACGGTTTCGTTTGCGCCAATGCAGGCGTGGACCATTCGAACGTCGGCGGTCGCGATTTCGTCACTCTCCTGCCGAAAAATCCCGACCGTTCCGCCCGTCGGCTTGCCGACGCCCTGCGCAAGGAAACGGGCAAGCGCCTCGCCGTCATTATCAGCGACACCTTTGGCCGCCCTTGGCGCTTGGGTCTCATCAACGTGGCCATCGGCGCGTCCGGCGTCCCATCTCTCGTCGATCTTCGCGGCACACGCGATCGCCATCGCAAACTTCTACGCGCCACAATCCTAGCCGTCGCCGATGAACTCGCCGCCGCCGCAGGACTCCTAATGGACAAATCTGCTGGCACACCCGTAGTTGTCATTCGCGGCTTCCACTACAACTTCGTCCAAGATCCCGCCGCTCGCATCATCCGCTCGGCTAGCGAAGACCTCTTTCGTTAACGTACCGGCCTTGCGTCCAGTTTAGTTTCTTGCTCACACTCAGCGTTTTCCGCTTGCGCGAATCTCCACGTCCCAGCATCCTTGTTTCGCCATGTCTCCTACAAAAAAACTCTCGGTCACCGCTCTGGCGGGCGGTATCGGCGCATCAAAGCTCCTCCTCGGCCTATATGGCGCCATGGATCCGCATGCTCTCACCGTCATCGTCAACACCGGTGACGACATCGTGCTGCACGGCCTGAAAATCTCTCCCGACCTCGACATCGTCACCTACACGCTCGCCGGCGTCGTCGATCCCGCCAAAGGCTGGGGCATGCGCGGCGAAACTTTTCATTTCCTGAATCGCCTTGGCATCTACGGCCGCGAAATCTGGTTCAATCTCGGCGATCGCGATCTCGCTACCCATATTCACCGCACGGATTTGCTTGCGCATGGCAAAACGCTAAGCCAAGCCGCGGAATCCATCCGCCTCGCTCTCGGTGTGAAGTCGCGCATTCTGCCCATGTCCGACCAGCCAATTCCTACCATCATCGAAACTCGAGACGGCAACATGCATTTCCAGGAATACCTCATCAAGCACCGCACCGAACCGGGCGTCCGCGGCATCCACTTCGCCGGAATAAAACACGCTCACGCCGCTCCCGGCGTCCTCGAGTGCATCTGCGACGCCGACCGCGTGATCATCTGCCCCAGCAACCCGCTCATCAGCATCGGCCCGATTCTTGCTGTGCCGCGCGTGCGCGAACAATTGCGCGCCCGCAAAGAAAGCGTCATCGCCGTCTGCCCCATCGTCGGCGGCAAATCCCTAAAAGGTCCCAGCGACAAAATGCTCATCCAACTCGGCTGCGGTTCCTCCGCCTCTGCCGTCGCCAAGCTCTATGCCGATTTCACCGGTACCTTCGTCATCGACCGCCGCGACGCGTCGCAGGAATCTGCCATTCGCGCCCTCGGCATGAAAGTCGCGATCCTACCCACCGTCATGCGCACCCGCGCCCAAAAACGCAAACTTGCGCGGGCTTTGCTGGCCCTCTAGCAACAGTTTCCCAAATTCGAGACAGGGTCATTATAGAAACAAAGATGGAAGACTGGAGTGAGGTAGAACAGGTCCGCACCGCCACCGAGTGCGAGCGCAAGATAGCTGCATCAAACGAGTGCTTTCATCCAAGAAAATGAGTGGGCACGGCTACTCGTTCATTGTCCAACTTTTCGCATTCTCGAATTTCTCGCTGCTGAGCCACACATCCTTGTCCCACTCAGTACCGATCGCAACAATCGCTTCACGCGCCGCTTCTTTGTCTCCCGCCTTGACTGCCATGCTCGCGAATCGATTCCTCTTTAATGAGGACACTCCGTATAGCTGTTCGAGCGCAGCATAACCGCGTTCGATTCTAGGCCAGGACATATGTTGCATGGCGGTTTGCTTCGCATCGCACTGACATGCCTTAAGGCTGGTAATTTCAAAATAGAGAATGTCTCCTTTTTCGCCGCCAATTCGGTCGGAGACTTCTTCGGCGAACGACTCAAGCTCCCCCTCGTCCCCGTACCATTTGGTCTGCAAGGAATTCGCATGCTCACGGTAGAAATGATAGTAATCAGGCTCAAACGTGACAGCTTGTTCCAGGAGTTCTCGGGTCTGTGATTTGTCCCACCCTTGGGCGAGAGCCACCGTTTGCATCCCCTCATACCAATACGGGCACTTTTCCTTTAGGCGCGCCGCTTCCGCGAGCGTTGCGCTAGCTAATCCAACGCGTTCTCCAAATAAGTCCCAACCTTTGTCGGTCACACTGCTGGCGTATCCGTTGCCTCTGGCTCGCCACGCATAGCCCATATAAGCTTGTGCAAGACTTATGCGGGCGGCGGCGGACTCCGGCTTTACTGCAATCCATTTGTTCAACGAATCGAAGAACATCTTCCAATCAGACTCATCTGGATTTGCTCCGAGAAATGTCTCGTGGATTGCGAAATAGAACTCCAAGACCTTCCACGTGCCGCCGAGGACTCTCCCTTTTCCCTCCCGCGCTTCCTTTATAGTTTTTTCCAGCTGATCATAATTTCCCTCGCTGAAATATTGTTTTATTGGGCTCTGATATTCGAGCTCTGTTTGGAGATTTTGCGGGGACACTATAAGCGGCTCGACGGGCCGCGCAGCTGCCATGACTTGGCTAGCGTGGCTGTTTGGGTTGTAGCCACGCACGATCTGAAGCAGGGCACTACTGTCCAGCTGGGCGCGCGCGTGCGTTTTCCCGCAGGAAATCCCCGCCAAAGAAACACTTAGCGCCATTAGAAACGTAAGCTGCTTCTTGGAAAGCATATAAACGCTCCTACTTAAAGATTTACGTATCTAAACCGTACGCGACCAGTTTTTCCAAAGAAACTGTACTGAGGGACGGTATCGATAGTTGATTGGACACAGTGCGAAAGCACTTTGGGAAACTCCGTCGGCAGCCAGTTGGATATCCCTATCGTGTTGCTCTAGCTAAGCTAGTTGAGCTGGGAGGGGGTGGGCTTAAGCTGCAGCGAGGAATGGCGAGTAATTCTGCCATGCGCTCGGCCAATTCGCTACGAGCGTCACCGTCATTACCACCACGCGGACGGTTTCAGTGGCTTGGGGATTTTTCTTTCACAATGATCAGACCCCACGGCGCGATCGTTGCCTGTTGGCCTTGCGCGAACGATTGGCCAGTCAACAGATCTGTTCCCGCCCCATAGGAATAGACCACCTCAGCGGGTGAGCTGGAATAATTGAGAAAGTAGTGGAGCTTCCGACCGTCCTGACCGACACCGTGTTTGACGCGGACGCTCGAAGGTAGTTGTTGGTCGGGACCAGCAAGGCCCGCGGCGCGAAGCGCATCCAGCACAATGGCTTGCTGGAGCTTGTCGGACAAAACTGTACCTTCGTAGGTCAGCGTTCCTGAGCCAAAGCTATTCGTTGTCACAGCAGACCAGCTTCCGAAGAACGGATGCTCGTAATAGGCGAGCGGCTTCGCCGTCTCCAACTGCAGAAACTCAGCCCAGGTGCTGACTTTGTTCTCTTCGCCAACGTGAAATGGATCGCCTCTCAGCGCTAGCGGTTTTTCCAAATTCGAGAACTCCTGATACGTAAATCCTGCCGCTTTTCGCAACGGCCCAGGTGCCATCTCCCAGCGAACGGCGGAGTTCTCGTTCGTAAATGCGCTCTTGAAAGTCATCAATACGTGGCCGCCGTTGCGAACGTAGTCGGAGATTCTGTTCAGCAAAGCGTCATCGGCGACATAGAGGCAAGGAACGATGAGCAGTTTGTATTGCGAAAGCTCAGCAGTGGTAACGCTGGGAAAAACAAAATCGCTGCCCACATTGGCAAAATAAAGCGAGTCGTGAAGCTGCGCCGCAATGGCGTTGTAGCCATGCGAAGCCTTGCCCGGCACCCAGCCAGATGCCGGCATTCGCTCGAAAGGCATGAAGCTGATGGCGTGCGCGGAATCCACGCTGTAAAGAATCGCGACGTCGTTGTGGATTTTCATGTTGGCCAGTTCGGGGCCGATCTTTTGGAGTTCGTGAGCGACGCGGCTGACTTCGGCATAAGCGCGATTCGGTTCGAGGTCATGGCTCAGCACGCCTTTCCAGTAGGTCTCCTGGCCGGCATGAATCGAGTGCCAATGCCAATACTCGACCATGTTGGCCCCGCTCGATACATGCGTATAAACGTCGAGGCGCAATTGCCCGTCGTAGGGAGGAAACTGGCCGGCGGAATCCCAGCCAAGCGTTTGTGCGTTTGTTTCGGTCACGAGAAAGTTGGTGTGCTTCAGCGAGCGCGCAAAATCTCCCTGCAGCGCCTGCCACGCGCCATCCATATGATCCTGCGTGCCGTGATAGGGATTGTTGGCGACAGCGTCGAGAACAGCGGCGACTGTGGGTTCATCCGTTCCGCCGCCCATCATTCCTCCGAAATCGTGAGTGATAAACTGGTCGGGCCGGCGATACTTGCGGACCAGCGCGGCCTGCCATCCAAGAAAATTTGTCACGCGCATCTCCTGCCAGCGGCTCCATTCGAGTTTGTAACTGGTGCTGGTGGCATTGTCGCGCGTGGGCATGTCCGCCCAGTCGTTCACGTCCTGGCCCCAATAGTTCAGGAACCAGGCCTTGTTGAGCGTGTCGGTGGTTCCAAACTTTTTCTTGAGATGCTCTACGAATCCAGTGAAAACTTCGGGATTCGAGGCGCCGTAGCCGCTGGTTTCGTTGTCGATTTGCCAGCCGATTACGACCGGATTGTCTTTGTAATGGCTCACGAGATTTGTGATGACACGCTCGGCGTAAAAGCGGTACTTGGAGTTATCGAAATCCATGTTCTGGCGCATGCCATAGCCGACGTAACCTTCGCCGAGCGGCCGCGCCAGAATCTCCGGATGCGCGTGCGCCATCCAGGTCGGTATCGAGTACGTAGGCGTGCCCATGATCACCTTTATGCCAGCTTTACCCATGGCATCCACGACGCTATCCATCCAGGCGTACTCAAAGTGTCCGTCGCTCGGCTCCCACAGACTCCATGTGGACTCGCCCATGCGAACAACACTGATTCCTGCAGATTTCATTAGCGCGACGTCTTTTTCCAGCTGGCCGGGCTGCAGGTCCGCGGGCATGTACTCGTTGTAATAGGCAGCGCCGTAGAGGATGGTGGGCTGCGAAGCGCCGGGCGGGACCGCCGGTTTTTGTGCAAATGCGGAGAGACACGCTACCGACATCGACCCTGCGATCAATAATCCGCACAAGACGCGAACAGTGTTAGCTTCGTGCCGTAGCATGAATGCCTCCCGAACCGCTTCCGTCTCGCAGCCGACGAACATTCTAGTCCGCTCGTAACACAACCACGAGGCCGATGGGAGACTAGTTCACCCGGCTGCTGGTTTCAAGAGCAGTGCGTCGAACTAACAATAGGCGTTGCCAAGAAATGCCGTTTCGGGTCATATAGCCTCTTCTGGATTAGGCAAATAAGTCCCACGAGAAAGCAGGAGAGACGGATGTCCGCATCATTTCGAACCGCCGGGTTCTTCTTCTCTGCAATGACTCTATTTCTGCCGCCGACCGTTTTGTCGCAGCAGCAAGTGCGTCCGCCGCTGCACTCCAGCGGCCACAACATCCTGGATTCCGCCGGGCATTTGGTGCGCCTTACTTCCGTCAACTGGTACGGCTTCGACCAGAAAGAATTTGTGGTCGGCGGACTGGACCACGCGCCCCTTGCCACGATCATCGCGCAAATCCGCGCAATCGGCGTTAATTCTGTGCGGCTCCCGTGGGCCAATGAAACGCTGGAGCGCAATCCCGTGGTCCCCGATTACGCCGTAAAGGCAAATTCGCAATTTCGCGGCAAGCATGCGATGGAAGTCATGGACGCCGTGATTGCCGCTCTGGCACGCGCACACATCATGCTCATTCTCGATAATCACGTGAGCCGCGCTGACTGGTGCTGCAAGGACGACGATGGCAACGGTCTCTGGTACAACGCGGAATATCCAGAAGAAAAGTGGCTGGCGGATTGGCAGGCAATCGTTCGGCGTTACAAGCATCAGCGTTGGGTCGTCGGCGCGGATCTTCGCAACGAATTGCGCAGCGGAGCGCAGTGGGGTGGCGACGATCCCCATCTGGATTGGCATGCAGCGGCGGAACGCGGCGGCAATGCGGTGCTTGCTGCGAATCCGAACTTGCTGGTGATGATAGAGGGACCGGAGTATTCCACCGATCTCACAGCGTTTGGGAAATTGCCCGTCACGCTAAAAATCCCGAATCGTGTCGTCTATTCGCCGCACGCTTACGCAATCGGCGGCCATACCTTTCAGAATTATGGCGAATTGAAGCAAGCCTATGATGCACGAGCTGGGTATTTGCTGCACAACGAGCCTGGCGTGCCGCTGTGGGTTGGTGAGTTCGGGGAATGCCAGACTCTGCAATGCGGAGATCGCGCGCAATGGTTCCGCTGGTTTGTGCAATACTTGAGCGAGAACGACTTGAGCTGGAGCTACTGGGCGCTCAACGGAACACAATCCAGCGGCATCACGCGCAAATATGACGAGGTGGAAACGTTCGGCCTTCTGACACCGGATTACCAGCACATCGCCGCGCCCGAAATGGTCCGTCTTCTGCAAACCATCGAGAGCCCACCGCAACCGAGCAATCCGTAAACCATCACAGCGGGTGGGCGCCTTTTTCGCAACGTGCCTCGCAGTGTGGTATCTTCAAAAACTTCGAACATGACAACCACTCCTCTCACTGCAACGGACTTTCGCCACGCGCTCGGCCAATTCGCCACAGGCGTCACAGTCATCACCGCCCCGCGTGCTCCCGGCCAGGCGTACGGGATGACTGCCAACTCTTTCACCTCGGTCTCTCTCGACCCGTTCCTCACTCTCGTTTGCGTCGACCAGCGCAGCCATCTCCTGTCCCTTCTCAAACAAAACCGCTTCTTCGGCGTCAACGTTTTGAAGGAGCACCAGCAGGCTGTGTCCGTGTATTTTGCGCAATCTGAACAAACCTCGGAAGCGGAGACGAAGCTTGGCATTCGCTATCGCTGGACACAAGCAGGCGTCCCGCTCCTCGAAGACACCATCGCCCAAATCGTCTGCAGGGTCGTCGCCACCTACATCGCGGGCGATCACACTATTTTTCTAGGGGAAGTTCAAAGCGCCGATCTGTTTCCCGGTGAGCCGTTAATCTTCTTCCGCAGCCACTACCGCCAACTTGCCCCGCCCCGCTAGCGTTTCACCTCTAACTCCTAAATTCGATTTCACTATCTTTAGTGCGCAGCCCAAAAATTCTTCTTGACAATATTATAACTTCAGCGTATATTAACGCATGGGATATACCGTAGCGCCAGCTTCTAGCTGGCGCTTTTTCTTTGGACTGGCCACTTTTTCAAGTTGCAGCCCAGGGCACCGTAGGTCAAAGTCGTACCCGGCACGCCTCAGCGCAAGCCCTTTAGAATCAATACTTCAATACTTACAAAAATGCCCGTTAATATTGATTCTAAGCCACTTACAGAAAGCTTAAGCCTTTTAGAACCAACGCTTACAAAAAACCGGGGGGTGTCAGTGTCCGCCCAGCGAATCCCGCTTCACTCCGTACTCCGCGCCCCAGCGATCCGTCATCTGCCCGCGAATCTCCCAAAGCTCGGGGAAAAACTTATGACGCATGCCATCCTCGAGAATCTCGACCGGCCGCCCCTTGAGCGACTTGGAACCGAATCCAATCGTCCGGTAAATCAGCTGCATGTGCTCGTATCGGAATTTCTGGAACAGTTCGTCGAATTCCGCCAGCTCTTCGGCCACCATGTACGCATCCCCATGGTTGTATTGCGAATCGTAGATCTTTTCGATCGTAAGCCCATGCTTGTCCAAATAATTCGTCTTGAACGAATTCCAGATCGGCTGGTACATCTTCAGCAGCACGCGAAACCCGGGCGATTCTTGCCCGCTTCCGTTCCCCAGCTTCTTTCGGATCTCTTGATACTCCTTCGGCGACATCGTCTCCAGCAACGCCAGCTGTTGAATCATCAATTTCTGTGCCGTGTGCACGCGCCGAAATAGCGTAATCACACGATTCGTATTCTCCTGCTGCAAATATTCATCGATATCCAGCAGCGTATAAGCCATCAATTTCATCCACAGCTCTTCGATTTGATGCACGATCTGGAATTGCATCTCGTCTGCGTTGCACAGCTTGTCGTAGTCGAGTTGGCAGGAAAGTAGCGTCTTTGTGCTCAGATACACCTCGTAGTCGAGCGTCCCGTCGCCGCCCATAATGGCGTAAAACTGTTCTCGATTCACGCGCACCTCCCCGAATGCAGCCGCCAGTACAATCGCAAATACGCTAGCGCCCTGCGCAATTCATAGTGTTTCGTGAACAAAATCCTTAATGCCTGTCCACGCTCGCCAATCCCGTCCAGCTATATCCTCGTTGCGAGCGCAACAACTCATCCTTGAATCCCGAAGCCAGCCACGGCCGCACTTCTTCTTCCTTCAAGTAATATGCCACTGGCGTGACCAATTGATCGAAAACATTTGCATGGACTTCATCGAAGGGGTAGCTGTGCATCGCAGCGAAATAATCCCCATACGGCAAATGCTTCGGCCCTTTTCCGTCTGGTCCCGGTCCGTAGAAGAGCTTGATCACGACCCAGAGAAACGCAGACGGAATCAGACACAGCACGCGCAACAAACCCGCGGGCAATTTCGAAGTCACCGCCGTTCTAATTGGATTGATAAACCGTGGAATCCACTCATTTCCTTCATATCCATAAACCCAAAAAAATACGCGCCCACCATTCCGTGCGCGTGAAGCCAAACTCGCAAACCCCGCGGCTGGATCTGGCAAGTGATGCAAAACTCCCACAGAAAACGCCATATCAAAAATCGGCTTCACCGGAGGATGCAGCAAATCCCCAATCACAACATGCGCATTCGGCAAATCCCGTGTGTGCGCAAACGCCACGAATGCGCTCTCACCCAAGTCAAGCGACACAATCGCCTTCGCGCCATGAGAGGCCACGATTGCGGTGTGCCGCCCCTTGCCGCATCCTCCCTCGAACACGGTTTGTCCCTTGAAATCTTCGCCCGTTACCGGCGCGATCCAGTCGAAGAACTCTTGTTCGTAATACCTGCGCAAATCGCTCCAGCGCGTCCACTCCTCCGCGAACCGCGACGCCGTCTCGATCTTCACATTCTCCAAATTCGCGGGCATTAGAATTGGCACGCCGTCGCAAATCGAAAACTCCGCTTTACATCCAGCACACGCCAGCGTCCCCGCCATGACGTGCTCTTTTTCTTCGCGAACTCCTTCTTTGCGAAGCGTCAGTTCACTGCCGCAATTCGGGCAAGCAAGATAATTCAAAGCTTCTAGTCGCATGTCACCTGGAAATACAATGGAAAATCGAAATGCTTCAAAAATTCAGAAGGGAAGTAGTGCCTATCAGTTTTTCTGGAAGGCATGTCGCAAGGCACCGCGAAACATCGCAAAGAGGCGCGCCATTTCCGCCGAACTACCAGCCTCCGGCTCCCGCCGTTCGCGGAGGCTCATCGCGACCCGCCAGCGCTTCGCGACGGCTGCGAAATTCGCGCACACTATAGACGGGCTTATTCTGCGATTCGTAATAGGTCCGCGCCAGCATCTCGCCGATCAACCCCGTCGCAATAAACTGAATGCCGCCCATCACCAAAGCCATTCCCAGAAGCATCAATGGCCCGTGATTCGCCAGCAGCCCTTCATCCAAAATCGCTTTGCGGAGGAACACCCACAATCCTATGCCCGCTCCGCCGGTCAAGCAGGCCAAACCCATCAAGCCGAAAAATTGCAGAGGCTTCGTCGAATAATCCAAAAGGAATTTTACGCTCAGCAAGTCCAGGAGCACGCGCACAGTCCGCGATATCCCGTAATTGGACTCCCCATTCTTGCGCGCGATATTCGAGATTGGTACTTCCGCCACCGAAGCTCCCGCCCAACTCGCCAGCGCCGGAATGAACCGATGCAGCTCGCCATACAAATGAATCTCCGACAAAACCTCCCGCCGGTAAGCCTTGAAGGTAGTTCCAAAATCGTGCAAATCCACTCCAGACAGCTTCGCCATCATTTTGTTGGCAATCCGGCTGGGCAGTTGTCTCGTCAACCAGTGATCCGTGCGCGATATCCGCCACCCGCTTACCAAATCGTAGCCTTCTTCAATTTTTTCCAGAAACCTCGGAATCTCATCCGGGTCGTGCTGCAAATCTCCGTCCATCGAGATAATGATTTCGCCCCGCGCAAAATCAAATCCGGCCTTCAAAGCTGGGGCCTGCCCGAAATTTCTTCGCAGCTGCACCACATTCACCCGCGGATCATGCTCGTAAATATCGGAAAGCACTTTGAACGTTTTGTCCTTGCTTCCGTCATCCACAAACACAAGTTCATACCGCTCGCCAATCGCATCCATCACTTCCGTAAGCTTCACGTAGAGTGGTGGAATATTTTCCTGTTCGTTGTAAAACGGAACGACGATCGAGTAGCGAATAGGTGGATCGTTCTTCATGCTTTCAGTTCTAGGCTTTCCTCAGGCTTCTTGGGCTGCGAAACCATAGTCTACCAGCCGAATCCCCTGCGAGGCGACAAGATTTCGTATTTGCGTGTTCGTCAATATCTCCAGTTCGGCTTGACGCGAAGCTTGCAGCCGGGTCGCCGATTTGGCCAAATCCTCATCCGCGTATCCCGGATGGCACATCAATTCGGTCGTCCCCTCCGGCAAAATCTCGAGCAGTCGCAAAACGCCTTCCTGCGTCAGCTCCCCCGTCTGCGCAATTCCGCAAAAATAGTCCGCAGCGGCAATCCCAGCGCGTTCCGCCTGCTCCCGCGCATCCCGCGCCAGCAGCTTCAAGCCTCGTGCCTGCACACCTTGCTTCATCACTACGGTCCCTTTTTGTTTCGCACCTGAGGAAAGCGCCGCGCGCAGGCTCGATTCCTCATGCGAAATCCGCACTGCCGCAATCCCATGCCTCTTCGCCAGCCGCAGCGCGATCTCGAACAACCCTGGCAGCATCTGCACGTGACGGTGCCCGTCAAGATGGGTCGGCTCGATTCCAATGTCGCGCACCTTCTGAATCTGTGCGTCCCATTCGCGCTCTACTTCTTCAAGCAATACACTTCGACGCGCCAGCTTCAGAAGCAAACTCTCCGGTTTACCCTCCAACTCGCCCCGATCGTTCAAAAGCGTCGTTACCAATTCCCGTTCCGCTACTGGCTCGCCATCGCTCAAGTTCAAATGCACCCCAACTCCCAACGCCGGCGTCGTCCGCGCCAAATCGACGCCAGACGCAAATGCCGCGCCATTGGCCAGCAGGGAAGCGCTCGTGACGATTCCGTTGCGGTGCGCCTCGGCTATCCCCCGGTTGACGCCCTCCGTCCACCCCAGGTCATCCGCGTTTACAATCAGGTTTCTCAAGGCTCGCCTGTCCCGTCGTTCCAACCTGTACTCCGGTACAGCTATCCTTTCGTGCGCCCCCACTCGACCGTACCATTGACCCTTTTTCTCCTCAACTTTAGCATGCCTTTTAGAGGCAAAAATGCCGCCAGTTAAGACGCGTGAGAACAGGGTGTTAGGCGAGCGCTACGGTGACAAGCGCCGAGGCCGCCGCATGAATTCCCGCGTGCCAGTCCGCCTCGAGTGGGATGGAGACGCCGGAAAGCGCATTTCGGTGGAAGCCCACACCCGCGTCGTCAATCCGTACGGCTGCATGGTGGTCTTAGAGCAGGAACTTAAGCTCGAACATCGCCTGGCGCTAACAAATCTTGCCACGGATACCAGTAATGCAGCAGTAGTGGTCTGGCGTGGGGTTCCGCGCCCGGATGGCTGGGAGTACGGCGTCGAGCTTGTCGCGCCGGAGATGGATTTTTGGGGGCTTGAGCTTTGATGAAACCTCAACCGAACGTCAAACCGGCTACTTCGGCCCCTAGAGTGGTCTCGACGCGTCCGCCCACGGCGGAAGAGCGTCGCCGCGCCCAGCGTGTCCTCCTCAGGATCCGGGTTGTGGTCCAGGTCACCGGCAAATCGAATACGCTCGAAGGGCATACCCATACTGTCAGCGCGAGCGGCGCCATGTTGATTATTCCCGAGCCCCTCCCGGAAGGAACCATGGTTACCATCGAAAATCCCAAAGCCCAGAACAAGGTCGAAGCACGGGTGGTGCGTCCGCCGCAAATGAGCCATGAAGGCTCGCAAGTTCCCGTGGAGTTCACCTCGCCTTCGCCCAATTTCTGGGGCATCTTCTTTCCACCCGACGTTAACTGACGATCCGACAAGGATCGTCATCCTGAGGAGCGCAGCGAGTCGAGGGATCTCTCCTGACTCTGTGCCCTCTGTGTCCTTCCTGGACGATGTTCTGGGCGGGGAGCAAAACTCATCGCTTTGTTTTTCGCGTCCCCCGCTACAGTTCAACCACAAAAAAGCGGCCCCGACTAAGATCGGGGCCGCTCGATGACTTTTGTACTGAAGGGGCCGCTACTGGATGATCGTAACGTTGATCGCGGACGCAGCCGGTGTAGCTACCGGGCTCGTCGTGATCGCGATGCTCGTGGTGCCCGTGACAGTCAGGTTGAGCGTACCGCTCGCTGATGCCGCCGTAGTAGCGTCCCCCAGGTAGTGTGCGCTGATCGCGTGGGTCCCTACGGCCAATGCCGGGGCGGTTGGTGTCGCAGTCCCGCCTGCCACCGTGGCTGCCGTGCCGATCATCGTGCTTCCATCGAACAGTTGGACCTGCCCGCTAGGAGTGCCACCAGTCACCGAAACGCTGAACGAAAACGTAGCGGGCGAAATGACCGTCCCACTGGTCACGGTCAATTTTGTAGCCGTAGCCGTCTTGGTGACGCCGCCGCCTCCTCCGCTGCCGGAGCTGCACCCCATCGTCAAACTGAGTATGCAAACAAGCCCCAACCCCAGTGCCGCGCGATACTTCTTGCGCTCCCCCGGCAGAAACACCAGGAACAGCGCCGCAAAGCCTGTTCCCGCGCTCAGCGTCCACCAGCCCTTGCCGGACGTCGTCGGAGGAGTCGCGTTTGCCGGAGGAATTGCCTTTGCCTCGAACATTCGATCCTCCCGAAGATTGGAAGCTGTCACGGTCCCAGTCCCAGTTGCAGCCGTCACCATGCAGTTCAACGTACCGGGGACAGCCGTAGTCCCTGTCACGTTGATGTTCAGCGGAGAAGGTGTGCAGCTCACCCCAGGGGGCAGACTGGCCGCTGTCGGCGTCACCGCCACCGTGCCTGTGAATCCGCCGGTTGGCGTTATCGTGACCGTCAATGCCGCAGCCGCGCCCGTCATCGAGCTAAGAACCAAAGGCTGGGGAGCATAGAAAACTGTAAAGTTTCCAACCTGCGCCTGCGTCACGGTGACCGTCGCAGACGCCGTCGACGCCGAGCTCGTGTAATTCCCGTCGCCGCTCGTGTATGTCGCGCTAATCGTTTGCGTTCCCGCGGTGCTAAACGTGGTCGTCAGCGTTGCCGTCGCAAAGGCGCCCGTCGTGGTAGTAGCGGCAGTCGGCGCTAGTGTAACTGTGCAGGAGGGAGCTGTGCCGCATGACGAAAACGTAACTGTGCCTGTCGGGCCGGCCCCATTGCTCGCGGAGGGAATACTGTTTTGCGTATAGTTCGTCGATATCGTCGCGACCAGTGTGACCGACTGTGCGGTTGAAACCGAGATTGAGGTTCCCCCGTTGGCCGTGAGGGCCGTCTGCGTTGGACCGGGAGTGACGGTGACCGTATTTGCAGCTGAGGTACTCGGGTTGTAACTGTTGTCGCCTGAATAGGTGGCTACGATAGGATTCAAACCTCCAGCGAGCTGAATGAGCAGATCCTCAACAAATCCCAGGTTGCCCACGGAGGAAAGATTCGTGTTGGCAGAGCCGGTCTTTATGAAGTCGTTCATCGGCTTGCCGTTGTTGGTGAGAGTGATATTTCCCGTTGGACACGGGACCACCGGGATATTCGTGGCGGATGTCGTCGAAGAATTGTTGCAGATAGTCCCCGCGGTTGCTCCCACCACATTCACAACCATGATGTAGTTCGTGCCATACTGGACGGAGGTGGCATTCTGGGACAGGAGGTTGCCAGCGGGATCTGAAGCCCAAATGTTCGCACTTGTTGTGCTGCCTTCCCTATTGACCGTCACGTTGATGGGAGTCGAGTCGCTCGGTGCGAAGGTTCCGTCGCCCGCATAATGCGCTATCACTGGATAGGCCGTGCCTGCTCCCGTGGTGTCATCTCCTGGCAACATATTGGTCGAGATCGTTGCCGTCCCTCCGGAAAGGGTAGCGCGACCTGCGCCAACTTGTGCGAAGTTCGGGGGCTTTGCAATCAAGGAAACTTCGCCAGTTGGCGTTCCTGATCCCGATGTAACAGTAATGGTGAAACTCTGCGTCGCCCCGTGAGTAATATTCACAGTGCCGGTGGCGGGGCTGGTGATAGCGGGCATCGCGGGTTTGAAGTTTGTGGTAACCGTGCTCCAGTTCGCGATCAATTTCGAAGCGTTTACCGACCCCAACCCAGTTGCCAGGTCATAGCCAGCAGTTGTCTGCCATCCTGGAGTTGTTGCGCTGAATGGAGGGTTTGGCTTGGCAGGTTCCACGAGGACGCCCAAGCCGCCCGCCGTCTGATTGCTGCAATTAGGCGAGCCTCCTGCGCACTCCATGGAATTATTGCCTTTCGTTATGTCATTGAAGGTGCAGTTCGCGTTGATTCCACCTGGTCCAAGCGACGAATTACAAGCGCTGGTGCCCGGAGATGTGCCCTGCGCCGTCGCAAGCTTATACAAGACATAGTTCGCATTGCCTTGGCGACCGCTCCTTCCCGCCGCCAACTCCGACTGGTTGACGAGTGCCATCATCCCTGCAAACGCTGGCGTCGACGCGGACGTTCCGCCCACGCCTGTAAAATTGAAATTCGGCCCTGTCAAGTTACAGCCAGCGCCCTTTTGGGCTGTTGAGTCAGCTAAACAGATAACGTAGAAGTTGTTGCTTGCGGTGTTCACCGAGGCAAACAGAGAGACGTCAGGAATGTCCCGTACACCATCTGCAGGCACCCCGGGCGCACTCTGCCACGGTGGTTTCGGATACCCGGTGCATGTATTCGTGGTGAGATTTTGGACCCCACAGTTACTCTGCCCGCCGCTGCCCCCGAGAAGATCCAAGCCAGTCTGATCCACGGACGTACACCCCGTCAGCGATCCCGCGGCCGCGCAACTGGCATTCCATGTGATCTCGGGAATATAGGAGATCGCTGTCTCCAACGCTGCCGTGTTGTTCCAAAAAGTCGTTGGGTTTGTCGCGTCGTCAAAATCAGTTCCGCCCACGGCTACGTTAAACGGCGTCGATGCGCTTCCGCTGACGCTCAGGCCGAACTGAGCCGCGTTTAGATTTCCTTGGTCTGCGTCGCAGACATCCGAACCGCTATCACCCGTGGACACCATGACCGTTATGCCTTGCGCCGCAGCTTGTTCCCACAAAGTGCTGCTAAACGCGGTGTCAGTATCGGCCTCGCAGGACCCGAAGCTTTGGCTCATGACCGGCGCAAGATTATTATCCACAATGTACAACGCTGATTGGTCAACGCCATCCGTGGGTTGTATCCCTGCCAGCACACCGGTTTCCGTGCCTCCATTGACCACTAATAGAATCGTGGCATTCGGAGCAACCGCCCCAACCATCTCCACGTCTAGTGTTGCTTCGCCATCGTCCCCAGGCACGATCCCAGGGTCTGGTCCGTTCACTATGACGTTGTTGGCTTCCGTAAATGCCTTTAGGTTCGCCAAGTTGAACCCATTGCCATAGTCATTTATATCCTGCACGTTGATATTGGAACGCGCAACAATCGCGACCGTTTGGCCCATTCCGGCCAGCACCGTACCCACTGTTGCTGGGATGCTATAAATTTTCGCGAGGTCCCCTGCGCCCACGGCGTAGAGGCCCGTTCCCGTTCCAAACCCCGGCTTCAATTTACCTTCCGCTTTAGCCTGTTCCAGCGCTTTCGAGAAGTGTATGAACGACTTCTGGCGGAAATCGTGAAGTGAATGAATCCTCGCGACAACCGGCGCCAGTGCAGCTGGAATTTGCGGGTCAGACACACTCGCCATGTGTTTCTCGCCATTCACAAGGAAGCTATGAATTTCCGTATGGAAGGCAATTCGCACCGTGCCGGCCGTCCCGCTGAACTCGATAAACATGCCGCTCGCCGCTGGCTTGATTCCTGTGAATCCCTTTTGCGAAAGCCAGTCTGTCACTTTTTGAATATCCGCGCTCGCCGGGCCGAACTGCTGCCCGAACTGTATTGGCGTTAGCCACGCGTGGTAATTCGGCGAGCTCTTGGTTTGCTGTTCGTCCATCATGTTACGCAGCGTTGTTTCTTGCTCCGGGCTGCGTTGCAAAACGAGCAGCATTCTATTCACTAGCAGCGAATCAGGCGCCGCACCTTGATCGAATTCTGCGCGCGCCAATGGATGTACGCTTCGGTGCAGCGTGACGAGATTCGTCTCGTCAATCGGTTGGGTGATTCGTGCGGGAACCGCCACAGCCTGCGTGGCCGACGCGCTATCCGGCTTCGTTTGCGCCGAAGCGCGCACGCCTGAAAACACAAATGGAACGGCAAGAAACAAAATCGCACTGCGAAATATCTGAAAGTTAGTCTTCATGATCCGCCCATGCAACAGATTTGATGTGGCCCTCGGTCCAGGGGGAGCTACCGTACCGCAAAGGATTGGTTCCTGGGCGGAATGGTTGCCCTGGCTGGAGGCCTGCACGAGTACGCTTACTCCCGAAAAACTGAAGGAGAGGTTAGCACAAACCGTTTGCAGCCCTTTCACCAACTTGCTGCCCATCCTGTATAAGTGGTAGCACTCCCGACAATTCCTCACCCACCGCCCACTTCACCCTTAACTTTCGAGAAAAACAATGCTGCAACAATCCAACCGTAAATGCCTGTCTTTTATTCCTTTATTCCGCAAAATCCCTCGCGAAGTTCCCTTGTCTTCCGTATAACTGTTTGGAAGCCTGCTCGTAACAAATTACAAACCCATCCCCCTTTATTTAGTTTCGCCGCTACTCCAAAATATTCGTTTTCCCGCCGGCGTCCCCATCCCGCGCCCCTTTTCAAACTGTTCGACTCTCCGGGTTCCTCCGCTCAGCGCGGGGCCTACCCCGAGGGGGTCGGGGCCCTGGCCAATCTGCATCCTCAACAAGAAATCGGCGCTTCAGTTTTCCCGTGAAACCCGCATCCCTTGTCTTTTGTGCCGCTAACAGCTAAATCAGGGCGGCCCATCTCCCGCGCTCCATGCGACGCGTCGTTGACAAATGTCCTCCACTAGTGCCAAGTAAGGGCGCACGGAGGCCGTATGACACGTACTATTTTGCTTGTGACAGTAGCGTTCCTAGCAGGACTCGGCATCGGCTACTACGCTCGGAGAGCCGGTATCGGCGTGCCACACAAAGCGGACCCCCACGCTGCGGACTTAGCCGCCATCGAAAAACTCCACAAGTCAGACGTTGCGGCCACACTCACGCAAGACCCCGCCTCGCTGACGAGTCTCTGGTCGGACGATGGAGTGAACCTCGGCGCTGCCGGCACGCCCGTGGTGGGTATAAAAGCCATGAAAGAGATGTATGAGCAATTCCGGGCCGGGAACCCGGATTTCAAGGTATTGAACTACGTGTCCGACATCAAAGAGATTCAAATCGCGGGAGACTGGGCCCTCGAGGTAGGAAATGTGCAAGCCACGTACAAGCTGTCTGCCAAGGACGCTCCCGTCAATGTCAACGACAAAGGTATGCGTTTGCTGAAGCGGCAGAGCGATGGATCATGGAAATTTGCGCTGGTTGGCCTGAAATAACTCTGAGAAGGGCAACGAGCAGAGACCTGACTTGTGCGCAGCAGTCCCGATCCTCCTTACCGAATTGAATCGCGGAGCTGAAGGAGAGCGGTATCGGCCGCGTCCACCTTGATCAGGCCAAAGCGAGGATTGTCGAAATCGAAGATCACATAGACGGTGATCGAGATGATCGCGGCATAAATCAGGACATGCAGCCAGCTCCGCGTCTGGCGTTTGGACATGGCGTAACCCGCGAGCAGACCAGAGAGGAGCGCGATGCCAATCAACAGGTAAAACACGAGAGCCGGAAGATGGATCTTCTGCCCAATGGCACGAGAAGTAGCGACATCGATCATTTCGGTGAGAGCTGGCAAAAGAAGCCTGGCAGAGTCTTGAGTTGGGTCTGCCCGGCTGGCGGTTAACGCTTGGGACCAAATCTGCCCCTGCAGTGCTGACGCGCGCGCAAATTCGATCTCGGAGGCTTCCTGGTGCGCAAACTTCTCATAAGCCTGAAGGCGAGCATCGAGATAGTCTCGGAATAAATGGCGTATTGCCGGCTGCTCGCTTGCAGGAAGCAGGTCCAAGCGAAGATAGGCTGTACTGATGGCGTTAGCCTCGCGAACAATGAGCTGGTGCCGGGTTTCAAGCCGGGATGTTGCTCCTGCAAAACTGAATCCGAGGAGAAGGCCAAGAAGCGCAAAGAGTGCAGCCTCGATGTTGCCGATGCCTACGTATGCTAATTCGCGACTTTTCTTTGAGTCATTACGTCCAATGCGGTAGCCAAGCTCAAGACAAATCAATATGCCGCCGAACAGGCCAATTAACAGTCCCAACACGGCTAATCCATAATGGCTCATGAATGCGCCTGACCTCGTCTTAGCGATGCGATTTGGAGGAGTATACTGCTATCGAAGTAATTTCAGGGAAGTGCCGCTGATGGGGAGCGGAACACGAAAGCCACGACCATGTGTGATTGGATTGGGTTTCCCTCGTAGGTTGCCGCGCTGAAATTCCAACTCTTCAATGCGCCGGTTGCCGATGCCGTCAGCGGCGGAACGTCTCGCAGAGTCGCGACCTGGGAGGCGTTGCCATTCGTGTCCAGCGTGACGTTCAGGACCACAGCTCCCTGGGCCTTCGCCTTGGCAGGATACGGCGCAAACGTGGCTGCGTTCAGTTGTGGGGGATAAAATGCCTGCTCCTTCGTTGAGATGGGCTGAACTTGCGATGGCGGCGGCAGAGGGATGTTGTCCGCTCCAAGAAAGCCGGGATCGTACACGATATTGATCGTCAGCGTCGATTCCACGGGCTTCCCGTCGCGCGTCGCCGGCGTGTACCTCCAGGAGCGCACCGCCGCGGCGGCCGGCCCGGATACGGTGGCGATGTCCCGCAGAATCGTTACTGCAATCACCCGACCTGTCTTGTCCAAGTCTACTGAGAGCGTCACCACGCCCGCGTCAAGGCTGCTTGCGGGGTAGGGAATGTCACCAGCTGTGTTCACGCTCGCCGGAACGAAATGCGGCGGCTCTTTTGCCTCATTTGCCAACGCCCAAGCCGGAAGCAGCGTCAGCAGCAAGACGCTGTTGGAGACGTTCAGAATTCGCTTGATCACTGAATTTGTCCTCTCAACCATCTTCTATATTTTCCTAATTTGTAGCTGCAGCGGCGGAAGAGGCCTGAGGTGGCGAACTGAATTGAATCTTATACAACTCCGCATACACGCCGTTGCGGGCCAGTAATTCGTCGTGCGTGCCCTGTTCCGCTACGACGCCACCTTTTAGGACGACGATCTTGTCGGCGTCGCGAATGGTGCTGAGCCGGTGGGCGATAGTGATCACTGTGCGGCCCTTCATCAGGCGCTCCAAGGCCTCCATAACAAGCTGCTCGGACTCGGTGTCCAGCGCCGCAGTCGGCTCGTCCAGGATCAGGATAGGGTTATTCCTGACGATAGCGCGCGCGATGCCAATACGCTGGCGCTGGCCTCCGGAGAGCGTGTCGCCGCGCTCGCCAACCATAGTGTCGTATCCGTGAGGCATGCGCTGGATAAACTCATCGGCATTCGCAAGTTTGGCGGCCTCCACAATTTGTGCTTCGGTGACATTTTCTCGGCCGTAGGCGATGTTATCGCGCACAGAGCCCGCGAAAAGAATGGTCTCCTGCAAGACGTAACCTATCTGATCGCGCAGAGGAAGAAACTTGTAATCGCGGAGGTCTACTCCGTCAATTTTTACACTGCCGCCTGTGGGATCGTAGAAGCGAGGAATCAAACTGACGATGGTGGACTTGCCACATCCGGTAGGGCCCACGACTCCGACCATTTGACCGGCTTTGATGCTGAAACTGACATCCGTTAGCACTTTAGCCTCGTTGTTGTAGGAGAACGCGACATTTTGAAATTCGATTTCTCCCTTAAGCGCTTGTGGATCACGCGCTTCGGGGCGCTGCGGAATGACTGTGTCGGCATCGAGAATGGCGCGAATACGATCGACGCCGACAGCGGCCTGAGCGATCGCGTTAGTCATTGTGGCGAGGTCCTGAACAGGCTTGAAGAATTTGCTCAAGTAAGAAAGGAAGACAGTTAAGCCTCCGGCGGTCATCGCGCCCGCGAGAATAAGATAGGAACCACGATAGAGCACGAACGCGGTGCAGAGAGAAACGGTGACGGCAACGATCGGCGATAGCAAGGCCTTGATGCGGCGAGCTTTTAGCGAAGCATTCACGGTGGCCTGACTGACCTCTGCGAGTTGAGCCTCGGCAAGTTCTTGACGGCCGAAAGCCTTGGTTACGCGCATGGATTGCAGGCCCTGTTCCACGACCTCCACGATTTTGCTCTGCTCTTTGCGGACTTGGTGCGTGGCCTTCTTGACGGTTTTCTTGAAGCGCGACACCAGCAACAGCATGAAGGGTGTAATGGCCACGGCGATCAGAGTGAAGTCCCAGTTCAACCAGAGCATGACGACCAGCATCGCGATTATCGTGAACATGTCCACGATGATGCCCAGCGTGGAAGACGACGCAAAGCCCTGGATCGTTTGCACGTCGGCAGTAACAGTGCTCAAAAGCGTGCCCGTTTCGTGCGTGTCGTAATACTTGAGGGACAACTGCTGCAGGTGGTGATAGGTTTTGAGGCGGAGATCGTTGGCCACCCACTGGCCTACGCTGGTGGTGTAGTAGTTCGCGATATAGGACATGGCCGCGCCGATCAACGCGATCACGACGGCGGCGATTGCCGCAGCTTCTGCGATTTTCATTTTGCCTTCGCCGCGCAAAAGTGGGCCAAGCAGGTGGGTCATTTCGGGCGACAGTTTGTGGGAGCCCACTACGTTATCGAGAATGATTTTCAGCGGCCACGGCCCTGCCACACTCATCGCGGTTTGGACCAGCATCGCGATCAATATAACCAGTAGGGTTCCGCGGTAGGGCTGGATGAGACTTCGGATAAGGCTGAACAATCGAAAGCCTCCTACTGAGGACGCACACTGCGGGGAAGCAGCTGTTTTGGCGTTCTCCGCTCTTGCTTAACCTGGAGAGCTCAAACCCAAGAATGTACCAGCGGATTCCTCAACAGTGCGACATGCGACTCCAGTTAAGCACTGCGAATATCTACGAGGTACAGCATCTGGCAGGCTAGCCAATTACCCCTTCTGGGAAAACTGTCACTTTTAACAGTGCGAGGAATTGCGTAATGGTTCGATCGCCTGCTCCCGTCCTGACATGCCAGGCAGGTGAGTTGGGAATCTCTCTAGTTGCCTGGGGGTGTCCGTAACTGTGCGAGACCGCCTATCGAGGCGCGATGTGCGCGACGGATTGAAGAACGATCGTCGTCTTGGGTCGTTGGGTGGGACTCATCGAGAGGCGCTTAGTCTCGATCAACTGTCTTAATTCTGCGTATGTGGACGAGGCTGCTTCGGATGAAACTTTCGTCGAGAGTTCCAGGAGTTTGCCTCTCTGCCACTCCCAAAGTTCCAACGCGAGTTTGCCTAACCGTGGTTGAGATTGAGCCTGCCAGGCGCTTGATTTAACTTCGACGATTCTTTGGACACGGGTCCAATCCACCGAAGCCTGGGCGTCTCGTAACAGTTTCTTTTGTCCGGCGCTAAGCAAAAGAAAAACCTCATTTCCAGTTTGAGGAAGCTCTTCCGCGACGTATCTCTTCCGAATCGAATACGAGAAGACCGCTCCTTCCTCTGTCTGGTCGATTTCACATTTGAAGTCGTCGCCGCCTTCGGTGGTGGGTCCGAGCTTCCTTCCAGTGGGCGACCTCAATTTGATAGTCAGCTCGCTATGCGCGTCCCGACGCAGCCTCACGATTACCCCTTGAGACAAAAGGTCGAGCGCGTCTGTGTCAAAGAAGTACACGCGACTGGGCGTTTCTTTTTTGGCTTTGAGCGCTACGACGGCGTTCTGCGTCTCTGCAGGCGGGAGCAGGACTTTGACCTCAACGTTGCACTTGTCCTGCGCGGGGAGACCCGCACAAAAAAAGAACAGCATCCATGCGAGGAGATAGAGGGAGACTGCATTTCGTCCTGGCCTGCGCGATATATGAGCCACTCGGATTATGATATTCGGAGCAAATCTCGTGGGCATTGGCAGTTTTTACAGGAGCTACGTATTCCAGAATTGCATCCAGCACGAGGTCCCGACTGTCATGAATTCAGCGTCAGAATGCCAAGTCTCTGCGCATCGCGCAGTCGCGCCTTCTAGATCCACAATAGGCGCAGTCTGCCTTTGAGGAGCTGCGTATAATTTCCTGCGTCCACTTAGGATGCTCAGTGCTCATCTCAGCGATGACCTAGGTGCAGCCGAAGCGTTGAGCATGGTACGTTCCCTGAGAGAATCATAAATCGGTGGGTTGCCGAGAAGGGTCGTAAAGAGCATCGCCGCGAAGCACGCGCTAAGCATGGGAAGAAGCATGGTGACGTTTCCCGTCATCTCGGTGACGAGCACGATTCCGGTGAGCGGCGCTCGCACGACTCCTGCGAAAAAGGCGGCCATGCCTACGACCGCGAATGCCACCGGTTGAATGTGAAGCCCAGAGAATAAGAATTGGCAGCCGATTCCAAAGAACAGGCCGAGTTGCGCTCCTAGCACAAGCATGGGAGCGAAAAGGCCGCCAGGCGTGGCGGCGGCGTAAGAAACGGCTCCCAGTGCGAAGCGAATCAGAAACAATATTGGAATCAGGGCGAGCGTCCCTAACCCTTCCAGCATACTTTGAGTAATCGGGTCGCCGCCCCCGACAAGTCCGGGTGCGTACCATGCCAGAATGCCTACGCCAGCGCCAATAAGCGCGGCACGAAATTCCACGGGCCATCGATGCACTCTGTCCGCCGCGGCGATTGCCCCGAGAATCGCGTGATTGTAGGCCATGCCAGCAAGCCCAGCTACCGCACCGAGTACGAAAAAGAGGATCTTTATTCCATTGTTCCTCGTAAAAGCCAAGGCCTCGACATGGAAGTCTGGCTGGTAACCTAGAAACAGATGCGCCACCGTGATGGCGGCTGACGATGCACCGAGCGCCACGATGGCGATGCGTGGTTCAAATCGCCGCACTAATTCCTCGAGCACAAAAATTGCCCCGGCGATCGGTGCATTGAAGGCCGTCGCGAGCCCGGCCCCCGCGCCGGCAGCTAGAAGTACCCTGCGGTCCGGTAAATTTCGCTTAAATATTCTCGCCAAGGTGTCAGCGCTGGTGGCCCCCATCTGCACGCTGGGGCCTTCGCGACCGAGCGCAAGCCCCGCGCCCATCGCGAGCAGGCCACCAAGAAACTTCACTGGTATCAGAGGGAAGGGCGCTTGTGGTAGCTTTCCTTCGAGCACAGCCTCAACAAGGGGGATGCCGCTGCCAGACGCGAGGGGCGAGTACCGGCGAACTAGCCATGCCGCAAGGGCCGTTGCGGCAGCGCAAGAAAGGGTGACCATTAGAAACCCGGGAGTCTTGTGGCCGTGCTCCCTCAAAATTAATGCATCACGAATACGGTCGCCGCGCTCGAGAGCAAGCCGGAAGACCGATCCTAGCAGCCCGGCGATCGCGCCTGCGATAGGCGCCAGCAGGGCAAGCACAAGCAGACTGCCGGGGCGCTCGGCGGTTTCGGCAGGCGGTTCTGATTTAGAGGCCATCGGCGCTGCGACTCTCCCGGGCGGATTGCTGGGACAGTCCGCATGAGCTGCGTAAAAGCCGTATTGCTATGCCCAATGTTCGGTAATGTGATCAACCCGGAGCTATTTCAAGGACAGTCCACATCGCCACGAAGATTCTAATTCATTCTGCGCTTTCGATGTCGCGGCTAGCTTCAGAACAAGGCATTGATTTACTTGTCGAAGGCGAAAATGCGCTTCCAATCGTTTTTCATGCTGATCACATTCCAGCCGCTCTTGCTTGCTTGGGTCAGAAGCGCCTCGGAAAAAGTTCCGACATGGGTATCCGGAAGCCCCCTCGCCGGTCCGTAGGCATACTCGCGCTGGGCATCATCGTGAAGCACAAGCATCATCAGGCGCGCGCCATCCCCTGCTTGCGTCCATTCCAGCATTTGCTGATCCCCAGCGGTATTGCCGAAGGCTGCGTACGGCCGCTTGCCGATGAACATATTGATACCGATGGCCTTGCCGGGCCCATCGTCCACGAAGAATGGTTTGGGTTCGCGCATCAGCACCGGCTTGCCGCTTGAATTGTCGTACCTGGTGACAATGCTCGATCCCACGACTTGCTCTGGCGGGACGCCATACACCTGCTCGCTGTAAGTGCGCACGAACTCCTGTCCGCCCCCTGTGACGATATAGGTCTTGAAGCCTTTTTCGCGAAGATGCTTCATAACTTCTAACATTGGTTGGAAAACGAGATCAGTGTACGGTCGATCGAAACGCGGGGCCTTGGCTGAAGCGATCCACGGTTTCACGAGTGCCAGAAAATCTTCCGTGCCCATCCCGGAGTGCGTTACGGCGACAATCTCCATCCAATCCTTTTCGCTGAACTTACTCATCGCTTCGCGGTCACCCGTGATTACTGATTTGAACGGTTCGGTCTCCTTCCATTCGGGGTGCTGTGGGGCGAGCTTACCCAGGCGGTCGAGCGCAAACATGGCCTGGGTATACAACGGGTGTTCCGTCCAAAGAGTGCCGTCCTGGTCAAACGTGGCAATCCGATCCTTCGGTCCGACGTACTTGGAGCTGGATTTTTCCGTCGTATCCTTGACGAAAGTCAGAATCGCTTGCTTCGCAGGTCCGTTATTCCACGAGGGCAGGGGATCGTCAAAGCCTTTGGATACTTCGCCAAAAGCTCCCAAAGCCGCCGCCGCTGCAGATACCTTGATCAAGTCTCTTCGCGTGATTTCCATGCACTCCCCTGTGCGCCTAATAGCGTTGCCAAACGGGGAGACGCTAGACTGGAGCGACACAGCGCACTATCGTCAAAAATGACAGATATCGAAGCTGTGTTGATCCGGCTTCTCATATCATTCCTTCGTCCACGATCGGTGTGGCTGCATGGGTGACCATCATCGAGAGCATGCTGCTCGCGACAGGGAACCAGATGGAGCGGCGCGGATACGTTCAGAACGGGAGGGTGGAGAGGTCGACGTTACCGCCAGAAAAGATGACACCCAGTTTTGGAGGAGCGCCATCGGCACGGGCGGCTAAGTTGAGCTCGGCGACGGCTCCCGGCTTGAGAAGGGGAGCAATGGCCACCGCGCTGCTGGGCTCGATGATGATTTTCATGCGATCCCAAATGAGGCGCATCGCCGCAATGATCTCTTCCTCGCTCACCAACAGGACACGGTCGAGATGACGCCGCAAAATCGCAAATGTTCTCGGGGCGAGAGAAGCACGAAGGCCGTCGGCGATAGTGTCGCTGGAATCGAGCGATTGGAGCGTGCCGGTAGTGAGCGATCGGTAGGCGTCGTCGGCGCGCGCGGGTTCGCAGCCAATAACGCGAATTTCGGGGCGCATGGCTTTCGCGCTGAGGCAAGTGCCGCTGAGAAGTCCTCCTCCGCTCACGGGCGTGAATACGGCGTCGATGTCCGGAACTTCTTCGAGAAATTCCTTCGCGGCGGTGGCCTGGCCGGTGATGATGCGGTCGTTGTCGTAAGGATGAATCAGGACCGCACCGGTTTCGGCTTGAACGCGTGCGGAAGTTTCCTGCCGTGAAGTGATCGTCGGCTCGGAAAACGTGATGCGTCCGCCGTAGCTTTCGACGGCGCGGCACTTCACGGAAAGCGCATTTTTCGGCATGACGATATAGGCAGGCACACCGCGCCAGGCGGCAGCGCAGGCTACGGCGGCCCCGTGGTTTCCGCTCGATGGCGTCACGATGCCATGCGCGGCTTCCTCGACGGTCAGCGAAAGGATCGCATTTGCAGCGCCGCGAATTTTGAAGGAGCCAGTCTTCTGAAGGTTGTCGCACTTGAAGAAAAATTGCGCGCCAGCCATCGCATCGAGCGAATGCGAGGTGAGAACAGGCGTGCGGTGGATGCGCGAAGCAATGCGCGCATGCGCTTCGCGAATGTCATCCCAAGTGGGCGCTTGAAAATTCGTGGACTCAACTTGCGGTGCTGTGCTCATGGGATGCCCCGATGCGTCGACCTTCCAGCCTTCGAAATGGTTTTGTGTCGCTACGTAAGTCCGTCCGATACGGAGCACATTATTGCACATGGAACGGATGCCCCGAACCGCGGCGAAAGAAGGTTGTGGGTGCGTGAGCAGGCCAATCTGGCCGCGGGCGAAAACGACAGACTTGCGGGGCAGTGCATGCGGCGCTGCGTGCGATTAACGCTTGTCGAAAAATCGCGAAGAAAGAGGTTTGTTCAGCGCGCCTATTGGGAGGTACTATCTTCGCGGTTTACGATGAGGAGAAATACAGGGAGCGGGGGAGAGCCAATGAGAATTCATGCTATAGGCACTGAACGCGTAACGCGAGCCTTAGTTGCGGCGCTATTGCTCGCCGGGATGAGCGTTGCCGCGTCCGGCCAGGTGCGCACCGATGCCGGCAGCGTCGAAGGTTCCACCAGCGCGGATGGCAAGGTGCAAATTTTTAAAGGGGTTCCATACGCAGCGCCGCCCATTGGCGCGCTGCGCTGGAAAGAGCCGCAGCCCATTCCAAGCTGGCAAGGAGTGCGCAAAACGACGGAATTCGGCGCGCGCTGCATGCAAGGAAATGTATTTGGCGACATGGTATTTCGCGATGCAGCGCCGAGCGAGGATTGTCTCTATCTGAATGTGTGGACGCCCAAGGCCTCGCCCGATGCGAAGCTGCCAGTGATGGTGTGGATTTACGGTGGCGGTTTTCAAGCCGGCGCCACCTCCGAACCGCGGCAGGATGGCGAGCGCCTCGCACACAAAGCTGTAGTAGTTGTGAGCATGAACTACCGACTGGGAATTTTTGGATTTTTCTCACACCCGGAGCTGACCAAGGAATCGCCGCATCATGCATCAGGGAATTACGGATTGCTGGACCAGGCCGCGGCTTTGCAATGGGTGCGCAAAAATATCGCGGCATTCGGCGGCGATCCTCAGAATGTAACGATCTTTGGAGAGTCCGCAGGATCGTTCTCCGTGAGCGCACTTATGGCTTCGCCCACATCCAAGGGATTGCTCCATCGCGCCATCGGAGAGAGCGGCGCGTTTTTTGGCCGGACACTAAGCGCGAAACCACTCGCGGAAAGCGAACAGGATGGCGTGAAATTCGGGGCATCCATCGGAGCGGATACTCTGGAAAAACTGCGAGCGATGACCTCGCAGCAGACGCTCGACGCCGCCTCGAAGGATAAAAACGCTTTCCGCTTCGGTCCAAACATCGACGGCTACTTTTTCACGGAAAGTCCATCCGATACTTTTGCGAAGGGCAATCAGGCGCACGTCGCGCTGCTCGCAGGATGGAACCACGACGAAGGGAACTACCACATGTTTTTCGGAGCTGACGCGGCGACCAAGGATAACTTTGCAAAGAAAGCCAACCAGACTTACGGTGAAAAGGCGCCGGACGTCCTGAAGGCCTTTCCAGCAGAAACGGACGAGCAAGCGAAAGCTTCGGCCGATCAGCTGGCCACGGCAAACTTCATCGGCTACGGCACTTGGAAATGGATCGAGATGCAGGTGAAGACGGGTGACTCTCCCGTCTATCGATATGAGTTTGACCAGGCGCCTCCGTTGCCGCCCCCCGCACCTGGGGCACCGCCGCAAGAAAGTCGGGGAGCCTACCATTCGGCGGAAATCGAATTTGTATTCGGAATGCTCGACTCGAAGAAACTTCCATGGCGGCCCGAGGACTACGCACTATCCGAGCAGATGGGTTCTTACTGGACGAATTTTGCCAAGACCGGAAATCCAAATGGCGCGGGACTGCCGCAGTGGCCACAGTATTCCGCAAAAGACGGTTACCCGGTGATGCACTTGTTAGCCACACCGCAAGCGGCAGCGGATCAACAGCACGCGCAATACGAGGTCCTGGATAAGGCGTCCGCAAAGCCTTAGCGGGAGCCTTGCCACGGCTCTGCAGAATTGTTCCCGGACCTGCGATCGATCAAGAAGCGTGGACGGCTTCAGGGTGGAACTTGATGGCGGCGGCGATGGTCAAGACGATGAAAATCGCCATCACAACGACTTGGCTGATCAAGAAGGGTGGCTCGGAACCTGTGGGTGCCAGCGCATGCAGGGAAGGCACCTTCATAAAGAACTGCGCGATCAACACAAAGACGTTTAGATAGAGCGCAATCGAAGCAGTTACCGCGTAAATCTTGCGCCATGCGCCTGCGAGCTGCTTGACGTAGCGAGCAGGAATGGCGACGCCGAGCACTACCAACGAAATGGCGCCCACATAGTACCCTGGCGTCAGCCCGTGGAACGGAAAGAAAAAGCCCGTGATGCTGGTCAACGCGGTGGTCAGCAGGAAGATTCCGTTCCAGCCATCGAGGCGCTTCCCGGCGATCATCCCAAACAACGCAATGAACCCGGTGAAGATGCCGATGAGACTCAAAAGCACGTGAAAGAACGTGTACGGCGTCATACCAAAGATCATGGATTATCCCCTTTTGGGCGAAGATAACCTTTGATGATCGAGGTCGATATAAAGGGTGCATTTTTCTGCATTTGCGGATGGTCTGCAAACCGCATTTTGGGGCGGACGCGAATTGGGCGGGGCTGAGAGGCCTCGCCTCTTCGTTGAAGCCGAGGATTGGCAGCTGGGCGGCCAGTCTGAACGGTGAACGGAAGGAGGAATAGGAGGTACCCCTGGTACTAAGGATTGATGCTTGACCGGGCTTCTGGCTCTGCTACGCTGAGATTCCCCTTCTCGTACGGTGCGAGGGCCTCGTCATTACCGCCCTCCCCAAGAGGAGGACATTATGCCAGGCGCAGAACGCAGACAACTTGCCCGCCGTAATCACCGCACACCGCTGCGATTTCGCTCGACAGGGGTGGCTGCGGATAAGAGCGACCATTTCACGGAAGCGCTAAATATCTCACGCGGCGGGTTTTATTTCGCATCGTCGGCGCCCCTGCAGGTGGGGATGCCCATTGAAGTGACTCTTCGCATACCCAGCGAAGTGACGGGGAACCACTCCGAGGAGATGAACTGCACTGCGCGCGTCGTCCACGTGAAGAATGAGGCCTACGCGGATGGCCGCATCGGTTTCGGGGCGGAAATTGTGAAGTTCAGCTCGGCCCGCGGGTAGGCACTCTGGATGTCGCAGACCTCTGCAGGTAAATCAGTCTGAAAATCTGGCAGTTTTTTGATTTGAGCGGCGGTTCTACTTTGAGCCGAGGCCCAGGGCTGTTGGATGCTTCGGTTGATAGAGACCGATTTCGCCCCCACCAGGAAGGCGTATCTTCATAATGGAACCCCATCTTTCTTCGTGAACCGCCGAGCACATGACTTTCTTCTCCGCAAGCGCTGCTATTTCTAATTCCAGGTTGTCGCACATGAAATAGAGTTCGTGCGGACCATTGTTTTCGGAGGGATGAAACGCGGCCTCGCCAGGCGGTAGCGCGAAAATCAGCCAGCCGCGTCCGGCATCGACGGATTGGAAGCCGAGTACGTCGCTGAAGAAGGCGCGGTCCGCCTCAGCGTCCTTCGTATAGACAATTACGTGAGCACCGGTAATCATGCTGCCCTCCAGAGCAAGGACGGAGAAATTCCGGCAGACTGCGAGTTTAGTGCGGCATCCAAAATCCAATCAATATCAGATTTTAGATGTGAACACAGCCGAAGAATTCTGGTTCTAGGGTTTCGAATTCGAAAAAGTTGTCGTGATTTTTGCGCTGCCTACATTGTCGAAGCGGTCGTAGGCGCGGACAGCAATCGTGTGTTCGCCTGGAGCGAGAGTACCCAGGGTGAATTCGTAGTTTTCGCTCGGGGCGTCGCTTACATTTCCAACTGGGGCAAGGAGTGTCCAGTCGCCTCCGTCGAGGCTGTATTGAACGCGGTCGATGCTGCTTGAGAAATCACGCGCCGTGAACGAGATCACATTCGAGATGACAACGACATTTGGGCCGCTCTGAAAAGTGCCCTGTCCCACTTTAAGGTGTTCGATGGCCGGCGGAGTGTTGTCCACTTCGAAGCGTTCGCTTTCGCGCTCGGTTTTTAGGGCAACAGCGGGGGGATTCGAAGGCGCGTCGGTCGCAATAATCTTCAGGTAGTAGGCGCCATCGGGGAGTGTGGTGGTGTCCCAGGAATAAAATTTTTGATCGAGTTTGTCCTTCAGCAATTTCCACTCGTGCTCGTTTTCGCCGCGATAGTAGACACTGTAGTGCAGGTCGTCGTCGTTATCGTCGTGCGCGCTCCACAATACCGATTGATAGCCCTTTTCGCGGAATCCCTGAGGAGGTTGTTCGAATTTTGCCGGCGTTGTAGTTTGCGCGATGAAAACGCCAGGAGTGTTAGGTGTAGGCGGCATTTTAAGAGCTACGCTTGGCGCCTGGCCGGACGAGATGATCGTGTTGCCTTGCGCGCGCACACCTGGATCCTGCAGAACGATGGCATCGATAACGGGTGCGACGTTACGTGGCAGGTAAGCGAGGCTCACCCAGTTGATGCCGTCGCCAGGCCGGCCGTCATGAATGACGGCTTTCCATTGGAAGAATCTCGCGCTTGGTGCTTCAACAGCGCTGCCAGGTTTCGAATACGGCCCGAACCAGCGGGACCATTCCTTTCCGGGATCTTCGGTGTTGCCGGAGCGGACGAAAAACTCGAGGCGCGGTTCGCCACCGGATGCGGCAGCGGATTTCGTTGAGGCCACAGCTGCCGGTGGTGGACCCCACCAATCGAGGCGCCCCCACTGGGAGAAAAGTTGCGCGTCAAAGGAACGCGATTCGTAGGTGCCTTCGGGCTCGTATTCGGGGCCGACGGAGAAAACTTTTCCAGGATTCGCGGTGCACAAGAAAACTTTACCGGCGGCGTTGCGCGCGATGCCGGTGATTTGCGCTGAACCGGCTTTGGCTAGTTGCGCGAAAACGCCATGTCCATCGACGGCTAGAAGAGCGCCGTTATTACCCGTGCCTGCCAAGACGCGGCCGTCGGAAGCAAAGCCGAGCGAATATACGACATCGTCGCGGGAAGTCCAGAGTTCATCGGGCGCGCCTTCGGGAGAAAGGCGATAGATACTACTGGAAAGAGTGGGAGGAAAGGCGACGAAAGGAGTGGATGGTTGAATCTGACCAGAAACCGTGCCGGTGACACCGCCAACGCTAGTCGTGAAAGTTGTGGTTCCTTGTGGCGAGCTGATGATAGTCGTGGGAGGTGTAGAAATGGTGCGCTGTTTTTCGCCGATGGCGGCGACGTAGATGGAGCCATCGGGAGCGACGGCTAGTGAAGTGACCTCACGCTTGGAGGTTTCGTAGAGGACGAAGCCATCGGCGACGGATCCGGAAGAAGAATCTTTATCTTTGCGCGGAGCCTTTGCATCGGGACGCGCGATGCGCAGTACTCGGCCATTGGGCTCGGTACCGGCGAGAAGATTTTTGTTTGCGTCGAAAGCCAGAACGCGGATGTGGGCCTCGTCGCTGGCGTAAAAGAGTTCGCCTTTGCCCTCGGGCGTGACGGCAAAGACTTGGCCTTTGTCTCCGGTAGCGACATAGAGAATCCCGTCGAAACCGAAAGCGATGTCCCAGATGTATTTTGTTTTGGGATCGAAGAAGACAGTTTTCTCGCCGGAAGAGGAGACGCGATAGACCTTGCCGTCCGGGGAGGTGGCGACGTAAAGCACGCCCTTAGAGTCGAACGCGATCGATTGGGCTACTAAGTCAGTGGATTCAAAAACGGTCGTTGGTTTGCCGCCGTTATCGAAGCGAAACACTTTTGCGGGAGAGCCGCCAGCCGCGTAAAGAGCGCCTTTAGGATCGAGACGAAGCGACCAAAGGTAGGAAGCATCGGCGTCAGCGAGGAGCGTGAATTTTGGCGCGAGTTCAAGCCGGCCGTCGCTGCGGACGGCTACGCCGTGGGCCGTGCCTTTGAGAAATTCTTCGTAAGTGGTTTGAAGCCAGCGGCGAGTGTGTTCGGCGTGGAGAAGTGAGAAAGATGAGGTGAAAAAGCAAAGAAGTAACGACAAGGAGGCAATCCGTGCAAACGCGCGTGCTGCATTTGAGAGAAGATGCTTCTGGGTTACGGACTTCGTCTGCTTGCGACTTGGCATTTGCATGGTCACCGGATTTGGAGATTCAGGGAGATGACGCCAGTTACGGGGCCGCCCAACGCGATAGAGGACTCGCTGGCGAGAGATTCGCGCAAAATCTGAACGGTGCCTGGAGTGGGACGTCCATCAATGACATTGATTTGAGAGAGCGGAATGTTGGGAAGCTCTTTGTCGTCCCAGAGGATGGTCGGTGTGGGAGCAAAGAGACCGACGTAGAGTCGGTCGTTGCGCCGCTCGCGGTTTAGCAAGGCGATCAGTTGATCGAGGCCCGCATAGCTCCCGCCTGCGCCGGCAAAAGAGAAGCCTCGGGACGCACGGTTGAGCATGTCGCCGTCGGTGACGAGGACGCGCAGAGTTGTGCCGCGCGTAGCTTGATCAGGAACACGGACGGTGGTTTCTTCGACACGCGCGGGGCCGCGATAGGGGCGAAGCAAGATGCGGACGCGAAGCGTTTCGCCGGGCGCGGCTTCGCCTTTTTCGAGCCACGCACTTTCGATGCTGAAGGATTGCCGGCCGGGAACGCTCTCCACCCGGAGCGAAATGCGGTCGAACACAGGAGTTTCGCGTGTGTTGGTAAAAAGACGATTGAATACGCTTTGAATGTTCAGGGCTATGGGCAAGCCGTCGGGGGAGAAAGCATCACCTGGCGCGAAAGTGTTTTCAATTTGAACGGGGGCGTGGCCGTGGACGAGGACTTCTCCGGAGAGATGGAGCGTTGTACCTTCGCCGTAGAGAGAGTTTTGCGTAAGGCCGTTGAATACCGTGAGGCCCACCAGCAGGGGAGTGAGCTTGGGGTGATTGACCATCTCGAAATGAAGCTTCTTTTCGATGCCACCCACGGCGAGAGTCAGGTCGATGGGGATCATAGGAGGTGGAGCGCCGAGTTTGCCGGTCACTGCGGTGAGATGGTCTCCTGTGATCGTCCCGATGGACCCGCCGACGTTGATGATTTTTGTGGAAGCGAGCTCGGAAGAAAGGGTGGTAACGACTTCGGTGCGGGCCATCGGGAATTGGACGTCACCAAGGCTCAGAAAGGGATGGCCGCAGAGATAGACCTGATTCGCGCGGATAGCGGTGACGGTGCATGCGGAGCTGATCGACGTGTCGCCTTGCACCAGGACCATGCCTGCCATGTCACCCGGTAAGAGGTGCCCGTCATCGGGCTTGGGGGCAGCGGTGCCGCCTTGTGCGGCAACGAAGCCGAAACTTTGGAGCTGACCGGCAAACGGCCGGAGAGCCTCGGATTGATACCCGGAGAAGACGAGAGGCGTCTCGATGGGCTCGAGAGCGGAGCCGGTGGGCAGGCCAGTGCGGGAAGCCGCATCTTGGGGAAGCGGGAGCTGTGCGACAGGGGCGTCGGAGGCGACGTTTTGCGCGGAGGATCGCGGTTGGGGATGAATGATGTCCTCGATGGGAGTCACGCCGCCGATGGGTTCTTTTGTGAAAACGCCTAGCTTGAGGGACAGAGCGCCGGCAAGTTTGCCTTCGAAATAAACAGGACTGCCGCTCATGCCAGCGACAACGCCGGTATGCTCAACTTTGGGCCCTTTGAGCTGGACAAGAATGATGGTTTGTCGGGGTCCAAGGAAATTGGGCATAATGCCGATGACTTCCAGGTCGAACTTTTCGACTTGGTCCCCGGCGAAGATGGTATAGGCGTAGCCCTGCATGCCTGGTCGAACTTGGCTAAGTGGAATGATTTCGGTGGAGCTTGGAGCTTGAGCCCGGACTGTGAAGAACACCAGCGCGATCGCAGGTCCGAGAGCAAATGCCACAGCTAATAGAATGAGGAAGCGGGAGATCTTGCGGGTCATGGGCAGATTAGGCCGAGCCGAGAGCATGAATTGCCAATCATACGCGGCGAGGTACGGGGAAGCAATTGGACCGGCGGAGGGCACGAGCGTAGGACAGAGAGGCTAGGCGTTCTAGAACCAGGTGAAACGATTGGGCCTTCGGAAAGCGATCGCAATGCTTATTTTTTTGGTGGACGATTGAACATCACGAAGCAGGGTGCGTCGGATCGGGCTACCACAACATCAGCCCATCCGTCGCCATCCAGATCGCCCGCGGCCATGCCGTAGATCGTTCCCTTGCCGTCGCCGAATAGCACGGGTTGAAACTTCTTTCCTGAACCGTCATTGAAATAGGCTATTCCCGGCGCGTCGACGTAGCCGACGAGGATGTCCGGCCGGCCATCACGATTCAGATCCACGGCGATCATGGAATAGGGGAGCGCAGCAGATGTCTGGAATGGAATGCCGCCGCCAAAGTTGCCTTTGCCGTCGTTCAGGTACACAAAACAGCCCAGCTGCTCGTGGCAGGCGGCGATATCCAGATGGCCATCGCCGTCAAAGTCGGCGACCGCCATGGCGCGAGTAGAGGACTTTGGAGGACCCCAAGGCATTTTCCGAGCAAAATTACCTTTGCTGTCATTAAAATAAACAACGCTCTGGCAGGAATCTCTGCAGGCATAAATTACGTCGTTTGCGCCATCGTTATTGATATCCGCGATGACCACAGTGGCCGCACTAGGCGAGTCCACCAATGGACGGCAGTCGAAATGGAGCTTGCCATCATTAAAGCAGACATAGCTCGTCATTTCGCGATTCGCGACAACGATATCCGGATAGCCGTCGCCGTTAAGGTCTCCGACTGCTGCGTTTCTGGTCGACCACTTTGGATTGCCGTAGCTCCCGCCGATGGTGAAATTTCCTTTGCCATCGTTGAGCAGGACCAATTTTGGATCCGGCTGATCATTGCTCAGCACCATATCCAGATGGCCGTTACCGGTCATATCTGCGAGAGATGCCGAGTAGCTTTTGGTGGCCTTACTTGGGAGTGCTGGTCCTGGCGTGAAGTGTCCTTTGCCATCGCCGAAAAATACTTTGCTGGTCACCTGCCAGTGACGTCCTTTAACCAACACAATATCTGGATGTCCGTCGCCGTTTAGGTCGCCAATGCTGGCGTTGGAAGACGTTTCCGAAACTGTTTCCAGAGGGACAATTTCAAACGAACGCAAGCCGCCAGCCTTGAAGGTGGTCTCTTTGGATTGACTGCTCGGCGTCGCCAGAGTAGACGCATGAAATACAACGAACCCAGCTGCTAAGGACGCCACCAGGATAAATGCGCCATATAAATGAGTGCGCCTTATACCGCCCGCGATAGCAAATGCCATGACGAACCTTTCGCCTATCCTTTTGCCAAGTAGGTTGCCGGGACGCTGGCACAGGCTTCCACAAACTCCTGCTCCGGTTTGGTGAACGTGTCGACAAAATAGCTTTCGATATCAAGTTCCGCGGCAAGATTCTTGTTCACGTAAATGGGGACAACGATTTCAGACTTTACAAGGGACGAGCCGGCAAGATAGCGCGGGTCTGTGGAGACATCTTGCACGACGACTACCTGACCGCTGGTGGCCGCCGCACCGCAGAGCCCGTTACTAAGGGGGAAGCGAGCATGGGGTGTAAAGCTGCCAGCGAAGGGTCCCACGATGAGGTAGCCGGGGTCTGCGGGATCGACTAGATAAAAGCCTGTCCAGTTATAGCGCGTCATCTTCTCGTGAAGGCGCTTGGCGATATGTTCCATGAGGGACTCGGCCGTGGGAGCGGTCTGGGCAAAGGTTTGAAACTCCTGCAGAAGCTCCTTCTGCACTGGCGTCATGTTATCGGCCTCGTGTTGAGAGTCGGAAAGCTCCGGTGGTGATACTCATCTGCCTTGGTACGGCTATCATTTTACACGAACGACTTACGGGCGCGACGAAAGCTACATGGCCGCGTGCATGGAAACATCGACGTTTTGCGGGAGAATCGGTAGAATTGCGGCGGTGAGGTGCGAAATGGGCGATTTGAAACGATTGAATACCGGAGAAAAGAGCGGCGTTACGCGGCGGGAATTCTTGGGGAAAACGACTTCGGCGGCGGTGGCATTTTCGATTGTGCCGCGGCACGTTTTGGGCGGACCGGGATTTGTTCCCCCGAGCGACAAAGTCAGCATTGCGTTTATCGGAGTGGGCGCGCAGGGGTTGCGCGTGATGCTGCACTTTTTGAAAGAGCCGGACGTGCAGGGCGTGGCGGTGTGCGATTCGAACAAAAGCGCGGCGAATTATCCCCAGTGGGACACGCACGAGTTTTGCAAATCCGTGCAGGCTTTGCTGGGAGTGGACAGTGGGTGGGATTGGCTGAGTCCTGACCAGCCGATTCAGCTTTCGCACACCCTGCGCGTAACCAGCGGAGTCGCGGGACGCGAGCCTTGCCAAAAAATTGTGAACGCCTATTACGGCACGCAGCAGCGGTCGGGAACCTACAACGGTTGCGCCGCTTATACGGACTTTCGCGAGTTGCTCGAGAAGCGGAAGGATGTGGACGCGGTTGTTGTCTGCACTACGGACAATTTACACGCGGCGGTGTCGATTGCGGCGATGAAGAAAGGAAAACATGTTTTTTGCCAGAAGCCGCTGACTCACACCATTTATGAAGCGCGAAGAATGGCGGAGGTGGCGCGCGAGACTGGTGTGGCGACGCAAATTGCGGTAGGGAATCAAGCCTCCGAAGCGACGCGGCTTTTGTGCGAATGGATTTGGGATGGTGCGATTGGGCCGGTGCGGGGAGTTTATAACTGGTCGAGCCGCCCCTATTGGCCGCAGGGCATTGAGCGGCCCAAGGAAACGCAGCCTGTACCGGAGGGACTCGATTGGGATTTGTGGCTGGGGCCAGCACCGGAGCGCGCGTTCAACCAGGCATATTTGCCGTTTGTCTGGCGGGGATGGAGCGATTTTGGCTGCGGGGCCCTCGGGGATATGGGCTCGTATAGTTACGACACGATTTTCCGCGTATTGAAATTGCAGGCCCCAGAAAGTGTGGAAGCGAGCTCGAGCGATCGGTATGACGAGACTTATCCGCTCGCTTCCATTTGCCGGTATAACTTTGCCGCGCGCGGGAATATGCCTCCTGTGAACTTCAATTGGTACGACGGTGGATTGAAACCCGCGCGGCCGGACGAGTTGGAAGAGGGGCGGCGGCTAAAGGGCGGGAGCGAGGAAGAAGATGAAGGGCTGCTGTTTGTCGGAGATCACGGGAAAATCTTGTGCAATTTCAACGGCGGAGACCCGAAATTAATTCCGCAAGCGAAGATGGATGCTTATAAGCAGCCGCCGAAGACGTTGCCGAGGTCGTTGGGGAATGAGCGCGAGTGGCTCGATGCGTGTAAGGGAGGGAAAGTGAAGCCCGGCGGGAATTTCGAATTCTCGGGGATGGTGACGGAGACCTTGTTGCTGGGGAATGTCGCTTCACGTACGGGCGAGAGGTTGCACTGGGATCGCGCCGCGTTGAAAGTGACGAACTCGGAGGCGGCGCAAAAACTAGTGAAACCGGACCGACGCAAAGGCTGGGAATTGTAAGCTCTCTTTCGCTCGCTATGGTGTATGCGACCAAATGAGTCAAGCTTCGTGAAGGTTGCGCACTGCGTCGGTATGCGTAGCGCGCCACAGCGGCACGCTAGCCGCTAGCGCAGCGATGACGATCACCGTTGCCCCAGCGAGCAGCATCATCATCGGGTTGCGCGCCGTTACGCCGAAGACCAAGCTTTCGAGCCAGCGGGCGGCACCCCAGGCCCCGATCGCGCCGAAAACAATTCCAATCACCGCGAGGCGAGTGGCGTGCAATCCGGCCAAGCGAAGAATGGAAGAGCGCTGCGCTCCTATGGCGAGCCGAATGGCAATTTCTCTTTGCCGCGCACTAACCCAATAATTCAATACGCCGTATATTCCCACCGCCGCCAGAAGCATCGCGAGCCCGCCGAAGAGCCCAAGCAGCAGCGTCGCAAAGCGCCGGCGCTGGAGCGTCGCACCCAACCAATCTTCGGCGGTTCGCAGCGATTGAATGGGAACATTTCGGTCGAGAGCCGAAACTTGCCGGCGAGCGGCGTCCATCGATTGCGCCGGGTCACCGTTAGTGCGAAGCGTCACCACCATTGCGGAAGAGGGTTTTTGCGAAAACGCATAGTAAAACGTCGGTGAGCGTTCCGCGTCGAGACCCTCCTGGCTGATATTTGCGACCACACCGATGATTTCCAGCGTTGGACCTTCCATGTATGGTCCGCCGACCTTGAGATGCTGCCCCAACGCCAGTTGCGGATCAGACCACTCCTGGCGTGCAAGCCGTTCGTTGATCATCGTCACCCGCGAGCCGTTGGCACGGTCCAATTCGTTGAAGTTGCGTCCCGCGAGGAGGCGCATGCGTGCGGCGCGAAAATAATTCGCATCCGCGATGTTATATAGCGAGAGGGGAACATCGTCGCGGCCTGGCGTGGGCTTTTCGAGGATGGAATACCAAAAGTCGCCGCAATCGCCGCCGCCCGGTGGGCACATCACGAGACCAACGTCGCTGACGCCGGGCTCGGCACGCAGGTTCCGCGAAAGTTGCCCGTAATATTCGCGAACGCTGTCGTCGCTTTTATATCGCGATTCCGGCAACTGCAGTTCAATCGCCAGCAGATTTTTAGGGTCAAAGCCGGTGTCGGCGCGTTGCGCAGCGATCAAGCTGCGAACGAGAAGCCCGGAAGCGAACGCCAGCATCAGCGTGATGGCGATCTCCGCGATCACCAGCGTGCTGCGAAATGTTTGGCCGCGCCTCCCTGTGCCGGCGGTCGGTGAACCTTCTTTCAGTGCGGTAGTTAGGTCAACTTTTCCAGCATTCCAAACGGGAGCAAGTCCCGCTAGTAATCCGACGGCGACGGAAATCGCGGCCGCAAAAAGCAAAACGGGAATATCCAGCGCGGCTTCTGCGAGGCGCGGAATATCACGCGGACCAATCAGTAGCAGCGTGCGCAAGCACCACCCTGCCAGAAGCAATCCCAATGCGCCACCGATGGCCGCGATAACAATAGTTTCGGTCAGCAGTTGGCGGACAAGCCGCGCACGACCGGCGCCGATGGCCACGCGAACCGCGATCTCTCGGGCGCGCGCCGTGCTCCGAGCGAGCAGAAGACTTGCCACATTGGCACAGGCAATGATCAGCACGAGACCCACTGCGCTCATAAGAACGAGCAGCGTCGTGCGAACGTCGCCGGCCATTACCTCAGTGAAGTACGAGGCATACGCGCGGTGATCATCCTCCGGGCCCGGGTCGTTGAGAGCGAGCCGCTGCATGATGGCGTCGAGATTGGTCCGCGCTTGCGTCAGCGTTGCTCCCGGTTTGAGAAGTCCCACGGCGCGAATATTTCCATGATCGCTGCGTTTATGAGAAGAGCCCGCGGCGCGGCCGAGGGGCAGGTAAAAGTCAACGGCCCCGGTCAGAAATTGAAATCGAGGGCTCAGGACGCCGACGATTTGATACGACGTGCCATCCAGAACGACGGACTCGCCGACAACATTTGCATCCCCGCCGAGTTTGCGTTGCCAGCAATCGGCTGTCGCGACCACCGTTGGTGCTGCCCCGGGCGTATCGTCAGGGTCAGTAAAAAGGCGGCCCAGAGCCGGTCTCACGCCAGTGAGCTGAAAAAAACTGCTCGTCACAAGCAATTCATGCGTGAGTACGGCGTCACCTCTGCCAGTCAGGGTCAGGTCCTCGCCCGCGAACGCCGCCATGTTCTCGAAAGAATCGTTGTCGTGGTGCCAGTGCTCAAAATTGATCCACGTGATACTGATGCCAGAGGCCTTGGCAGTGGATTCGCCGAGCCACACAAGCCGCTCTCCGCTGGGATACGGCAGCGGGCGCACGAGCACCGAATAGACCACGCTGAAAATCGCCGTGTTCGCGCCGATGCTCAGCGCCAGCGTCAAAATGACGACGAGAGAAAAGCTTGGCGATCTGCGAATGCCTCGCAGACCGTAACGAATGTCCTGCAAAAAAGTCTCAAAGCGCGGGAACTGCCAGGCTTCGCGCGTTTTCTCTTGCATTCTGGTCAGATTGCCAAAGGCACGCCGCGCTGCCGCGCGAGCTTCGCCCGGAGGCATCCCGCGTTCGATATTTTCCGCCGTAATTAGATCGAGATGCGCTTCCATTTCATCGGACAGGTCGTCGTCGAGTCCCCTGCGAAGATGCAAAGCGCGGCAAATCTTTGACCACCATTCGCGCATAGGGTTCACCTTTGCGGAGCCAGCACACGTGCCATGGCTTCCACGAAGCGCATCCATTTCGATTTCGCGGCGACTAATTGCTTGCGGCCAAGAGGCGTTAAACGGTAGTACTTCGCGCGCCGGGCGTTAGGGGATTTTTTCCACTGCGAAGTAATCCACCGGCGTTGAAGCAGACGCTGCAGCGCCGGATAAAGCGAGCCGTTGTCGACGAGGAATTCGTATTCCGATTGCTGCTCGAGGAATTGCGATATGCCGTAGGCGTGGTTCGGAGCACTTTGCAAGCTGCGAAGAATCAGGACTTCGAGCGTACCCTGCAGGAATTCGAGTGCTTTACGTGGATCATCTACCGTAGACACTCTACCTGTTTACGCCTGAGCGGGATTCTTGTCAAGCGGGTGCTGAAAGCCTTCGGCGGGCACGGGGGCAGGCCCCGTCACCATCAGGCGAAAAATTAACAATTGCGTGCCTGCTAGGGGCACGGCATGCCGTGCCCGTCCGGATGGAATTAGAACCGATGCACCGGCCCGATCAGGTTCCAGTGAATGGAATACCACGTCAGAAAAACGCAGGCCGCCGCCACCAGCGAAAACTTCACTCGAGAAATCACGCGGAGATCTGTGCGGCGCCAGGCGCGGATTCCAGCTAGCAGCGCGAAGATGCTGAAGAAAACTGCCAGGACGGAGAACCAATTCATAAGCGAGAAGTAGCGTTGGATCACGGGGAACGACGGTAACGCTTCGTTCTGAAGATTTACCGACAAGGCCACGAGCCAGATAGTGACAATGATCCAGAAGAAAGCGGCCAGCCGCGGTCCGATGGTGAGCCATTCAGTGCCGGGTTGAGGCTTGAGCGGCAGGCGATTGCGGAAAAATAGTCTTCGAGCCAAGCGAATAAGGCTGGCCACTACGACCGAAAGAAGGATCAGCAGACTTACGGCCAGGGAAATTCCTATCAAAGTTTTGTGCTCGTACCAGGAGACGCGCTGGTATTGCACGCCGGGAAAGTTGACGGCTAAGCGGACGATTTTCCCTGATGAATCTCGAATGACGAATATGCGAGGCTGATCATCCTCGGCTTGCCAAAGATCTTTTCCGATGGGTTTCCATTTACGCGTATGACCGCGCAAATCTTTGGCGAGATCGAGCGTGAGAACGCCGTCTTTGTCGACGCTGGCGACGCCTTGGCCTGCGGGATTCGAAATAGCCAGCTTGGTACTGTCCGCGCGGCGTGTTGACTGATAGTTCCCCGCGATGTCTTTGAGTTCTTTGACGGGGAATGATTGAAAGGGCAGAGCGGTGTAAGCAGGGAAGTAGCGATCCGCGAAGCCGTCCAGTAGTTCGGCCCGATTGCGCGATGCGGAGCCAGCTGAATTGTAAGAAACAAAAACGACTAATTTTTGGGTGGGCTCCATCAGGAACATGCTGTGGAATGCAACCAGATCTCCGTCATGGCCGATGAAACGCAAATCGTTGCGCCACGTTTGGTAGAAACCCATGCACATGGGCGGCAACAAATCGGAAGTGTCGAACTGTCGTGTCCACATCAGGTCGCGAGTTTCGGTTTTGAGGATGCGGTGCCCGTCGAGCTCGCCGCCGTTCAAGAGCGCCAGCCCGAATTTTTCCATGTCGCCTGCCGTGGAGGAGACGCCGCCGGCGGGAGCGGGCTGAAAAATCTCAAAACCCAGGGCTGGTTTTTCCGTGGTAGCGCGGTAGCCGTCGGAAACGTACGGAGCGAGTTCCGCAGTCATCGGTTCGTTGAAGCTGGAGTGCTTCATGCCGAGCGGCAGAAAAATGTGCTCGGAAACGTATTGTTCAAACGGCTCAAGGCTGACGCGCTGGACAATGTAGCCGGCGAGCCCGACGCCGTAATTTGAATAGGCGGGTATTTCACCTGGCGGATACATGCGGCGCGGTTGATTGGCGATGAGGAAGACTCTCAGAGACGCAGTCCTTTTGGGGTCAACTATAAGAATATCGTGAAGGACCTCCTCGAAGCCGCCTGTGTGGGTCATCAAATTACGCAGTGTGATGGGTTTGCCGAAGGCGGGAGCGATTTTGAAATCGAGATAATTGTTCACGTCGGTGTCGATGTCCAGCTTTCCTTGCTCGGCGAGCTGCATGACGGAAACCCACGTGAAGAGTTTTGAGATCGAGGCCAAGCGGAACATGGTGGTGTCGGGATCGACGGGCGTCTTCTTCGTGATGTCAGAGTAGCCGTAGCCTTTTTTCAGGAGCTCTTGGCCATCTTTCATGACGAGGACCGTGGCGCCAGCGACGTCGCTGCGCTCCATTTGAAGAGGAACGAGGCCGTCGAAAAAAGCTGCAAGGTCGGCTTTTTCGAGCCGATGCGCGGCTGGAGGCGGAGTTGTAGGAGACGACTTTGCCTCGGCGGCTGCGGGAGGCGCTGCAGTCTTTAGGGGAGCCGGCTCCTGCGGAGGATGCGCTAGCGCGGGAAGAAGTACGCAGAGCGCTAGAAGAAGCAAGAGAGTGCGAAGCCGGGTCATGTCGCCTCCGAAGGACAGCAAATAAAGGACAGAGTGTCTTGGAAACGAGCCGCATGCGCAACACAAATTTGAAAACTTTCAATGACCGAATGCAGCCGAGATTGGATTCACCCCGCGCAGAGCTCCGTTTCTAAGACGACGCTTATTTGTAACCTGGTGCTCGGACAATATGTGGACCCGCGAAGGGATTGAACTGGCCTGGGGAGAGCGGATATGATGCAGGCGCTTCGGGCATCGAGGATGCGAAATATCGACGAGGTCGAAGCGCAAGGGGGAATAAATGAAGCGCATGATTTTGGCTTTGGTGATTTTGGCATTGGCGCAGACGGCTTCCGCGCAGGATTGGGCTAAGGCGGCGCTGGCGAAGTCGCCGCGGCATAGCGAGTGGGTGACGGTTAAGCATGATGGCCGGTCGGTGGACACCTTCGTTGTGTATCCGGAGTCGAAGGACAAGCGGCCGGTGGTGATAATCATTCACGAAATTTTCGGCCTGACGGACTGGGTGGAAGATTTGGCGGACCAAGTCGCCGCAGCCGGTTACATCGCCGTTGCTCCCGATCTCCTTTCGGGAATGGGTCCGGACGGCGGTCGCACATCCTCGATCGCGTCGGACAAGGTGATGGAAGCCATAAGTAAACTTAATCCGGACCAGGTTACTGCCGACTTGAACGCCGCCGCGGATTATGGCAACAAGATTCCCGCGTCCAACGGCAAGCTGTTCGTTGGCGGATTTTGCTGGGGCGGCGGACAGACATTCCGCTTCGCGACAAACCGCGGCGACTTGTCTGCCGCGTTCGTTTTCTACGGCCCGCCGCCAGATAAGGACGCCATGGTGCGAATCAAAGCCCCGGTCTACGGATTTTTTGCCGGCAATGACGCGCGAATCGGCGCAATGATTCCCGACGCGATCGCAAACATGAAGGCCGCGGGAAAGACATTTGATCCCGTAACCTACGACGGCGCAGGCCACGGCTTCATGCGCGCCGGCGAAGCTCCAGACGCGAAGGACGCCGACAAGAAAGCGCGGACGGAGGCCTGGGAGCGCTGGAAAATCCTCCTGGCGAAATAACGCCAGCACGCAATGATCATTCGTAACGCAAGGCGATCATGGGATCCACGCGCGTGGCGCGACGCGCGGGAACATAACAAGCGACCAGCGCAACGAGCACAAGCATTGTGGAAACTGAGAAGTAAGTGAGCGGATCGTACGGGCTGACGCCCGAGACGAAGTCTCCCACGAGGCTTGCCATACCCAAGGCCAGAACGACGCCGGCAGCCAAACCCGCAAAAATAATCAGTATTCCCTGGCGAAGAATCATTTTCAAGATGGAGCTTTGTCCCGCACCCATGGCCATGCGAATCCCGATTTCCTGCGTCCGCTGGCTGACGGCAAACGAAATGACTCCGAAGACGCCAACAAGCGCAAGAATCAGCCCGAGAAGCCCCAGGCAGCCCGTGAGTCCGGCTGCGAATTGGAAAAGTAGCAGCCCATTCACGGTGTAGAGCGCCTGCAACATAGGCCGAACCTCAGAAATGGGCATCATGGGAGCGAGCGCGGTCACCTGCTCGCGAATCGATGTCACGAGAGTTTCTGGCGGGAATGTCGTGCGCACCTGGACCGTGGCAAGCGAACTGTATTGCTGCGCGAATGGAACATAGAAATATTCTCGAACCACCCCGATCATACTGTTGGTTTTGCTGTTCTTCACCACTCCGACGACGCGGAGCAAATGGGCACGGTCACCGACGGCGCGGAACTCATGGCCCAGGGCGCTCTCCTTGGGCCAGAAGCGCTTCGCCATTGCCTCGTTAATGATGGCCACCCATTGCGAATCTTCCTGATCCGCATCGGTGAAATCGCGGCCTTCCAGAAGCGGGATGCGCAGAGTACGGAAATATCCGGGCGAGACCGCATTGAATCCAGCAGAGGGCACGGCTGTTCCTTGGGGAACCTCGTAGCCCGGAACCTCAAGGAGGTCAAAGTCGTTGAAATATCCAAAAGGCACCGTAAATGCCGCACTGGCTGATTCTACCCCCGGCAAAGTATCGATGCGCTCGAGGAGTTCCTTGTAAAACTGAAGTCCCTTTGATTTGTCGTAGCCGATGCCGTTGGGATCGAGCGTAAGGTTGAGAACATTGCGCGGATCAAAACCCAAATCCGACCGTTGTGCATAATTCAAACTGCGCACCATTAAGCCGGCGACGATAAGCAGCATAAGTGAGCCGCCAACTTGAATAACCACGAGAGCCGAGCGCAACCTGCTGCGACTGCCGCTGATGGACCGGCCGCCTTCGCGAATGACTTCGATCATGTTTCGTCCCGAAGCGCGAAGAGCTGGCACTGTGCCGACGATAAGCCCGGTGAGCAACGCAACCACGAGGGCGTACCCGAACACGCGCCAGTCGAATTGGAATTCGATCAAGACCGGCAGAGTGGTGTGGAGACGAATCGAGCTGAGCGCGCGGCTCCCTGCCAATCCGAGAAGGACGCCGCAAATTCCCCCGCATAAGGCCAGGACAATACTCTCTGTGAGAAGTTGCCGGATTAATCGGCCTCGCGTACCGCCCAGGGCGGTGCGAATGGCCATTTCGCGTTGCCTCGCTGTGGCGCGAACCAGCAGAAAATTGGCAACATTCACGCAAGCGAGAATTAGAACGAGCCCCGCAAGAATCAGGAACAATGTCGCGATCTTCAAGATGGTTCTATCCGGGTCAGGATCGGGCCGTGAAAATCGCTCCGCATAGACGCCGAGTGTCATACCTTCTTCGCTCTTTGGATTCTGAGCAGCAAGACGGCTGGCGATGACATCCAAAGCCGACTGCGCCGTTTTGAAGTGGACACCGGGAAGCAACCGCGCATACACAAAAACGCTTCTCAATTCGCGATTGACCGGGGTGGTCCTGTCATAGGCGCTATCCACCTGTTCCATGCTAAGTGGCATGTAACCCTGCATGTCCGCCATGGATAAGAGACCATGGAATTCTTTCGGTGCTACACCAATGACGGTCACCGGATGACCGTCAAAGGCGATTGTTTTCCCAACGACGCTGGGATCACCCGCGAAACGAGTCTTCCAGTAGTTGTAACCCAGGACAATGACGGGGCTGAGAGCCGTCGGAGATCCTTCCGAGGGCAAGATGAAGCGGCCAAGGTGCGGTTTGATGTCGAGGGCGGTGAAATAATTGCCCGTGACGAAGTACACATAGACGGGCTCGGTCTTTCCATTGACTGTGAGGCCGCCCGCGCCGAAGAGATCCCCGATGACGTCCGAGAATACGGAAGTTGTCTGGGCTTGCAGATCTTCCAGCTCGGGAACAGAAAAACCAGTTAGGAGCGGACCTTTTTTTAGTTGAAAGGCCAGAGTGGTGATTTGCTCCGGATCTCTAACGGGCAGCGGCTTGAGCAAAAAGGAATTCACCATGCTGAAGATCGCCGTGTTAGCGCCAATTCCGAGGGCGAGTGTGAGCACAGCTATAAACGTGAAACCCGGGCTCTTCCCAAGCATGCGAAGACCGAAGCGGAGGTCTTGCAGCAGATCTTGTATGTAGTTGACGCGGCGCGTATCGCGGCAATTCTCTTTGGATAGCTCAAGCCCGCCGAATTCGCGGCAAGCTTTGCGACGCGCTTCGTCTGAGCTGAGCCCGGCGGCCAGGTATTCCCGGATTTTCTGGTCGAGGTGGAATTGAAGTTCTTCGCTTAAGTCTTGCTCGACGTGGTCGCGGCGAAATAGGGAGCGCAGGCGTAGCGGCAATGTGTAGAACCAATGTTTGAGGGGCATGATGCGATACCACCTTGCCAGGGCGCCGCGCGCTCAGGCCTCTTTGAGTTTCACGATATTCGAGATGGCCGCGGAGAGGCGGCCCCAATTCGCGGATTCTTTTTCGAGCTGCTTTATGCCCAGCCGCGTAAGCGAGTAGAACTTGGCGCGGCGATTGTTTTCGGTCGGTCTCCATTCCGCAGTGATCCAGCCCTCCTGTTCGAGCTTGTGGAGGGCGGGGTAGAGCGACCCATCGCTGACTTGCAGCACCTCGCCCGAGACCTGCTTCAAGCGCAGGCTGATGGCGTAGCCGTTCATCGGCTCCAGCGCGAGGATTTTGAGCAGTAACAAATCCAGAGTGCCCTGGACGAGATCGGAAGGTTTGCTCATCGGCTCTCCTCGGTTACCGAGAGCAGCGTACATCCTCTCCACTCGGTAAGCAAGGGGAAAGTGCCAACTTCTTTGTCCTCAACCGTTTCCGCACTCTTTCTCCAAAACACCAGGGTGGGGGGGGACACTTATGCCTGACTGTCGTTTTCGATTTTCGTATTTCGAGTTCGCCGATCTCAGGCCAGCCTTCGTTTTCGACGGTGGACTGTCAGTTGTCGGCTGTCAGCGGTTGCTTATTTACCGAGGAATTTTTCGATGGTTGTGAGTTCGGCTTCGGCCATGTCCAGATACTTCTTGGCGGCTTTGGTGTCTTGTTTCTGCATGGCGGCTTGTGCTTTGCCGAGGTCGGTCCTCATGCGCTGTTGAGCGGAGACGATGTCGCCGCGGAGGCCGTAACCTGCAGCAGCTTGCTGGCGTTGGATATTATCCAAAGATGTCGAGACGGCGGCGGAGCGGCTGTCGATGTCGTCGTAGCGGTGCTCGTTTTCTTCGACAGCTGCCGCTTCCTCGGCTTTGGCTTGGGCGTCGGCTTGCGCGGCCTGGTTATCTTTTTTGGATTTGGCGGGAGACGGCTTTTTTCCAGGTTGGCCGGGAGTGCCGCCTGAGCTGGGCGCTGCCGAAGTCGAAGGCACGGTGTCGGTGGATGAAGCAGAAGACGCGTTCGAGGAGTCAGGCGCGGATTGGCCGGATTGCACAGCTTGTGCGCTGGCGGCCGCAGTAGCCGCCTCGCTGTCCGTTGGCACAGCGGGAACAGTTGAAGTGGGCGTGGAAGAAGACGGAGTGGTCACATCTGGGGAAACCGGTGCAGTGGTGGATGACGGACTCGTCGCCGACGAGGAAGCTTGCTGCGAGGGCGGAGCATTCTTGCCGGCGCCAGCAAGTGTCTTTATGCGGCTCGGCAGATAAAGGCCGGCGGCGAACAGAACGGCGACGACGATGAAAGCGCCAAGCGCGATGTAGAGTCCGCGATGACCACTGCCGCTGACCTGTGGAAGCGGCGCTTGTGGCATGTCGCCGGCAGGCGCTGCTGCGACCGGGCTCGCCGCTGTTGCAACGTGTGGCGTTTGTCTATAGGCGGGCGTGTCCATGACCGTGGTTGGAGATTGCGAGGCCGGAGTTTCCTGGAAAAGAGCCGTGGCGCTGCCGGCGTTTGCCGAGGGAACGAAAGCGCGCGGATCGGCCCCGGGCTGCGTCGCTGCACCTTGCGCGGGGACACTTTTCAATGCACCGCGGAAAGCGTCGGCGGATTGAAAGCGCTGGCCAGGATCCTTGGCGAGCGCCATGACGATAATTTGATTGAGCGCCTGAGGAATGCCGGGGCGAAGAACGATGGGAGGCTTGGGCACTTCCTGGAGATGCGCGGCCATCATGGCGTAGTTGCTGTCCGCGGTGAAGGGAAGCTGACCGGTGACCATTTCATAGAGCGAGACGCCGAGAGAATAGAGATCAGAGCGATTGTCCGCGGGATCGCCTTTGACTTGTTCGGGCGGCATGTAGTTTAGGGACCCGAGCGTGGTGCCGGTCATGGTGAGGCTGCGGTCGCTAGCGGAGCGCGCAATGCCGAAATCCATGAGCTTCACGGTGCCGTCGGGAGTGAGCATCATGTTGGCGGGCTTGATGTCGCGATGGATGATGTTTTGTTTGTGGGCGTAGCTGAGAGCGTCGAGGACCTGGTCGATGTACTTGACGGCCAGAGCCGGTGGAATGGCGCCCTGATGCAGCCGTGAGGAGAGCGTGACGCCGTCGACGAACTCCATGATCATGACGAGTTGATTGTCGAGCGTCAGCGCCGTGCGCAGCGCGGCGATGTTCGGATGATGGAGGCTGGCGAGGACCTTAATTTCGCGAAGGAAGCGGTCGGCAAGATCTTTTTGACCGGCGAGATCGGGCAGGAGAATTTTCATGGCCTCGACGCGATCGGAGATGGTGTTGCGGACCTTATAGACTTTGCCCATGCCACCGGCGCCGAGTACGCAAAGGATTTCATAATCACCGAGCTTTTGTCCGACGGCGTAATCCTGGCTCATTGCGTGGCTCCCTTCAGATAAGAAAATAGGCGAGGAAGTTTAAGAGGCTGTCTCGCCTATCTCTTCAAGCACCGAGGATATGAAAACAGAGCATCGATGTGCCGCGATGGCGGCGGAAAAACAGATTACGGGGTAGTGCCGCCGGAGCTGGCCGCGACGTCGCCGACCTTGGGCGGCGTTGGGCCAGTATAGGTGGCGGTGGCGGAGTCCGCGTCAACGTCTGTCACCGTAGCGCTGCCGAGCTGGTTTGTTACGGTTTTCAAAACCTTGCCAGTCGTTGGATCTTTAACTGTGCGAACGGGGCGGCTGATCTGAATGGTGTCGCCGACGCGCACGCCGACTTTGTTGCCAATGTTTATGATAAGCGTGTTTCCGCTGACGTCGGCAACGAGGCCGGAATAGGTGGCCTTGATGATCGGCAAAGTTCCGGCGGCATTATCGAGTTGCGTGGCGCAATCGGTGACTGCTTTATTTACGGCTTCGCCGAGAATGGTCTGGGAAAAGTTGCTGCTGCTCATGTCGAAGGCGCCGCCGCCTCCGCTGTAGCCAGTACCGCCTCCGCCGCCGAGCATCAAACCGGACCGCGAAGATTCGCCGTTACCGGTGACGGAGGCAAGAATTTCGCCGGTCGTTGTGTTCACGAGGCGAGCCGTAATGGCAACCACGGCCTTGGATTCTTTTTTGCCCATGCCAGCGATAGCGCCGGTCCAGCCGCTGTGGCCGCCGCCCACGCCGCCGATTTGCTTGTCGTCGCGGCCAAACTTGGTGATGGAGCCGAGAATGATAGTGTCGACACCGAGAATGCGCCCGATTTTGGAAGCGCTGGAGGGATCGGCGCGGTCGCTGTTGTTAAAGTTTTGCTCGGCAATGATTTTGTCGAGGGCGGCGCGCTCGATGACTCTGTACTTGCCGTCCGTCACGAGCTTCTGAACCATGAGGTCGGTGATGCCTTTGCCGACGTCCTGGTCGGTGCCGAAGATGGAGGCAACGACTGTCTTGACTGTGCCGTAGTCGAAATTCATCACGGCTACGAGCCTTTTCGGTGCTGCCGCCGCTGCCGCTGCGGGTGCCGCGCCTGGTGCTGCTGCTGGCGCTGCTGATTGCTGTGCCGCGCAAGGGGTAATGGCTAAAACGGAAATGCAAAATAGACGTATGAGTCGTGACATAAAAAAGTGCTCCTCACACCCAAGGAATTGGTGAGCGAAAGTTGCGAACCGTTTCATTTGTGGCCCAACCTTATCGGAATCGAAGAACGGCAGTCGCACAGAGTCGAGAGACCAAATTATGGGCGTATCCTACACCGTGGCGAAGGGAGAGGCAACGGTGGTGTGCTGGTGGTGTGCTGGTGGTGTGCTGGAAGGGGAACGATGCGAGGGAGCGCTTCGGTGAGCGGAGCGGGGCAGAACGAAGACTTGTGGGAGACAAAACTGGTAGGATTTCGTCGAGATATCCTGGGCCTGAGTGTTCCGGGGGCGAGAAGAGGGGAGCGAAGATAATGTCAGAACCAAGCAAGGAAGAATTATTGGCGCGGATCGCAGAATTGGAAAAGCAGGCGGGGACGAGGAAGAAAGGATCGTTGGAATTTCGGGTGGGAGAAAAAGGCGGAGTGAGCGTGTATGGACTCGGACGCTTTCCTGTCACGCTGTATTACGAGCAGTGGATTCGTTTGTTAGATATCGCGGCGGAGTTACGCGCGTTTTTGGAAGAGAACAAGAGCAAGTTGAAATTGAAGACGGCGGAGTAGGCTTGAGAAGAGAGAATCAGAAGAAGGCCATATTCGCCTGCCTTCAAGCTTTGCCGCCAGTGAAGCACCGCGTGGACAACGCCGAGCCACCGACACGATGTGCTAAGTGCGGCAGCTTACGTGGTTTTGGAAATCGAAACTGATTTCAGAAAATCGAAATACTATAATAGCGCATTTGTCGGATAAGTGCTTCTCAAAGACCGTTCACCCCGCTTGCGGGGATGTACCCTAGTCCGACGATAAGTTTCGAGTAGCCACTCGCCTGAAACGAGCCTGTCAGATGCCGGCGTACCAGGCATAGCCTACTTCTGGCTCCGCAGAGCCGAGACCTTTGCCGAATCCTTTCAGACCGTCCGTGACCGTCAGGTGGGTGATGAATTTCACGCTCTTGTAGCCTAGCTGCCGGGGGAGCCGAAGGCGAAGCGGCCCGCCGTTGCCCACGGGAAGTTCATCGCCATTCATCCCATAAGCGAGAAAAGTCTGCGGATGCAATGCATCGGCCATATCGATGCTGTCCCACCAGTCGGGATCGATCGAGTAGTAGACAATGTATCTGGCTTGCGGGTGGACTCCCACGAGTCCCAGTACATGGGAAAGAGGCACGCCGATCCACTCGGCTATATACGACCAGCCCTCTTCGCACGCCAGTTGAGTGATCTGGCTGCGCGACGGATAGCTTTTAAGCTGGGCTAGCGAAAACGAGGCAGGCCGGTCGACCATGCCGTTGACGGAGAGCCGCCAGTCAACGAATCCTCCAGCCTGAAGGCGCTTGTAAGCTTCTTTCAAGGGTGGCATTTCGTTCGCAAGCGGAGGTTTCGAAATCTGGCTGCGAGGAAACTCACGGGCTAACGAGTGCCTCGTCAGCAGCCGATGGGAAGCATAGGTCAGTGTTTCGCCAAGGCCGTAGATACCGCCATGATCAGGCGGAATCAGTCCATACTTTTGTGCAATGCGCGCGGCCACGCCCAAGCCCGCCACGCCCGCCGTAGCCGCGAGTCCGGCTTTGATCAGTTTGCGGCGCGAGAAATCGCTCATGTGCGCTCCATCTGTGTGCCAGCCCGGCCCGTGATCATCCCTCGCGTGCGGCTCCGGAATCCGGCAATACAAACCATTACGACGTGGACCAGAAGGAAGAGCACAAGAGCCAGGGAGACAAAGAAGTGAATCGTGCGCGCGGATTGCTGGCCGCCGAGCAAAGTGACGGTCGCCGGAACCGCAGAAACAAATGCCGGGGACATTCCCAAACCCGTCCAGATGACTAATGGGAACAGCACGAAGATGACGAATAGGTAGCTGAGCCGCTGGAGCACGTTGTACGACCAGGCTTCCGCCTCACTCGGCCGCTTAAAGCGCAGATGGTCCGCGATCGAGGTCGAGAACGCCCGCAACGAAAGATCGGCCTTGCGCGGGAGCAAGTTTTTCCGCAAGTGGCCTGTAAACAAAATGGAGATTACGTAAAGTAAGCCGGTCAATACCACAACCCACGCAGCTTCAAAGTGAAGATACCGACTCCATCCGTTCTGGTCAGGTAGCACGTACCCGTAGCCCGTCGGCACCAATGCCCTCGAGGAGGGGATCGGCAGTCTAAACAACGGTGTGGTCAAGACATTGCCGGTTTCGCCCCAATAGAATCGAGGGTGAGAGATCACAATTTCAATTCCGCTGACGAGCAGAGCAAGAAAACACAGGGTGGTGATCCAGTGAGTGACGCGGACGAGGGCAGAGTGCCGCGCAGTAATCTTTGTAACTGGGACGGACAAGGCAGAACTTGGGACAGAGTTTCCCAGCGGCGCCGGAACAGATTCGAATCTCGCCATATTTCGCCTCCTGCTGAGGCTCCGACGCTATCCCAATATAGGCGCCATACTACCACGCTACAGGGACTGGAACGGAGAAGTCCTGGATTGTGGGGTACTCGGAAATGATCGACATGCCTGATGAACGCAGCCGTTTTCAGTCAAGTGGCAAAAACCCATTCTAGTTAGATGCAGGCGAAAACCCGATCGCGCATCGAGACCTGGAAACAGACTTGCCGATAGGATCACGGCTGGTCAGTCCAGGGCGAACATGCTTGGCTAGGCTGGGTGGAACTACGTGGACCGGTGTGGTTGAGTGCTATGGGAGCCGATCAGACGAACTAGTCCATGTGGTGCATGGCGAAAATATTGTCCATGCCTTGCTGGTACGGGTAGACGTGGACCATCCAGCCGAAGATGACGGGATGAAATCGGCCGCCGGCTTCGGAGCAGGCATCCTCGGTGATGATGGAACCTTTGAGGCCGAACTTGGTCCAGTCGGCGCTGCGGAGCTGATCGCGCGGGGGCATGCAGAGATTGGTGTGCAGGTGCCACATGGCGACGCTGAGCGGGACGCGAGCGTTGAGCTGGTCTTCCGTCGCGCGCTTGGGCATGGTGTACATGGCGCCGACGAGCTCGTAGCCGGTGGAGGTTTTTTTGTAGAGAAGGGAAGTGGGACGCGCGGGATCGAATGTTAGCGATTCGAGGAAGCCGTTGCGGTAGCTGGTGAAGTGATACTCGGGTTGCGGGAGATTGGGGAGAAAGATTTTGAAGCCGTCGTCGAGAGCGACGTGGTAGTCCTTGTATTTCTCGATGCCTGCGCGAAGTTGCGTAACGATTTCGTTGGCGCGCTGAACGTCTTCGGGAGTCTGCGCGCGCATGCTGGTCATGTACATGTGGTGGCTGTGCGCGTCGTTGTGGCCGGGCGTCATGTCCTGGACCGCAGCCTTTTCGCTGACTTTTTCATCGCCCATATCCATCCCGGGCATGGCTTTGGATTGGGGCGTAGCGGCTTCCTGAGCGGCGGGGCTCTGCGCACCGGGTGCGCGGTGGCCAGGCATAGCGACTAGCAATACCGTGACGACGAAGATGGCGGCGAAAACCATGGCGGTTTTTGCGGCGAGATGAAGCAACGTTCTACGGGCTGACATTACGATTCTCCTCACTTAATAATACGCAATGAGTTGGATGGAAATTTCAGAGAGTCAGTTGCCGCGTGCTTCTAGAAAAACTGTTCGGAAGGACAGGGGAAGATGAAGCAAAGAAGTAATGAGGTGAGGATGTAAAGAAAAAGATCGAGCGGAGCGGGACGTTAGAGTTTGAGCGGGGGGGGGCGTTTCGAGACGAGGCGGCGGAGCGTGCTAAAATCCTGGCGTGAAAAAACAGACGGTCGAGCCGGCAAAACTATTGACGGGCGGCGTGCAGCCGCCGGGTGACAAATCGATTTCGCACCGCTACGCGATGCTGGCGGGTTTGGCCGAGGGGACGAGCGAGCTGCGGAATTTTTCGGCGGCGGCGGACTGCCACAGCACGCTGGGGTGCATGAGCGCGTTGGGCGCGGACGTGAAAGTCGAAAAAGACGTGGTGCGAGTTACGGGGCGCGGGCCGCGAGGGTTGAAGAGCAGTTGGCGGCCGCTGGATGCGGGAAATTCCGGGACGACCATGCGGCTGCTGACGGGAATTTTGGCAGGGCAGGAATTCACTACAAAGCTTACAGGAGACAGTTCGCTCCAGAAGCGGCCGATGAAGAGGGTGGTGGGGCCGCTGCGGGAGATGGGCGCGGACATTCGCGCGAAGGAAGACAACTTTGCGCCGCTGGAGATTAAGGGCGCGCGCTTGCACGCGATCGATTATCAAATGCCGATGGCTAGTGCGCAGGTGAAGTCGGCGGTGCTGCTGGCGGGATTGTACGCGGACGGCGTGACGAGCGTGACGGAGCCGGCGCGGACGCGCGACCATACGGAATTGGCTTTGGAAGAGTTTGGAGCGGCTGTCGAACGGCACGGGCGAACAACGAAGATCCATGGGCTATTTGGAGGAAATGGATCGGGGAAGCTGGTGGCGAAATCTTTGGACGTGCCGGGCGATATTTCTTCGGCAGTGTTTTTTATTGCAGCAGCTTCTCTGCTGGGAGATTCAAACATCGCGATTCACAACGTTGGTTTGAATCCGACGCGGACAGCGATTCTGGATTTGTTTGCGGCGATGGGCGCTTCGATTCAAATGCTTTCGCTGACGAGTTCGCACGGGGAGATTATTGGAGACCTGGCTGTGAAGGGCGCTTCGCTAAAGGGTGGAGTAATTGAAGGTGAGACGATTCCGTTGGTGATCGATGAGTTGCCGATGCTCGCGGCGCTGGGACCGTTTACTGAAGAGGGGATCGAGATTCGGAATGCGGGGGAATTGCGGGTTAAGGAGAGCGATCGGATCGCTGTGCTTGTTGAGAATTTGCGGCGGATGGGGGCGACGGTCGAAGAGCGGCCGGATGGATTGAAAGTGGAGGGACGGCGCGCAAGAAAATTGCATGGGACGGAGATTGAGCCGCATGGGGATCATCGGATTGCGATGGCGTTTGCCGTGGCCGCGCTTGCTGCGGAGGGAGAAACCGTGATTCGCGATGCGGATTGCGCGGGGGTTTCGTACCCGGCTTTTTTTGAGGATTTGAATCGATTGGCGGAACGATAGATTGGTATTGGTTTAGCCAATTCGATTTCTGTGTCGCAACCTGATGGTCATAAAAGAACGCACAGCCACGATTGGCTGTGCCACAAAAGAAAAGCGGACGGCTAGCTGGTTTTTTTGATGGAGAGTGTGCCGTAGCTGGTTTTTAGGGTGATTTTCGGGCCGCGGGCAGTGCCGTATTTTCCTTCGAGATGAGAATCGCCGGATTCCACAGAAGTTTTCTTCAGGGAGTCCGCGGAAAATTCCGAATTGATGTCGCAGGAGTGGCAGTCGGCGAGAATATTGAAACTGGCGGACTCGGGAAGAGTAAGCGAGATACTGGCGTTGGTATTGGTGACATCGATGTCGGCCTTCGGCGGCGAAGAGAAGCGCAGCTCGACGTCGCCATCGCGGTTGTCTACTTTTACTTTGCCGGTGGCGTTTTCGATGGTTACGGAATAGCGATTCGTGCGCAGCGTGATATCTCCCGGGGCGTCGACGATTTCCAGATTGCCTGAGCTGACTTCCATGTGGCCGGTGAGAGATGTAAGCGTGAGATCGGTGCGCTGAGAGATAAAGCGAAGACCTTTGGCGACTTTGTCAGCGCGGATGGGGCCGTAGAACTCGCCGTCCAGTGTAAAGCTTCCCGTGGCTGACGCGACGTCGACCTGGGTGCCCTTGCCGGAAATCTTGATATCGCCTTTCGTGTCGGAAACCTTGACGTCGCCCTTGTGCATTTCGATATTCACGTCGCTGGCCGTATCGCGGACCTCGACGTCGCCATTTGCGCTGGTTACCGAGACCGGCGTGGCCATGTCGGAAACAGTGATGTCTCCCTTTTCGTTCCGGACATTGACAGAGGCCATCTTGGGGACTTGGATCTCCATGTCAACGCTGATGCGAGAGTCGCCTGCGTTCACGCCGGTGGGATGAACTTCGTAACCATCGCCATTCTGAACGATTTCAACGGAAACGGGGGCAGCGCGGCGTGAAGCGTCGTTTTCGCTCCAGGCATGGACATTCTTCTGGCCGGAGACGCGAATTTCTGGCACGTCCGAGGCGCGCACGGTAATGTTGCCACGAATGCCGCGAACGGCGATGCGGGCATTGGCAGGGACAGGTTTCGGTGCGACATCCAAGTCGAAGGGGTAGGCGTCGCCGGAGATTTCAACGGGAAGCTTTCCGCCGATGGTACGCTTGCCAATATCGATGGCGACGACGCAGCTCAGCAGCACAATCATGCCGACGACCAGTAAGATTTCTCCGCCGGTGATGCGAGCGGAACCGGGATCGGCGGAGCGGCTGGCGACTGTCCGGTCGTAGAGCTTAATTAAGCCTAGGAAGATGAGCGCGAGGGGCCACCAGCGCACCAGCACATCTCCCAGCTCCAAACCGCGATAGTTGTGGAGCAGGAGAAGAAATCCGACGGTTATAAGCACGAGCCCTGGAAAGATTCTGCTGGTGGCTTGGCGGCTCCTGGCCATATTGGATTATTGTCCTTGTCCTGGGTAAGAGGTGGGCGCCGGGCTCGACGGAGGAGGCGGCACGCTTGGAGCGGGTGGAATGGCAGGCGGCACGGGGGCCGTCGAAGAAACATGGCCCTCGCTTGAAGCCATAGCGGAGGCGAGACTGATAAGCCCGATCACAATGAGGATGACCGGGTAGGTGTTGCTAAAGTCGAAGTAGCCGCCGCGCATTTCCGCCAACAGAAAAAGCACGCCGACAGTAACAACCACGACGGGCCCCATGAGGCCGCGGATGCTGCAACGCTGGCAGGTGCAACGAATGCGATCGCTCATCTGAATCCAACCTCCCGAAGGAGCCTCCTACGGCTGGCGGTCGATGCGGTTCCGAAACATCAGAATCCCCACGCCAATGAGAACGAGGGGCCAGAACCGGGCAATGCGGTACCACTGAAACCATTCAAAATTGTTGAGCAAGAGCAGGATTCCAACGCCAATCAATATGATTGGGCCAATGGGCTTCTGTTTGCTGAAATTATCGAGCGGATCTGATAAGGGTAAACCGGCGCGCTTGGCCTGCGCGGTACGAAGCGCATCAATGGGCATGTAAACCCAGAGCGCGGCGATGCAAATCCAGAGCGCGGCTTCCGCACCGCCGTTGTCCAGACCGTTTACACCAGTGATGAACAACAAAAGAAAAATCGCGAGATGGATCATGCCTTTGCCGTACTGCTCGTTATAGAAAGCGCCTAAGCCCGGCAAAAATCCCAAGAAGAAAGCCAGGACGGGGTTTGGTCCAACTCCCGGAGGGAAAGGGAGAGGAGGAACCGCGGGAATGACTGCTTGCTGCGGAACTCCCGCTGGCGCAGCTTGTGCGGCGGGCGTCGCGGGATGACCGAGAATGGTGGCCAAGCAATCCTCGCAATAGAGAACGTCGCGCACGGGCCGAATACAAGCCGGGCACATGGGCTTGCCGCAATTGCGGCAATATCCTGTTGCGTCCACTTCAGAATGGACGGCACACTTCATGGAGTTCTCCTTCCAAGCAACCGGCCGCAGAATTGGCCGCTGACCGCCGGAACTTCCGAGGCAAGAATTTCAAGTTCTCTGCCGATGCCATTCGCACGATTCTGCTGACGCGGAGTCGTTGGCTTAGAGCCGTCGGTGCTGCCGGGATTTTTACCAGGAGCGGATTGCGGAACGGTGCTCTCTGGCGTCGTGGGCAGTTCGTTGTCTTTGTTCAAGCGAGACTGAATTTCATACACGACGCGGAGATCGCTGACAAACTTGGTGCTGCGCGCGTAGACAAGATGCGCCTGGCGGTCTGCATTGCGGTAAACGGTGGCGGGCGAAAGGTCTGCGAGCTTCGGCTTGCGAAACGAGAAGCCGGAAGCAGTGAGAAGAATCAGCAGCGTGGCAGCGACCGAGATGGCACTGTACGCGAATCGGGGAGAAGATAAACCGCTGATCCAGCCGAAAGCGCTGCGCCAGCCTTTTTTGGCCTCGCGCGGTCCGAGAGTCTGATTCAGGATCGAATAAACCAGCCGGGGCGGGGTGTCGATTTGCTCCAAAGAGTGCAAGCCGCTCACCATCTGAGAAAGGCTGGCGACCATTTGCGCGCAGTTTTCGCAGGAGTTGGCATGAACGTCGAATTCGCGGCGCTCGTCCGGGCTGAGGAGTCCGTCGAGATAGTCGCTAAGCCGTGCTTCGATATTTTCGCAAGTCCAGGTCATGACATGCTCCGCGCTGGATCCCAAGTAAATTCCAATGTGAAGGAACGAATCATGACGGGCGCACTCCCATTTGTTGAAGGATGCGCGCGAGTTCGATTCGTCCGCGGTTGATTCTAGATTTCACGGTGCCTTCGGGTACATCCAAAACTGTCCGAATCTCATTGTATTCGAGCTGCTGCAAATCGCGCAGGATGACGGCTTCGCGAAGTTCCGGCGAAAGCTTGGTGAGCGCCGTTTGAACCTGGGCACTGAGTTCGCCGAGCAGCAACTGCTGATCGGGACGGCGTCCGGCGGATTCCTTGTTCTCGACTACAGGCATGGCGTCCTCGAGCGAGTCGGTGATGCGGTCGCGCTTGGTGCGCCGATAGTGGTCGATGAGAAGGTTCCGCGTCACGCTGGTCATCCAAGTGGCAAAGCCGCCATAGGCGGAACGATAGCTCCCAATCGTCTTATATACCCGGAGGAAAACCTCTTGCGACAGGTCTTCGGCTTCTGTGCTATTGCCGGTAAACCTATAGCAAATGTTGAAGATGCGGCGCGTATGACGGCGCACAAGTTCCTCCCAGGCCGAACCGTCGCCCTGGAGGCATTGCTGGACCAGTTGGGCGTCCTGCTCCAACGTATCATCAGCCTCG
>Ga0209448_10000006_pt1 | contig 80168 bp, 68 predicted proteins | sample BogFormECP14_OM2_FD_188245 | JGI IMG/M metagenome (GOLD analysis project Ga0209448, IMG submission 188245) | Bog forest soil microbial communities from Calvert Island, British Columbia, Canada - ECP14_OM2 (SPAdes) (version 2) | ecosystem: Environmental > Aquatic > Freshwater > Wetlands > Bog ... | reverse complement strand
GAGAGTGGCAAGAATGACCAACGAAGAACGAAAAGCGGCGCTTGAAGCGATTATTTATGCGGCGGATGAGCCAGCGACTATCGAGCAGTTGGCGAAGGCGCTGGCGGAAGAGAAGCTGGTGGTGCAGGCTGCGCTGGACGAGTTGGTGGCCAGCTATGCTGTCGACGAGCGCGGCGTGGAGATTCGGGCGGTGGCCGGCGGGTACAAGGTGTATACGAAGCCGCAGCAGCATGATGTGGTGCGGCGATTTATCAAGAGTTTGCGGCCGCCGCTGCGCTTGACCATGCCTGCGCTCGAGACGCTGGCGGTGATTGCTTACAAGCAGCCGGTGACTTCGCCAGAGATTTCGGAGATTCGCGGGGTGAATACTTCGGGGGTGATCAGCACGCTTTTGGACAAGCGGTTGATTACGACCGCGGGGCGCAAGGAAGTGATTGGGCGGCCGATCCTTTATAAGACGTCGAAGGAATTTTTGATGCGGTTTGGGCTGAGCGATTTGGAGGAGCTGCCGAGTTTGAAGGAGTTTGAGGCTTTGGCGCGCGAGGCGCTGGGGAGTGATGAGGGTGTGGCTCCTTCGGGTGGGGAAGTGGCGAGTGACGAGTGGCGAGTGGCTAGCGAAGCCGCGGCGGCGACCGCAGACGGACCTAGCGTTGGGACGGAGGTTGCGGCGTCGGACGACCATTCGCACAGCAGCGCATCCGAGGCTATCGCACATGTGCAAGAGGAACTTGCCGAAGCGGAGGCCTTTCGCGAACACGAGGCGCTAGCGACATCTGAGGGGATGCCCTCGGGGCAATTGGATGAGGACCCGCCTCCGCCGGTTGTTAAATCTACCGCCGCTGGAGAATGAGAACTGGAAAAGAAAGAGCAAAGATAGCGCAGAGACTCACGGAGGTTGGTCGTCGATATGAATAGACAGGTGCGGCTCAAGGTCGTTCTTGCCGTGCTTGGGTTTGCAATGGCTGCTTCCCTTTTTGCGTACCTTGAATTTACAAATTATGCGCGGCTGCGTCCAATGATGCTTTTCGCGTCGATTCTCGTATGCCCTCCCTCGCTCTTGTCCATGCTGCTCATGGACATTGAGCCACACACGGGCGAGGCGGTCATTGCGTGGTCTGTCATTGCAGCAACAAACTCCGTGCTCTACGCAACCGTTGGATGCATTGTCGCGCGCTATTTCTGGAAACCGACTGACAGCCTGCAGGCGAAACCGCAGTAATAGGCGAAATCAGAATAGGGAGAAAATGCAAGAGAGATTGCAGAAGATAATTGGGCGAGCGGGGATTGCTTCGCGGAGGCATGCGGAGCAGTTGATATTGAGCGGTCAGGTGCGCGTCAACGGGGTTGTGGTGCGGGAATTGGGGACTAAGGCCGATCCCGCTACCGACAAGATTGTCGCGGCGGGGCGGACCGTTGGGACTGTAGCACAGAGGAATATTTATTTGGCTTTGCACAAGCCGCCGGAAGTGGTTTCGACTATGGCTGATCCGGAAGGGCGGAAAACTTTGCGGAATTGTTTGCGCGGGTTGCCGGAGCGGGTGTTTCCGGTGGGGAATTTGGAGTATGCGGCGTCCGGGTTGGTGTTCTTAACGAATGACGGGGATTTGGCGGCGGAGATGTTGAAGAATTGGGCGCAGATCGAGCAGGCGTATCACGTCAAAGTGAAGGGGATGCTGACTTTGGGGGATTTGGATCGGATTGGAAAAGAAGTTGGGTTGAAGATGAAGACGGTGCGGCAGCCGGACGCTACGCGCGGGCGGGCGGCGAATTTTTGGTATGAAGTGCGGATGCGGGATTCGAAGAAGGATGAATTGCGCCGGCTTTTGATGAAGGAAATGCATCCGGTGGAAAAGTTGATGAGGATTGGGTTGGGAACGCTTACGGTTGAGGGATTGCCGCGGGGGAGATACCGATTGCTGGCGGCAAAGGAAGTGGAGGCTTTGCGGAAGAGCGCGTCGGGGAAAAACGATGAGGCGGCGAGCGGCGAAAGAAGAAAAACACTTACACAGAGTTTGCAGAGGACGCAGAGTTCACAGAGAAGAGAGAGAAAGACGCCGCGTTGAAGAGCGGTCCCACCAGGATTACAGTTGCAGGATAATTCGCGCTGATGGCTCTTGAACGATTGCAGAAAATCATGGCGGCTTGCGGGGTGGCGTCGCGGCGCAAGGCGGAAGAGATTATTTTGGCGGGGCGCGTGACGCTGAACGGCGAAGTTGTGCGCGAGTTGGGGACCAAGGCGGACCTGGAAAAAGATGCGATTTGTGTGGACGGAAAGGCGATCGAGAAGCCGGAGAAGCTCCTTTATTTCATGTTGAACAAGCCGAAGGGATACGTAACGACCGTGAGCGATCCGGAGGGGCGGCCGACGGTGGTGCAGATTTTGGGGAAGGGTGTGGGGAGAGTCTATCCGGTGGGGCGGCTGGACTACGCGAGCGAAGGATTGCTCTTGATGACGAATGACGGCGCGCTGGCGGAACGAATGATGAAGGCCGGGTCGCACATGCCGAAGACGTATCTGGTGAAGGTGAGCGGGAAGCCGGATGAGAAGAGGATTGCGCGGTTGCGCGCGGGGATTGTGATTGAGTTGGAGGATGGGAGGAAGGTGAAAACTTCGCCGGCGAAGATACGGTTGTTCGAGGATGGGGAGAATCCGTGGTACGAGGTGGTTTTGATCGAGGGGCGGAACCGGCAGATACGGAGAATGTTTGAGAAGGTGGGACACTTGGTGGAAAAAATTCGGAGAGTGCGGATGGGACCTTTGGTTTTGGATTTGGAGCCGGGGAGATTTCGTCTGCTTACGGGAAAAGAGATCGAGCAGTTGAAGAAAGCGGCGAGCGGAAAAGAGTGACATTAGCGCGTCGGGCACGACTGTGCGTGCAGCGAATGCAACACTCGTTTCTTGATGCGAAAATGGATGGCGCAAGAACGAAAGACAGAGAAAAGAAAGAATAAAGATAACGCAGAGTTAGTAGAGTCGGCGCAGAGAAAAAGCAGATTCCTCGCTGCGCTCGGAATGACACTTTATCGCTATCGGCAGGCTGGACAGCAAGAAGAAAGCGGAGACCATCGGGAATATGGGGCGGACGATTGAAGATCTGATACCGGATTATATTCGAGGGCTGCCCGTGTATGTGCCGGGGCGGCCGATTGAGGAAGTGGAGCGCGAGCTGAAGATTCATGCGGTGAAGCTTGCGTCGAACGAGAATCCGCTGGGGCCTTCGCCGCGGGCGGTGGAAGCGGCGAAGAGGGCGCTTGCGGATGCGCACCGTTATCCGGACGGCGGGACGCATGTTCTGCGCGAGACGCTGGCGGCGCGGACGGGGCTCGCAGCCGAAGAACTTTTTGTTGGGTTGGGATCGAGCGAAATTATTGATTTGGCTTCGCGCGTTTTCTTGCGGGCTGGGCTGCAGGGTCTGACCTCGTTCGGAAGCTACGCGCCATTTTCCGTGGCGATTCGGGCTAGCGGGGCGGAGTTGGTGCTGCTGCCGCAGAAGAACTTTGCGTTTGATTTAGAGGCGATGGCGAGGGCGATTACGCCGAAAACGGGTGTGATTTATATCGCCAATCCGAACAATCCTACAGGGACGGCGTTTGGTCTGGCGGAGTTCGAGGAGTTTCTTGGGCGCGTGCCCGAAAGCGTGTTGGTGGTGCTGGATGAAGCGTACGTGCACTACGCGCCGAGCTTGAATCGACGGAAAACGGAAGAGATCTTTCGACAGCGTGCGAATTTGCTGATTTTGCGGACGTTTTCGAAAGTGTATGGACTGGCGGGAATGCGCATCGGTTTTGCGATTGGGCGGCCGGAATTGCACTCCGCGATGAACAGATTGAAAACGCCGTTTAATACTTCGGGAGTGGCGCAGGCAGCGGCGCTGGCGGCGATTGATGACCGAGAGCACGTCACGCGGTGTATAGAGACGAACGCGAGCGAGCGGAAAAGATTGAGCGACGGCTTGATGCAGCTCGGATTACATCCCGTGCCAAGCGAGACGAATTTTATTTTTATGGAAGTAGGGCCGGAGGCGAAAGACATTTGCGACGAGCTGCTGCACTTGGGAGTGATCGTGCGGCCGCTCGGCTGGATGGGATTTCCTGAGGCGATTCGCATATCGGTGGGGACCGCGGAAGAAAATGGGAAGTGCCTAGCGGCAATGGCGGATGTTTTGGCGAAACGAGCCGGAAGAGGCGAGTTGGCGGCGCGATGAGAGTGTTGCTGCCAGACGGCGTGAACGCCGCGGCTGATCTGATTCTGGAAATCCTGAAAAAATATACAACGATGGCGGTAGTGGGGTTGTCTTCGAATCCAGCGCGGCCGAGTTTTGGTGTGACGGAATACATGCAGGGCGCGGGGTATCGGATTATTCCCGTGAATCCGAACGAGACGGAAGTGTTGGGAGAGAAGAGTTACTCGCGATTGGAGGATGTGCCGGAGAAGATTGAGATTGTAGACGTGTTTCGGAGGGCGGCAGAGGTGCCGCCGGTGGTGGAGAGCGCGATCAAGGTTGGGGCGAAAGTGTTGTGGATGCAGTTGGGGATTGAGAATGCGGAGGCGGCGGCGCGAGCAAGGGCCGCGGGGTTGATTGTAGTTGAGGATGCGTGCATTTTGGTGGAGCACCGCAAGAGAGTGAAACAGTTGGGATAACATAGGATGGAATTTCGGAAAGACGAGTTGCCCGCGCTGATTTGATGCGCGGGATTTTTATTTGGAGGGGAGAAAAGAAGGCGTTGCGCAAATGCATTGAGAGGAATGGGAACGCGCTCAGCAATATGAGCGCCGGCCACGGCCCTTCGAGGCTCAGGGTAAACACGTTGTGCCCCTACAACGGAAGGGGAAAGATTGCCAAATTGCGTTTGCCGGGGAGGATAACAGCCAGGAAGCGGCCGTCGGGCGAGATGTTGAATTCGCGGATGGAGAGGCCGTGGAGGAGCGGTTGCGGCGTGGGCTGGAGGATGGGGACGGCATTACCGGGTTTTTGCGCGGGGAGTTCGGGAAGGGCGATCCAGACGATGTCGCCGGACTTTCGTTCGACGGCGCGCTTGAGCATGATGCGATTTTCGTCGGGAGACCAATGGAAAACGCCGAGGCCCACGCGCAGGTGGACAAAGTGATCAGGAGCAGCGAGGTCGCGAACTTCCAAAACTTCTCTATCGATGAAATACGCCACTTTGCGGCCGCTGGGTGAAACGGAGAGTCCGCCGGCGTAGCCCTCGAGCGTGGCGACTTCCTTATCGTCCTGCGCAAGAAGTTCGAGGCGCTGAAGGCGCGGAGGGCCGGATTGGGCGCGGTCTTGTTCCACGGCGATGGCGGCGTTGGTGCGAGGGATGCGATCGGAGTCGATGAAGGTGCGGCCCTCAAAGGCAAGACCGGCCGGGCCAGTCGTGATATTGGTGTAGTGGAAAGAAAAGAGCATGTGCGGCTTGATGGCTTCTTCGAGATAGACGATGGTGGCATTGTCCTGTAGCCAGGTGGCGTTGAAACAGTCCTTGATGAGGCTTTCGCCCTTGCCGAGGCGGATTTCCTTACCACTATCCTCGAGCGCGAGAGTCATGGAGGAATCTTCGGTGCGGCCGCCTTCGTCGACGACGCTGGTGGTGAAAAGCTGCGCGAGGATCATGCGGCCATTGGGAGACCAGTGGAAGGCGTCGACGGCGTAAGAGAAAAGGGCCTCGCCGCGGTTGAACTTGTCTCCTTGGAGCAAGCGGCGGCGCTTGCCGTTGGTTTCTTGGAGCCAAATGTCGTCGTGCTGGAGGTCGTACTTTTTGGTTTTGATGTTGCGGCGGGCGGAATAGACGATGCGGCCGTCGGGAGCGAAAGAGAAGGCGGTGACTTCGTCGTCGATGTTTTGGAGAGGCTTGTCGAGATCTTGGGCGCGAGCGGTCGGAATGAAAACACAGCTGCCTGCGAAAAGAATCAGTGCGCAGAGAGGCTTGAAGTTGAGAAGTTGGCCTGGAAAGCGGAGAGAGGTCATGGCTTGGGATGGGCCGCCGTGTAGGGATGGCAACAGGGTTTTTGAGTAGGCGTAAATTCCATTATTTCGACGCGGGTGCCGTCGGGGTCGTAAGCATCTAGGCTGTTTTTTCCATCGCGGCCGATCTGGGGACCGTCAAACTCTTGCAACCCGTTTTTGCGCAATTGAACCGCGGCAACCTGGGCATCTTTCACGCCGAGAGAGAAATGGTTTTGCACGCCGAGTTCTTTGTGATCGGCATTGGCGGGAATGTTCAGCATGTATTCGATCCAACTGTCCCCTTGGCGGACTTGGATTTCGTACCAATCGATATCTTGGTCCTTGAATCCTCCGTACCAGTAAGGACGGAAACCGAGGAGATCAAGGTAGAAGCGATTTTCCGCGGCGAGATCTTTCACCACAAATCCAGCATGTAGGAGTCGAACACCCACTTGACTCGGGGTAATGTAACTTGCGTCAGGACCGGGAGGAGGATCGACGAATGCGACCTGATGACCCTCAGGGTCCTGGCATTCAAAGAATTGCAGACCGTTTTCGCCCCGAGTGACTTCCGTGGCGTTGATTCCCTGAGCGACGAGGTAGTCGCGCATAAGCGTCACGCTGGCTGTCGAGAAGCCGATTTCATCAAGAAACGACGCGCTAACATCCCCAGCCGCTTGCGTGATCTCGATGTGTTCGGAAACATTAACGACAAAACACGGAGCTGAGACGTTCTTGCATCCATTCGCATGCGAATTAAGGCCGAGAATCTTGGAATAGAAGGCAGCCGATTTTTCGAGACTGGTGGACTCGATGCGAACAAAGGAGATTCCATAGATTTTTGGACGATACAATTCGCCCTCTGTTGGCAGCGAGACAGTAAGAAGCGCAACGAACCCAGCTCGGAAGGCTTTCACGACATATCCTCAGGATTCTCTCCACCGGATAATTTTAGCTTGCAAATGGTGGCGCAGCAAAGACTGCTCACGGCTTAGGTCCGGGATGCGGGCCGGTGAATTCGGAGCAGCATGGTTTTTGGACCGGCTTGAATTCCATGAATTCGACGCGAGTATCGTCGGCGTCGTAGATGTTGAGCTGCCATTTGCCGTCGCGGCCGATTTTCGGTTGTTCGGAGAGTTTGATGCCGGCCTTTGTGACCTGGTCGGCGATGGCGTGGATGTTGGGGACGCCGAGAGAGATGTGGTTCATGACGCCGCGGGTATGTTTGTCGGCGGTGGGCGAAATATTGAGCATGTACTCGACCCAGTCGGTTCCTTCGGGGACTTGCATGGCAACCCAGTCGTCCCGTTCTTCCGTCATGCCGCCGTGCCAATAAGGACGGAAACCAAGTTCATTTACAAAGTAGCGATCGGCGGTCTCGCGATTGTTAACGACGAAGCCTGCATGAATGATGCGAACCGGATTGGAAAGATTAGTTGGAGGCAGGCCGGCATTCACGTCTTCCGCGTTGGCCAGATGGTAGGAGTCCGTAATCGAAATGTGATGGCCCTCGGCATCCGTGAGCACGAGGCGGATGAGTTCTCCTCCGCGCTTCTTTTTGACCTCGTTAAAGTCGACTTTGTTGAAATTGAAGTATTTTTTGAACCCCTCGAGGTCATCGGTAAGGAAGGACACTTCGGCGAGAAGGTTCGCGGGGGGAGGAACAGGCGCTTTTTCGAACTTAATTCGCTGGCCGCTAGGGAGGAACAAGAAGGGGACGGGTGCTGCCTCACAATACTCGCAAGAGTGAGTCGGATCGATGAGCTTTAGATAGAATTTGCGCGCCTCGGTTACGTCTGAAACAAGAATGGTGACGCCGGCGATACCGAGAACGCGCGGACGCTTGGGCACTTTGCGCTTCGCCACAGCGGAAAAACATAGGAGCAATGCGGCAAGGAGTAATGCAATCTTTTTCATGGGATGTCCTCAGAGATTGGATTCCGAACGAGATTTTACCTTGCGAATTTCGTCTAGGCGAGCGCGAAGGCGCTGTTCGAAGCCCTGATCGCTGGGCTTGTAGTAAGTGCGGCTGGCGAGATTGTCGGGGAGGCAGGTCATGTCGGTGACTTTTTCGTCGAAATTGTGGGCGTATTTGTAGCCTTCGCCGTAGCCGACATTTTTCATGAGGCCGGTGACAGCGTTGCGGAGATGTAAAGGGACCGGATCGGCTTCGGTTTTGTGCACGTCGTCGAGGATCTCACCGTAGGCAGTGTAAACGGCATTGGATTTTGGCGCGAGCGCGAGATAGACGGCGGCTTGAGCCAGCGCGAGATTGCCTTCGGGCACGCCGAGAAAATCGAACGCATCTTTGGCTGCGAGGGTGACGGCAAGCGCGCCGGGTTCAGCGAGGCCGATGTCTTCGCTGGCCATGCGGACCAGGCGACGAGCGAGATAGAGCGGATCTTCGCCGGATTCGAGCATGCGGGCGAGCCAGTATAAGGCGGCGTCGGGATCGGAATTGCGCACGGATTTGTGGAGCGCGGAGATGAGGTTGTAATGCTCCTCGCCGGCTTTGTCGTAGCGGAGTAGTTTGCGCTGGAGAACGTCTTCGAGAAGTTCGCGGGTGATGGTGCGCGCGCCAGATGCGCTGAGCTTTGCGCTGCGAGCCGCAAGGTCGAGTGTGTTGTAAGCGGAGCGGGCATCGCCGTTGGCAAAAGAAGCGATGCGAAAGAGGGCGTCGTCGCTGGCTTCGACATTTTCGTTACCCAAGCCGCGTTCTTTATCGGCAATGGTGCGTCGAAGCAGGTCGACGATTTGCGGCGTGGTGAGTGGATCGAGAACGTAGACTTTGGTGCGCGAGAGAAGCGGCGAAATGACTTCGAAGGAGGGATTCTCTGTGGTAGCGCCGATGAAGGCGATGTGGCCGGCTTCGACGTAAGGGAGAAAGGCGTCCTGCTGGGCCTTGTTGAAGCGATGGACTTCGTCGACGAAGACGATAGTGCGTTGGCCTCCGTGGGATTTGTGTTCGGACGCGGCCATGACTTCCTTAATTTCTTTAATGCCCGTGAGCACTGCGCTGAAGGCAACAAATTCCGAGCGTGTGAGCCGAGCAATCAACCGCGCAAGCGTAGTTTTGCCGCAGCCCGGCGGGCCCCACAGCAGCATGGAGGTGATTTCGTCGTTTTCGATTTGTTGGCGAAGCGGTTTGCCTGGGCCGAGAAGCTTTTCCTGGCCGATGAACTCATCGAGCGTGCGCGGGCGCATGCGCTCGGCGAGCGGCTGATGGGCCGAGTCTTCGAACGCGGACTGCGGCAATTTGGAGAAAAGGCTCACGATTTGGTCCCGGTTTTTTCCGACAAAGAGTTGCGCTGGCGAGCGGCTTCATAAAAGAGTACCGCAGCGGCTGCGGCGGCGTTGAGCGATTCGATGCCGCTGGCCATTGGGATACGGATACGGGCGCCGGCGCTGCGTTCGACTTCTTCGGGGAGGCCGGCGCCTTCGTTTCCGACCAAGAGCGCGACCGGCTCACACCAGTCTACCTCCCAAGGTGAGAGGACTTGGGGTTCGCCGTCCTGAGGTTCTCGCACACTGGATGCTAGTGTGTGAACGTTGGCGATTTTGAGCTGCGTGAGAAGAATCGGCAGCGACATTCCCGGGAGAACGGGTAGATGAAGCGCTGCACCGGCGGAGGCACGCAACGACTTAGGTGAAAAAGGACTGGCGGTGCCCGACTGGCCGGAAGCGGCGGTGACAGCACCAGTGGCGCCGAAGGCCGCGGCGGTACGCAGAATCGTTCCGACATTGCCCGGGTCTTGCACGCCCGCAAGGACCACAAGAAGCAGAGCGCATGCGGAAACCGGTGCTCGGAGCAATTCGTCGAGAGTTGAGGTGCGGGGGCGGACCAGAGCGGCGACGCCTTGCGGATGCTCGGTGTCGGCAAGGCCTTCGAAGAGGCGGTCGGTGGTGCGTAGCGTGGGAAAAGCCATTTCGGGCCTGTCGATCAGAGGGGCGAGGCGCTGGTGGTGACGTTCGCCGGATTCGCTGAAGAGGACCGCTTCGATGGGGCAACCTGAGCGCAGGGCTTCTTCGACTAGGCGGACACCTTCGACGCCGACGGAGCCAGATTCCGTAGGCAACCCGCCGCGGAGCGCCATGCGGAACTCTTTGAGCCAGCGATTCTCGCGGCTGGTAAGGACTCCGGGCGCGGCTTGGGGTGCAACGTTGCGGTTGGATTTGCCAGGAGTGGCCATCAAGGGGAGCGTAACAAATTTCGGGTGTGAGAGGTTAGCCGTCGTGCCGCCAGAGCGGTGGCCGGTTCAGCCCTTTGGTTCAACGCCGGGAAAATGGCGGACGCTACGCTGGCCTTGCGGTGGAGGCCAGCGGCGCGGAGTTGGGCGTTTCAGAGATCGCGAGACGCGCGCGAATTTCCGCCAGGAGTTCGAATGAGCGGAGGCGCGCTGAGTGATCGTAAATGTGCGCGGTGGTGATGATTTCGTCGGGTTGGGTGACTTCGATGAATTTGAGTATGCCGCGCTCGACGGTTTCCGGGGAGCCCACGGCAGAGACCAGGAGCGTCATGCTGGCGGAAGCTTTCTCTGCGGGCGACCAGTAGGAGTCGATGTCGTCGATGGGAGGAGGAATCTGGCCGGGATTGCCACGGCGAAGATTTGTGAAAGCTTGCTGCACCGAACTGAAAAGGTAGCGCGCTTGGGCGTCGGTTTCGGCGACGATGACGTTGAGACCGAGAATGGCGTAAGGGCGATCGAGTTGCTTGGAGGGCTCGAACTGCGCGCGATAGAGCTGCAGAGCCAGCATCATGTCGGCGGGCGCGAAATGCGAGGCAAACGCAAAGGGCAGGCCGAGCTCGGCTGCAAGTTGCGCGCTGAAGAGGCTCGAGCCGAGCAGCCAAATGGGCACACGTAAGCCTGTTCCAGGAACGGCGCGAATTTTTTGACTCGGCGTCGCCGGTTCGAAATAGGATTGCAACTCTTCAACGTCCTGCGGAAAGTTCTCGGAAGTTGAGGCAACATTGTGGCGGAGTGCACGCATTGTGGGCTGATCGGTTCCGGGGGCGCGGCCGAGTCCGAGGTCGATGCGGTTTGGATAGAGCGAAGCGAGCGTGCCGAATTGCTCCGCGATGACGAGCGGCGAGTGATTCGGCAGCATGATGCCGCCGGATCCGACGCGGATCGTCTTCGTGCCTCCAGCCACATAGCCAATAACGACCGACGTGGCGGCGCTGGCGATTCCGGGCATGTTGTGGTGTTCCGCCAGCCAAAAACGGTTGTAGCCCCAGGCTTCCGCGTGCTGCGCAAGATCGAGCGAGTTGCGCAGCGCGGCGGCGGCGCTTGCGCCTTGGGGAATCGGCGAAAGATCGAGAATGGAGAAGGGAATCACTTTCAATTGGATGCCCTCGTCAACATTGAAGTTACGGATGGGAATATCGACATGTGCCACGGCGTGGGAACAATTGCGAGGATCTTTTATGCGCCCATTCCGACCTCCCGGCAGGCTCTTATTGCATGCGGTAGGTGGGTGTGTTAGCTTCGCCGGATTGACTGAAATTGCGCGCGAAGCGTCAGCAGATGAGTTTAGGGCTTCGCCAAAGGCCAAAAAATTGCCGGCAGAACTGTTGCGTGTGAATGCGCAAAACCCGGAACCGGAAGTGCTGCGCTACGCGGCGGACTTTCTAACGCGGGGAAGTGTCGTCGCTATCCCAACCGACACGTTTTACGGCTTGGCTGCGGACCCTTTTAATCTCGCCGCTGTGGATGAAATTTACAGGGTGAAGGGGCGTCCGGAGACGCGTGCGCTACCCATTTTAGTGCGTTCGCTCGAACAAGCCATGCAACTGGCGCGCGAAGTGCCGCAGATTTTTTTGCGGCTGGCGCAGGAATTCTGGCCGGGCGCGCTCACGCTGGTCGTGGACGCAGCAAACCGCTTGCCGCTGAAAGTGACGGCGAACACGGGAAAAGTGGCGTTGCGCTGGCCGAAGAGCGATGTGGCGAGAAGACTGATCGAAGAGTTTGATGGTCCGATCACGGGAACTAGCGCGAACATTTCCGGATTTCCGTCGTGTTCGAATGCTGAGCAGTTGGTGAAGCAGCTCGGCGGGCGGCTCCCGCTGATTTTGGATGGGGGAGAAACCGGCGCGGTGCTGGGATCGACCATTGTTCATGTCCACGGCGGAGCCTGGAAAATTATTCGCGAAGGCGCAATTCCTGTGGCGGAGATCGAGAAGGCGCTGAAGTAGGGAACGAAAGTTCTACTGTCCCGCAACCTGTGCAAATTCATGGAGTGGATGGGTTGGATCAACTCGCGGTCCAAATCGTGCGGTTCGTGGATGACGCTCAGCGTGGCGTTGTAGCTTGCGAATTCGAGGACGCGAATGGCCGTCGCCATACGCTCATCGACAAAGTCCCGATCTTCACCGACATGATCCTTGATGCGAACAGCATATATCCACAGACGGGTAGCGCTCGCTGCGAGATATTGAGGCGATGGAAGGACGTGACAGGACGAGAATTGCTCCGCGTCACCACGGCAAAGCCCGATGACATTATGTCAATGGAGGATTTGTCAGAGTTCGTTGTGCTTTTGTCCCAAATATCTGGTGCCTGAAGCCGCATCGGAGATTATCTTCAGCGATCTGGTAAGTGGATTGATGCGAGGAAGTCGAAGTCGCCCGTTGGCGAGAGCGAGAGATCGCCGAGTGAGCGGCGATGGACGGAAACGACGTCGGTGAACCAGAGCGGCAAATAGGGCAGGTCGTCCGCAAGGATTTTTTGAACTTCGCTGCAGAGAGCCTTCCTTTTTTCGCGATCCGTTTCTGTGCGAATCTGATCGACTAGCGCGTCGATGCGCGGGTTGCGGTAGTGTCCGCGGTTGGCGCCATCGGGGGGGAAGCGCTTCGAGGAAAAAACAAATTCGAAAACGTCGGGATCGTTGTTGGCGCCAACCCAGCGCGAATAGGTGAGCTGGAAATTGCCTCGAGCGGCGTCGGAAAGAAGCGTGGCGAGTTCCAGAGGGCGCAATTCGAGATCGACGCCGACGCGGTGCCACTGCTCTTGCAGGACTGCGCCGATGAGACGGGCTTGTTCTTCGGTGGAGGTTTTCAGCGTGAGGTGGAAACGCGTGCCGTCTTGCTTGCGTGGGAAACCAGCGTCGTCGAGGATTTTTTCGGCGCGGGCGGGATCGAAAGCGTATTGTGCAACGTTCGGTTCGTAGGCCCAGTGATTGGGCGGAAGAATGCCGCTGGCGATGCGCGCTTCTCCGTGAAGAAGATAGCGAGTGAGCGCTTCGCGATCGGTGGCGAAGGCGAGCGCCTGGCGGACTTCGCGTTTGGCGAGGATGGGATCCTCGAGATTGAAGCCGAGGTAGCCAAAATTTGTGCCGGGACGCTCCGTGACGGCGAGCGCCGGCTGGCGCGCGAGGACGGGAATCATATCCGGAGAGAGAGAACTCATCTCAAGATCGGCGGAACCCTTGCGCAGCTCGAGAGCGCGGACGACGGCATCCGGGACAACGCGAAAACGGACGCGGGCGATTTGCGGCGCGCCGCGAAAGTAGTCGGGATTGCGCTCGACAATGACTTCTTCGTCCTGCGATTGCGAAACGAAGCGAAACGGGCCCGAGCCGATGGGATGGCGCGAAAAATCGGGACCGGCATTGCGTGGAACGATGCCAACGGCGGGCCGTGCGAGATTCCAGAGGAACGAGGCGTACGGCTCTGTGAGATGAAAGACGATCGTTGCAGCCTCGGGAGTTTCGATCGAGGCGATCATGCGGAACGCACCGCGTTTGGGAGAATGAGTGGAGGGATTGAGGATAGAGTCGAACGTGTATTTGACGTCGGCGGCGGTGAGGGGGCGACCGTCGTGGAAATGGACGCCTGGGCGCAGATGGAAAATGTAGGTGAGAGGGTCGGGCGTTCTCCAGGATTCGGCTAGGTCGCCGTGGAAATTTATCTGATCGTCGCGTTCGAGCAGGCTGCTGAAGAGGAGGCCGTCGATTTTTTGGGATTGAGAGTCGGTGGCGAAGCGCGGATCGAGATTGGTGGGGTTGGATTCGATCAAAAAGGTTAGGGAATTGGGATCGGCCGCCTTGCTATGGCCACAGCCAGCCAAAAGAAAAAGAAGGAGAAAAGATTTAACGCAGAAGGCACAGAGGAGACACAGAGTTCGCGGAGAAGACTGGGCGCTATCGCGGCGGAGCATAAGAAATTTTACCGAGAACGGCAGGGCCGCGTGCACCGGTGGCGGACGGTAGATTTCCGGGGCGTCGGTGGAAAGATTCGTATGCTAATAGAGCGAAAGCAAACGCTTCTTTGGCGTCTTCGGGGATCCCAAAGTGTGAAGATGGAAGAATTTCGATGCCGCTTAGAGCAGCGGAAAGTTGCGCCAGGAGAAGAGGATTCTTTGCGCCGCCACCGGAAACAATGAGTTGACGGATTTTTGTTTTGGGTAAGACGAATCGGTTCAGCGCGTCGACGACGGAAAGCGCGGTGAAAATCGTTGCTGCTCGGATGAGATCAGCAGGTTTGGCACGATGCTTCTTTCCCAATGCGAGAACTTTGTTCAGATAAGCGTGACCGTAGTATTCGCGGCCTGTGGATTTGGGAGGAGCGAGCTTCAAATAAGGATCACGCATCAGTTCGTCGAGAAGCGCGGGGACGGAGCGGCCGGCTCGGGCGATGCGAGCATCTTTGTCGAAACGCTTGCGGCCTTGGCTGAAGTGAGAGACAAGAGCGTCGATGAGCATATTGGCGGCGCCGGTATCGAAGGCGAGGATTTGTTCCGGTTTCGCCGCCGCAGGAATCACTGTGACATTTGCGATGCCGCCGAGATTCAGCGAGACGCAGCCGAGCTTTTCGTGGCGGTAGAGAAGATAATCAGCATAGGGGACGAGCGGAGCGCCTTGGCCGCCGAGAGCGATGTCGGCGGTGCGAAAGTCGCCGATGGTGGTAATGCCCGTGCGCGCGGCGATAACGGATGGCTCGCCGATTTGCAGCGTCGAAGCTGTGGGCCGGCTCAAATACCGCGCGGGATTTCCTTGATGAAATATCGTTTGCCCGTGACTGCCGATGAGCGCGATGCGTTTTGGTGAGACGCGAAATTTGCGGCAGGCGGCGATAGCTGCTTCGGCGAAGACTTCTCCCAAGCGAAAATTCAACTGGCTGAGTTCACCGGCTGTGATGGGGTGTTGCTCGGCGACACGCAGAATTTCCTTCCTCAGCGCATTCGGAAATCTGTTGGACGTGTGACCGAGAAGTTTCGCGTGCAGATGTGGCGGAGTACCCGAGATGCTAGCGAGTGCGACGTCGATCCCGTCCGCGGAAGTGCCGGACATGAGGCCGAGAACGAACATCGGTTTGGTGGCCATCGTCTGTGATTGGATTTAAACACAGAGGGCACAGAGAACACAGAGCGGACAGTGCCGGACGGAGATAAAGAGTGAACTGGGGCGAACGCGATTGCGGAACTGCCAGCAGTACAGCCAGGATTGGCTGTGCCACCAAGATCAGGAGATCTGTTTTTTTAGTTCGGCGAGGAGATTTAGGGCGTCGAGGGGTTTGAGCTGGTCGAGGTCTGCGCCGCGGAGCTTTTCGAGGACGGCGCGGTCTAGGGCGGTGAAGAGGACCTCCTGATGGCCGTTGCGGCGGGGCGGGGAAGTGGCTTGGGTACCTGCCAAGGTGCCTGCCAAGTCTGTGGACGGATCATCGAGGGCACCAGGAGATAGAGTTTCACTCAGCGCGTGCTCACTCTGCTCGTGTTTTTTGAGGACTTCGCGGGCGCGCTCGATGACGCTGCGAGGAAGGCCGGCGAGGCGAGCGACTTCGATGCCATAGCTCTTATCGGCGCTGCCAGGCTCAACACGGCGCAGAAAAATAATTTCGTTGGGCGTCTCTTTTACGGAGACGTGAACGTTTTGCACGCCAGTGAGAAGATCGGCGAGTTCGGTGAGTTCGTGATAGTGCGTGGCGAAAAGTGTGCGGGCGCGAGTGTGTCTCTGCAGATGCTCTACGACAGCCCAGGCGATGGAGAGGCCATCGAACGTAGCAGTGCCGCGGCCGACTTCATCGAGAAGAACGAGACTCGACGGGGTGGCGTGATGCAGGATGGCGGCGACTTCGCTCATCTCGACGAGAAACGTGGATCGGCCGCGCGCGAGATTGTCACTGGCGCCGATGCGCGTGAAGATGCGGTCGGTAACAGGGAGTTTTGCCTGGCGCGCCGGAACGAACGAACCTATCTGCGCCATCAGGACAATCAGCGCGGCTTGGCGAAGATACGTCGATTTGCCGCCCATGTTCGGGCCGGTGATGAGCAATAGCTGCTGGCGGCCGGGGTCGAAGCAAAGATCATTGGGGACGAAGCGCTCGCCGCGCTGGCGCAACAGCTCTTCGATGACCGGATGACGCCCTCCCACGATGAGTAATTCGCCGGTCGAGTTGAACTCCGGGCGCGCGTAGCCGCGATCGGCGGCAAGCTTCGCAAACGAAGTGAGCACGTCCAACTGCGCGACAGCGGCCGCCGTACGGCGAAGGCGCGTGGCCTGCGCGGCGATGCCCGAGCGAATCTCGACGAACAGTTGGCGCTCGATTTCGAGAATGCGCTCGTCTGCCGCGAGAATCTTGCGTTCGTATTCCTTGAGCTCGGGAGACGTGAATCGTTCGGCGTTAACAAGTGTCTGCTTGCGTTCGTAGTCGGGGGGCGCGAGATGAAGATTTGGTTTCGAAATCTCCATGTAGTACCCAAAGATCGAATTAAAGCGAATCTTCAACGAAGCGATGCCGGTGCGTTTACGCTCGCGCTCTTCCATCGCGGCGATAATCTGTTTGCTGTGCTGGCTGAGATTGCGAAGTTCGTCGAGCTCGCCATCGTAGCCGCTGCGAATCATTCCGGGATCGGTGGCGAGAGCCGGAGGCTCGTCGGCGATGGCGCGCTCGAGACGCTCGCGGACGTCGGCGAGTTCGTCAATTTCGCCGCACAGATTGCGGAGCAGCGCGCTGCCACCCACAGGGGGCGGCGTCAAAAAATTCTTCAGCACGGGGAGCTGGACAAGCGATTTGCGCAACGCGACGAGTTCGCGTGGTGAGGCTAGGCCAAGAGTAATGCGGCTCGTGAGGCGCTCAAGATCCTGGATGCCGCGCAGCTCCTTGCGGATTTCGCCTCGAACCACGGTTTGCTGTACGAGATGCGCAACGGATTCGAGGCGCGCTTCGATAGCGTCGCGATCAATCAGCGGCCGCAAAATCCAGGAACGCAAAAGCCGTGCGCCCATGCCGGTAACGGTCGCGTCAAGAGCGGCTACGAGAGTCACAGGCCCGCTTCGATTAGACTCCTCCGTAAAAATCGGAGTGATCAGCTCGAGGTTGCGCACGGTGACGGGATCGAGAACAAGCGTCTCGTGCTGCTCGTAGTAGCGCACGCGATCCAAATGCTGGAGCGCCTCCACGCTCGGCGGCTGCGTGCTCGTCGAGCCCGCGCCCGAGTCTGGACCGCGAGCGGCGTTTTCCCTTAAATAATGAACGATAGCGCCGGCGGCCGCGAGCGCTTGCGGATGCTCATCGAGCCCCAATCCCGTGAGCTCCGCGACCCCAAACTGTTCGCGCAGAATCCGCTCGCCGTAGTCACGCTGGAAGATCCAGTCTTCAAGACGGCTTTCGACGCCCCCTGTGCCTTCGAGAAGGGAGCCCTTTGAGGTTTCGAAAAGCTGCTGCGGACGGGGGAGTAGCGTTTCGCGGGGGTGGAGGAGCTGCAACTCGTCGCGAAGGGCTTCGTCGGCGCCAGCCCCCGAAAATTCCGTGGACTGGAACTCACCGGTCGAAAGGTCCACGAACGCTAGGCCAACCGGCGAACCAGAGGGGTGTTTAGCCACGGCGGCCAAATAGTTGTTTTCGCGTGCGTCGAGAACCGAACCGTCGGTGGCCGTGCCCGGCGTAATGACGCGGACAACTTCGCGGCGCACCAGTTTTTTACCCGGTCCTGGCAGTTCCATCTGATCGCAAATCGCAATTTTGAAGCCGCCGCGGATGAGCCGCGCGATGTAGCCATCGGCTGCGTGATAGGGCACGCCACACATAGGAATGGGCTGGCCCTTTTCGCGGTTGCGCGAGGTTAGGGTGATTTGCAGTTCGCGCGAAGCCAGGATCGCGTCTTCGTAGAACAGCTCATAGAAATCGCCGAGGCGGAAGAGCAACAGCGCATGCGGATAGCGTGTCTTGATCGCGTGATACTGCTGCATCAGTGGTGAGGTCGGCTCGCTCATCGCTCAACCAGCATTTTTCCGTACGTCAAAACACAAACACCCGCGCGAGAGCCTTGCTTGCGGGGCGCAGCATGCCGCGCCCCTAGAACCACGGAGGGAAGCAATCTCGAATTGCTTGCCTCGCTCATTCGCGGACTCCTAGCTCTGTCAATAGAAAAGCGTAATCGAGCGCTATCTCCCGCAAATAGTCATAACGCCCAGAAGCCCCGCCGTGCCCCGCGCCCATGTTCGTTTTGAAAAGCAAAGCATTAGTATCCGCTTTCAACGCGCGCAGCTTGGCCACATACTTCGCAGGCTCCCAAAACATAACCTGGCTGTCGTGGAGCCCCGTTTTTACAAGCATCGTAGGATAGTTCTTGGCCTCGAGATTCGTGTATGGGCAGTAGCTCTTCATATAAAAATAATCTTCCGCGATACGCGGGTCACCCCACTCTTCATACTCGCCGACGGTGAGGGGCAGCGAAGCGTCAAGCATGGTATTCAGCACATCGACGAAAGGCACGTGATTAATGACCATGCGAAAAAGATCAGGTCGCATGTTCACAGTCGTGCCCATCAAGAGGCCACCGGCGCTGCCGCCTTCTATAATGAGCCTCGGCGGCGCGGTATAGTGTTTCGCGATGAGATGCTCGGCCACGGCAATAAAATCGGTAAACGTATTGCGCTTATGCCGCAGACGGCCCGCGTCATGCCACGGCTTGCCAAGTTCGCCGCCACCACGAACGTGAGCGACCGCAAAAATCACGCCGCGATTGAGAAGACTCACGCGGTTGGAGCTGAAATTCACGGCGATAGAGTGGCCGTAGCTGCCGTAGCCGTAAAGCAGCAAAGGCGCGGAGCCGTCCAGTAGCGTGTCCCGCCGATAGACGAGCGAAATAGGCACGCGCACCCCGTCTTCCGTCGTCGCGTGAAGCCGTTCGCTGACGTATTGCGAGGCGTCGTAACCGCCAAGCACAGGCTGCTCTTTGCGAAGCAAGCGTTCTCGCGTTCGAACATCATAGTCAAACACGGAACGCGGCGTGACGAAGGATTCATATTGGTAGCGCACAAAAGATTCGTCGAACTCGGGGTTATCTCCGAGTGACGCGTTGTACGCGGGCTCCGAAAATTCAATGCGGTGCGATGCGGAGAGAGCATTGGGTGCTTCAGCCCCGAGATCCACGATACGGAGATAAGGCAGACCGCCTTCACGCTCAGTCAGAATGATATGCGATCGAAATACGTCGAGCCCGGCGAGCATTACATCCGCACGATTCGGAACGATCTCCCGCCATTTTGTTCGCTGAGGGTCAGCGACGGGCGCGCACTTGAGTCGAAATGTCCGGCCTCCTGAGTTGGTACGGATGAAGAAATAGCCGCCCGAGTCATTCGGATTCGCACCGCGCGGTTCTCGCGTAAGCGGATTCGGATGATGGTCCACGTAATACTCGTGGTCCGCCTCTCGCGCTGCGATTATGCGAAACTCGCCGTTCGGCTGCGCTGCGGGTAGAAAGCGCACCTCACTCGTCGTGTGACTCGCAATTGTGAGCAGAAGAAAAGCGCCGCTGCGGGTACGCTCGATTTCAATGCGGAAGCGCTCGTCGGTCTCTTCATAAATCAGTCTGTCTGGCTCCGCCGATCCAGCTAGGTGGCGATAGAGCCGGTGAGCGCGCTTCGTCGTTGGGTCTTCAACCGTGTAAAAAAGCGTGCGATTGTCCGCCGCCCAAGCCGCGCCGGTCACGCGCTCCATCGCTTCAGGGAAATCCCTGCCGCTCCACAAATTCTTGATGCGCAGCGTGTATTGCCGGAATCCAGTAGTGTCCAGCGCGTAGGCGAGAAGCTGATTGTCATTGCTAACATCGAAAGCGCCGAGTCCGAGAAATGAGTAGCCCTCCGCCAAACGATTCAGGTCCAAAAGTATCTCGTCCAGCGAACCGTCAGAGTCGATGCGCCTGCAATGCACGGGATACTGCTTGCCTTCCTCCGTGCATGTGAAATAAAGAAAGCCCCGCAAGCGGTAAGGAACGCTCAAATCCGTCAGAAGAATCCGGCCGAGCATTTCCTGGTAGAGCGCCTCCTGAAAAGATTCCGTAGGCCGCAAGATTGCGTCGGTGTAGGCGTTTTCCGCCTCGAGATAAGCGATGACCTCTGGATTCTCTTTTTGGCGCAGCCAAGCGTAGTGATCAACTCGTCGGTCGCCGTGCAAAATGGTCTCGACCGGCTCACGGCGCGCAAGCGGCGGCGCAAGCGCCGTACTGGCTGTCGTCGTCTCTTTCGAAAATGCAGGTGCTTCTGCTTTGGCGTCTGGGTTCATGCGTCTCTTGATCTGATGCGCTCGGCGGGGTGGGCGCCGGGCCTAGCGCCGGATTTAGCCGGAGTCACACTGAGCAACGGTGAAATACGTTCGTCCGTTATACTAACGGAAGTCCGCGGCGGGACAAAGCCGCGCTGCCCCACCGGTAAGGGATAGAGATGGCGCAGGAAATCGAAATCAAGCTGAGAATCAGCGACCTAAAAGCTTTGAAGCGTACATTGAAGCGTCTGGGCGCACGCTCGGTGGGAGCCGGATCAGGCCGCGTGCATGAGTGGAACGTCATTTTCGACACGCCCGACGGTGGACTCGCCAAACACGGTCAACTGCTCCGCATTCGAATTGAAACGCCCGAAGCCAAATCGAAGAACGCCAAGAGTTCGCCCGCCAAGCGCATTCTGCTGACCTTCAAGAGGCCGATCGTCGCGGGAACGGCGCCTTCCGCGATCGCCCAAGAAAACCACCGCCACAAAGTACGCGAAGAGATTGAGGTTGAAGTAGCCGATGGCACAGTCCTTGCCAGAATCTTCGAAGGGCTGGGAATGCGCGGCTGGTTCCGCTATGAAAAATACCGCACGACATTTCGTCTGCCCGCCGCGTCTAGATGGGCGAGGGGCTTGCTAATCGAACTGGATGAGACCCCCATCGGAACGTTTGTCGAACTCGAAGGGCCTCCAGCAGCGATCGACCGCGCCGCGCTGGAGCTTGGCCACTCCCGGCGGGACTTCATCTTGAAGAGTTATCTCGCTCTGTACGTAGAAGAATGCCGCAGACTCAGGCAAGAACCTCGAGACATGCTCTTTGCAGCCAAGAAATAGCCAACCCAAAAGAAAAAATCAAAAAAATCGCTCACAAAGTCATTCTTTGCTTGACTTTGAAACAGGCCCGGCTTATCACTGCACGTGCGACTGCAATTTGGTGATTCAATTGCTCAACTATGGCAGTTCGCGATCGCATGGCGGCTCTATCGCTGACATGCAGGAGTGGATTCTCTTCTGATGAGTGCGTCCAACGAACTGGAACCTGGCCCTAGTTGCTTCCGCAAGAAGTGGTCTGTTGGGGTAAGGCTTGTGAAGGACGATTGGGCAACGTCGCGCGAGGCGCAGCACCTCCCGCAGGCGGTAGGGTGGGGAGGGTTCACGTCTGGCTAACGGTAAGTCCATTTTTATTAGGCACTTGCCCGCAGCCGAAGTCATTTCGGTATGCGGGCTTTTTCGTTGATGCCTGCTCGGTAAGGAGACTGTGCCGCACGCCCGGAGGGCGACGGACAGGGAAAAGGTCGTGCGATGGAAATCTACGCTACAGAATTGATGGGCGCGCAAGCCTACGACGCGCAGGGCAACTTCGTGGGCCGCGTGCGCGAATTCTTTATCGAGCCCTCCCAAGTGACCAACCGGCTGTCGCATTTCCTGATCTCGCGCGGCCGATTCCAACCGCTGCTGGCCCGCCATGATCAAGTAGCCACTTTTGCTCCGGGCACGATGCGGCTGAACGTCAGCGAGCGCGCCCTGCAGCTTTATGAACCGAACGAATCGTTGCTGGCGGTGCGCAAGGATTTGATGGACCAGCAGATCATCGACACGCGAGGACGCAAAGTCGTTCGCGTAAACGACGTGGACTTAACGGAATTCAAGACCAATGGAAATGTAGAGCTGAGAGTCACGCAGGTGGATGTGGGCCTTCCCGGCGCGGTGCGAAGACTCCTGCAAGGAGTAGTTTCCCCGGGCGTTATCCGCAAGCTGCAGCGCAAGCTGCCGCAAAGCGCAATTCGCTGGGAATTCGTGAATTTGATCGAGTCGGACCCCTTGCGACGCGTAAAACTGCGGATCACGCACGAAAAACTAGAAGACCTGCACCCGGCTGACCTGGCCGAAATCATGGAAGACCTTTCGGCCGCGGAGCGGCAGGGAATTATCGCCTCGCTCGATGAAGAGACCGCCGCGGCCGTTCTGGCCGAGCTTGACGAACGGCTGACCACGCAGATCGTCGAGAAGCTAGACCCGGAGAAGGCTGCCGACATTCTCGAAGAGATGGCGCCCGACGCGGCGGCCGACCTCCTGGCCGATCTTCCGAAGGAAACCTCGGAGGAGCTTCTGGAAGAGATGCCCGGCCAGGAAGCCGACGAAGTCCGCGAGCTACTATCGTTCGACCCCTCGACGGCAGGCGGGATGATGAACACGGAGTTCATCTTCGTAGGCGAAGGCTCCAGGCGGGAAGAAGTGCTCGTGTGGATTCGCGGTCAGGAGCTGAATCTTGACCAGTTGGACACGATCGTGCTGCTTGATGGCAAGGCGGAGTATTCCGGCACGGTGTCTATCGCGCGTTTGTTCCTCGCCGCCCCGGAACAAACGATGAAAGAGCTGCGCAGCGAGCCGCTCTTGAGCATTGCCGGAGACGCTGATGAGAAGGACGTATTTGAACTGTTCGACAAATACAACCTGCGCATGCTTACTGTGGTTGATGCGGAGAACCGCCCCATCGGCACGGTCACCGTGGACGACGTGGTATCGCGGCTTGTGAAGCAATAAAGAGAGAATCGGAAGCGGATGAACTGGGAAATCCTCAAATCGAGCTTGGAGGGTCTGCAGACACGCGGCACGAATCTGCAACAGAAGATCCGCGGCTTGCGGCGCCGCCTAACGTTGCTGCTTGCGGTTGTCGGGCCGGGGCTGATCACCTCGAACGTCGACAATGATGCCGGTGGCATCGCGACGTATTCGCAGGCAGGCGCACAGTATGGCTACGCCATGCTTTGGGCGCTGATTCCCATGACCATCGCGCTCTACGTCACCGAAGAGATGTGCGCGCGCATGGGCGTGATGACCGGCAAAGGCCTGTCCGACCTCATTCGCGAGGAGTTCGGTTTCCGCTCAACCTTTTTTGTGATGATCACTGGCTTCTTCGTTGACCTGGCAAACGTCGTTGCCGAATTTGCTGGCGTGGCCGCATCCATGGAAATGTTTCACGTCAGCCGCTACATCGCCGTTCCCATCGCCGCTATATTAGTCTGGATTCTTGTGCTTCGAGGAACGTATCGTCAGGTCGAAGTCATCTTCCTGATCGCGTGCGGGTTCTACGTTACATACATCATTTCCGCGATTCTGGCCAAACCTGATTGGCTGGAGGCGGCCAAGCACGTCGTCATTCCGAATCTTCGTTTCGAGTCGGGCTACCTGGTCACCTTAACGGCGCTGGTAGGAACGACCATAGCCCCCTGGCAGTTTTTCTACCTCCAGGCCGGGTTCGTCGAAAAGAAAGTCGGCCCGCGCCAATATCCGCAAGCGCGCGCCGATGTCTTGGTCGGCAGCGTCAGTTGCATGGTCATCGTATTCTTCATCATCGTGGCCACCGCAGCGACTCTCTATGCTTCCGGCCAACGTGACATTACCGATGCGGTCCAGGCCGCCAAGGCGTTGATTCCGCTGGCAGGGAAATGGGCGGGATTTACCTTTGCGTTCGGGTTGTTGAATGCTTCGCTCTTCGCCGCCTCAATTTTGCCGCTCTCGACTGCCCATGTGATTTGCGAGGGACTGGGGTTTGAAGCTGGAATCGATCACAAATTCAAGGACGCCAAAATCTTTTACGGTCTTTATACCGTCTTAATCGCCGTTGGCGCCGGCATCATCCTGATCCCCCACGTTCCGATCTGGAAGATTCTCATTTTCTCCCAGGTAGGGAACGGCGTTTGGCTGCCCGTGGTCATCATCTTTATTTTGCTCCTCGTCAACCGGCGGGATCTCATGGGCGAGCACGTGAATACCCTGTCGTTCAACATCGTCGCCTGGGTCACGGCCATCGCGATGATCATTCTCACTGTTGTGGCGATGTACACATCGCTCTTCCAGACCCCGCCGCCGGGAGGGTGAAGCCCCTTGGAGCCATCACTGAGACAACGATGCTCGAGACAGTGATGCCCGAAACGGCACCACGGCATTGCGCCGCAGCCAAATCGTATGTTAACTTTGCGGCGTAAAGAAGAAACCTCAGAAAACCCGTGCCGCAGACGAAATCACACACGACGCTGCAAGTTTCCGCCTCCGGCGCGATGGGGCCGTTGACGCCCGAGGAGGCGCTTCTCTTCGAGAAGCTTGAACTGGGCCGCCTTCCCCGGCATGTGGCGGTCATCATGGACGGCAATGGGCGGTGGGCGCAGCAGCGGCATTTGCCGCGCGTGGCAGGCCATCGCTCCGGCACAAAAACGGCGCGCTCGACCATTGAAACGTGTGCGCGACTGAAAATCGAGGCGCTCACGCTATACGCATTTTCGGTCGAAAACTGGCGGCGTCCAAAAACGGAAATCGACTTTTTGATGCAATTGCTGCGCGAATACTTGCGCAGGGAAATGCCCCTGATTCAGAAAAATAATATCCGCATGCGTTTTTTGGGTCGTACGGACGAGCTTCCCAAAGGCGTGCAGGACGATGTGCGCGACGCCATGGAACGAACCGCCGGAAATAAGGGCATGGTCCTATGCGTGGCGCTGAACTATGGCGGCCGAGCAGAAATTGTTGATGCCATGAACGCGATATTGGCCGAGCAGAACGGCCATGCGGGCCGTGCCGCGATTACGGAAGAGTCGCTCGCCAAGCACATGTACACGAACGGACTACCCGACCCCGATTTGCTGATCCGCACAAGCGGGGAGATGCGCGTGAGCAACTTTCTGCTGTGGCAGATTGCGTATGCGGAGATTTTCGTGACGGAAACGCTTTGGCCTGATTTCAACCGCGCCAGGCTTCTCGAAGCGCTGGTGGAGTTTCAAAAGCGTGAGCGTCGCTATGGTGGCATTCGCGAAGGCCAGCCGGTTCCAGAAAAATCCGCACGAGTCGTTGGGGAGTGAGTAATTTCCAGATGCTAACAGCTTTCTCGGAAACAGTTTCCGCTATTTTGTGATTCTCGCCCGTGATTTATTCCCTTCGATGTGATGAGATGTAACCAGTGGTTCGTCAGGGGATCCCCCTCTCTATGACCTGGAAGCGCGTCGCGACGGCGGTGGTTCTAATTCCGTGTGTGGTCGGCCTGGTGTTGTGGGGCTCGACCGCATTGCTCGCTCTCGGCACAGCGCTTGTGATTTTGCTCGCGCTATTTGAGTTCTTTGCTCTCGGCGATGCGATTGGTCACCGCGCCTATCGCTTCTGGACGGCTACCTGCGTCCTCGTACTCGTTTTCGTTCAATGGAACGCGCCCGGTGGACTGCTTGTGCCGATGGTGCGTGTGGTCACGCGCGCTGGAATTCTTGGATCGTGGTTCGCCATGCCAACTCTGGAAGATGTTTTCTTCCTCTTCCTCGTTGGTGTTGCGGTGCTGACGCTTTGGACAAAGCGACCGATGGTAGAAGCCTTGCCGGCGGCGGGAATGAGTTCAAGCGGGTTGCTTCTTGTGGCGCTCCCTCTAACTTACGCGATCCGCCTGCACGCGAGCGGAACCGACGGACCGAGGCTGCTGATGTTTGTGCTAGTGATTACCTGGGTCGGGGATACGGCGGCTTATTTTGTAGGGCGCGCTATTGGAAAGCATCCATTGGCGCCAGTGTTAAGTCCCAAAAAATCCTGGGAGGGCACGATCGCCAGCATTCTGGGAGCGCTGCTCGTCGCCGTCGTTTTTGCGAGATGGTTCATTGTGCCACTACCGCATCTGCTGGCTATGGCTGTTGTCGGCAACATCGCCGGGCAAGCCGGCGATTTGCTCGAATCGGCTTACAAGCGAAGCGCAGGAGTAAAAGACTCCGGATCGTTGCTGCCCGGGCATGGTGGCGTTCTGGACCGAATCGATGCGTTGATTCTGGCAATCCCTGTTGTCTGGTACTATTGGATTTGGATCTATTTGCCCAGCAGATAATTCCACCGGTCCTTCCACTCATAGGGCGGGAGACGGACAAGGATCTCTGTCCTACCAGTTCGGCGCTAAACGGAAAAGAGAGTAGTCCTTGAAGCAACTATCCATTTTGGGTTCAACAGGTTCGATTGGGCGGCAGTGCCTTTCTGTTGTGGAGGCGTTGCCGGAGAGGTTTGCGATTGCCGCGCTGGCTGCGGGCAGCAATCTCGAGGAATTGACCGGCCAAATTGAACGGCACCGACCGGAACTCGTTTCCGTCGGCGAAGCGAATAAAGCGGATGAGCTTGCTTCCGCACTGCGAGCAAAAGGAATATCTCCGCTGCCCGCCATCCACCATGGACGCGAAGGAATGCTGGCGGTCGGGACGCACTCCAAAGCAGACATCGTTGTCTCCGCAGCCGTTGGGGTCGTGGGGCTCGAAGCTACTTACGAGGCGGTCAAACTAGGAAAGACCGTAGCGCTCTCGAACAAGGAAGTCTTAGTTGCCGCAGGCGAATTGGTGATGGCTGCGGCGAAAAACGCAGGGCGCGAATTGCTGCCCGTTGACAGCGAACACAATGCCGTTCACCAATGTTTGCGCGGGGGAACGCATGGCGAGGTGCGGCGGCTGGTGCTGACGGCTTCGGGCGGGCCTTTTCGCAAGACATCGCTCTCCGAGCTCGACAATGTGTCTCCAGAGCAGGCGCTGGCGCATCCGAACTGGAAGATGGGCAACCGCATTACCATCGATTCCGCCACGATGATGAACAAGGGATTCGAGGTGATCGAGGCGCGCTGGCTTTTCGGCGTGCGGCCCGACCAAATCGACGTTGTGATTCACCCGCAGTCCACCATTCATTCGATGGTCGAGTTCGTGGACGGCTCGATTCTGGCGCAACTTGGTCCCACGGACATGCGAATGCCAATCCAATATGCGTTAACCTATCCAGAGAGAGTAGCGTCTAACCAGGTAGCCCTGGATTGGCGCAAGCTGCGGCGGTTGGATTTCGCAAAAGTCTCCACACGGCGTTTCCCTTGCCTTCGTCTGGCTCGCGAAGCCATGAAGAAGGGCGGGGCACTGCCCTGCGCCCTGAATGCAGCGGATGAGGTTGCGGTAGCGGCCTTTCTTGAGCGGCGCCTGCCGTTTCGGGGAATCGCGGAAGTGATCGAACGCGTGCTGGCGCGAACGCCGCGTGTTCGCTTTGAAAAGATGGGCGACGTGTTGGCCGCCGACGCGGAAGCGCGCCTTACGGCGAAAGAAGAAGTCGAGCGTTTATCGGTAAAGGCAGTCGCGGTATCATAAGGGTCGGAAGAAGGGAAAGACGGAGATATGGGAGCGGTTTACCTCATAGTTGGCGTGGTCCTCGTGCTCGGCGTAATGGTCCTGGTGCACGAATGGGGACATTTCATTGTTGCGCGACTTTGTGGCGTGCGCGTGGACGTATTTTCGATCGGGTTCGGCCCCCGGCTTTTTGGATGGAAGAAGGGTGTAACGGATTATCGCGTCAGCGCACTGCCATTAGGCGGGTACGTACGCATGGCCGGGCAAGACCTCTCCGAGGTTGATTCGGGGGATAAGCCGCCGACGGGCGCGCCGGACGAACTGATGAGCAAGCCGCGTTGGCAGCGGGCGTTGATCTCGTTCGCAGGTCCGGCTGTGAACCTGATCTTGCCGATATTTCTTCTCACAGGACTTTTTGCCGTTGCTGGAGTGCCGTATCCCGCCTATCTAGATGAGCCGGTGCACGTGACGGGATTGCCTGCGAATGCTGATTCCGTGCCGAGCCCATTGAAAGTGGGCGATACCGTGCTCTCGATAAATGGGACGCCGACTCCGAATTGGGAGCAAGCCTTCCTGGCGCTCAAGCAGGTCGTTCCGGGGACCACTCTGAAGATGGAAGTGGAGGATGGCGGAAAGCGCCAAACGATTGAGGTGCCCGTTAAGGACAAGTCCGACCCGAGCCGAATCTTTGGATATTTGCCAATTCGTCCCATCATTGACCAGGTCGGTCAGGGCGCTCCGGCTGACCGCGCGGGTTTGCAAGAAGGGGATCTGATCACGGCGGTAAACGGAAACCACATCGACTACTGGGAACAGTTCCAGCAGTTGACCAGGTCCTCGAATGGCCAGCCCATGACACTAGACCTTATGCGCAAGGGGCAGGCTGTTCGTCTGGTCGTGACGCCGGAAAAAGGCGCCGCGGGAACCGGCGAAAACGTCTATCAGATAGGCATTGGTCCGCGCGATGAGACCGCATACAAGCACGTCTCGCTCAGCGAGAGCGTGAAGATTGCCGCAGTCGAGACTGGGGATACTATCGCGCAGACCGTGGAAGTGGTTGGAAAGCTCTTCAGCGGACGCGTTTCGATTAAACAGCTTCAAGGGCCTGTCGGAATTTCCCATATGGCGGGGCAGGCCGTGCGGAAGGGGCCGCCTTACGTTATAACTCTGATGGTGGTGATCAGCATTAACCTGGGGATCCTGAATCTCCTGCCGATTCCTATACTTGATGGCGGAAATATTCTGCTGCTGGCGATTGAAGGAATCATGCGGCGCGATCTGAGCCTGAGTTTCAAAGAGCGCTTTGTGCAGGTTGGGCTGGTGTTCCTCTTGGTCATATTCGCGATTGTCATGTACCATGACATTTTGCGGCAGGTTTCAAGTCACTCTTAACCCGCGCTAGCCGCACGCCAGGAGGCGACAGATGTCTGTATCGCCGGGCCACCGGGTCTCGACCGGCGAGCGCCTTAATACTTCAGATACAACGGGAAAACTGCAGCAGGCCATACGGGAGCGCGGGATTCGGCTCACGCGGCAGAGGCGCGTTATCCTCGAGGTCATGGACGCCGCCGAGCAGCACCTGGACGTGGATCAGATCCTGGAACGTGCACGGAAAATCGATTCCGGCGTGCATCTTGTCACCGTCTACCGGACGATCGATCTTCTTAAAAAACAAGGACTTATCGACGAGCTCGACTTGTTGCACTTGCGCGGCGACCGTCATTACTACGAGAGCCACGGTCCGCGTGACCACATTCACGTGGCTTGCCTGGGGTGCGGCAAGGTCCGCGAGTTCGAGAGCCGCCTTTACGAGCAACTGAAACAGCAGATTGCGCGGGATTTCAAGATGAAGGTCACGGTTTCTCGGACCGAAGTGGGCGGGTACTGCGAAGAGTGTTTAGCCAAGACTCCGTCTTGAGTTATTTTATTTCCGTCAGATACGACTTGCATAATTTCTGTTGTTGTTGCGTTTTGAGCGAGTAGCTCCATGCCATAAACTCGCGCCTCGTTCTGCGCGGGAACTTGGGCTTAGCCTCGGTGTCTAAATTTGCATGAACCTCCTACTTGAAGCACCCGGCACGCTCAGGGCACGGCGAAGGCTGATTCTTTCCTTCTTGGTTGCACTGGCTCTTTGGCCTTTCGTGGACCAATATGTTTGTTCCATCATGGAGCCGTCGGCACCAGAGCATGCAAGCCCGAGTGGGGGAACCACTTGGGATCTTCGCAGCATGTGGCAGTAGTCTGACGTTGCGGACCACTCCGGACTGGGCTCAAGCGGATACGCGGGACGATCGGAACCGACGCAAGCGCGTGAAGAACTTGTCGGCGCGAGTGATGTCTTGGGCAATTTGGGCGCGCAATTCTTCAGGGCCGCTGAATTTTTTTTCCTCACGCAGACGCTTCCAGAATTGCACTTCAATACGTGTGGGTAACGCTTCGCCGAGAGGCTCGAGGACGTGGGTCTCGACGCTGAGGCTAGAGCCGTTGAAGGTTGGGCGCACGCCGATGTTGGTCACCGAACGGCGGGTGCGCGATTCGCCTTCGATGCGGGTTTGCGTGACATAAACTCCGCGGGCTGGGAGGAGTTCCTGCTCCGGAGCAAGATTCAACGTTGGGAATGTGAAGCGACGACCCGTGCCGGTTCCTGGGACAATTTTCCCGCTTAGCACGAAGGGGCGGCCGAGGAGGCGTGCTGCGTGGGCAACGTCACCGTCAGCAATTTCGCGGCGGATGATGGTGCTGGAAACGACTTCGTTTTTGTAGACCACATGCGGGATGATGACCACGTCGAAGCCGCGCTCGGCGCCGAGCAGAAGGAGCATTCGGGCATTGCCGGCCTGCTTGTGGCCGAAGCGGAAATTCTCGCCGACGAAGACGGCGCGGACGTGAAGGTCGCGGACCAGGATTTGATCGACAAATTCCTGAGGCGTGAGCTTTGCGATGTCGTGAGTGAACGGAAGAACGACGGCGGCCTCCATGCCCATGGCGGCGAAACAGTTCAGGCGCTGCTCGGTGGTGGACACGCGCAATGGAGCGGAATCCGGGCGGAGAACTTTCTGAGGAAGGGGATCAAACGTCAGAGCGGTTGCCACCGCATCGATCTCGCGGGCGCGCGCGACTGCGGCTTGCAAAATGGCCTGGTGACCCAGGTGGATGCCGTCAAAATTGCCGATGGCGAGCGTGCTGCCGCTGCGCGAACCGGCATACCGAATTGACCAAGCCAGGGGCGTAGAAAACAGTTCGAGGGGTGCTGACTGGGTGACGGCTGATTTTGAGGCTTCGTGCTCTGCGGCGAATCTGTCCACATTCACTTCAATTTCGAGGCCGTCGTAGGCGAGACGCACGTTTGAATAGCCGAGGTTGTGCAGGCGCTCGTTGGTCTCCGCGTGGGCCAAATCGTGGGCGATGTGGGTAAACCACGCGCGGCGAGGGCTTAGCTTTTTGATCAGCGCGAGGGCTTGATCCACGGTTTGATGCATCGGGTGAGGGATGTCGCGCAACGCATCGATGATCAGCTCATCGAGATCCTGCAGTAGAGCGAGCGAGGAATCGGGCAGCGAACTGAAGTCGGTCAAGTAAGCGGCGCGGCCAAAGCGGAAGCCCAAAACTTCCATGTCGCCGTGCAAGAGCGGAATCGGAATAAACGTGATGCCCAAAAGCTCGAATGGCTCTTTGGCTTCGCGAAGAGTGACGCTCGGAATGGAGCTGAGCTTCGGTTTTCCGTCGAAGACGTATGCAAACGCGCGGCGAATGACGTCAAAAGTTTCCTTGTTGGAGTAAACAGGAAGAGCGGTTTGCTGGCGAAGATTGTAAGGACGAATATCGTCGAAACCCATGATGTGATCGGCGTGGCCGTGTGTCAGCAAGACGGCGTCCAGGCGATCGACGCCGGCGCGCAACCCTTGCTGTCGAAAATCTGGGGTGGTGTCGATAACGACGTTCTGGCCGTTGCGCGAGAGCAGCAGGGAAGGCCGCAGCCGGTTGTCATGCGGGTCTTGCGAGCTGCAAACGCGACAGTGGCATCCGAGCGAGGGAACGCCCATGGACGTGCCGGAACCGAGGACGGTGATTTTTAACGGAGCCTGGGGCATGCTGAGAAAGCTGAAACTCTTTCGAACACCGGACCGAACTTGCAGTACAAAGACTGCCGCTTGCTAAGGCCGCGTCTTGGTTTTAGGCAGCGCCGCTGCGGCTTGTGCCGCAACCGCCTGATTGACCTCCAGATAGGTCATCTTCAGTTTGCCTAAAAGATCGAGCAGGAGGGCGTCTTCCTCCGGCGCGAGGTTTCCCTTGGTTTTTTCGTGCAGGGAATCGAGCATGTCGATCAATTCGTGCGCGGCTTCCGGATCAATCACCGGCTGGCCAGTGCGCGGGTCGGCGTAGGCACCCAGGACCATCGCTGCGTTGCTGCCTAGCATGCGGACAAGATTCTCGAAAGGCGCAGAGCGCTTGGGAACTTCGATGGGCGGCTGCGGCGTGACTGACTTGGGAGCCTCAGCAACTGGGTGCAGGCGTTCCTCGCGCTTGGCCTCGCGTTCCTTTTCTTCCAGGGCTTCCTTGCGGACTTCGCCGTCGGCTGTAAAAGGGCGGCGGTCGATAACGCGGAATGATTCTTCCTTCTTATGATCGGTCAAGGGGACAATCCTCGTCAGTTATTCTGTGTATGAGTTTAGCACGGGTCAGAGACTTCGGGTGTGATGTGTAGACGGACAGGAGTGACGATGTGCGAAGTGGGCCTACCAGATGCAAGAAAATAAGCTTGAAAAGGCAAAGAGCTGGCGCCATACTCCCCTAAGAACCTTATGGGCAGAGGTCTTCCTATAACGCAGAAAAAGTCCGAAGCCGGCGATCTGATGCGCGACACTCTCGACATGCTCATCTTGAAAACGCTGAGCCACGGAGAGATGCACGGCTACGACATCGCGGAGTACATCCATGAGAGGAGCGACCAGGCTCTGGGCGTCGAAGAAGGCGCCCTGTATCCGGCGCTACATCGCCTGGAGGTTCGCGGACTGCTCTCGGCAGAGTGGGGCGCATCGGACAACAACCGGCGAGCGAAATATTACAAGCTGACGGCGGCGGGCCGGAAGCAGCTTGCGGAAGAAACAGCGCACTGGAAACGCATGTCTTCCGCGATTGCGCGGATTCTGGAGCCTGCCTAAGGAGGACCTATGCCGCACGAATGGTTGAAGTCGGTGTGGCTGAAGTCGAAAACGCTAGTGAAGCGGAAGGGGCTGGAGCGCGACCTCGAGGAAGAACTGCAGTTTCATCTAGCGATGCGCGCAGAAAAGAATCGCTCCTTGGGCCTTGGAGCAGATGACGCGCGGGTAGGGGCGCGGCGGCGATTTGGGAACGTTACGCTGGTAAAAGAAGATTGCCGCGGAAACTGGACCTTTACCTGGATTGAAACGCTATGGCAGGACGTTCGCTACGCGGCCCGGATCCTGGCAAAGAGCCCGGGCTTCGCCGCCGTCGGAATCCTGCTGGTGAGCATCGCCTTGCTCGCGTGCTATATCCCTGCTCGCCGCGCCACCAATGTGGACCCCATGACGGCGCTGCGGCACGAGTAACTCTTCTGGTGGCGTGCATTCGCGCAACTGGATGGACCAGTTTGGCTCCCTGGCTCAAAACAACCATTTGCAGGTGGCTCATTGAAAACGCGCCATTGCTGCGGCAGTTACCAGGAGCCTTGCGCGTTGCCCGTTGAGTCCAAACGGGCTGCCCTTTCAACCGATCCTCTGATTCGACAGGTCTGCACTGCCGATTCCCGCCGGTAGATCCTGGAGAAAGTCTGGCGTCCGCTTGTCAAAGCTGTCGAGGCACCGTAGAGTGGGACGTTTGTGGTGGTGCGGATTTACCTGGTAGGGCAATGGCAAAGAAAAAGAAGACGCGAAAAACTGGGAAGACGCGAGTGGCAAGTCAGATCGCGCCGAAGTCACGACGTTTGACCGCGGGGGAGTGGTTCGAGAAGCTTGCGGCGGTGCAGGCGCGGCTGCGGGCGCCGGATGGGTGTCCTTGGGACCGCGAGCAGACTCACGCTTCGTTGCGAACCTATCTGATCGAAGAGGCCTACGAGGTTTTGGAGGCGCTGGAAAACGGAGACGACGGAAAGTTTGCGGAAGAGATGGGAGACCTGCTGCTGCAGATCGTGTTTCATTCGCAGATTGCCAAGGAAGAGGGGAGGTTTAGCGTTTCCGATGTCATTCGCGAAGTACATGACAAGATGGTCAGACGGCATCCGCATGTTTTTGGCAAAAAGAGAGCGAAGGATTCCACGGAAGTGCTGAAGAATTGGGAACAGATTAAGAAAGAGGAGCGCGCGGCGGCTAGCAAGAAGACGCCGGAGGCTTCGCAGCATGAGGGAAAAGTTGGTTCGCTTTTGGATGGAGTCTCGCGAGCTTTGCCTGCGGCGCTAGAAGGATTCCAGCTAACGCGGCGGGCGGCGCGGATTGGATTTGATTGGGACAATGTCGAAGGCGTGTTCGACAAACTGGGTGAAGAGGGCGGCGAACTTCGTCAGGCGGTGAGTGCGAAAGATGCAAGGCGAACGGAAGAGGAGATGGGGGATTTACTCTTTGCGGCGGTGAATCTCGCTCGTTTTCTGCAGGTCGATCCGGAAATCGCGCTGAAGAAAGCTAACACGAAGTTCTTTACACGATTCCGGCGGATGGAGGATTTGGCTTTGAAGAGCGGAAAGGCACTGGCGGATGTTCCTCGCGAGCAAATGGAGGAATTTTGGGAGACGGCGAAGCGTGCCGAAAAAAGTGATTCGCGAAAGTCGATGGAGGCTCGCAAAGTCTGATGAGCGAGGGGATCGTCGTTCGAAAATGTGAGGGTATTGAAGAATTTCAGCGCTGCGTTGCGTTGCAAAGAGAGATTTGGGGCGAAGAGGACCTCGAAGTCGAGCCTGCAACGCTGTTCGTGGTGGCGGAGGAAACGGGCGGGCAGGTTCTTGGAGCGTTCCACGCGGAACGGTTGGTCGGATACACGCTGGCGCTCGTGGGATTTGTTGACGGGACTGTGTTTCTTCATTCGCACATGACAGGTGTGCACGGGGATTATCGCGACCGTGGAGTTGGGCGGGCGCTGAAACTCTATCAACGCGAGGAAGCATTGGGGCGGGGGATTCGCCTGATCGTTTGGACGTTTGATCCGCTTGAAATACGAAATGCCCATTTTAACTTGAACCGGCTAGGAGCTATTTCCAGGAAATATCTCCCGAACCTTTACGGTCTAACTACCAGCCCGCTGCATCTGGGGCTTCCGACCGACCGCCTTTGGGCGGAGTGGCAGCTGGATTCGGCGCGTGTGGTGGCGGCGGCATCGGAATTGGTGAGAGAGCCGGCGGCGTCTCCAGCGACGATTGAGTTACCGGCAGAGCTTGATCGCTGGAAACAGAACGATAGGGCCGCAGTGGCAAAAGTGCAGGCGAGGATGCGTGAAGAGTTCTCGGCCTGGTTTGCGCGCGGGTATGCGGCAGTTGGCGTGAGGAAATCGGCGGCGGGCATGGCGTATTTACTGGCGCCGTGGAGCGATTTTTAGTCTCCTTCCAGGGTGAACAAGACCCTCCCCTACAAGGATTGGATAGAATTTTTCTGGGACGCGAAGCTGGAGAGAAAAAGCACGATGCGCATACAAGAAGTAATTTTGCGGGAACTGCGGATGAAGCTGATCGCTCCGTTCGAAACGAGTTCGGAGCGAACCGAAGAGCGGCGCATCATCCTGACGGAAGTCATCACAGCGGACGCGATTGGTTGGGGTGAATGCGTGGCTGGGGAGAATCCGTTTTACAGTCCGGAGACGACTGAAACGGCGTGGATTGTGATGCGTGATTTCCTTTGGCCGATGATTAACGGGAAAGAGTTTGCGGCGGCTGACTTGTGGGAGATGCTGGAACAAGTGCGCGGGCACAACATGGCTAAAGCTGCGCTGGAAGCGGCGATTTGGGACGCGGAGGCTAAGCAGAAGGGCGTGCCGCTTTCGAAGCTGCTTGGCGGAACGCGGGAAGAGATCTCGAGCGGAGTTTCGATTGGGATTAAGGACTCGCTGGATGAACTGGCGGCCGCCGTTAAGAAGGAACTGGCAGCCGGTTATCAGCGAATCAAAATAAAAATTAAGCCGGGGAAAGAGTTGCCGCAGGTGAAGCGGCTGCGCGAGGAGTTTCCGGGAATTAAGCTTATGGTGGATGCCAACTCGGCATACCGAATGGAGGATTGGCCGCTGTTGAAGCAATTGGAAAGCTTTTATTTGATGATGATTGAACAGCCGCTTGGCTGGGATGATTTGTTCGGCCACGTGGAGCTGCAGAAGAAGCTCAATACGCCGATTTGTCTGGACGAGTGCATTCACACAGAAGAGCAAGCGCGGGCGGCGATTCTCTTGGGGGCCTGCAAGATTATCAACATCAAGATGGGGCGCGTCGGCGGTTACACCGTGGCGAAGCGGATTCATGATTTATGCCAGGAGAATGGAATGCCGGTGTGGTGCGGTGGAATGCTGGAGTCTGGAATCGGGCGGGCGCACAACATTGCCCTTTCGACGCTGCCCAACTTTACGCTTCCGGGGGACGTTAGCGCCAGCAAGCGCTATTGGGCCGAGGACATTATCGAGCCGGAAGTGACGGTCTCGGCGCAGGGGACCATCCGAGTGCCAACTGGGCCGGGCATCGGATTCGAGCCGAGGCGCGAGCGGATTGAAAAACTGACCGTACGGAAAGAACGGTTGGTCTGAAGACGTGCTGGTCGAGTCTTCCAAGGGGCGCGCGCCCAGCCGCCTGGTCATAGCCTCGCTGATCGGCATTGTCGTTGTGATTTGGGCGGTCAATTTTATTGCCGCGAAGATCGGTTTGCGGTCATTTCAACCTTTGACTATGGCTTCCTTCCGCGTGTGTGCCGCTGGCTTGGTCATGGTTCCTTTTTATCTATGCGTTAAGCGTTTACGGTTGCCAGCCTCTGCCGAAGCTGCGGCTGCCCGCAAGCAGGGATTCACGCGACGCGACGCTTGGACATTTCTTTACTTGGGATTTTTCGGCGTTAGCGTAAATCAGTTTTGTTTCACGTTAGGGTTGCACTATGCCTCGGTGAGCCATTCGGCGGTGATTGTTGGGATGGGCCCGATTTACACGCTGATCCTTGCCGTACTGCTGCGTTTGGAACGGGCGACCTGGCACAAGGCTGTGGGCATGGCGATTGCGTTCACGGGGATCGCTGTGCTGGCTTCGGAACATGGCATCAGCGCGCACTCGCCCTCGTTGCTTGGCGATGCCATTACCATGACCGGTTCGGTGGGATTCGCAACCTATGCGGTTCTCGGGAAGCGCGTGGCCGGTGAGTACGACGCACTGACGATGACCGCCTACAACCATTTTGCGGGTGCGCTTCTATTGCTCCCGCTGGCTGTGCATCAGGCCTGGATGCTGGGGGCGGCAGGGAACTGGCGAGCCGTTCCATGGCAGGCGTGGGCCGCGATTCTGTATATGGGATTGTTCGGATCGGCGGTTGCATACGTCCTTTACTACTGGCTGCTGCGCTATCTCGAAGCTTCGCAGTTGAGCGCCTTCACCTACCTGTTGCCAGTTCTGGCATCCATCCTCGGTATTCTTACGTTGGGCGAGAAGGGCTCTTGGATGCAGGTATTGGGCGGCGGGCTCGCGTTGGGTGGTGTGTATTGGACGGAATCCGGCAGGGCCTATAAGTAGCCGAACGGCGAAGTCCCGGCCTGTCTAACTGGCTGGTTAAATATGAGCCCGCATCGCGTTGCGTTGACCGGCTTTGTGGAGCGTGTTAGGTTGCCGAGACTTGCTCAGTCTTGCTGACGAAAGGTGCGCTTGGAGTAGAAGCAGGCTCAGCGCCGAGAGGCCATGTTCTTCGCATGACGACGAAACCGACTAACTTGTCTGGCAAGATGCCATTGCGATGGGGCGGGGAAGCTGCGCGTATTGCGGTGATTCCCGGCGATGGGATCGGGAAGGAAGTGACCCCGGAGGCGGTCAAGGTGTTGCGGGCGGTGACGGCGCCAGGGAAACGGCCGCTAGAGTTTGTGGAATTTGACTGGGGGGCGGACAGGTATCTGAAGGACGGTGTGACGTTACCCGCGGGGGCTGTGGAAATGCTGCGGGACGAGTTCGACGCGATACTGTTTGGGGCTTTGGGCGACCCGCGGATTCCTTCCAACCAGCACGCTGCGGACATTTTGCTGGGATTGCGCTTTAAGCTGGACCTTTATGTGAATGCCCGGCCGGTTGAGCTGATGCATGAGCGGCTGACGCCGCTGCGGGATCGCACCGAAAAGGACATCCAGCTGATGGTCTTCCGCGAGAACACGGAAGGGCTGTACGTGGGCGTGGGAGGATTTTTCAAGAAGGGGACGGCTGACGAGATTGCCGTGCAGGAAGACGTCAACTCGCGCAAGGGCGTCGAGAGGATTATTCGGTATGCGTATGACTATGCCCGGCAGAACGGTTTGAAGCGCGTTTGCATGAGCGACAAGTCGAACGCCATGACGTTCGCACATGACCTTTGGCAGAGGGTGTTCAAGGAAGTTAGACAGGAGTATCCGAAGATTGAATCGCGGCACCTGTATATTGACACTCTGGCGATGGAGATTGTGCGCGACCCTTCCCAGTTCGACGTGATTGTAACTTGCAACCTGTTTGGGGACATTGTGAGCGACTTGGGGGCGCAGCTTGCCGGCGGGCTTGGGCTGGCACCCTCGGGGAACATTCATCCTGGCAGGACTTCGCTCTTCGAGCCAGTGCATGGCTCTGCGCCGAACATTGCCGGGAAGGGGATCGCGAACCCGTTCGGATCCGTGCTGGCTTCGGCGATGATGCTCGATTTTCTTGGGTGGAAACAGGAAGCTCAAGTTTTACGCGAAGGCGTGAGAGTTGCGTTGAAAGAGAATTTCGTTACGCCTGATCTCGGTGGAGTTAAACAAACGGTTGAAGTTGGAGATTGGCTCGCTCGCTTCACAGGAAAGACACAGTAATTTTAATTAGAGCAAAACTTCAGGTGTTTGGGCGTCCGGATTTGCTGGCTAAGTATAGTTCACGCTTTGCTTTCGATCTCCCAGACGCAAGCCTGTAATCACCATACCCATTAAAAATCCGCCGATGTGTGCCCACCAGGCGACGCCTCCTGTGGCCACCGCCCCGACAGAACTGACCCCCGCCAGAAACTGAAGGAGGAACCAATATCCTAAAATGATGAAGGCCGGAATCGGGATGAAAAAGACGAAGACAAGGGTCAAGACTCGGGCGCGCGGATAGAGCACGATGTAGGCCCCCATGACGCCGGAGATGGCGCCGCTGGCTCCGAGCGCCGGGAGGGGGGAGCTGTAATTAAAAATAATGTGCGCGAGACCGGAACCGATACCGCACGCAAAGTAGAAGAGAAGGTAGGGGAAGTGGCCGAAGTAGTCTTCGACGTTATCGCCGAAGATCCAGAGGAACAGCATGTTCCCTGCGATGTGCATGAAGCCGCTATGCATGAACATGCTGGTGAGGATGGTTAGGAGAGCGGCTTCCAGGTTGCCGTGGCCGTTGAGAGCCAAGCGGATGTGATTGGGGATGGTGGCATTGGCCAGCTCGAAGGCCTGCTGTTGGCGGTGAGACAGCGTGAGTTCGTAAAGAAAGACGATAACGTTCGTCAATATAAGAAGGGTGTTGACGACCGGGTAGGTCCGGCGAGGGTTCAGGTCTTTGAGAGGGATGAACATACCGTTGGGTTGGTAGCGCGCCAGCTATGGGAAAGCTGCGCGGTTTCGCTGGCCCTTGTGTTGCAGCTTTTCGATTCTGCGCAATTCCGAAATCCCCCCTCGCGCGCCTAGCGCCTCGCAGTTCAGGCCGGCGGCAGCGCAGGCGAAGTCCAGGATGCGCTGCAGTTCCCATCCGTTCAAGATGCCGTAGGAAAAACCGGCGTGAAAGAGGTCGCCTGCGCCCGTGGTGTCGGCGACACGGACTTTGTAGGAAGGAGAATACCAGAAGCGTCGGCCATCCCAAGCGAGGGCGCCGTCAATCCCGAGCGTCGCACAAACAGCTCGGCAGCCGTAGGTTCGTTTGAGGAGCGGAAGCGCTTTGAGAAGATCGCGCTCGCCGGTAGCGGCGCTGGGCAAGTCCCGGGATGTAACCGGATAATCGACGAGGGGGAGCAGTCTGGCTAGTTGCGAGGACCAATGGTCGAAATCGGCAACCACGGGGATATTTTCTGCTCGAGCCCATGAGGCGGCTTTGCGAGTAGCAGCAGGATCGTGTCCATCAATGTAAAGAAGGCGTGCGGAATGAACCCAACTTCGTTGGAGAAAGGACGGGGGTATGGTGAGGCGAGGATCACGGCGCCAGACGACGGTGCGCTCACCGGACTGCGCTTCCACGAAAATGAAGGACATTTGACTAAGCGTTCTCGGAGTGCGGGCGAGATGGAAGGTGACGCGTTCACGCCGAAGGTCACGGCGGTGGAGTTCCGCTAGGTGGTCGTCGCCCACACAGCCGACGTAATGAGTGCGCAGCCCCCAGCGCTGGCAGGCTATAACGGTGGTGGCGACCTGGCCGCCGAGCATAATCTGCGCGTTTAGAGTTTCGACCTTTGAGCCGAGGGAGGGGAACTGGGCCACTTGCAGAACGGTATCGGCGGCGTTTTCGCCGATTCCCAAAATGTCGAATTTCTGAGAGCGCATAAGCCGCTGTGCAGGGTAACGGAAGAATGCGAAATTGCAAAGCAAGTTAAGAGTTATCGTTGCGTCCGATAATTATGAATGGTGCGAGCGGCTGGTTAACAGAATCCGGCGAAGCGTTTGTTGGGGCGTGAGATGCGATGAAGAGCGCATGTCAAGTACAGCTTGAGGTGGCGGATTGCGGCTCTCTTTTTGTGGAGAGCTGCGTCTTATTTTTCTGCGGGACGTTACGTAAGCATTGCGCGACGTGAGCGTGTATGGTAATTAAATTAGTTCTGCGTGTGCACGCGAATCGGACGTAGGTCTGCAATGTGTCCGGCGAGGCGTCGGCGCGCCGACAGCTCATGCCTGCCAGGGAAACGGAAGCCATCATCTTGAAGACCTTTTCGCTGGGAGAGGCGGACCGCCTGGTAAGTTTTTTTGGGCGGACGTCGGGACGGATGCGCGGTGTTGCTTCCGGGGCGCGCAGGATCAAGAACCGCTATGGCTCGACGCTGGAGATTCTGTCCCACGTCCAGCTCTGGTATATCGAAAAAGAGACGCGCGATCTGGTGCGGATACAGCAGTGCGAACTGCTCGAGTCGTTTCATAAGTCGCAAAGCGATTATGAGTTAAGCACCGGCCTGGCTGTGGTCAGCGAAGTTTCGGAGCAGGTTTTGCCGGAGCATGAAACGGCCGAGCCGATGTTCCGGCTGCTTCTGCTCACGGTGCGCGAAATTGAGCGTACGAGCGCATGGCAACTGCCTTTGAGTTATTTCGCATTCTGGACGGTGCGGCTCGGCGGCTGGCTCCCGCAGTTCGATCGTTGCGCGTCTTGTGGCGTAACCTTCGGTTCGCAAGCAGCGTTTCATGCACCGTGGGAGCCGGGGCTCCTTTGCGAGAAGTGCCGGCGCGGTGGCATGCGGCCATTGCACTTGGAGGGAAGACGACTTGCCGAACGATTCGCCGGCGAGAGGCTTGATAAGATTGAATTCCAGCCGGCGATGAAGCAGCCAGCGGCGGAATTGCGGGAGGCTTCGCTGAATTGGATAGAGCATCACACCGAGAAGCCACTGGCTACACGACAGCTTTTGGAGCCCACTTGATTGCTAAAGTAAAACTTGAGAAAAAACCAGTTGGCTTAAACTTCCAAGATCTAGTTTTGAAGCTCTCTCACTTTTGGACGAAGCAGGGATGCGTCCTGCAGCAGCCCTATGATGTTGAAGTGGGCGCGGGTACGATGCATCCGGAAACTTTTTTGCGCGTGCTCGGGCCGGCTCCCTATCGAGTAGCTTACGTGCAGCCCAGTCGTCGGCCCGCCGACGGGCGATATGGCGAGAATCCCAACCGGCTTTACAAGCACACACAGCTTCAAGTGATTCTGAAACCATCTCCCGCGGACGTTCAGGATCTTTATCTTCAGAGCCTCGGCGCCATCGGTATCACCCTTAAGGAGCACGATATTCGCTTCGAAGAAGACAACTGGGAATCGCCGACGCTGGGAGCATGGGGTATCGGGTGGCAAGTACTCCTGGACGGGTTGGAGATTACGCAGTTCACCTATTTTCAGCAAAGCGGCGGCATCGACCTCGACCCCATTTCCGTGGAACTGACTTACGGGCTGGAGCGCATCTGCCAGTTCCTTCAGGATGCCACGAGCGTCTACGATCTTCGCTGGTCCGCGGACAAGACGTATGGCGATATTCGCTTGGCCGAGGAGCAGCAGTTCTCCGAGTACAGTTTCAATCGCAGCGACGCCAAAGCGATTAGGTCGGAATTCGAGTTGCACGAGAAGCAAGCTAAGGAACTCATCGATGGTTTCGCGGGGACGGTTGGGAAGGAGCGCGAGCGGTATCCTCTTCTTCCGGCTTACGACCACTGCCTGAAGTGCTCACACCTGTTTAACCTGATGGATGCGAGGGGAGTTATCTCGACGACGGAACGCGCCGCGCTTATGGCGCGGGTTCGTACGCTGGCATGCCGCGCAGCTGCAGCGTATCTCGAACAGATTGGCGGGCCAACCGTGCGCCGCGAGGTACGCGGATGAATCGCTCCAAAGAAAAGGCCACGGAAAAGCGAGTTGAAGTATTGCTTGAAGTTGGTAGCGAAGAGATCCCGGCAGGGATGCTGCCCAAGGCAGAGGAAGACCTGCGTGCAAATCTAGAAAAGCTTCTTGCGGCAGAGAATCTATCCGACGGGGTAACGGTCGAAACGTTTAGCGCGCCGCGACGCCTCGTCGCGCATGTCCGCGGTCTGCGTGAAAAGCAGGCAGACGTGGAGAGCGAGGTGACTGGTCCGCCGAAGTCGGTGGCTTACGATGCCGTCGGCGAGCCGACACGCGCAGCGCACAGCTTTGCGGAGAAGCAGGGTCTTTCGTTGAAGGACCTTTATATCGTGAAGACTCCCAAGGGCGAGTACCTGGCCGTCAAACAAGTGAAACACGGCCGCACCGCCGAGCAGATCTTGAACGAAATGCTCCCGCGAGCGATTCATGATTTGTCCTGGCCGCGGTCGATGACGTGGACAGGGATTGATGGCGCGCGGTTCATCCGCCCGATTCGATGGATCGTCGCCGTGGTGAGTGGCAAGCCGCTGAAATTCTCGTTTGCAGGAGTCACGGCGGCAGACACCACTCTCGGCCATCGGTTTCTCGGCAAGGGCCCGCTTCGGGTTAAAGACTTCGCGGACTACGAAAAGAAGTTGAAGGCGAACGGAGTAATCGTTCGACCGTCTGAGCGCGGAGAGAAGATCTCGAAAGAGTTGGCGACGCATGTGAAGAGGGCAGGGTACCGAATCCACGAGGACCCTGAATTGCTTCGGCTGGTCACCTATCTCAATGAATGCCCGAGCGTGCTCGAAGGCGCTTTCGATCCAGCGTTTCTTTCACTGCCCGATGAAATTCTGATCACGGTCATGCGAGGGCACCAAAAGTATTTTGCGGTCGAGAAACGGGGCGGGGAAGTCGCCCCACATTTTCTGGCGGTCATCAATCTGCCAAGAGATCCAAAAGGATTGGTACGAGCGGGGCACGAACGCGTCTTGCGCGCGCGGCTCGCTGATGCACAATTCTTTTGGGAGTCGGATCAGAAATGTCGGCTCGCCGACTATTTGCCAAAGCTGGAACGCGTCACGTACGAATCGCGGCTAGGGAGTTACCACGGTAAAGTGGAGCGCATCCGTGCGATTGCCCGCTGGCTCTCCGAGCAGTGGTTCAACAGTGGCTTGATGCAAGCGCACGTGGCGGAGGCCGATCGTGCGGCGGAACTTTCCAAGTGCGATCTGGCCACCGAGATGGTTCGCGAATTCACAGAGTTGCAGGGAATTGTAGGTGGGCTCTACGCCCGCGCGCAGGGCGAACCGGACGCTGTGGCGGATGCGATCTACGATCACTATCGCCCGGTCGGTCTTGATGATCCCATCCCGAGAAACCTAATCGGCTGTGCGGTCGCCTTGGCCGATAAACTCGACTCGATCGTTGGCTGCTTCGCAGTGGGGTTGGTACCCACGGGATCGAGCGATCCTTACGCTTTGCGGCGCGCGGCCCTGGGTATTGTAAAAATCATTCTTGAACGGAACCTTCCGGTTTCGATATCGCTCGCGGTTGGTGCGGCTGCCAAGGCTTTGCTGACCAATCCTCCGAAGCGCGGAGTTACGCCTGAGCAGGAAACGCAGGTGCTGGATTTCATTTTGGACCGCGCAAAGTTTGTCTTGCGCGAGCGCGAGAAGTTCAGCTACGACGAAGTCAATGCCGTGTTCCGTGCTGGCGTCGATGATCTCGTGGACGCACACAAGCGACTCATTGCGCTAAAGGCTATTCGCAAGTCGAAAAACTTTGAGCCCCTGGCTGTGTCCTTTAAACGCATCCGGAATATTCTTGAAAAATCCAATTTCAAGAAAGAGAACGTTCCAGGAATACAGGCCGACTTGTTCGAGAGCGGAGTCGAGCGTGAATTGTTCTCGGCTGTGAGATCGGCAGCAGCGAAAGTGCAAGCAGAGAAGCGGGCGGGGAAATATCAAGAAGCACTTGAAGTTATTGCAGGGCTTCGAAAAGCGGTAGATGACTTCTTTGAAGGCGTCATGGTTATGGCAGAGAACGAAGGCGTAAGGAAAAATCGTCTGGCGTTGCTCGCGGAAATACTGAGAGAGTTCACGACGATCGCGGATTTTTCCGAACTGGGTGGAGAGGAACGAAGATAGAAAAGATGAAGTTGTGCTTTAAGTTTTGGAGAGTGAATTAGGTCGGCGTGCCGACTCATTCTTCTGGCCGATGTGCAGAGAGGCAGTCGCTAGACAGCTTTTAAATTTCAAAAAAAGACAAGCGAGGAACACCGTGAGTAAATGGGTCTATTTTTTCGGAGCGGGCAAAGCGGAGGGCGACGGGACGCAGCGCGCGCTCTTGGGTGGAAAGGGCGCCGGTCTTGCGGAGATGAGCCGGATCGGATTGCCAGTGCCTCCCGGCCTTACCATCACGACGGAAGTCTGCACCTACTATTACGGAAATAAAAAGAGCTACCCGAAGTCCCTCGACGCGGAAGTTCGGAAAGCGGTCGCGCGGGTCGAGAAGATCATGGGCACGAAGTTTGGCGACAACAAGGCCATGCCGATGCTGGTGTCTGTCCGTTCCGGCGCCCGCGATTCGATGCCCGGCATGATGGACACGATTTTGAACCTAGGGCTTAACGATGAGACCGTGCTCACTCTGGCCAAAGCTACCAAAAATGAACGATTCGCGTGGGACTGTTACCGCCGGTTCATTCAAATGTACGGCGATGTCGTCATGGGCGTGCAGAAGCGTCCGGACGAGGACCACGAACCGTTCGAGGTCGTCATTCATGATCTCAAACACGAACGGCATCATGCGGACGTCGACGATCCGAAACTTACGGTGGGGGATCTTCAAGAATTGGTCGTTCGCTTCAAGAAGCTGATCAAGGAACGCACCGGGACGGAGTTCCCGCAGGACGCCTGGAAACAGCTCTGGGGCGCGGTGGGCGCTGTGTTTGGTTCGTGGATGAATGATCGCGCCATCGTTTATCGCCGCAAATACAATATCCCGTCCGAGTGGGGCACGGCCGTGAACGTACAGGCGATGGTCTATGGCAATACCGGCGACAAGTCCGGGTCGGGGGTGGCCTTCACGCGCGATCCGGCGACCGGAGAGAAAGTTTTCTACGGGGAGTTTCTAATCAACGCGCAGGGAGAGGACGTGGTGGCGGGCGTGCGCACTCCAGAACCCGTCGTCCAGCTCAAGAACTACCTTCCTAAAGCGTTCCACGAATTGGAGAAGATCCGGCAAACCTTAGAGAAACACTTCAAGGACATGCAGGACTTCGAGTTCACCATTCAAGATGGCAAGGTCTTCATGCTCCAGACGCGCAATGGCAAACGAACAGGGTTGGCTGCCGTCCGCGTTGCCATTGAAATGGAGAAAGAGAAGCTGGTTGACTGGAAGACTTCCATCCGGCGAGTTCCCGCCGACCAGCTCGATCAAGTGCTAGCGCCAGTGTTTGATCGCAAGGCCGTTGCGGCCGCCAAGGTTATTGCGAAAGGACTGCCGGCCGGGCCCGGAGCTGCGGCCGGCAGGATGTATATGAATGCGGATCGTGCCGTTGCGGCTGCGGAAAAGGGAGAAAGTGTTCTGCTCGTCCGCAATGAAACGTCGCCTGAAGATTTGCGCGGCATGATCGCCGCCGAGGGCATTCTCACGGCAAAGGGCGGCGTCAGTTCGCACGCTGCTCTTGTCGCTCGCCAGATGGGGAAGGTCTGTGTTTGCGGAGCAGCGGCGCTGCAGATTGATTACGCGGCCAAGACTATGACTGTCGATGGCGCAACTTATAAGGAAGGCGACTTTCTTTCGATCAACGGGACCGCTGGCGAAGTCTATGCAGGCCAAATACCCACCGCCGCGTCCGAAATCGTTCAAGTATTGATTGAGAAATCCCTCGACGCCAAGAAGAGCCAGACCTATCAAAACTTCCAAAAACTTATGGACTGGTGTGCCAAGGTCACTCGTCTAACGGTCCGTACCAACGCCGATACCCCCGAACAGACGGCTCATGCCATCGCTTTCGGTGCAGTTGGCATTGGGCTCTGCCGCACCGAGCACATGTTTTTTGAAGGCAATCGCATCGACGCCATGCGCGAAATGATTTTGGCAGACACGAAGGAACACAGGAAAGAGGCGCTGGCCAAGATCCTGCCCTATCAGAGGGAGGATTTCGTCGGAATGTTTAAGGAGTTGAAGGGATATCCGGCGACGATCCGATTTCTTGACCCTCCGTTGCATGAGTTTCTGCCTCATGACCACGCCGCGCAGAGTGCTCTGGCAAAAAAGATGGGAGTGCCGGTTGAAAAAGTTCACCAGAGAGTTAAAGAATTACATGAATTTAACCCGATGCTCGGTTTCCGAGGCTGCCGTCTGGGAATTGTCTACTCAGAGATTTCCGAGATGCAGTCTCGCGCCGTGTTCGAAGCGGCGGCGGAGGTTCAAAAGGCCGGAATTAAGGTGAACCCCGAAGTCATGATCCCGCTCGTCGGATTCAAAAAGGAGCTAGACCTTCAGGTCGAGGTCGTTCATCGGATTGCAAGCGAGGTGATGAAGGAAAAGGGTATAAAGCTGAACTACCTGGTCGGAACAATGATTGAGGTCCCGCGCGGCGCACTCACAGCCGATGAGATCGCGCAAACTGCCGAGTTCTTCAGCTTTGGTACCAATGACTTAACCCAGACATGTCTCGGTATGAGCCGCGACGATTCCGGTTCCTTCCTCGGACCTTACCAGGAATTGGAGATCGTCAAAAAGAATCCGTTCGCCACCATCGACCAGGGCGGAGTCGGCCAACTGATCGAAATGGCTGTGGCGAAGGGGAACAAAACTCGTCCCGGCATCAAGTTGGGTATCTGCGGCGAACACGGAGGCGACCCCGATAGCGTCAAGTTCTGCCATCGTGCCGGGTTGTCGTATGTGAGTTGCTCGCCGTTCCGCGTGCCAGTTGCGCGACTCGCGGCAGCTCAAGCAGTGGTTGAAGAAGAGCAATCGAAAAAAGCGAAGAAGTAGCACTTTCTTAGAAAGTTTTTGCAATTAAAGTAAAACATGAAGCCATCGGCGTGCAGACATTTCGTCTAACGCAGGCGGCTTTGCCGTTTCGAGAGCCAGAAATTGTCCAGAGGTCTATGGAGATGGGCTCGAAAAGAGATGCGAATGGAATTCTTTGAAGCTGCAACGATCGCCAGAATACTTCAGCCGTTAGTTCTTCGGGGTCCTCCAATGATATAAACACAAACTTCCGCCATTCAGTGGTCCGCCGATGACTCGCCCCTTATCGCTAATCGGATAGCGCTCCGATGCGCGGATCGCCGGAACAATCTCAATGCAGTAGCCTACATTCTCCCGCACATGAAAGTTTAGTTGCTCAAGGGCCATAAACGCCTCATCTCCCACGGCCACGTTGCGGTCACCGACGGTCTTGGCCAGTTGGGCACGAATAGGCTCAAGCGCCAGCCCTGACTGCTTCGCGTTCCCCGGTTCCGCGGCTTGAACCTCGTCGCCCATTTCGCGCAGCCAATTCACGGCTTCCCGGCGGTCGTTCGCTTCGTTGCTTGCAAGAAGCCGTTCGGCTGCCGCAACTATGTCCTTCCCGCAGACAGCGTCGGTCGTGCAGGAGTTCATTTGCAGAAGCCGCCTAACGGCAAGATCTCGAGCCAGTGGTGCTGGATCGGCCAGCGCCTGCAAGAGCAGGCTTGTACCCGGGGCCGCGGACGTCGCGTCAGCTTTCAAGAATCTTTCCGCCCCGGCCAGCTTTGTGCTTCCGCCCGCGTCGTCTAAATCAAGCACGGCAGTATTGGTGCGCTTACCCTGCAGCTCGGACGAAGCGACCACAATCCGTTTGCCCTCAACCGGTATGATTCGTACCCATTGGGGAGGGGGACCCTTGATCCACGAAAGGGGATTGGGACTGAGGTTAGTCTCTTCGATGTACTCGTGTGGGACCTCTCCACGCAGGTTTCTCTCGAGCGAAATGGTAAGCGTCACGTCCGCGCCCCCCGGCTCGCGCCGTGTAATCTTTGTGATCTTACAGATGGCGATGTTAGTGTCGCGCTTAAAGAGTGCTTGGAAGAGTCCGCCCGAATCATAGGCGGAAGCATTGCGGCGAAGCTCGGCGTAAGCCCGATCGCGGCTATCCACTAGCCCTCGGATTTGTTCGGACGAGAGCTTGGCGACCATCCTCGATTGTTCCTCTTGCGGATAGGCCAATGATGCAGTAGCGATGAATGCTAAAGCAAAAGTGATGAGGGGCCCCATGAAGAATAGGACACCACAGCCTGGACCAAAGTGCCCGCCGCTGTGTCTACTTTGAGACTGGGTGAAGCTCAAGTAATAGTTGAAATAAATGAGGCCGAGCAGAAAAAGGAAGAGATGACGCTGTCTCCGAGTAAATTCTTCAATGAAAGTAATACTTGAATCCGTCGGCGTGCAGACAACGGAAGTAAGGTCTGCGCTTCCGGCGGTTTCTGGCTTCTTACGTGGGCATCTTCAAGAAAAAGTAGAGACCCAGAAAAAGAAATGTAATATCCGTGGACCACGCGGCGAGGAGAGGCGGCAATTGTCCAACGCCACCCATGGCTTCGAGCAAGCGCGCGGCGGTCCAGTAAACAATTCCAATCGCGACACCGAGCGCCACTCCTCCCACCGCGCCGCGAGTTCCAACCAAGAGGGCGAAGGGAATCGCCAGTAACATGCTGATCGGGGCGATAAGCGGGAAGGCCAGCTTGACGTGCCATTGCACTGTCAGGTTGGCGACGTCAAATCCGGCTTTGCGCAAACCGTCGATATACCGGCGCAGCGCTCCCCAGCTCATTTGCGAAGCCTGGCGCACCTCGCGATTGAAATAACTGGGCGGCTCCGACAGCTCCGGCAGTGAAGTGACCGGGAAGCGCTGATAGCGGGTGATGGTGCCATCGGCGAAATCGCGCACCCAGCCACCCTCGAGGACCCACACTTTCTGCGAATCGGACCATGTTGCCCGCGTGGCAAACACTCGCCGCCGCAACTGGAACGTCGCGGGGTCGAGTTCTACCACGCTAAGGCCGCCAAAAAGGTTCTGTGCGGGGTCGAACAGGTCGTAGTTGTAGATCTTCTCATCATTTCCAAAGATCCAGCGCTGTGGATGCGCGTACGTCTGTGCCGGGCGGCCTTTGATCTGGTTGCGCAACGCGTCCTGGCGCTGGTTGGCGTAGGGGAGATAGGTTTCATCTAGCACGATCATGGTTGCGGCGAGAGCCAATCCTGCGAAGAGCAGGGGAACGGCGAGGCGATAAAGGCTGATGCCGCTCGCTTTGCAGGCCACGATTTCGTTGTTTTTGCTCATCACGCCAAGAGTTACGAGTACGGCGACAAGCGCGCCCAGCGGAGCGAGGTTATAAACGAGGAAGGGCGTCAAATAGCGAAAATAATCCACCACAATGAGAAATGGCACCTTGTGGCGCGCAATGTCGTCGAGCAGTTCGAAAAACGTAAAGGCCTCAAACAAGAAAATGAAGGCCGCCATGAGCAGCGCGAAATGAAAAAAGAAGCGTCGCAAGAGATATATATCCATCAAGCGAGGGAAGCTGCCGCTCGTGTGCACTCCGTTCTCGTTTGGCTCCAGGATCCCGTTAGGAATTCGGGCTACAGCCATGGCTGCCGCGCGCGCACGCGCTTTCCGGCGGCGAAGCAGCCTGGCCCAACTGCGAAAGCGCACAAGAGGATTCATCCAGCGGCTTTCGCCGCGGAATTGCTCCATGCGAGGAAGCAGCGCCAGTCCAAGAATCGCCAGCAGGATATTTGCGCCCCAGATCCCGGCAGCAGGTGGCAGCGTTCCTTGGCGCGCGAAACCCGCGCCAATCACCGTAAGCAAGTAATAGGCAGCAATAATAATGACCGCAATCAGCGAGCCGGCCGCTCGTCCGCCGCGTCGAGGCTGAGCGCCTAGAGGTACGGCAATCAGAGCGAAGGCCAAGCACGCCACGGGAAAGGCCAGGCGGCGGTGCAATTCCACGCGCGCTTCGCGCCAGTTGGCATCATGTGAGTTAAGCAGCTCTCGCAAGGAACGCTCAGAATTACTAAGTTCGCGGGGCTGCGCCGGCACGAGACCGTTCACCTCGAGCGGCCAATCGCTCTGCCCAAACGACGTCACCGAGTAGCGGTCGGGATCTTCCCTAGAGAACTCGTGCGTGCTGCCGCCCTTTAAATGAAGCTCCAGCTTGCCCTCTTTCGGTTCGGCAATTACAATCGCATTCTCCGCCAGGGTGAGTTGGGAGCCGTTCTCTCCTCCGGCTTCAGCGAGAAATACGCCGTGCCACTGCGTGCCGCTGGCAGACACGTCGTTGACGTACAGAACCAGTTTGGGGAAGCGCTCGTCGAAGACGCGGGGCTGCACTGCGAAAGAAGCTTGGGAAGCGAGAAGTTCGGTCTCGAGGCTGCGGTATTTGTGATAGGCCATTGGGCCTAGCCAGAGCGTCATGCAAAGCGTGACGAGAGCGCCGCTGACGGCGAGAACGCCCACAGGCAGGAGAATCCGGCGCCGGCCGATACCCAGCGCTGTCAGAGCGATAATCTCGCTGTCCGCGGACATGCGGCCAAGTCCCAGGAGCACGCCAATCAGCACGGCCATGGGGAGCGTAAACGTAAAGACGGCGGGAAAAATGCAAAGAAAAAGCTCGAAGATTTGGGCACCCGAACCGCTGCGACGGACAAACAGCTCCATCAGTTGAACAAGCTTGGGCACGAAGAAAACGAATGTAAATACGGCAAGTCCGAGGAGTGCGTGACGAAAAACTTCACGAACAATATAGCGGTCCAGGATGCGCATAACGCAAACCGTGAGTGTAACACGGCCTTGGCAGCAGAACGGGAAAGAGAGTCGCGATGAATCGCGTGCATTTGGTGCTGCTGTGGCACATGCATCAGCCGCAATACCGGGACCCGGAAACCGGCCGGTATGTCCTTGCATGGACGCGGCTCCACGCGCTCAAGGATTATTGGGGCATGGTGGCCTTGCTCAAAGAATTCCCACAGTTTCACGCCACCTTCAACGTCGTGCCTTCGCTCGGCATGCAGCTCGAGGAATACGCCAGCGGGGAATTCAACGAGCCGTGGTTCTCGCTGGCTTTCAAGTCGGCCGAGGAGCTGACCAGAGAAGACAAAGCGGAGATTTTGGCGCGGGCTTTTCAAGTGAATCATGAGCGCTTGATGTCGCGATGGCCTCGTTTCGTCGAGTTGTATGAATGGTCGCGGCCCGCGGGCGGAGCACAGGCACAGGTTTCTTTTACTCTGCGTGACTGGCGAGACTTGCAATTGCTCTCGCAGTTGGCTTGGATGGAAGAAACCTGGTTCGAGAAAGACTCAGTAGTAAGTCGTCTCGCGGGCAAAGGAAAAGAGTTCACCGAAAAAGACAAGGCCGCACTGAAAGCGAAGCAATTGGAATTGCTCGGCTTGGTTTTACCCGAGTACCGTGCGGTGGCGCAGACTGGCCAGATTGAACTTAGCACGACGCCGTTTTATCACCCCATCCTCCCGTTGATCTGCGATTCGGATATTGCTCGCGTAGCCAATCCAGGCACGCCGCTACCGCGCCGTGCCTATCGTCATCCTGAAGATGCTCGCGAGCAATTGAAGCGCGCACGCGAATACCACGAGCGCGTGTTCGGCGAGAAACCTGTTGGACTCTGGCCTTCGGAAGGCTCCGTTTCTGATCAGGCTGTGACCATCGCGACGGAGGAAGGTTTCCAGTGGTTTGGCACGGATGAGGGCGTTCTCGGCAGGACGCTGAACGCAGGATTTTTTCGCGATGCCAAAGGCGTTCCCGCGAATGCGGATCGGCTCTATAAGCCGTTACGAGTTCAACTTGCGGGGAAGTCCATCACGGGACTCTTTCGCGATCATCACCTTTCCGATCTAATTGGTTTCGTCTATAGCCGCATGAATGGCAAGGATGCCGCTGCGGATTTGCACGGTCGTCTTCGCGAGCTTGGCGAACGCGTGCAGACCGCGCAACCACTTACGGTTTGCCTGTTTCTGGATGGCGAAAACGCATGGGAATACTATCCCGGAAATGGCCGAGAATTTCTGCGCGAATTTTACGGCCGAATCCAGGGAGATCAGGATTTTCGGGCACTCACCGCGACGGAAGCAATCGCCGCTGCCGGCGCTATTCCGACGAACGCTGGGATTTTCCCCGCTTCCTGGATCAACGCGAATTTCGATGTGTGGATTGGCCATAGTGAAGACGTCGCCGCATGGGAGCTTCTCTGGGACGCCCGCGAAGCCTACGGCCGCGCCGTAGACGCAGGGAAACAAGGCCGCGACGGCGCTCCGACAGAAACCGCGTTGAAGGAAGCGCTTGAATCCCTTCTCGCCGCGGAAGGAAGCGATTGGTGCTGGTGGTACGGTCCGGAACACAGCACCGCCAATGATGCGGAGTTCGATGCCCTCTATCGAAAGCATTTGACGGCCGTCTACCTAGCGCTAGGTCAAGTGGCCCCCCAAGAACTGGCAAAGCCCATCAAGCGTCAGCCGGAGCACGCTTTACAACTGGCTCCCACGGGTTTTCTGAAAATTGTAGTAGACGGCCGGGATACTTCCTACTTCGAATGGCTGGGCGCGGGCCTCTATTCACCCGAGCGCCGCGGCGGCGCCATGCATGGCCGCACCTTCTATCTTCATGAATTGCGTTATGGTTTCGAGGAGGAGCGCTTCTGCGTCCGCGTGGACCCGTTCCTCGACCTTCTAGGAGAACTTGAAGATTGCGAATTTCGAATCACCATCGGCGCCGCCGAAGAAATCAACATCGTAGTGAAGCTCATGCGCGGGCACTTGCAGGAATTCGCGGTGGAAAAGGGACGCCTTTGCCTTCTCAATCCCAGAAGTGTGGCCGAAGCCGCTTTTGATCGCATCCTCGAAGTTTCCATCCAGCGCAGCGAAATCTGCCTACCAGGCCAAACCAAGCTCAAACTCGGCGTTGCGCTGTGGCATGGCGGCTTGCCTGTGGATGTTCTTCCCGCCGAAGGCTTTCTCGAAGTCCAACTTGGGGAAGACCACTCTGCCTGGCCGACTGAAGACAACTCGTAATTCACCAGCCTGAGTTTTTGAATTCCTGAGCGTGCATCCGGCGCTTTCGGTACCGGTGCGCACGGAGTAACGCGGCGCGTCTCGCGCGCCGGCACCTCGCAATTCTCCCCTTGACAGTCTAGGAGAGTCGGCCTACATTCCTAGTTCATCTAGGAGAAGCTGCGCTGATGGACAAACAACTGGATCTTCTGCAGGGCACACTCGACATGCTGATTCTTAAGGCCGTCTCGCTCGGCCCTCTCCATGGCTACGGCATTCTCCTGCGCATCCAGCAAATCTCGAAGGACCGTCTCGAAATCCAACAAGGCTCCCTCTATCCCGCGCTCTATCGCCTGGAACATCAGGGCTGGATCGCCAGCGAATGGGGCGAGTCGGAAAACAAGCGCAAAGCCAAGTATTACAAGCTCACCGTGGCAGGGAAGCGCCGGCTGCAAGCAGAAACCGAAAACTGGAACAGCATGGCCGACGTCATCGCAGGAATCCTGGGCACCAAGCCGGAGGAAGTGTGAGGTTCTGGAGCCAGCTTCGTTCTTGGATTCAGACAACTCTGCGGCGCTCTCGCATGGAAAGCGAAATGGATGCCGAGCTGCGCTTCCACATCGAGACTTTCACTGAGGACTTGGTCCGCGATGGCGTATCCCGTCAAGAAGCGTTGCGGCGCGCGCGCATCGAGTTTGGCGGAATCGAGCGCGTTAAAGAAGAAGGCAGGGAAGCGCGTGGCGTCAGTTTTCTGGATGAACTGCTGCAAGATCTGCGTTACGGGCAGCGCGTCTTGCGCAAGAGTCCTGGCTTTGCAGTTGTTGCCGTGCTTACCCTGGCCCTGGGTATAGGCGCCACGACGGCCATTTTTAGCGTGGTCAATGCAGTTTTGCTGCGGCCATTGGCGATGGAAGATCCCTCCCGGGTGGTCTATTTGCAAGAGCAGTGGCAGGATATTTTTCCCGGCGTCTCGGTAGGCAACTTCTCTGATTTGAAAAAACTGAGCACTTCCTTTGCGGAGCTTAGCGCTTCGAACAACGCAAGTTTCAACCTCGAAGCTCGTGAACTCCCCGAACGTGTGGACGGCGAAATCGCGACGGCGAATTATTTCGCCACCTTTGGCGTTCAGCCTCTGGCCGGGCGCGTCTTTACAGCCGAGGAGGACAGGCCTGGCCTGCCGAAGGTGGTGGTTATCAGCGAGCGCATGTGGCGCGCGCGGCTTCAGGCGGATCCCTCGATCGTCGGGCAGCCGATCCGGATCAACGGCCTGCCTACCACCGTGGTCGGCGTTATGCCTAAGAGCTTCGATCCATTGCTCAGCAATAGTGATGTTTGGGTTCCGGCAGCGTACACCGCCGAACAGCTTGCCGATCACGATGACCACTATCTGAACGTCATGGGACGGCTCAAGCCCGGCATGTCGCAAGCCCAGGCACAATCGGAACTCAATGTAATCGCACATCGGCTACAGCAGTTGTATCCGCTTGACGATAAGGACCGCGGTTTCCGTATTCAGCCGCTCACTTCGGTGCTTCTGGGCGATCAGCGGTTGGGACTGCGCATGATGCTCGCGGCGGTTGGCTTCTTGTTGTTGATTGCCTGCGCGAATATCGCGAATTTGCAGTTGGCTCGCTCTCGCACGCGCCAAAAAGAGATTGCCATGCGCGCGGCACTTGGAGCCTCGCCGAGCCGCATCGCGCGTCAGCTTCTCGCGGAAAATGCCGTGCTCGGACTTGCCGGTGGCGTTGTTGGCGTCTTACTTGCCCATTGGGCTCTGTCCTGGATCCTTGCTCACGGGCCCGCCGAAATGCCGCGGCTGGACCAGTCGCGAATCGACGCCAGCGCGCTTACATTTGCGATCTCCGTCGCTCTGCTCTCCAGTCTACTGTTCGGACTGGCTCCGGCACTCCGCTCCGCTTCCACGCGGCTCAACGAAATCTTCAAGTCGACCTCCGGTGTTTCCAGCGGTAGCCGAGATCGTGTTCGCTGTCTGCTGGTAATCGGAGAAGTCGCTCTGGCGTTGATTCTGATGACTGGCGCCGGGCTGCTCATCCGCAGTGCGCTGCTCGTCTCGCATGTGGATCCGGGCTTTGATACTTCCAACGTCGTGGTCGGGCGTGTCGGCCTGCCCGATCCTGGCTATCACGATCCCGCCGTTGCGCGGCAGGCGTTTGAACGGATGATCACCGCCGCTGCTGCTTTGCCCGGGCTGGAGTCGGTCGCCGTCGTTTCACGCGCTCCGCTTGCTGGCGGTGGCAGCAGCAACGGCTTGCTACCCGAAGGCAAACCATTTGACCCGGCAAATCTGGTCAATTCGCAATTGCAAATCATCTCACCCAGCTATCTCTCGACCGCCCGCGTGCCGCTGAAAGCCGGCCGCGATTTCACCTTGCAAGATACACGCGAACGCATTTTTGTCGCCATCGTCAACGAGACGCTCGCCCGTACGATGTGGCCTGCCGAAAACCCCATCGGCAAACGCTTCGCGTGCTGTGAGTCCGGGCCAAAAGGCCGCCTGGATCCTGTTTGGCACGAAGTGGTCGGTGTGGTGGCTGATGTTCATGCTCAGGGGCTTGGCCGCCAGGTACAGCCGGCGTTTTACATCCCGATTGCGCAAATGCCACCTAGCGCGTGGGACTGGATTGGCCGCACCATGGACTTGGTGGTGCGGACTCGCGGAGGCGTCGTCCCCGTCCAAGAGTTGCAAAGCACAGTGGCGTCCGTTGCGCCTGAAGTTCCGATTTACGGGCTCTCCACCATGCAGCAGAAAATCTCCGATACCCTCGAGCGCTCGCATTTCGACACGTTTCTCCTGGCCATTTTTGCCGCAACTGCGCTACTACTCTCGTCAGTTGGGATTTATGGAGTTCTGTCGTATATGGTTGCTCAGCGCACGCGCGACATCGGAATTCGCATGGCGCTTGGCGCATCGCAAACGCAGATTGTTTGGGACGTGCTCGGATTCGGAGTGCGCCTGGCTGCTATCGGGCTGGCAATCGGCATCGCCGGCGCACTGGGGGCCACCCGCTGCCTTTCTTCCTTGCTGTACGGAGTGCATCCCACTGACGCAATCACATTTATCGCAGTTTCTCTCCTGTTGTTGTTGGTCGCGTTGATCGCCAGTTATCTCCCCGCGCGCCGCGCCACGCGGGTCGATCCCATCGTCGCCTTGAGATACGAATGATGGAGTACTTCGTCGTGGGAATCCCGGGCAACAAGTTGGAGGCGTTATGACCCTCGGAAGCCGATTTCGTTCGTGGACTCGGACGGTGCTCCGTCGTTCTCGAATGGAGAGCGAAATGGATGCGGAACTCCGTTTCCACATCGAAGCCTTTGCCGAGGATTTGGCAAGCCGCGGAGTTCCTCGCGGGGAAGCCATGCGCCGCGCGCGCATCGAGTTCGGCGGAATCGAGCGCGTGAAGGAGGAAGGCCGAGAAGCACGCGGCACCCGTATTCTCGACGAACTGAGGCAGGATTTCCGATATGGCGTACGAATGTTTCGGAAGAGTCCTGGTTTTACTGCTGTCGCGGTTCTCACGCTAGCCCTCGGTATTGGCGCGAACACCGCAATCTTCAGCGTAGTAAATGCAGTACTTCTTAGCCCGCTGCCTTACGCCAATGCTCATCGTCTAATGCTGGTCAAAGAGACCCTGCCCAACCTAAGCGCCGAACCGTTCAACGTCTCGGGACCGGATATCGCCGAGATTCAGAAACTGAATCATGTCTTTGAGGGTGTCGGGGGATTCCGCGTTTGGACGTATGAGTTTTCCGGAAGGGGCGAGCCGGCGCGCGTTACCGCGAACCGCATAAGCAGTGATCTTTTCGATATGCTCGGCGTGCAACCAGTTGTAGGGCGTGAATTCGAACCACAGGAGGAGCAGTCCGGGAATGAGGTCGTCATCCTGAGCTACGGATTTTGGCAACGTCAATTCGGCGGACAGAAAAATATAGTGCGCCAGACGCTCAACTTGGACCGCAAGCCGTACACGATCGTCGGTGTCATGCCGCAGAATTTCGTCTTTCCGCTCCCCGGAATGATGCAGGGAGTCTCGGCCGATCTCTGGGTTCCTCTAGGGCTCTCCAAGGAAGAACTGGCCGACTTCGGCGACAATTTTTCTTACACCGTAGTGGGCAAACTGAGACCAGGGATACAACCTGGGCAAGTCAATGGAGACTTGCAATTAGTCGCTCGAGGAGTTCTGGATACTTACCAACAATGGGCTCGCGACGAAAACCAGCCGCTAGGTGACTTCCGGCTCGGCATGGTCTCGGTGCCCCTCCGCGATGAGGTGACCGGCCCGCTGAAGCCAATGCTGCTGATGTTGGTGGGCGCAGTGGGTTTCGTGCTGCTGATAGTGTGCGTAAACGTAGCAAACCTTCTGATGATGCGCTCCGTCGGGCGCCAGAAAGAGATGGCGGTTCGATTGGCGATCGGCGCAGGCAGGTTTCGGTTGCTGCGTCAGTTTTTAGTGGAAGGCATGTTACTTGCTTTTACAGGAGGCGCGCTCGGTCTGGTTCTCGCCGTTTGGTTGAAGGACATTTTGGTGGCTCATATGCCGGAAAGTATTCCACAGTTTCATGCTATCGAGCTCGATTGGACAGTTCTGCTCTTCAGCTTCCTGCTCGTCACACTTGCGGGACTCGCGTTCAGCGTCTTGCCGACTCTCTGGGCGTCGCGAACCGATTTTAATCCCGCACTGCAGGAAAGTGGGCGGGGCAATTCGCAAGGCCCGGATCATCAGCGCCTGCGCGCGGTTTTTGTGATTGTCGAGGTCGCGCTCTCAGTGATCCTGCTCATTGGCGCGGGACTACTGATGCACAGCTTCCAGCGAGTCTTGAGAACCAATCCAGGCTTTCGGCCCGAACATGTTTTGACGGCCTCGATCGATCTGCCGCCCACGGAGTACTCGCAAGACGAGAAGGTGGCTTCTTTTTACAAACAGTTGATGGAGAAATTGAGCCGCATGCCTGGTGGTGCCGCTGCGGGAGGTTCCACGGATTTGCCCCTTCTTGGCGGGTGGACACATGCATTCACGGTGGAAGGTTATCAGCCTCCCCCTGGTCCTCAACTGAGCTTGGGCAATCACTCCGTCATCTATGGAGACTATCTCCAGGCTATGGGCATTCCACTTCTTCGTGGAAGGTATTTCACCGAACTGGACGGGCCAAAGTCCACGCATGTGCTCATCGTGAGTGAATCATTGGCCAAGAAGTATTGGCCCGGTCAGGATCCTTTGGGCAAACGCCTGAAATGGGGACCACCGGAGTCGACAGATCCTTGGCTGACCGTCGTCGGCGTAGTGGGCGATGTCAAACAGGGGCCGCTCGAAACAGCGGCTGATGCGCACACCTACGAACCATACGCCCAACTCGGGGCACCGCTCTCACTTCGAGTTGCCGTGCGCGGCCAGGCCGATCCGGCAGGACTCGCGGTCGACGTTCGCGCCGTCGTAAGGAGCCTGGACCGTCAACTCGCGCTGGGGAACGTCCGCACCATGGATGAAGTGATCAGCAGGTCGACGGCGAGCCGACGCTTCAGCCTCGTACTGGTCGGCTCGTTTGCAGCGCTGGCGCTAGTGCTGGCGGCAATCGGAATCTATGCGGTGCTGGCGTACTCCGTCGCGCGGCGAACGCATGAGATCGGCGTGCGCATGGCGTTGGGCGCGCGGAGCGGCGACGTCGTCCGTTTGGTGTTGAGTCAAGGACTGCGTGTTACTGCGATCGGAATCGTCTTTGGCGTTGCGGGAGCGCTTGGCCTGACGCGCTTTCTCCAGAGCTTGCTCTACGAAGTGCGACCCACCGATCCTCCTACTTTCGTCGGGGTGCTTTTGGTGTTGGTCGGCGTCTCGGTCGCAGCATCGTACCTCCCGGCGCGCCGCGCGATGCGCGTCGATCCGATAGTGGCTCTTAGGTACGAATGATGGCGCAGTTCATCGCGGGGCATGGGGTAATCACAGCGGAGGATGTATGACGATTTGGAGCCGGCTTCATTCATGGTGCCGCGCAACACTGCGCCGCTCCCGCATGGAAACGGAGATGGACGCCGAGTTGCGCTTCCACATCGAAACCTACGCAGAGGACTTGATGCGCGGTGGAGTGTTGCGCAAAGAGGCGATGCGCCGTGCACGCCTGGAGTTCGGCGGAATCGAGCGCGTCAAAGAAGAAGGCAGGGAAGCACGCGGGGTCAAAATCATGGAAACGTTTTTGCAGGATTTGCGTTATGGCGCGCGCATGCTTCGCAAGAGCCCCGGCTTTACCTGCGTCGCAGTTCTGACTCTTGCTCTGGGCATCGGCGCAAATACCGCCATCTTTAGCCTCGTCGATGGCATTCTACTGCGTCCCCTACCGTTCGCGACCCCTCAAAATCTCGTCAGCATTACCGGCACCTTTCCGAAGGGCGGGTTCGTCGCCATGCGCGAGCAGGTGCAATCGCTCGATACGGCCGCGTACTTTGAAGGCCACGAGTTCAATCTCACTGGCCGCGGCGATCCGCTGCGTCTGTCCGGAGTGCTCGTCTCCGCCGAATTTTTCTCGGTGTTAGGTGTTCAGCCCGAGATTGGCCGCGCTTTCTATCCCGGGGAAGACGTCGCGGGGCGGGATAACTACGTCATTTTGAGCCACGCTCTTTGGCAGGATCGTTTCGGGGCCAACCCCTCGATTCTCGGCCACTCGATCGATCTCGAAGGTAGGAGCCGCGAAGTCGTCGGGGTGATGCCCGCGGAATTCACGTTTCCCTCCGGCAAAACTCAAGTCTGGTTGCCTCTTCACAATGATCCTAGAGACGCCGTCGCATATTGGGCTGGCGATTTCATGCCTATTATTGGCCGCCTCCGCCCAGGATCGACAATTCCTCAGGCCAGGGCCGAAATTCGCGTGTTTCAATCGCGCGTTTTCAAATTATTCCCATGGCCCATGCCTGCGGACTGGAACGCCGATATCAGCGTGGTTGAATTGCGCAACGGCATGGTTGCTGACGTGCGCAGCCGTCTGTTCCTGCTTTTGGGAGCAGTCGGTTTGATTCTCCTCATCGCTTGCGTCAACGTCGCGAACCTCGCCCTTTCTCGCGCCGCTACCCGGGAGAAAGAAATTGCTGTGCGCACGGCCATGGGCGCGGAACGTAGCCGTGTCGTCCGGCAGCTCCTGACGGAGAGCGTTTTGCTCGCTCTCTTGGGCGGCGTGCTCGGAATTTTTGTCGCCAGCGAAGGTTTGCACCTGCTAAAAGTTGCGCTTCCGGTAGATACACCTCGCCTCGTTGATGCTCATATCGATTGGCGTGTTCTCGCGTTCACCGGCGGGTTGGCTATTTTTACAGGTTTTCTATTCGGGCTTGCTCCTGCGTTGCAGTCTTCGCGGCCGGCCCTCGCCCAGTCGCTTAATGCGGCTACACGCGGCGCAGGAGCTTCCGTCTCACACCGTTTGCGCAGCGCACTGGCGATCGCAGAAGTCGCATTTGCCGTGCTACTCGTCATCGCCGCCGGTTTACTTATCCGCAGTTTTATGGCGCTTTCGCACGTCGATCCCGGCTTTCGCGCAGAACGTGTCCTCACGGCACGGGTCACTCCCAACCAGGCATTCTGTAGCGATCCCTCACGTTGCATCTCTTTCTACCGCGAACTACTGGATCGCATGCAGGCCTTTCCCGGCGTAAATTCCGCGGCGGTTGTCAATACGCTGCCTTTGGGAGGCCGCGTTGCCAAGCGTTCTCTCGAAATAGAAAATGAGGTTGTCCCTCCCGGTGAAGCTATGCCACTTTTCTGGATGAACGCGGTCACGCCTGACTATCTTCGAGTTATGAAGATTCCTGTTGTCGCGGGCCGCGGATTCACGTCTGCGGACGATTCCGGCAATCCTTTTGTGGCCCTCGTGACGACAGCCACCGCTCGGCGTTTCTGGCCTGGCCGCAGGGCCCTCGGCTCGCACGTTCGTCTAAGTGGCGACAAAGACTGGCGCACCGTCGTGGGCCTCGTTTCCGATGTCCGCGCATATGATTTGCAAAAGAATGTTCCCGATTGGATCAACGGCACCATTTACTTTCCGTATGCCACGAACGCCACGCTTGAAGGTGGCCGCGTCCCGTCCGATATGACCCTTGTCGTTCAATCCAGCTTGGAGGAATCACAGCTTCAGAATGTTCTTCGGAGCACCATCGCGGAACTCGACCCGGAAGTCCCCGCCAGTGAAGTCAGGACGATGCGCGCTGTGGTCTCCGAATCCGTTTCAACACCGGCCTCCACAACCGTTCTTTTCGTTGTATTTGCTGCGCTTGCCCTGGTCCTTGGCCTAATCGGCGTCTATGGCGTTCTTTCGTTTCTCGTCTCCCGGCGCACTCGCGAAATCGGCATCCGACTCGCGCTTGGCGCGCAACGACGCGACGTCCTGTGGCTTATCATGAAGGAAGGCGCGAAATTCTCGTTGATCGGAGTATCTCTCGGCCTCGCCTGCGCTGTCGGAATTACGCGATTGCTCGCCAGCGAACTCTACGGTGTGAGCCCTGCCGATCCCGCCACCTTCCTCACCGCCTCGGTCCTCATGGCAGCGGTCACGCTTCTGGCTTGCTACATTCCCACGCGCCATGCCATGAACGTCGATCCCCTGGTTGCCTTGCGCAGTGAGTGATTCCTTGGCGCAGGAGCTGGATCATGATGAATACCTGTCGTTCAGAGACGAGTTCCAGCAACAAACAACCCCACTAGAATAGTTTTACGGCGAGATCGCGCGGGCCTTCGCCAACGGGAATCATAGTGAGCAGGCTATTGGTACGCACACGAATCACGGCGACGTCCCCTGAGCCTTCGTTTACCACGATCAGCAGATTTTCGTTGGGCTCATCGGGATCAAAGCGCAGCACGCCGGGGGACTGGCCCGCAGTAATCGGGAACTCCTTCCCCGTGCCGGGGTCGCGAATCACGCGGCGGTTCTGGATGTCCACGGGAATAATGTGGCCTGCCGCGCTGTCCGACACGTACAGCGTGTTTCCGTCGGCGCTCAGAACGCCCCGCGTGGGCGCCGACCCGAGCACCATATAGTCGCCGACCTCGTGCGTCCAGGTGTTGATGACCTGCAAGCCGTGTGCCTCCGGCGAAATGACGTACAGCTCGCCGCCGTCCGGCTTGAGCAGAATGTCCGACGGGTTCCCATCCAGTTCCAGGTTGGTTACGAGAACGCTTCTCCGTAGATCGACCACGGAGAGCCGGTGCTCCGTTCTGCTCAGAACAAACGCCAGGCTGCTGTCCGGAAGAATGACAACTTTTTCCGGTTGTTTGACGATCCCAACGGTGCTGCGCAGCGCCAGTGTGGCCGCATCGTGAATCCCCAGCGTGGCGTCGCGATGATTGAGCACCAGCACGCTCTTTCCGTCAGGCGTCACGCGCGCGAGAACTGGTTCGCCCCCTGTTTTCGTACGCGCTAACACGTTTCGCGTTTGGCAATCGAGCGCAATCAGCGTGTCCGATCCCGCCGAGGTTGTGTACAGTCGGCTGCCGTCCGGCGAAAAATCGATCGCGTAGGGAAGCGGCCCCACGGGAATGAGTGAGCTCACTTGATTCACCCGGGCATTGATGACCCAAACGTATCCGCCCGCCGAACTTACACCCCAAATCTCCGCACGGGTCGGATGTTCACGCATCCCCGATAATCCTGGTCCAACCGCAATGCGCGCTACTGCAGCCAGCTTCACGAGATCAATGACCGTCACGCTTCCGTCGTCGGCGGAAACATAAGCGCACAATCGCAAACCCGGCCTCAGAAAAGATGGCCGGTGCTCGCGCACAAGCTCCACCACGCCCACTGTGAGCAGGATGACTAGCAGAAGATACACGCGGAAGTTGCGCGGACTGTTCATAAGTCGTTTGGATTGTTACATGTAGTCCGTGGAATTAGCCAGAAGCCCGGGCTGCGTTCAGAAACAGAAGCCTGCAAAATGGACCTAGTTCCGCGGCGGAAGGCCTCTGTATTCAGGGTGTAGGTTAAACACACCAGAGCAGGTGGCGCATTCTCAATTCACTTCGCGACCCAAAACCGCCGCAATTTGCCGGACCTCGTCGACCAGCTCAGTAAACTCCTCCGGCAAAATCGACTGCATTCCGTCAGAAAGGGCTTTGTCCGGCTCGTGGTGCACTTCGACGAGCAATCCGTCCGCTCCTACGGCAATCGCCGCGCGGGAAAGCGGCAGCACTTTGTGACGTTTGCCCGTGCCGTGCGACGGATCAACCAAAATAGGAAGGTGGCTGCGTTTTTTCACTGCTGGCACGACGGCCAAATCCAGCGTGTTGCGCGAAAAATCGGAGAAGGTTCGCACCCCGCGCTCACATAACATCACGTTGTAATTTCCTTCGGACAAAATATATTCCGCGGCCATCAAAAATTCATCCAGCGTCGCCGACATCCCGCGCTTCAAGAGCACCGGCTTCTTTGCGCGCCCAGCCCGTTTGAGCAGCGAAAAATTCTGCATGTTTCGCGCGCCAATCTGAATCACGTCGGCGTATTCTTCGACAAGATCCAGACTCTCGTTGTCGATGGCTTCGGTGATGATCCCGAAGCCGTACGTCTCACGCACCTTCGCCAAAATCTTCAAACCGGGCAATCCCAGCCCCTGAAAACTGTACGGTGATGTCCTCGGCTTATAAGCCCCGCCGCGAAACAGTCTCGCCCCGCTCTTTTTCACACGTTCCGCAATCGCCATGCACTGTTCTTCCGTCTCCACCGCGCACGGCCCGGCCACCAACGCAATCATCTTTCCGCCGACAACCACTTCTCCGCCCGGTACTGGAATCCGCAGTACGCTGTCTTCCTCTTTCGCGTCCCTGCTCACCAGCTTGTACGGCTTGCTGACCGGTATGCACTCCACCACTCCCGGCAGCGATTCCAACACGCCCAGATCGATCGCTCCCTTGTTTCCGGTAATCCCAATCGCGGTTCGAATTGTCCCAGGAATCGGATGCGCCTTCAGCCCCAGGCTTTCGATGCGCTCGCACACACCACGAATCTGCTCCTCCGTAGCGTGCGACTGCATGACAACCAGCATCGGCAACTCCCCTACGCTCGCAAAAGACTACGCGCAATCCAGTAGTCTACGGCAAGCCGTAGGAACGCCGCAAATCAACGAACGATTCGAATTGTACGAAAGGGAATTGCTCAGGCGGGCTTAGCGACGGTGCGCCGCATACGGTAAAAACCACGCGCCAAAACAAACAAGAGCAGCGCGCTCAGGGCTACCGTAACGAAAGTCCAAATCGAAACCGCGGCGTTCACGCCAGTCACATATTGTGGAATTTCCAAGAGGCCCCACATCGAGTCCAACAGCCGCTCCTCGTTGAGCAGCGCGTAATTCGAAGCGCGGTACTCTTCGAACGCGCGCTGAAACGGCAGGAAACTCATCAGAAAAGCAACACTCGCCACCAGTAGCGTCGTCGGACCGTAGTCCGCCAACCAACAAGGCACTCTCCGCGAAATCGTTTGTGCGTTTCGAATCCGGCTGGGCCACAGTTCCAGCATCAAGACTCCCGCAAGTGCTGCGAGCACCGCGATCACTGCCAAAATGCCGAAGCCCTGTACCAACAGGGCCTCTCTCTGGAAAGTCTGCGCACGTTCATGGTCGGCCGAATCGTGGCCGGGCCGCAATCCTTGGAAACTCGAATCGATTTGCTCGACCCGCAGCGTCGCTCTCCGCTCATCTTCCGTTTTACCCAAACTTGAATAAAGAACGGCCATCTCCTTGTTGGCCCTCCGCGAAACCGACCAGGCAATCACCTTCTCGATCTTCGTCCCGCTCCCGGCTGCCATCCGCATCCCAAACGCATCCACTTCGGCAAGCAGGCTCTCCGCTCGTTTCCAGTCGCCCGCCGTTCGCGCCTTTTGTGCCTCGTGTATTTTGACATCCGCAAAAGTCCTCAAGTTCAGCAAACTCGGAAATGCGTGGGACCATAGTCCAGAGAGGACAAGCACAAAGGACAAGCTCTTCTCGCGATTCCACAGAGTGCGCGTCAGCTGATAGTGCCTTTGAAAGTAGCTGTCATACCGCGGAGCGCTGTAGGCGCGCTCCATGAGCGCCATCCACTTCGAATCGCTTTCCGCGACCTCGAAGTCCGCATCTTTTGGTGTCCCATGATCGTAGAGGTTATGAACGCGCGGCCCCGCCACTGCATGCGCCTCAAGCAAATAGGGCACTGCGTTGTCAGGATCAGCCGCTTGCAATCGCGCAAGCCAGTCTTGTCGCGGCGGATCATTTTTCGGCCAATGATTTCTGGCGCCGTAAATCCAAATGAGTTCCGGATCAAGCGCAACGGCCTGATCCGTCAAAACTTCCGCACGCTTTGGATCCCCGGTGCTCAACGCTACAAAGGCAAGGGTACTTGCATCCTTCTCTTTCTTCGCGCGAGCCGCAAGTTTTTCCAGCGTCCGCGCGTCCGAATCCGACTGCCCGTATTCCTGCCAACTGGCTCGTACCGTTCGAATCGCCTCGCGCCCCTCTGGCAAGGCCAGCAGCAACGCGGCGACCGCCAAAACCACCGCCGTAAACACACGCGATCTCTTCGGCAGCAGCGAAGATCCCTCCGGCCCAACCGCGCCGCCCGAAAGGGAACTGCCCGCCGGAAGTTTCATCCACTTCCAAACACTCGAAAGCACTGAACGTGAGAAGAGCATAATCCCTCCGAAAGACCACTTCAGCGTTTCAAACGCACTCCACGTCTCATCAATCTCCGCCGCGAGCGCCAGCCCCCACGCGCGATTTTCCTCCGGCCAGTGTCGCACTGCGCAACCCAACAGCCATCGCGCAAAGCGCGCTACGGCTGGCCTCTCTTGATTTGCCACGCTCATGCCTCGTGCTCCGCGGGCTTCCAGAAGCGCCGTTCCTGCGCCGCGTGAATCTCCTCTCGCGCCCACTCTCGCGCCGTTCCGGAAAGCCGGTAAAGATGCCGCGGCGGCCGGCCGGGAGTCTTCGCCTCCTCCCAGCGCGTTTCCAGCCATTGCAATTTCTCAAGCCGCATGAGAATCGGATAAAGCGTCCCTGAGGGAATGCTCGTGCTCTGGCTCAACGAATAGCCGTGCTGCCATTGTCCTGGCCGGGTCAGCAAAGCATCGAGCACCGTCAATGTCTGTTTCGAAAGTCGAATCCGCACGCCCATATTTTAAGTCTACATAAGTAGATATAAATGTCAAATGCTTTTTTCCTCTCGCCCTCAAGTCCCAACCTCTCGTTTCGGCATCTTTTCCGCAGATGCCCGCCTCCCGCGGTCATTTTGCGGTGTGTGATAGAATAGTTTGTTTAAGGACAGGCTGATTTACTCCATGGGAACGCCAGAGCAACCTCTCACTCACGTCTCCGAGTTCGATGACGAAGACGAATACCACCCGGAACCTGAGCCTGAACCGCTGCCACCTACCTGGATGGACGGCAGCCTGCGCATTGGCATTCATGCGTCCATCGCCGGAAGCTACCTAACCGCGCTCGAATCCGCGCGTAAGCTGGGCTGCAACGCGGTCCAAATTTTTTCTGCAAGCCCGCGTATGTGGCAGGGCGGACCGGCACGCATCCCCGAAGCAGACGCTGCCGCTTTTCGTTCCCGCCGCGCGGAACTCGGCCTCGGCCCGCTCGTCGTACACGCAAACTATCTGATCAATCTCGCGGCCGCGCAGCCCATGCTGCGCACGCGCTCCATCCAAGCATTCCATGACGAGCTCGTGCGCAGCGTAGCCCTCGGTGCGGATTTTCTGGTGGTGCATCCTGGCTCGCGCGGGGAGGCGACGCCCGAGCAAGCCGTCTCCACCGTCATCGAATCAGTTAAGCAAGGGTCCAAGCGAATTTCTCTCGGCAACCTGCGCATCCTCATCGAAAACACCGCCGGGATGGGCGTCGCCGTCGGCTCGCGTCTCGAAGAAGTTGCGGAAATCCTGGCTGGGCTTAAAGGTGTGCCAGCGGCAGCCTGCCTCGACACCGCGCATCTCTTCGCCGCGGGCTACGACATTAAGAGCGAGACCGGCCTGACCTCGACGATTGACGTAATCGACACGACGATTGGCCTCGATCGCGTCCCCGTCTTTCACGCCAATGATTCGAAAATACCGCTCGGCGGCCGCGTCGATCGCCACGAAAACATCGGCGAAGGCAAAATCGGGGCAGAAGCGTTTCATCGCATTTTGACGCATCCGAGACTGGGCGCGTTATCGCCAGAAGGATTGACTGGCCGCGCGTTCGTGCTCGAAACTCCGATCGATCAACCAGGCGATGACCGCCGCAACGTCGCCAAGCTATGGGAACTCGCCGGCTTGAGCGAGCAGACCCCGCCAGCCGAAAAAGGGTTCTCGATGTTGACCGCTGCCATCAAAAAGATACAAATGAAAACAGCGGCAACCGCCAAAAACGCGGAGCGACGCAAGAAAACTTTAGAGGCGTCTGCGGCCGCGGGGTCGGCCGAACCAAAAAAGAAATCGAAGCCTGCGGCAAAAAAAGCAACACCGGCAAGCAAGTCAAAAAAATCGCGCAAGACCAAGAGGGGATAGCGAGGCGTGGCGGACTACAACCCACAAGAAATCGAAGCAAAGTGGCAGAAGCGCTGGGAAGAAGCGCGCGTGTTCGAAACGGAAGCCGATCCTTCAAAACCCAAGTATTACACCCTGGAAATGCTGCCGTACCCCTCCGGTACCATGCACATGGGGCACATGCGCAATTACGCGATCGGCGACGTCGTCGCCCGCGTCAAGCGCATGCGCGGCTTCAACGTCCTCCATCCCATGGGCTGGGACGCCTTCGGGCTGCCAGCCGAAAACGCCGCCATCAAGAACAACACGCATCCGCGTGTCTGGACCAACAACAACATCGGCGAATTTCAGCGCACCCTGCGACGCTTCGGTTTCAGCTATGATTGGCGCCGCGAAATCTCCACCTGTGAGCCCGAGTATTATCGCTGGAACCAATGGTTTTTTCTGCGCATGCTCGAGCGCGGCCTCGCCTACCGAAAAAAGAGCCGCGTCAACTGGTGTCCGAAATGTTGCACCGTGCTCGCCAACGAGCAGGTCATCAACGGCGGCTACTGCTGGCGCCACGAAGATACACTCGTCGAGTCTCGCGAACTCGAGCAATGGTTTCTCAAAATCACTGCCTACTCCGATCAACTCGTCGACGATCTGAAACAACTCGAAGGCACCTGGCCAGAGCGGGTCATTACCATGCAGCGCAACTGGATTGGTCGCTCGCAAGGCGCGAGAGTTAAATTTGAAATCGCCGATCTCTCTAGCGTCAAGCCCATCGAAATTTTCACCACGCGCATCGACACCACCTATGGCGCGACCGCCATCATTCTCGCTCCAACTCATCCGCTCGTCACGCGGCTCCTGCAAGGTTCCCCGGTCCGAGAGCAAGCCGAGCCCCAACTCGCGCGAATGCGTCAGACTTCCGTCAAAACCGCGGATCTCGTTACCGCCGAAAAAGTTGGCTTTTTCACCGGCCGTCACGCCACCAATCCATTTAGCGGCGAGAAAATCCCGATCTGGGTTGGCAACTTCGTGCTAATGGAATATGGCACCGGAGCCATCATGGCCGTGCCCGCCCACGATCAGCGCGACTTCGAATTTTGCCGAAAATATGGTTTGCCCATTCGCGTCGTCATTCAGCCAAGCTCTGGAGAGCCTCTTGTCGAAGAAAAAATGACCGTAGCCTTCGACGAGCACCAAAACGGCAGGCTCGTCAATTCCGGCCCTTTCAACGGACTCTCTCCCGACGAAGCCATCGCGAAAATGACAGCCTTCGCCGAGAAAAAAGATTTCGGCCGCGGCGAAGTCGTCTTTCGTCTTCGCGACTGGGGTATTTCGCGCCAGCGCTATTGGGGTACTCCGATTCCCGTGGTGTATTGCCCGGACCACGGCCTGCAGGCAGTTCCAGATAAAGACCTGCCCGTGCTGCTGCCGCCGAATCCCAATCTCACCGGCGAGGGGGAGTCGCCGCTCGCCTCGACTCCCGAATTCGTCAACACCACCTGTCCGAAGTGCGGTGGCCAGGCGCGGCGCGAAACCGATACGATGGACACCTTCGTCGACTCCTCGTGGTATTTCTATCGCTACTGCGATCCCCACAACGACAAAGCTCCGTTCGATTCGACGAAAGTCGCTTATTGGTTTCCGATCGACCAGTACATCGGCGGCATTACCCATGCCATTCTTCACCTCCTCTATTCCCGCTTCTGGTGCAAAGTCATGCGCGATCTTGGCCTCGTCAATCACAACGAGCCCATTTCCAGGCTCTTCACACAAGGTATGGTGCTGAAGGGCGGCGTGGCTATGTCCAAGAATCGCGGGAATGTTGTCGGTGCGATCGATATGGCGGAAAAATACGGCGCCGACACCGGCCGCCTCTACACCCTGTTCGCCGCCCCTCCCGAAAAAGACCTCGAGTGGAACGAGGAGGGCATCGAGGGCTCCTGGCGTTTCCTCAATCGCGTCTTCCGCCTGGTGGATAAGCATGCGGGAGCAATCCGCGCCACCAGGAACTGGAATTTCGACTCAAAGGGAATGACCGACAAGGAACGCGACTTGATCAGAGTTGCCTATCAAACGATGCAAAGAGTTACGCAAGACTTCGAGACACGCTGGCACTTTAATTCCGCGATTGCCCAGATCATGGAATTGACCAACGAGATTTATTTGGCCGAACCGCTCGAAAACGGCGTGAGGCCCGAGATTCGCAAAGAAGTTCTGCAAATCCTTACTCTGCTTCTTGCACCCATGACCCCGCACATAGCCGAGGAGATGTGGGAAATGCTCGGCAACACGGACGGCCTCTGGAACGCACCCTGGCCGATCCTGGCGAATGAGCAGCTCGAGCTGGCCAAAGACAACGAAGTCGAAATCCCGGTCCAGGTCAACGGCCGCGTCCGTGCCACTCTGAAAGTCCCCGCAGACGCAAACGAACTTGATGTAGTGGCCAAAGCCAAAGCCGAGCCCGCTGTAGCCCGCCACATAGACGGCAAGCGCATCGTGAAACAGATCTACGTGCCCGACAAACTCCTAAACTTGGTGGTCCAATGACCCCGCAGCCTTCTCTTTGTAGGGGCACGGCACGCCGTGCCCGCTCTGCCGCGTCCCCATATACGAAGCCCCACACCGTTAGCGACGCCGGGTCGACGGATCTTGTAGTTGCAGGTCTTTAACCCGTGCTGTTTTTTGATGGACTCGTGCGAGGTGCACAATGGCAACTGGAGCCGCAATGACGGAACAACCTCAAAAGCCAAAATCGGAACTCGGCGGCATTGTCGTTCTCGATTTCGGCGGCCAATATACTCAGCTAATCGCCCGCCGGATCCGCGAACAGCAAGTCTTTTCCGCCATCCTCCCGTGCACGGCTTCCATTGAAGAAATCCAAAGATTCGCCCCTGCTGGACTGGTCCTTTCCGGCGGACCCAGCTCGGTCTACGACGCCGACGCTCCGAAGTGCGATCCTGCCATCCTGGCGATGGGTGTTCCGGTCTTGGGGATTTGCTACGGCATGCAGTGGATTACCCACGCGCTCGGCGGCAAGGTCGAAAAAGCTGACCGGCGCGAGTACGGCCGAGCTCAGCTAAAAGTAAAGTGTGATAACGGTCCCTCAGTCTCGGAACTTTTCGTGGGTGTCCCCGAAACTCTGCGCATCTGGAATAGCCACGGCGACCATGTGCGCGAGGTACCGCCCGGTTTTTCCGCCACGGGCCACACGGACAACGCCATCGCCTCGCTCGAAGATGCCCAGCGAAGAATCTACGCTGTGCAATTCCACGTGGAAGTGAATCACACCGAAAGCGGTACCGAACTTCTCCGCAATTTCCTTTTCCGTGTCTGTAAGGCCGAACGAAAATGGAGCGGTTCCGCGTTTATCGAGGAGACCACCGAAGCCATTCGAACGAAGGTCGGGCAGCGCAGCGCCATCTGCGCTCTGAGCGGGGGAGTGGATTCCACGGTGGCGGCGGTCCTGGTTCACCACGCCATGGGCGACCGCCTCACAAACATCTTCGTGAATACGGGGATGCTTCGAAAGAACGAATTTGCAGACACGCTGGAAATGCTTCGCGACCGCTTGGGTCTCCGCGTTATCGGCGTGGACGCCTCAGACCGCTTCCTGAACAAGCTAGTGGGCGTCACCGACCCCGAACAAAAGCGCAAAATCATCGGCAGGGAATTCATCGCCGTATTCGCCGAGGAAGCCCAGAAGCTCCAGCGCGGCGAGGCCCACGGCGGAATCGGCTGGTTGGTCCAGGGGACACTCTATCCAGACGTGATTGAGTCCGTTTCGGTGAAGGGGCCCTCGGCCACCATTAAGACCCACCATAACGTCGGCGGCCTGCCCGAAAACATGCCTTTTGCCCTCATCGAGCCTCTACGCGACCTTTTTAAGGATGAGGTCCGCCGTATTGGGAAGGATCTAGGACTGCCGGACGAGATCCTTTTGAAACACCCGTTTCCCGGTCCAGGCCTGGCGGTGAGGCTCCTCGGCGAGATTACGCGCGAGCACCTTTTCACGTTGCAGGAAGCGGACGCTATAGTGGTCGAGGAGATACGTCGCGCCGGGCTCTATAGTAAAGTTTGGCAAGCCTTTGCGGTCCTGCTGCCCGTTCGTAGCGTCGGCGTTATGGGCGACTATCGCACATATGGCCTTACCATCGCCGTTCGCGTTGTGGAATCTGAGGATGCCATGACCGCCGACTGGGTACGTCTGCCCGGCGAGGTCCTGGAGCGTATTTCTACCCGTATCGTAAATGAAGTTCGTGGTGTGACCCGCGTGGTTTATGACATTAGCTCGAAGCCACCCAGCACTATTGAGTGGGAGTGAGTTTGATTTGGGGAACGATCGTATAACGAAGAGGGAATTGAACTTAGACGCCTGATGAGGGCTTATTCCGGCGATCTACTACCGCAGATAGTGTACAGGCCGCGTAGGGACAGCACGCGGCCTATCCAGGAGTTACCATTATCTCGACGCCTTGCTCAGAAAAAAATGTCGCAGAACTAGCGGTTAGCCATTTTCTGCGCCATGTACAGAATGAGCTTGCGGTCCCCTTCTTCCACTTTGCCCAGCAAGCGGCGGAGCTTGTTGAGAAAGCGTGCATCTTTACCGATGCTGCCCCACGCGATGTCATCCGACGACTTCCGCTTGGGGAGATTCGGCAGTTGCGGCGGCTCTTCGCCGTCATAAAAGAGTTGATAGAGTGGGCACTCGAGAGCGCGCGCAAGTTTTTCCAGTGTTTCGATGGCCGGTACTGTATGGCCATTCTCTACGCGGGAAATATAACAACGCAGCAACCCTGTTCGCTTCTCGATGTCGCCCTGGGAGAGTTTCTTTTCTTCGCGGAGTGCGCGAAGACGGTCACCTATAATCATGGCGGCATTATTCCATGTAGATAAAGGTCAAGCAAGTAGAAACTTGATACCCTCCAATTGAAACAATTGATGCAGTCAAGGGAATCGAACTCACGCTGCTAGGGGAAACCGAGCTACATTAGACGTAACCGGAACGACATGCCACGCGTCCCTAAAGTAGAGCCATTGGGGCCTCCCGCTGGTCCAGCGGGGCCCAAACCGCCTAGCGCCAAAGCGCCGGGCGCTGTGGACGACCGGGAACTTGTCCGGCGGGCACAGGGCGAAGACCAGCAGGCTTTTGAGGAACTCCTGCGGCGGCATCAGCACCGCGTCTTTGCTGTCGCTGGTGGTATTTTGCGGCGGCGCGAGGATGTGGAGGATATTGCCCAGCAGGTTTTCGTAAAGGCGTATTTCTCGCTGAAGCGGTTTGATCAGCGGGCGGCTTTCAGCACCTGGTTGTACAAGATTACCGTTAACGAGTGCTGGGATCTGTTGAGAAAGAAAAAAGTCCGGCCACTGGTTTATGAGTCGGATTTGAGCGAAGACCAAGCCAAGCAAGTGATCGCCGCCGAAGGCAAAAACAGCGCCGGCCCGGACATCAGCGTCAGGCTGGAAGCCCGCGAACGCGTCGAGCGGCTACTGGATGGACTGGACGAGCGCGACCGCTTGATGCTGATTCTGAAGGAAGTCGAAGGCTTTGCGGTCGAAGAGATTGCGGAAGTTTTGGATTTGAATGCGAATACGGTGAAGGTGCGGCTCTTTCGTGCGCGCCGAAGGATTGTGAACAAAGTTCGCAAGCGCGGAGAAGGGTAGAGGCTGGGAAAGCTAGAGCGTGTTGACGCTAAGGAAAGAGCCAGATTGATTTTTGAAGCTGGAAGGATTAGATAGATTGGGCAAGTCATTGAAGGAGTCTCGAATGATGGATTTTATGAATAAGCGCCGAGCGGAATGTCGTGGTTTTCGGATGCAGCTCGAGGACGCGGCCGGCGCCGCACCGAGCGCCAAAGAATTATCGGAATTGCTGGCATTAGCACCCACCACTTTGAAAGAACATGCCATCGCGTGCGCGGATTGCCGCGCGGCGGCGGAAAATATTCTTGCGGCGCGCGCCCTCCTGGCGGTACTGCCCTCGTATGCCGCAACGGCCGGACCGTGGTTTGCGCCGCGTGTGATGGCTGCGATCGCGGCGCGCAAAGCGGAACTCAGCCGCGCGGCAGATACTTGGACTTTTCTACCGAAACTTGCTGCGCGTCTCACTTGGGCTTCTTCCATAGCGTTGCTTTTAGCTAGCGCCTGGCTGTACCAAAAGCCCCCGATCATGCCGGCCGCAACCACCACTGCGAAGTCAGTGGCCACGGACATCGCCGGCGATCCGGTCGTTGATCCTGCCACACAATCCAATGGCGATGACGAAATTGTGCTGAGCCTTGCGGAGAAGCAGCACCGATGAATGAGAACACCGCAAAGCGCCGCGCTGCGTTTTGGGTCGCCGCCGTTTTCGTTCTTGGCATGGCGCTCGGCGGCGTCTTCGGATATTTCTACGGCCACCGCGGTACGGTCGCGGCCGCCCCGCCCCCCATGAGCGATGCGGAACGCCACGCAAAACGGCTCGATCAGCTGACGCGTGAGCTGAGCCTCAATGACTCGCAGCGCCAGCAAATGGACCTGCTGCTCACCCAGGCCCACCTCGACTTCCAATCCGTCCGCACCAAACAAGCGCAGCTGCTCGAAATCGACATGGATCAGGTACGCCGGAAGAGCCGCGACCAAATGCGTGCCATCCTGACTCCGGAACAATTGCCGAAGTTCGAGGACTTCCTGAAGCGCCTGGACGAAGAACGCAAGAAAAACGCTCCGCCTCCTGGAATGCCGCCGGGCCCGCCGCCTTCGCGCTAACTCGTCGGCTTCACGCTGAAGCGCTTCTCAAATTCCAGAGCTGTATCACTTTCGAGCTGCTGTTGCAGCTCCGAAGTCTATTCATTAATTCTTTCTACCTCTACTCGGCTTCAGACTTTTACGATGAGTTTACCGGTGTTGCCGCCGGTGAAAAGCATGTTGATGGCTTCGGGAGCTTTTTCGAGGCCCTCGACGACTGTCTGGCGGTCTTTGAGTTTGCCCATCATTTTCCATTTGCCCAATTCCATGGCGGCTTCGGTGAAGCGGGAGGCGTAGTCGAGGACTAGAAAACCCTCTACCTTTAGCCGCTTAACGATTAGTATCCCGAGGTTGCCGGGTCCAGAGGTTTCCTTCGTGTAACCGGAAATCAGACCGCAGAGAGCGACGCGGCCGTGGAGGTTCATGCGGCTGAGGACGGCTTCCATGATTTCGCCGCCGACATTCTCGAAGTCGATGTCGATGCCATTGGGCGTGGCGGCGGCGAGTCTTTCTTTCCAATCGGGATGCTTGTAATTTATGGCGGCGTCGAAGCCGAGTTCGTCGGTAAGCCAGGCGCACTTGTCGTCGGTTCCTGCGATGCCTACGACGCGGCAGCCGTGAATTTTTCCGATTTGGCCTGCGACGCTTCCGGTTGCACCGGCCGCCGCGGAGACGACCAGCGTTTCGCCCTTTTTCGGCTTGGCGATTTCGGTCATCCCGAAATAGGCGGTAATGCCGGTCATGCCTAGCACTCCGAGGAAAAGTGTGTCGGATACGAAGGGAATCGAGGGAATTTTCTGGAAAGGGAATTTCGACTGCGGCTCGATTACCACATATTCCTGAAAGCCGGTTAGGCCAACGATTTTGTCGCCTTTTTTGAATTGCGCGTGACGGGATTCGATCACTTCGGCGAGACCGCCTGCGCGCATCACGTCGCCGATGGCAACCGCAGGGAGGTAGCTGTCTACGGCCATCCAGACGCGCATGGTCGGATCGATCGAGAGGTACTTGACCTTGGCCAGAGTTTGGCCGTCTTGCAGCTCCGGCACTGGAGTTTCGGCGAGTTGCAGATCGCCGGGCGCGAGTAGACCTTTCGGCCGGGCTTGCAGACGAAGCTGGCGGTTGGTGGGCATTCAGTCCTTGTTTTCCGATCGCATTGCTGCCGATCCGGAAAAAGCAGATTCCTCGCTGCGCTCGGAATGACAACCGGGCATGGGCATCGGTAATCTCTTAGAACGGAATGTCCTCGTCGGAGATTTCCGGGCCGCTGGGGGCTTGGCTGCCGCCGTAGGTGTCATCGGCGGGAGCAGCGTGGGCTTCGACGTCATCGCCACCTGAACGGCCACCGCCAGCACCAGCTGCGGCGGCATCGCCCTTACCACCGAGCATGCGCATTTCATCGGCGATGATTTCTGTACTGTAACGTTTCTGGCCTTCCTTGTCCTGCCACTCGCGAGTTTCGATTCGACCCCCGATGTACACAAGCGATCCCTTCTTCAGATATTGCTGACAGATCTCGGCAAGCTTGCGCCACGCGACGATTTTGTGCCACTCGGTTTTTTTCTGGCGCTCCCCGTTGCGGTCTTTGTAGGAATAATCGGTAGCGACCGAAAAATTGGCTACGGCCTGGCCGCCGCCGGTGTAGCGGGTTTCTGGATCGCGGCCTAAGCGGCCGACGAGAATGACTTTATTTACTGACATAAGCGTTCTCCCTGTTCGAGGCTGACGATAACAGAAAGATGAGTCGGAGGCAAAAGATCGAGGAGGTGAGAGGTGAGTAGGGAATAGGGGCGCCGGGATAAACCGGCGGGGAGGAGCGGATGAAACAGCCGTACGGTGAAGGCCTAGCGAGCCACACCGACCCCGAGTCATGCGTGGTCAGTCGAGAGGCTGGGCACGAAGCGTTGACAGGGGCACATGCAGGAGGGGTATCGAGCCGCGAAATATCTGGAAATCAGGATGCCGACGCTGTCTATTCGGCGGGAAGGCAACACTGGTGGGTGCGATATCGCGAGCACTTACTGGACCTGCGAGGTCAAAGACCCCCGACATGCATGGAACCTCCACGCGCGAGAACCGGGAGGCCCTACCAGCGCCCGACACGAAGATGTGAGCGGGCCGGTCGAGGAAGGTGATGAGCCACAATCTCGACAAGAACGCTGGTAGGGAGTCAGACGGTCGTGTACTACCTACGAAGCACCCGAACAAAGGCGGTAGTTCCACGCCGGCGGAGAGCATGGAGGAAAGACGACCGACCAAGGAGAACACGGGGCAGACGGCCGCGTCCCAGATACAAAGCTGGGAGAACGCGTTAGCTGGGCTTCACCGTGTGCGAGAAGCAGCAAAGAGGGAGAAGCGATTACGATTCACCGCGCTACTGCATCACGTATCCGTCGCAGTTCTCTCGAACAGCTTCTATTCTTTGAAGCGGGGAGCTGCTCCGGGGGTGGACGGGTTGACGTGGCAGGAATACGAAACGGACCTGGACAAGCGGCTGGAGGGTCTGCACAGACGAGTGCACCGGGGTGCGTATCGAGCGCTACCTTCCAAGAGAGCCTATATTCTGAAGCAGGATGGACGACAGAGACCACTGGGGATAGCAGCCCTGGAGGACAAAATCGTCCAACATGCAGTGGGAACGGTCCTCGATCAGATTTATGAGGAGGACTTTTTGGGTTTCTCGTATGGGTTTCGACCGGGGCGCAGCGCGCACGACGCGTTGGACGCTCTCAGCGTCGGGAGCCGTTGCTTGCAAATGTTTACCTACACTACGCCTTCGACCTTTGGGTACAGCACTGGCGGACGCATCGAGCCAAGGGTGAGGTTATTGTGGTTCGGTATGCGGACGATATGGTGCTGGGGTTTCAGCATCGAGCGGAAGCGGAACGTTTCCTACAGGATTGGCGGAAACGACTGCAGAAGTTTGAGTTGGAACTACATCCGGACAAGACCCGCCTGATTGAGTTTGGGCGGTTTGCGGCCATAAACCGAAAGCAACGGGGCGAAGGCAAGCCGGAGACGTTTAACTTCCTGGGGTTCACGCATATATGTGGACAAACCTGGAAGAACGGCAAGTTTTTCGTGCTGCGCAAAACCATCCGAAAGCGACTCCTCGCCAAGTTGAACCAGGTGAAGATCGCGCTTCGGAAGTGGATGCATCAGTCGCTGGCGGAAGTCGGGCAATGGTTGAGGCGTGTGGTTCAAGGCTACTTCAACTATCACGCCGTCCCCGGCAATCTCACCAGTCTCCGGAGTTTTCGGTTTGAGGTTCGCAAACGCTGGCTGCGGGTGGTTCGACGTCGCAGTCAGCGGAGCGGGATGACGTGGGCGCTCATGGACCGATTTGCGGCTGAGTGGCTCCCCGAACCCAAGATTCTTCATCCGCATCCCTATTTGCGCTTCGACGCTAAGCATCCGCGGTAAGAGCCGTGTGCGCTAAAGAGCGCTCGCACGGATCCGCGCGGGGGGCGCCGGGCAACCGGCGTTCCTACCGCGATTGAGTAGTGGGTGGGGGAGAGAAAAGATAATGCCCCGTGCCTCCCGGGGTAAACGCCGACGCCCCGACCCGGTCGGGGCAAGCGACATGCGCGGAGACGCGCGGAGAATTCGTGACTGTGAGGGGGCCCTCCCCCTCCCGGTTTTTTTGAAAGTGCGGATTCTAAAGGAGTTTAAGTTCTGTGTTTTGGAAATGCAGATTCTAAACGCGTTATGGGTGTCCTTCGCGGATGTGCGGAATTTAAAGGGGTTATCTCCGAGAGGCGAGTGATGGGTGGCGAGTGGTGAGCAGGGTGGACAGTAGAAGATGAAGCAGACGACGCCAAAGGCATGAAGGCTCCTGGACATAGTCCGTGAAGGCGCGGGTCACAAGAAAAGAAGTAAAGTGGGAATGATGTAAAGAAAGAACGACGAAGCAATTGGGTTCGGGAAAGGAGCTGGAGTGCAGTGATCATAGGCAATGGTAGAAGGAAGATATATCTATTGTTAACTACTTTATTGGTACCGTTGGAATGAGCTGTGGAAAAGTGGATTGGAGTGAGTAGAGAGTAGTGGGTAGTGAGAAGGTCGGAGGGTTTGAAGGTTGGAAGGTTTGAAAGTTGAAGGTTTAGGATTAGAGTCGGTGAGGATGAAATCAAAAAACGAAAAGGACATGCAGCGGTGCGGCTCTACAAGTCACATAGGATTCATTCTGTTGAACCCAACGCGGATTGGCGGGGTCCATGAGTCAGGTGCCAGTTTGGTTTGAACGGAAGTTTGCGTTTTCGTTTCCTGTGGAGGTGTGGCCGAACGTGTGTGCGCGGTTGCGAGGGACTCCGGCCAGGCTGGAAGAGGCTCTGCGCGGGTGTTCTCAAGAAATTTTGATCAGGAAAGTGGAAGGGAAGTGGTCGGCTCAGGAACAGGCAGGGCACTTGCTGGACCTTGAGGCGCTGTGGCTGGCGCGCGTGGAGGATTACGTGGCGGGCAGCGAGCAACTTTCCGTGGCGGACTTGAGGAATCGGAAGACCGATGAAGCGAACCACAACGCGCGACCGTTGGACGAGATTTTGGCGGAGTTTCGGACTGCGAGAGGAAGACTGTTGAAGGCGGTGGGGGAATTAAATGCTTCGCTATTTGGTCGAGCTATTCCTCACCCGCGTTTGAAGACGCCAATGCGGCTCGTGGACCATTTGCATTTTGTCGCGGAGCATGACGATCATCATTTGGCGCGGATTTGGGAGTTGGTCCACCCCGACAAGGTGAGTGATAGTTTCAATAGAGAACATCAACCCCCGCATCCTTATAAGCCCAGCGCAGCATAAGTTTCCTGACTTCGTCATCACCAGCAAATCGAAAGAATTACTCGAAGGAGAAATCAAACCCCTCGTCGAGCAGTTCTTGCAAGAACGAGGTCTTGAGCTCTCTCCTACGAAGACCGTCATTACGCACGTGGAGCACGGCTTTGATTTCCTCGGATAAAATGTGCGCAGATATCCCAACGGGAAACTGCTCATCAAGCCTTCCAAGAAGAATGTTAGAACCTTCTTGAGGGGCATCCGACGAACCATCAAAGATGCACATGGCATGCCTGCCGCCGACCTGATCGATCAACGCAACCCGAAGATTCGCGATTGGGCGAACTATCACCGGCACATGGTGAGCAAACGCGCGTTTGGAGGGGTGGATCGCACCATCTTCTCTAGTTTGTGGCAATGGGCACGGCGAAGGCACCCGAACAAGTCTCCGCGCTGGTTCAAACCGAAATACTTTGAACGGCGTAGAGACCGTGACTGGTCCTTCTTCGGTGAAACCTGCGATGACGAAGGGCGGCCAAGTAAAGTCTGGCTGTACTACGCCAAGAGCACTCCCATCAAACGCCACGTCAAGGTCAAAGGCGAAGCTAACCCCTACGATCTCATCTCTGAAACCTACTTCGAAGAACGCGAAGGGGCTCACATGCTGGAAACGTTTCGGAGTAACCGCACTCTTCGTTATCTCTGGCATGAACAACGTGGACTCTGCACGCAGTGCAATACAAAAATCACTCTGCTCACAGGCTGGCGCCTTCATTACTGCGTCCCCCGTGTGAAGGGCGGTTCCACTGGTGCCACGAACTCCGTTTTACTTCATCCCGAGTGCCATGACCGGGTTCATCGTCAGCGTCTTCCCGTTTCGAAACCGCGTCTCCCCTAAAGAGGCGTTCGAAGGGCTTGAGCTGGG
>Ga0209448_10000005_pt1 | contig 81076 bp, 72 predicted proteins | sample BogFormECP14_OM2_FD_188245 | JGI IMG/M metagenome (GOLD analysis project Ga0209448, IMG submission 188245) | Bog forest soil microbial communities from Calvert Island, British Columbia, Canada - ECP14_OM2 (SPAdes) (version 2) | ecosystem: Environmental > Aquatic > Freshwater > Wetlands > Bog ... | reverse complement strand
AATGCTCGTGGTAATCTTTTTTCCCGTACCGCCATCCACGCGCCAGGCGGCTGGGCCTCTGACTGAGAACCTGCCACACGTTTGTCTAAGCGACCGCAAGCCGGTCGACTTGTCGCTCGAAAGCCCCTCCCCTCGAGGAACAAAGCGTCGTCTCTTTACGTGTGTTTTGCCCTCGGCCTCTGTTGTGCAGCGGATATTCGCAGTCTGCGTCGAACTAATTGAGGGTCGGCAAGCGCGATTGACGACAAAAAGAGGACATCTTGCTTAAGCTACGAAAAGTGGAAATTGTTGGGTTTAAGTCGTTTTCTGACCGCACCGTTGTCACCTTCAGCGGCTCCGGCACAACGTGCATCGTCGGCCCCAACGGCTGCGGCAAATCCAACGTGGTCGATGCCATTTCCTGGGTGCTGGGCGAACAGAGCCACAAGTCCCTCCGCGCCGGACGCATGGCCGATTGCATCTTCAACGGGACGGTTAAGCGGCCGCCCCTGGGCATGGCGGAAGTAACCATCACCATGGAAGACGCCGAGTTGGCGGAAGCCGCGCGGTTCGTTCTCGAAAGTGCGATGATCGAAGGCGCTGATGAAGGCTCGGCCATAGTTTCCTCTGCCACGAATGGCAATGCAGCCCCTGCGGATCACTCAAACATACAAATTCTCTCGCTTGACCCCGCGACGGCCCCTGAATCTCAGCAAGAAGTAATTGGCTCGTCGGACACAGCGTCCCAACCCGACGAACCAGCAGCAATAACTCCCGAATTTCTGAAAGGCAAACGCCGCAAAAAGGGCGGCGACAAGCCGGTTCTTGCCACCAAGCCAGGCGAAGTGGTGGTCACACGCCGTCTCTACCGTTCCGGCCAAAGCGAATACTTGATTAATGGCCGTATCGCCCGCCTCCGCGATATTCAAGAAATGTTCATGGGAGTGGGACTCGGCCCTGATTCTTACGCCATCATCGAACAGGGACGCATCGGCCTGATCCTTTCCACAAAACCGATGGAGCGCCGCGCAATCATTGAAGAAGCCGCCGGAGTCACAAAATTCAAGACCAAGAAGCGCCTCGCGGAAGCCAAGCTCGAATCCTCCAAGCTCAATCTCGCGCGCGTGAACGATATCGTCGTCGAAGTGGAGAAGCAGCTCGGCTCGCTGAAGCGCCAGGCTTCCAAAGCACGCCGTTACGCTGAAATTCGCGACCAAATGCGCGGTATCGTTCGCCAGATGCTCGCCGGAAAAGCCCGCGAACTCGACGCGGAGGCTGAACGCATCACCAAGCAACTCACCGAACTCACCGCTGCGGAAACACAGAACGCCCTGACAATTCAGCAACAGGAAGGCGAACAGGACCGCCTCAACCAGCGCATCTACGAATTGGATGCCGAAATTCGCCAGAATCAGAATGTGTTGAACCTCACGGCCCTGGAAGTCGATCGCACGGAGAACCGCATCAGTTTCAACCAGCAGCGCGCAACGGAACTCGGCTCGCGGCGCACGCAAATTTCCGCCGAAATGGCGGAAGCTGCCGCGCAAGCGACGGAGTGGCAAGCTCGCAGCACTACGCAGAAGGTCGCAGTGACCTCGCTCCGCGAAGAGTCCGGCGCCCTCTCCGCGCGCGTGGAAGAGCTCGCCGTGCGAGCGGAATCGCGCGCCAGTCAGATTCAGGAATCCGAAGCGCGCATCGAAGCCTTGCGCCGTTCCGCATCGCAAGCCGGTGATAGCCTGCTTCGTCTGCATGGCGAACAGAAACAAGCTGAGGAAGCGCTCGTCCATCACCTCGAAGCACTCCACAAACGCGAAGCGAGCGAGCACGAACTCCTCGAAACCTCCATTCGCATTCGTGACGAAGCGGATCAAGCGGCCTACGATTGGGAAGCCGCAAGCAGCCAACTCAACGCACTCAGCCAAAATGCGGCTGCTCTGCAGGCGCGCATCGCGGACTTACGCCAGCAACGCGAAACCACGACGCAGAAGGCGGACGCGCTTCGCGATTCCCTCTCCGGCGTTCGCGCGCGTCATGAGACGCTCACACAAATTCTCAACGACCGCTCCTACACAGCCGATGCCGTGCAAAAGCTGTTCGCCGCCAACGAACGCGGAGGCGGGCAGAGCTTCCACGCTGTCGGAGTCCTGGCGGATTATGCCGAAGTCGAGGAACGGCACGAAGCAGCCATCGAGCAATATCTCCGCGACGAACTGGAATACGTCGTGGTCGAAACCTATGACCACGCTCGTGCGGGCGTTTCCCTGCTCAGAGATGAAGTCGGAGGCCGCGCCACGTTCTTTGTCGATTCGCTGCGCAATTTGCGCCTGGCCGAATACGAGCCCATCATCAACTTCCACATCGAAGACGGCGTGATCTCCCGCTTGGATAAGCTAGTCGGCTTCCGCGATCCCCTAGGCGCAGCTGCCAAACAATTTCTTCCGCGTCTGCGTTCGGCCTATTTGACGAACAGTGCGGCCGCCGCCGAGACGCTCGCCCGCGACAATCCTCAGTTCGCGTTCGTCGCGCCCGACGGCACTTGCTACCAAGGCCGCATGGTCACTGGCGGCCGCGCCGATGAAGCCGGCCCGCTCGGAATGAAGCGCGAACTGCGCGCTCTCGATGCCGATGTCTTGCGGCTCGAGCATGAAATGAACGAAGCGCAAGCTGCGCTGGCGCAAGTAAACGCCGAACTGCGCGAGGCAGAGCAATCGCTCGAACAAATTACGCTTCAACAACGCGACGCCGAGCGCAGCGTCTTCTCGGCCACGCACCGTCACGAGCACATGCAAAGCGAACTGGCACGGCTTGGCCTCGAACTCACTGTTTGCCAGAACGAGCTTCTGCGCCTCAGGAAGGATTCCGAGGACGCAAGAATGCGCGCCGAGCGTGCGAAGAATCAACACGCTGCCGCAGCCATCAGCCGCACGGAAGCGGAAACCGAGAGCACACGGCTCGTCGAACAACTCGCGCTACTTCGGGGTTCCGTTCATACCGAACAGAATGAACTCGCTACCGGTCGCGCCGCACTCGCCGCTCTCAATGAGCGGCTTTCAGCCGCCGAAGCTCTTGCCACGCGTCTTCAGGAGGAACGCGCGGAACTCGATCGGCGTGAAACCCTGCTCCTGCAACAGGAATCCTCGATTTGGGATGAGACCGCTGCCCTGACCAAGCAAAGCGAAGAGCTCGCTCAACAACTCGAAGGCCTCCGCGGCGAAAAGCTTCGCCTCGAAGTCCGCCAGCGCCAGCTCGAGCAGGAGTGGGACACCGGCCGCACGCGCGTCACCCAAATGGAAGATCATCTGCGCGCTGGCCGGCAGTCGCTTCAGGAGCTTCGCGAACTGCGCAGCCATGCAGAAGTGGATCATGCGCGCAACGATTCAGACCGCCAGCATCTCCGTGAGACTTGCATGACGGAAGTCAACGCGCAGCCCGAGGACCTGATCGCCACCGAAGCCGCCTTTATGACCGGCGAAGAGCTCGCCGTCGCGGAAACGAACTATCGCGAGATGAAGCAGCGCATCGAAGCCATGGGTCCCGTCAACATGATGGCGCTCGAAGAGTTCAATGAGTGCGAGCAGCGCTTCACGTTCTTGACGCGCGAACGCGACGACCTTCTCAAATCCATCGCCGACACACAGCAAGCCATTGCCGAACTCGACCTGGTCTCCCGCGAAAAATTCGAACAAGCCTTCAACGCCATCAACCACAATTTCTCCGAGGCTTTCCACACCATCTTCGGTGGCGGCATGGCGGAAATGCGCCTGACCGAGATCGACAGCTCCGGCGACGCGGGCATCGATGTTGTCGCGTCGCCTCCCGGCAAGCGCATGCAAAACGTTCTTTTGCTCTCCGGCGGCGAAAAAGCCATGACCGCGCTCGCGCTACTCATCGCCATCTTCCGCTACCAGCCGAGCCCCTTCTGCATCCTCGACGAAGTGGACGCGCCGCTCGACGAAGCCAACGTCGGCCGCTTTACACGCCTCGTCGGCGATATGAGCGGCCAAACGCAATTCATCATCGTCACCCACAACCGCAAAACCATGGAGACCGGCTCCGTTCTTTACGGCGTCACCATGCAAGAGCCCGGCGTCTCCAAACTCGTCAGCGTCCGCTGGGAAGGGGACGAAGCCCCCGCCCCCAAACAAAAAGCTGCCTCCGCCGCCTAAAACCGTCAAAGCATCCGGGATGTTCCTCGCACGCCCACGAGAAGAATAATCTTTCGCTGCACAATTCTTCCAAAAATTTCCTCTACGCGCGGCTTTCCCTCAACGAAGCACTGCGTTAGAATGCTCCGCACCTTTGGGGAGAAACTTTTCCGTGGCTGCAAGTCCTGTGAGTCGCATTATTCAAGAAACGCATTTCGCAGGTCTCACTCCCGCGGCGCGGGGGAAGGTCCGCGATATCTACGATCTTGGCGATAAGCTGCTCATCGTCGCCACCGACCGGCTCTCCGCTTTCGACGTCATTCTCCCAACTCCCATCCCCGACAAAGGCCGCGTCCTCACCCAGCTCTCCCTTTTCTGGTTCGATCTTCTCAAGGACGTCATCCCCAATCACGTTCTCAGCTCCACGGAATTCCCTGCCGCTTTCAACGCCTACCGCGAGGAACTCGACGGCCGCTCCATGGTTGTCCGCAAGACGCAGCCGCTTCCCATTGAATGCGTTGTGCGCGGCTACGTTTCCGGCTCCGGCTGGAAAGACTACAAATCCACCGGAAAAATCTGCGGCATCGTCCTCCCTGCCGGCCTGCGCGAATCCGATCGCTTGCCCGAACCCATCTTCACTCCTGCCACCAAAGCCGCCACCGGCCACGACGAAAACATCACTTTCGACCAAGCCGCATCACTTATCAGCGCAAATCTTGCCGAACGCGTCCGCTCCATCAGCATCGAAATCTACCGTCGCGCTGCCGCCTACGCTGAGCCCCGCGGCGTGATCCTCGCCGACACCAAATTCGAATTTGGCCTCCTCAATAGCACCCTTGGCTCCCCCGACGCCGTCAATTCCCTCATGTGGATCGACGAAGCGCTCACTCCAGACTCCTCGCGCTTCTGGCCCGCCGCTCAATACCTGCCCGGCGGCCCCCAACCCTCTTTCGACAAACAGTTTGTGCGCGATTATCTCGAGCGAATCCGCTGGCCCAAAACCCCGCCCGGCCCGGATCTTCCGCCCGATGTGGTCGCTGCCACGCGTGCCAAATATCGGGAAGCGTATTGCATCCTGGCAGGGCACGAGCTCGACCAATAACCGCAAACGTAACTGCAAACGGGCCCAGAACAAACTGGAACAAATTCTGCGGAGCGTGCGATCGTGAAAGATCAACTCGAAGGGCTTGTCATACAAATGGTGGACCGAGGCATCCTGTTCGATGAAGCTGTGGGCGAATTCGAGAAGCGTTTCATCAAGCGCGTCCTGGACCGCGCCAACGGCAACCAATCCCGCGCCGCGCAGGTCCTCGGCATTCACCGCAACACGCTCAGCCGCAAGATCGACGAGTACAAGCTCGCTTCAAAAAACCACCACGCCCGCTAAACAGATTTCTCCCAGATCTTTGCAATCGCGGGGCACGTCCGCCCTCATTCCCACGAGCCGCTGTTTAACGAAAACCTTGCCACGCAAAAAAAAACGGCTCCCTGGCAAAGCCAGGGAGCCGTTCGTATTTTATTTCTTGTCCGGCTGCTCTACTTGCTCGCAGGCTTCTTGCGAACTGTCTTCTTGGGCGCAGACTTTTCCTTCGGAATGTCCTCTTCGTTCACCTTGCCCTTTTCCCAGTGCAGCATAAACGCCGGCTCCGGATCGTAGGAAACCAGCGTCGCCGTAAAATGAATCGCGCTGTCCTTCTCTACGCGAGCCACGTCCGGCTGACCAACTATTTTCACTTCCATATTCGGCACCGTCGCGGCATCGAACTCCGCGTCGCTGGTCACGAAGGCTACCTTTAGCACGATGGGATCTCCGGCAACGTTTTCAATGACTTTGCCGGGAACTCCGGGAAACTCCAGTCCACATGCCGCGAGCCAGGTGACTTTGGCCTTATCTCCGCCTGCTTTCAGATCCTCCACCACGGATTTGATGGTCATGTCTTTCCGCACCGCATCCAGGTCCGTGCTGCTGGGGATGTTGTAGCTGGCCGGGCGCTCCGCTGAGCTGCTTGCTAGTTGCAACAGTTCCGCCAGCTCCGCATCCGTCAGGTTCTCGCAAGCGGCCTGCTGGTAGTTTACGATCAACTTTCGCAGATAATCCTTCACCTTCGTAGATTGCGCTTGCGTTGCCCCCTTCGCCGAGACAGCGCGTGCGATCGACCAGAAAGCACCCATATGCTGTGGCGGGGTCACCGCTTCATATGCCAACCCTAGCCGGTAACTCGTGACTCCGTCGTCCGGATTCAGTGCCAGCATAGCCTTGTAGAAGGGGATTGCCCCTGCGTAGTCCTTTATGGCCGCCGAAGCTTGAGCGGCAGTCCCGTTGAAATAAATTTGAATCTGCTTTTTCTGCGCGGCAAACGCATCATCCGTCATGCTGTCGGGTTTCTTCACATCATCCAGCGCCTTTAATCCGGCAACGGCTGAATCTCTCGCTGCCTTCGCTGCTGCAGGGTCCGCCTGTTGGGCTGGGCTCAGGGCGTTATAGGCAAAGCTGTGCGCATACAACGCTTGATACAGCACGCCCGCGTCAATCTTACTTCCCAGCCCGACGACCTTGTCCGAGTACTCGATCACCTTCTGATAGTTCTTTAGCTGCCCGTAAGCCTGAACGTAGAGCGGATAAACGTAAATCAGCAACGCGGAATTGGGATACTTCGAGACGAAATCATCTAGGCACTTCAACTGCGTGGCTGGAACCTTCTCACTCGCGCAAGCTTGGTACGAGTTGTACTCCGCCATCGTATACGGCTGCTTCCCTGCGCCGGCGTCCTGCCCTCCTGGTGCCGGCGCTTGGGCCTGCGCCACTGCGCTCAGCACGTTCCCTAGAATCAGACAAAGCGCCGCTACCATCGCGAGGCCTGCCACTTTGCGTGTTCCACTCATTCCCACTCTCCTCGCCCGAACTTCGACTCTGGATTTTCGTTGCCGATTTTTTTTGCACAGCCTCTGCCAATAATTGTGTTGATTCAAAGATTGCTTTGGTTCCAAAACTTGGGAATTATAGGAAAAGCCCCAGTCTATCCGCAAGCTGTCATCTCAGGAAAATGCAAAGAGCCTGTGGAAGCATTCCGCCCGCCTAGCAGCATCTCCCCGTCATTCCAAAACACCTTCGAGGATCCCAAGCCCTGCGGGAACTGCTCATACTCCTGGATGGTAAGATGAGTTTCGCACAAAAAAGGTGGCAAGCGAGAGGAAGAATTCAAATGGCTCAAAAAGTATCTATAGATTCATCGCCGCGCCAAACCGCCCAACTCCTCGGAGCCGTCGCCCTCGTCACCGGTGGCAATCGCGGCATCGGCCGCGCCATCGCGCTACGTCTTGCCCAACTCGGCGCTGCCATTGCCATCTGCGGCCGCAACGCGCAGGCACTTGCCACCACAGAGGCTGAGCTAAAGAAATCAGGTTCGCCAATCCACGCGCAGATCGCCGACGTCTCTCAATCCGCCGAGGTGACCGCCCTAGTGGACAAAACCCAATCCGCACTAGGCCCCATCTCCATCCTGGTCAACAATGCCGGCATTGGCCTTTTCGGCCCGGCCCACGAAAAAACCGAAGCCGATTGGGACCGCGTCCTCAACACGAATCTCAAGAGCGTCTTCCTCGTCTCCCGCGCGGTCGCTCCAGCGATGATCCAGCGCGGCGCCGGCGACATCATCAACATCAGTTCCTTGGCCGGCCGCAACGCCTTTGCCGGCGGCGGCATCTATTGCGCCTCCAAGTGGGGCCTTCAGGGCCTATCCGCCTGCATGGCCGAAGACCTCCGCGAACACGGCATTCGCGTCAGCGTCATCTGTCCTGGCAGCGTCGCCACCGAGTTCTCTACGCGCAGCTCGAAAGATCCCTCCAAGGTTCTTTCACCGGAAGACGTATCCCATGCCGTCGAAATGATCGTCACCCAAGGCCCAGGAAGCTTCCTCAGCGAAGTCCACCTCCGCCCTCTTCGCAAACCCTAGCCTGGCGAATCCCTTGTTGGGGTGCATCTTTATCCTGAGCGCAAGCGAAGGAATTCTGCGCCACAACTTGCCCGAGCGCACGGACCGCACAGGCCATTTCGTCGGATCCCGGGGCGGTTTCAGGCTCAATTATTTCCTCTTGACATTAGTCGTCATAACGACTATCGTATCCCCATGAGTCGCCGCCCCAGCCCCCATCCAGCTCTTCCTGTCGAGGCCCGCATCTTCGTCTCTCTCCAAGAAACCGCCGACTGCCTCGGCCTCGAAGCCGAGCAGCTCCTCAAACCTCATGGCCTGACCGGTACCCAGTACAATGTCCTTCGCATCCTCCGTGGCGCCGAACCCGAAGGCCTCGCCTGCCGCGGCATCGGCGAACGCATGATTTCTCACGACCCGGACATGACTCGTCTCCTCGATCGCATGGAAAAGCTCCGCCTCATCTCCCGCCAGCGCCAGACCGACGACCGCCGCGTCATCAAAACCCGCATCACCCCTGCGGGTCTAGCTCTCTTGAAAAGTCTCGATCAGCCTGTTCGCGAGCTTCACAAGTACCAGTTCCATCACATTCCAGCGGCGCGCTTGAAGATCCTCGCCGAGCTGTTGGAGGAAGTCCGCGCTCGCGGACCGGAGTAAACGCAGCAAAATTAAAATCTGCTTAGACGCAGCACTCAATTAAGGAGGCAACACTCATGGGCCAAGTTTTCTCTCGCATCGCAGTCACCGCCGGACTGGCAGCCGCTCTTTCCCTGCCCGCCGCAGCGGCCACTTCTACCTGGCAAATTGATCCCGCGCATTCGTCAGCACAATTCGCCGTCAAACACCTGATGATCTCCACCGTTCGCGGCGCTTTTACCAGTGTAAAAGGCTCCGTTCAGCTCGATGACAAGGACATCACCAAATCCTCCGTCGAAGTCACCATCGACGTCAATTCCGTTGACACCCGCGTCCCGGACCGCGACAAGGATCTCAAAAGCGATCATTTCTTCGACGCCGAGCACTTCTCCACCATCACGTTCAAATCCAAGAAGGTTGAACAAGTAGCTCCCGGAAAGCTCAAAGTCACCGGCGACCTCACCATTCGCGGCACTACGAAAGAAGTCGTCCTGGATGTCGATGGTCCGACCGCTCCCGTCAAAGACCCCTGGGGCAACCAGCGCATCGGCGTTAACGCCAGCTCCAAAGTCACTCGCCAGGACTTTGGCATCACCTACGGCCCAGGTATGATCGGCGATGAAATATCCATCACCATCGACGCCGAAATGATTCCTGCGAAAAAGTAAATCGGGCCTGCCCCAATTCAGCTTAGAACAAAAAAGACTGCAGCAGCGCCGGCTTCGGCGGCTCAATACTCCGTGGCGTTCTGGAGCGAAGAAACGACTCTCTTCGCTCCGGCAGGCGCCAGGAAGCCGCGGTACATTTCACTCCTGCACCGATAACGCTCTTTCATTCATCAAATCGTTTTGCGTTACGCCAAGGAGAATCCATGCAGAAGCCAGCTCCAACAAATTTCCCGGTCCACGACCTCATCCGCGATCGCTGGAGTCCGCGCGCCTTCTCCGACAAGCCCGTCGACCGAGAGATTCTCGCAAGCCTGTTCGAAGCCGCGCGCTGGGCTCCCTCCAGCAACAATGAACAGCCTTGGGCCTACCTCGTCGCCACGAAAGATAATGCGGAAGATTTTGCGAAAACGCTCAGCGTCCTGGTGGAGTTCAATGCCGACTGGGCCAAAAACGCACCGGTGCTCCTTCTCGCCGTCTCGCGGCTCAAGTTCCCAAACGGCAATCCGAATCGCAACGCATTCTACGATACCGGCGCCGCGACCATGCTGCTCAGCATCGAAGCCACCGCTAGAGGTCTTGCCGTTCACCAAATGGCCGGATTTGATCCCGCCAAGGCCAAACAAGTCTTCGAAATACCAGCGGACTGCGAACCCATCGCCGCCATCGCCATCGGCTATCCGGGCGATCCGAACTCGCTCTCTCAAAAACTACAAGATCGCGAAAACGCTCCCCGAACACGCAAGCCTTTAACAGAATTTGTCATGTCAGGCCGCTGGGGGCATACTTCTCCTATCGTCAAATAATCGGATACACCAATAATAGAGGACCCAGCCCCGCAAAATGCACCGCACGCTCGAGTTTCTTCTCCATCACGGCTACGTTGTTTTGCTGGCTTGGGTCTTCGCCGAACAAGCGGGAGTGCCCGTTCCTTCGCTTCCGCTTCTGCTTGCCGCGGGCGCGCTAGCTGGCTCTCATCAACTCAATATCTTTGCTTCGCTCTTCGTGGTTACCTTTGCCGCGGTTTGTGCCGATTCACTCTGGTATCAGCTCGGCCTGCGAAAAGGCATCAGAGTCCTTCAGTTTCTTTGCAAGATTTCCATCGAGCCCGATTCTTGTGTCCGCCGCACCGAAGGCGTTTTCTCCAAGCAGGGCGCACGCTCTCTTATCTTTGCCAAATTCCTTCCCGGCCTCAGCACTGTTGCTCCGCCTTTGGCCGGCGTCTTCCAGATGCGCGCGAGGCGCTTTCTGCTCTTCGATAGCGCTGGCTCGATGCTCTGGGGCGGCACCTTCCTTGGCCTCGGCTATGTCTTCAGCGGCCAGATCGAGCGCATCGCCGAACATGCCGCTTCCCTCGGCGGCTGGCTCGCAGTCATTCTCGTTGCCGCGCTCGCATCCTATCTCGGTTACAAATTCCTGGCGCGCAAACGCTTCCTTCGCGAACTCCGCATCGCCAGAATCGGTGTCGAAGAATTGAAGCGCAAGCTTGACGCCGGCGAAGACCTGGTCATCGTCGATCTACGTCATTCCATTGATTTCGAAGCCGACCCGGAAACCATCCCGGGCGCCTTCCGCATGGACGCCAAGGAACTAGAGGAGAAAAACGATCTGCTGCCCCACGATCGTGAAATCATCCTCTATTGCACTTGACCAAACGAAGCCACCAGCGCCCGTGTGGCGCTCCTCCTCAGAAAACAAGGCATCACCCGTATTCGCCCCCTCGAAGGCGGCCTCGAAGCCTGGCGCGAACACAAATATCCCGTCGCCAACATTAAACTCACTCAAATCTCCACTCAGATTTAGCTTTGCTAACTGCGGATTTAGAACTCTGGATTTACAACCGCGGCAGGACAATCCCGCTCTGCGCCTGGTACTTCCCCTTCTTATCCTTGTAACTCACTTCGCAGTCTTCGTCCGACTCGAAGAAAAGCACCTGGCACAACCCTTCATTCGCATAAATTTTCGCAGGCAGCGGTGTCGTGTTGCTGATCTCCAGCGTCACAAACCCCTCCCACTCCGGTTCGAACGGTGTCACGTTTACGATAATCCCGCACCGTGCGTACGTCGACTTCCCCAAACAAATCGTCAAAACATTCCGCGGAATCCGGAAATATTCCACCGACCTCGCCAGCGCAAACGAATTCGGCGGAATCAGGCACGCGTCGCCTTTGAATGGCACCAATGATCTCGGATCGAAATGCTTTGGGTCGACAATCGTCGAATTCACATTCGTGAAAATCTGAAATTCGTCCGCCACTCGGATGTCGTAGCCATACGACGAAACTCCATAGCTGATCACGCCTTCGCGTACCTGCCGGTCCGTGAACGGCTCGATCATCTTGTGTTCGAGCGACATTTTTCGGATCCACCGGTCTGGCTTAACGGACATCCATGCCTCCTCAGTCATCAATTGAAATTGTTTCGTCGATAGTTCTTCGGTGCTTCGCTAAAAGGAAGGACAGTGTAGTTTACCCATCTCGTCTTGACAACCCGCGGCGCACCCTCTAGCATTTGCCACAGTAGCAGGAGGCGCGTGTGATCAAGCTGGACATCGTGAATGCGGTGGTCGCCAAGACTCTCATCAGCCGCACCAAAGCCGAGCAGGCCGTCGAAACCGTTTTCGATTCCTTAAAACAAGCTCTCGGTCGCGGCCAGCGCATTGAACTCCGCCGCTTCGGCGTCTTCAGCGTCAAGCCCCGCAAGACCGGCATCGGCCGCAACCCCCGCACCGGCGAGGAAGTCAGCATCCCCCCCGGCAAAGCCGTCCGCTTCAAACCCGGCAAGGAACTCCAAGGCATCGAAGCCGCAAAAAAGTCATAGCCCCTTTTCGCGCTCCAGCCACCAATCGCTACTTAATTAGCTCTCACAATTTTTCGGCAGTAGGACATCTGTTTGCGATCGAGCTTCCGTCCCGGGCGAAAACGCTTGGAAAAAGTGAAGTAACTCTGCTTCCGCTGTCGTGGACATGTCAAGCAAAAATTTAGTAATAAGATAATAGAAGAGGATCATAACAAGCGGCTGCTCAGACTAAGCTCATCTTAAGAGCCCACGTCGGACACACCCCCGCGCCAATCATCATTCCAGTAGATCATTGGCCAATTGTTGTTGCCGCTTTTTCCACCTCACTTCTCGTCCTGGTGCAGGGTTTACAGTTGGTTCCGGTCCGCCACATCGCACACTTAAGTAATGGCCATGCACGGTAAATGCCGTACTTGGAAAAGTTCCTCCGATTCCCTGGAGGGCCGGTTCTGCCAAATGCCTGGTCTTTCAAGCGGAATGTCCACTTCTGTTTGACCCGCTGGCGCAAACTCCTCCAACTGTGCTGTACTTGTATTGGCAAAACTTCTTAGTCTTCTAAACTCTTTGTGAGCACGCCACCCTCAGATTCCACATTGGATACCTTCCCGGCTCCTGTTGATTGGCGCGATGCTCCCCCGCGCGCGCAATTTTACGTCCCGGTTCTCCCGCGCCCGTCCGTCAAATCGCTCATTCTCGCCGTCGCACTGTTTCTCCTCACGCTCTGCACTTGCCTGGCTGCAGGCACGCAGTTCGCTGTCGCCTATGCTCACGATCAAGCCGCTTCCCTCGACGAATTCCTCCGCGCCTTCACTCTCTTCTACAAGAATCCCGTGGCGCTTCTAGCCGGCCTCCCCTTCGCCGCCACCCTGTTAACAATCCTTCTCGCACACGAACTGGGCCATTTCTTCGCCTGTCGCCACCATCACATCCGCTCCAGCTACCCTTTCTTCATTCCCTTTCCGAGCCTCATCGGCACTTTCGGCGCGTTTATTCTCATGCGTTCTCCCATTCGCACCACGCGCGCCCTTTTCGACGTCGGCGCTTCCGGCCCGCTAGTGGGCTTTGTCTTCGCCTTTCCCGCCCTCGTCTTCGGCGTACTTCATTCCAGCATCGTTCCCGCTATCGCTCATCCCGATCCCAACCAAAACACTGTCATCTTCGGCACTCCGCTCCTTCTCCGCCTCCTCGACGCCCTCTTTCATCCCGGCGTCAACCCTCACATCCTCCTTCTTCCCCCAGTAGGTCGCGCCGCCTGGGTCGGTCTCTTCGCCACCACATTGAACCTCCTACCTGCCGGACAACTCGACGGCGGCCACATCCTCCGCTCTGTCAACGCCCGCCTTCACCGCTTTTCCACTCTCCTTCTCCCGCTAGTCCTCCTTCCCCTCGGCTATTTTTTCTGGTACGGCTGGTTTGTCTGGGCCGCCCTGCTCTTCGGCCTCCGCTTCCTCCGCATCGCCCCTATCTACGATCCCATTCCACTCGACCCACCGCGCCGTTTCGCCGCTTTCCTAACTCTCGCCGTCTTCATCCTCTGCTTCATGCCTGCCCCCATCATCGGCCTCTAAACTTGAAGATATTGCTTGGCAGAGTTATTTCGTCGGTGGTATTGTTCTTGTCAGATAATCAGACTCAGTTGACCTTCGCCGCCGCCTTTTCGGGCGGCTATTTTTTTGCCCGCTCGAACCTAACGCACGCCCGAACGTTAACGCACAATAGTCAGGTCTGATCTTTCTATCGGCTCCAGGCTGCTCAAGAAATCCGTAATTGTCATCCCGCTTGCCCTGAGGATCGAAGGGAGCGAAGCGGCTGGAAACGCCCGCGATTGTCTTCCGGAGCACAGCGGCTAGAAACGCGCGTAATTGTCATCCCGAGCGAAGCGAAAGATCTGCTTTTTCCGGGGCGTTTTCAGCAGCCTGCTGAGCCGATCCGCTTCCCCTTTGGCTTTAACTCAAATCCACTTTTAAGAGGCTTCCATCACAAACGCGAATTCAAGCACTGGTATCGCCGCGCGCTGCCAGTTTCAATTTTCCGACGGCCGCTGCTGCCGCATGTTGCGCAGCCCGGCCATTCTTTCTTCTGTGCCTTCCATGCCAGGCAACAGCTGCAACTCCTCGAGTCCCAGCGCTTGGGCGACGAAATTTCCGCCTCCCTCAACGGCGATTTCCTCACCGCCACCGACATCAATCACGTCCTCGGCAAACTCTTTGCCGCCGTCGCGCAGGACCGTATCCCCCTTCGCAAAGCCACCGCCCTCGCCTTCCTCGGCCAGGTCCTGCTCTCTTCCCTCCCCCACGTGAAGAAGGAGTTTCCCTTCAGCTACAATTTCAACCACTGGAACAAGGTACTCGCCAATGCCGCCCCACTCTCCGCTCCTCCCTCTCTCACCGATTCCAACTCTTCTCCCGAAGACCTCCAGGAGCTCCCTGAGCCAGACTCCCCCGAAGAAGACTGAGCATTCATCCTCATCCCGGTCGCCTGGAATGTTGAAGTCTGTCGCTCATGGAAGAGACGGAGGGATAGCTCTGAGGAGCAGCTAAGAAGTTCAATTGAGGCTGTTAAGGAAGCGAACGGATGCGAGAGATTTTTCGATGTCTCGAAGACCGGGCAGGTCTGGACTGCCGAGAACGAACATTAAAAGATATCCCTTGTCTATTGTGACGAATTGGGAGCCGTAGCGGGTGCCCGTCGTTGTCTGAAGGACAAAATTTCCTTTCCAGAAACTCCTACCTCCTATCGTTATCTGCTCAGGCGCTCCATTAAGCTCCATCGGTACTCCAGCCTGTTTGACTCGCTGGCTGACGGATTTTAGAAATGACTCTGGCGTGAGGCCCGGCACCGTTCCTAAATCCAACGCATTTACCATTACGGATCTCATGGATATCGGTTGACTCCCGACTCGGTTCTCCATTACGTAAAGAAGCGAATGGCCCTTCCTTTCGGCGGCCCTTTTTACGTCTACTTCTGTTGGGTCCCCTATCGAAAGGATTACCCCTCCAATCTCCATGACTGCGCGAGCCGCATCTGAACTTAGAGAGACCCAGCCCTTGGGAAATTCATAAGTGAATGCAAAGAATCTGTTTGCGTAGACGTTTTCGGAGACATTACCATCTTCGAACTTCAGTCCCGAGACGATATCCCCCGTACTTCGGTTTGAATCTGGATGCGCCGCAGCTTCATATTGGGAGTTATTCGGTTGAAGTCGCAAAGCTTCCGCAAATTGGGCGTGTGCACCCTCAGAGTTGCCCTTCTGACGAAGCCCCACTCCTAGGTAGTAGTGGCCGTCGGCGTCCTCAGGCGCGGATCTCAAGTACAAATTTAATTGCTCAATTCCGTCAGCAGTTTCCCCGGTTTCCACCAGGCAAATGCCGAGGTATTTCTCGAGCGCGGGCAAGTTATACATAAACGGTATCGCAGCGCGGAGAAATGGAATGGCGTCCTTATACTTCTGCTCGTGAGTGAGAGAAAGTCCAAGCGTAAACATGGCGGAGTGATGCCCCGGAAAAATTCGCAATGCCTCCCGAGACTCCAATTACGCCTCCTCTGATTCACCTTGGAACATGAAAGCGCGAAGCTAACTCCTTTGGAATCCACACTTCCAGAAACGCGCCTATAAACTCTCTGGAATGAACACTTCCAAAACGTTGGACTTAAAACTCTTCACAATGAACACTTGCAAGAAAACAGGGGAGGGGGGCCAGGAGGGGGCCCCCCGGCCGTGCATGTCACGCAACTGGCCCCGGTGAGACAGGCATTCCTGCCTGTCAGCTTTTCACAACCGTCGCGATACGAGACTCAAACGAGGGCGGCCATGCCGCGACCGGACTAAGTCGCTCGTAAACTTTCCATTGACCGCTCCCAGAGTCCAGCTATGATGCATCCCTTGAATACGCGCCCCAAAGTCCGTATGCCACCCGCCACCACCTGATGCCACCCCTCCTCCGCACCCTCCGTCTCCGCGACCTCTTCTTACTTTTCATCGGCTCGGTCATCGGCTCCGGCATTTTTCTAACGCCCGGCCTGATCCTTCGCCAGCTAAACGGCTCTGTGGGCTTTTCTCTCCTGGTCTGGATCGCCGGCGGCACACTGTCTCTCCTCGGCGCCCTAACCTACGCCGAGCTAGCCGCCACAAACCCCGAAGCCGGCGGCCTCTATTGTTTTATTCGCGATGGTTTCGGCCGCATCCCCGCTTTCCTCTACGGCTGGTGTCTGTTTCTAGTCATCGCCAGCGGTTCCGTCGCCGCCCTGGCCCGCGCCTTCACGGAGCACCTCGCCGAAATCATTCCTCTCGCCGCCGTTGGAAAAACGGTCCTCTCCGTCGCGATGATCGCGGTCGTCACTGCGGTAAACGTCTGGGGCACACGCAAAAGCTCAAACCTCCAGAACTGGACCACGCTAATCAAAGTCGCCATCATCGTCATTCTCAGCGCCATCCTGCTTATGCTCGGTCGCCACGCGGGAGATTTGCCCTCCGCCTTCGGCTCAACGCAGCACGGCTTCGGTCTCTTCTCCAGCTTTGGCTTAGCGATGATCTCTGTCCTCTGGGCTTACGAAGGCTGGCAATTCGGCACCTACAGCGCCGGTGAAGTCGTCAATCCCCAAAAGGCCTTCCCACACGCCTTCCTGCTGGGCTCGCTGGTACTCGCAGGCCTCTATCTCATCGCCGTAGTGGCCTATCTAGTCGCCCTGGGCCCGGCGGGCGCGACCGCCAGCAATACCATTGCTTCCACCTCTGTCGGAGTCGTCCTCGGACGCAGAGCGGAAATTATCGTCGCTCTCACCATTCTCATCTCCACCTTCAGTGCTGCCAATAGCGTCATCCTCACCGCCCCGCGCGTCTTCTACGCCATGGCCAATGACAATCTCTTCTTTAAGAAGCTCGCCGAAGTCCATCCGCGCTTTCAGACTCCCGCCGCGGCCATCGTTGCACTCGGTGTGTGGTCCGCAATCTTAGCTTGCGCCGGCAAATTCGCAGAATTGATCGGCGGCGTCATCTTCATCGGCTGGATTTTCTACGGACTCGGCGCGGCCGCCATTTTCCCTTTGCGCCGCGCCGGCAAAGGCCTGGCGATCCCCTATCGTGTCCCCGGCTATCCCTGGACGCCCTTGCTCTTCGTCCTCGCCGCCGCCGCTATAGTAGGCAACGCCATTTTCGTTGCCGTTCTCGACCCAAAACAGTTCATAAACCTTGCCATCGCGATCGCGCTTTTCGTCCTCGGCCTCCCCGCCTACTGGTTTTGGCGCAAACGCGCCTCGCCCGCCTCTTAATCCGGCTTGGTATGAGTCACTTTTGCAGGGGTACAGCACGCTGTGCCCGTCTTGAAGTTAGGCACGGTTCACACGGCATGCGTTTTAAGCAGGATGTCTATTGTTGCTTCGGGGAAATTCGATCTTGCGAATCTGATATTGCCAGCTTTCTCGCCGCTGCCTCACGCACATGGCGAGCCTGCTCGTTCCCAGGACCGTTAGGCTGCAACTTCAAGTAGGTGTCCAGATCCTGAATCTCTGCGCGGTAGCCGCCTTTCCTCTCTTGCACATCCGCAAGCGCAAGATAGGCGCCAGCATAATTGGGATTGCGGAGAAGTGCCTCACGTGCGCTTTTTTCCGCCTCGTCCAACCGGTTGAGTTGCGTCAGTGCTTCACTCAAGACCACGTAGCCTTCTGGCGAGGCGTCCTCTACTTCCAATCCCCTGCGGATGATCTTTTCCGCTTCACCCGGCCTTCCCTGCTGGCACAAAAGGTAGCCGTATCCGAACTCCGCCAGGGCATACCGCCCGCCGCTGAGATCGATCGACGCTTGAAAAGCTCGCCCCGCCTCGTCCGTGCGGCCCAGCGACATTTCCGCAAGTCCCATATTGTAGTAAGCCTCGAAATACATTGGAAACGCTTGCGTCGGCTTCGCAAAGTGGGGCAGGCTCCCCGCGAGATCATTCTTTGCGACCCGCTGCAATCCCTTCTGGAACTCATCCTGCGCCTTGCCGGGGATTTTCAGCTCGCGGACGGAAACCGAGTAACGGCTAGAGCGAATTCCCCCTGCCCTGGACTTTAGATATACAACAAGCTTGGCGGATGGTCCGTCAAGTTGCGCGCTAGTTTGGGCGGCCTCGTAGCCTTGTTCGTCCACCGCGATATCGTACGTGCCGCGAGGAAGATTTTGCACTTTGAAGTGGCCTTCCAGGTCCGTCAAAACGCTGCGAAAGATTCCCGCTGCACGAGATTTCAGGCTTACCGCAACTTGGGTCGCTGGCCGTTTGTCCGACTCCAGGAGCACGGTCCCAGAGACTTCGCCCCCCACATTCTCGAAGCTAGACACTTGTGCCTTAGCACTCGGTGTCCAGACTATGAGTGTGATGTTCAGGAAAATGCTCAGAACTAGGAGCGGCGGGAAATTGGCCCGCAGACATGACTTCTCGACTCTTGACACTCCAAGCTGCATCTCGACCTACAGAGCACTTTTGAGGGGGGCCTCGGGAGATTTGGCGGTTGCGGGAGTTAATCCGTGCGGTCGCGAAAAGCTACTTCCATCACTCAGTCCCAGGCTGCGTTCGTGGTTTCGCCAGCGCCGCCGGTGCACCTTACCGCCTCGATGCCAACCGTCGCGTGCTGAACAAATTCTCTACCAGAAGAAAACTCTCTGTCTGTCGCGTTTTGCACATGGCCTAAGGAATGCCGGCGCGGCCGGCTTCTCATTTGCCCTCGATGGCGCCACCGCCTCTGGAAACTTTTCTCGTTCTCTCGGTGTCAAAGGAACTATCCTGGGATTCGCTCGTAGCCTGTCTGCTCGCAGGAAGGCGCCCGATGCTCGAAGCAAGAGAGCTCACAAAGTATTACGGCTCTGTGCCCGCCGTTCAAAGCATCGACTTCGCTCTCGATCCCGGCCAGGTTCTCGGCTACCTCGGGCCGAATGGCTCCGGCAAAAGCACCACCGTAAAGATGCTCATCGGCCTTCTGGAACCCAGCAGCGGACAGGTTCTCTTCAACGGCAATGACATCCAACAAGATCTTGTCGCTTATCGCAAGCACCTCGGCTATGTCCCGGAAGAAGCTAATCTTTATCCCTACTTGACCGGCAACGAATATCTTGAACTGGTCGGAACGCTCCGCAGCATGCCGCAGCAGCGCATGAAAGCTAAAATCGATGCTTTCCTCGAACTCTTCTCTCTCTTTCCTCATCGCCACGTCGCGCTCAGCTCTTATTCCAAAGGCATGCGTCAGCGCATTCTTCTCATCTCCGCCCTCATGGACAATCCCGACGTGCTCATTCTCGACGAGCCACTCTCGGGTCTCGACGTCACTAGCGCGCTCATCTTCAAAAATCTCATTCAATCGCTCAGCGCGAAAGGCAAAACCATTTTCTATTGCTCGCACGTCCTCGAAGTCGTTGAAAAAATTTGTTCGAGTTTGCTGATTCTGAGAAAAGGCCAGGTTATCGCCAGCGGTTCCACAGAAGAGGTTCGCCGGCGCATCGGCGAAACTTCGTTGGAACATATCTTTCTGCAACTTGTGGAGGATCGCGACGTCGCTCAAGTCGCGAACAATATCGTGGATGTGATGGTTTCGTCTTGATTGCCCGCGCAAAACAATTCTTCCGCGAATCCTGGGAGCCCTACTCTCGCTGGCCCTTTCCCACTCTTTTGCGAGTATTCATCGGCCGCGTCTTCCACGGCGGCGGAGATTCCGGGGCGTCCGAGATGGACGTCGGTCTCGGCGTGATTCTCATTTTGCTCGCGATGCCCGGAGTCCTCATTTGTCTTCTCCTGTTCGAGAAATACAGCACTCTTGTCCGCTGGATGCGCGGCGAACCCGCCTTCGATCCCTTCATCGCCACCATACCGGATGAATACTTCTTTATCGTACTGTCCATGGTCGTCACTGGGGCCGCCGCTCTGTGGCGCTGGGACGCGCTCTTCCTCGATCGTCGCGATTACAGCAACATCATTCCCCTGCCGGTTTCTCTCCGCCGGATTTTTCTCGGGAATCTCGCCGCCATTTTCCTGCTCGCCGTCGTCCTTACTCTAGACGTAAACGCCGCCAGCTGCGTTCTTTTCCCCATTGTCGTTGTCGGTTCGCAAGACTCCCTCTCCCTTCTCCTGCGCTTCGGAGCTGGCCATGCCATCACGGTAGCGCTCGCCAGCGCCTTCAGTTTCTTCGCGGTGTTCGCTTTGATCGGACTGCTCCTGGCCGTGCTTCCCTACTCCCTCTTTCGCAGAATCTCGCTGTACGTTCGTTTCCTAATCGCCCTTTTTTTCCTGGCGCTGCTCGCCACCAGCTTTGGGGTCACTTCCTTTCTTGGCCAGCTCGCGCGCGTGAGCAAGCTGGCGGTAAATCTGTTGCCGCCGGTGTGGTTTCTGGGAATAGGCCAAGCCGTCTGGGGAAACGGCAGCAATCCGTTCTACGCAGCCATGATGCGAACAGCCCTCTTCGCTTTAGGAATTTCCCTCGTTGTCGCCATGGTGTCCTACGCGCTCAGCTTTCGGCGGTCTTTCATCCGCCTTCCAGAAACCGCAGAGGTCGGCCCCCTCCCGCGCTCGCAATTTCATGTGCTCCCGGTCGGCCTGTTTGACAGGATATTTCTTCGCGATCCCCCGCAACGCGCGTGTTTCCACTTCATCACACGCACTCTTCTTCGCAGCGAAGCCCATCTGCAGGTCGCCTCGGCCTTTGTCGCCATGGGCCTGGTCGTGAGCGCCGAAGCCCTAGTCGCCTCATTCCACGCACGCGTCGCAGCCACGTTGCGAACCCCAACTGAGGAATTCCTCTCTATCCCTTTCATTGTGGGATTCTGCCTCATGGTGGGGGTCCGTCTTTCTTTCGAAATCCCGACGGACCTTCGCGCCAATTGGGTCTTCGCCCTCTGGATTGACCCGAACACTCTGCAAACGCGCCCCCTCGCCAGAAAAGTCCTTCTCACTTTCTCGCTCGCTCTGCTCGGGCCAATTTGCTTTGTCTCGTCTGCCATCCTCTGGGGCTTCGGCGTTGCGTTTCTGCACACCACGATTTTCGCCGCGTGTACAATCGCGTTTGTCGAACTCCTTCTGCTCCGCTTCCGCAAAATTCCTTTCACCTGCTCCTATCCGCCGTTCCAAAGCCACTCCGCACTCATTTTTGTCGCCTATCTCTTCGGCTTCGTGATCTTCACCGTTTACCTTCCTGAGCTCGAGCTCTGGTCCCTCGCCGATCCGTGGCGCGTCTCACTCTTCATCCCACTGGTAGCCGTCATCCTGCTTTCCGTTCAACAATACCGAAAGCAAATGCTCGATATGGATAAGCATTTAATTTTCGAAGAAATCTCCGCCTCAAATTTTTGATCCGACGGCTGAGTTTTTCTTTCTGCCACCGAATTTTGCTTCACTCCAAGACTCATCGCTTATAATCCGCAGCACTCATGGTCACTTCGAATCAGTCCCTTCCAGCCAGCGCCAGACCAAGCTCTTTCCTCGCCAGCGACCTGTCCATCGCATGGCTCCTCGCCGCTGCTGCCGTCCTCTTGCAGATGTTTACCAACGGCGGCTACGGCTACTTCCGCGATGAACTTTATTTCCTCGCCTGCAGCGATCATCTCGCGTGGGGCTACGTTGATTTCGCACCGCTGGTCGCTCTCCTTGCGCGCATCAGCCGCTTCGCGCTCGGCGATTCTCTCCACGCCATTCGCACATTGCCGGCACTCGCGCAAGGCGGGCAAATCCTGATCACCGGCCTCATTGCGCGCGAACTTGGCGGCAAACGTTTTGCCATCTTTCTTTCTTGTCTTTCCGTCTTGTTCGCTCCCGTGATTCTCGGCAACGCCACGCGTCTCTCGATGAACCCTTTCGAGCCGCTCTTCTGGATGGGCGCTGTCTATTTTCTCCTGCGCGCCATCAATCTCACACAAACAAAACTACTACTGGCCAGCGGTGCCCTTCTCGGCCTCGGCCTGGAAAACAAACATTCCACCGCCTTCTTCCTCATCAGCCTCACCATCGGCTTGCTGCTCTCGCCAAGCCGCCGCCTGCTGCTCACAAAATGGTTCTGGCTGGCCGCCGCCATCGCTTTCCTGATCTTTCTCCCCAACCTGATCTGGCAATACACGCACCATTTCCCCACGCTGGAAGCCCTAAGCAACGTTCGCAAGACGCACAAGAACATCGAGCTCGCGCCGCTTCCCTTCTTTACTCAGCAAATTATGATGCTGCTTCCCATCAGCGCGCTGGTCTGGGTTCCCGGTCTCTCCTCTTTGCTCTTCGGCGCAAAGGCCAAGAGTTATCGCTGCCTTGGCATCACCTATCTCGTCTTTCTCGCTGTGATGATGACTCTCCACGGCAAGGACTACTATCTCGCGCCCATCTATCCAATGCTCTTCGCCGCCGGCGGCGTCTTCTGGGAAATGACGATCGCCGCGCACGCTAAAATGCGCTGGCTCAGAGTCGCGCTGCCGGCAGCTGTCTTCGTCTTGGGCGTAATCGCAATCCCGCTGAATATTCCGATTTTGCCTGTGGAGAGAATCGTTCTCTACTTGAATGCTCTTGGCATCAAAATGTCCCGGACTGAAGTGCAAGACAGCGGCCCGCTGCCGCAACACTTTGGCGACGAATTCGGCTGGGAAGAAATGGTCGCTGCCACTGCTCAGATCTACAACTCTTTGCCTCCTGACGAGCGCGCCAAAACCGGCATCCTGGCCGGCACCTACGGCGATGCCGGCGCCATCGATTTCTTCGGCCCACGCTATGGCCTGCCAAAATCCATCAGCCCTCATCAAAATTATTACTACTGGGGACCGCGCCAATACACGGGCGAAATTCTAATTCTGCTTCACTACAATCTTGCAGACGCCCAGCGCGGATGCCAAAACGTTCAGGTTGGTCCTACTCTCAACAATCCATATGCGATGCAGGAGGAGCATTACACAATCCTTGTCTGCCGCAATTCTAAAACCCTCTTGGCCGAAGCTTGGCCCCGCCTCAAGGTCTGGAATTAACGCGGATTCTGTATGCATTCGCTCAAAGGAGTGTGGCTAAGGCATACAATGCTTCAGGAGGAGCGCGCAATGAAACATTCAGCCGAGTCCAAACACATCGATAACCGCGGCGTCGCGACAATCGCCGTCGCCGTTGGCGCCGTGGCCATCGGTGCATTCGCGATCGGAGCTTTGGCCATTGGCCGGTTGGCCATCCGAAGAATCCTGGTCGGAAAAGCTAAACTCAGATCGCTGCAGATCGAGGAACTCACGGTGACGCGCCTCCACGTCTCCGATCTAGAGATAAGCGACTCGCTTAGCTTGCCCTTAAGGCCCTCAATCGAAAATGGAGAGGGCGAGTAACGAGAGGGCTGAACTCGGCTTAGCATCGCGCATCCTCGACGCGGCTACCAGACATAGGTTCCCACCGCTCCTTCTTTCAGAGATGTCTGGAAGGACTTGCCGTAATACTGGACACGAAAAATCTGTGGTGACTTTCCATCATTCGCAACGATTAATACGATCTTGCCGCCGGGAGCCTTGAAGGCCACATTGAGAAGTGTTGCGGGAGAGCTGGAAGCGATCCGGACCGAACCCGGCCGCACAAATTTCGAAAAGTGAGCCATCGCGTAGTAGGCCAGATTCCGCGTGACCTCGTTGCCGTCGATGGTGACGGCGCCCTGACAAATTCCGCATCCCCCGTTGTCGGTATGCGGTTCAAATTTAGAATTCGCCGCTAGATTCCACAGCAGCACGTTGCGGCTCCAGTTCCGCAGAGCTCCTATAAATGTCCCAACAACGGGTTTCGCGATCGAGATTCTTGCGCTCTCCGTAGGCTCAACCGCCATGTATTCCGTGAAGTACAGATTTTTTTGAGGGAAAGCGCTGTGGACTGCGGACATGGCTCCTATTTCGCCGCCATACAAATGAAAACCAGAACCATCCACGTAGGGATTCGCGAGAGGATCATTAAGAATAGAAATCGCGTATTCGGGGACGTCGCAGTTGTGATCATAAAGAATGATTTTGGTACGTATCCCCGCGGCCTTGAACGCCGGTCCTAGATGATCCTTGATGAATTGCGCTTCCTCTTCCGCCTGCATCAACATGCTCGGCGTATTTTTATCATTTAGCGGCTCGTTTTGAATGGTGATGGCGCCGATGTTGACGCCTTCCGCCTTCATCCCCTGGATGTATTTCACGAAATAATTTGCATAAGCCCCGTAATATTCCGTCTTTAGTTTTCCTCCTTTCGCGTCGTTATTTATTTTCATCCAGGCGGGCGCCGACCATGGCGATCCAAGTATTTGAATTTCCGGGTTGATCGCCAAAATCTCTTTCAGGATGGGAATGAGTTCGGCTCGATCTGGCGCCAAACTAAATTTGGCCAACGTGGGATCGGTCTCACCCGCAGCCAGATCGTCGTAAGAAAAAACATGATCATTCAGGTCGGATGAGCCGATGCTGATCCGGAGATAACTGCTACCGATACTCCTGCCGTCCACTGCAAAGAGCTCTTTGAGTAGTGCCGCTCTCTTTGCTGCATCCATGTGCGCAAGGTGCTGGGCACTTCCCCCGGTCAGCGCAAATCCAAACCCGTCGATAGTTTGAAATGTTTTCTGGTTATCGACCTCAATGGTGGGCTCTTCACTCGTCGCCTTGGAGAATCGCAATAGCGGTTTCTGAAGCTCAAAGAGTGCTGACTTGTCGCCGTTCGTCAGCCACACCTGAACATCTCCGCTCTTTTGAGACTGAAGCGGTGCAGACACGACTGCCAATACGCACACCAACAAACAAATGACGATTCCTGATTTCATTCCACTCCTCCAGAGCGAGGCTCGAGCCGGTATTGCGCTGATGAGCATCCGAGTCGAGCAACAGTATGTCAACCCCCTGCTTGAACGGCTAACCAGACCAGACGGAAACGGTTATGCCACAGCAGAACATCCCGTGATATTGTGCGTCGGAGCCGATATTCCCGCAGGAGGATGAATGATGCAAAGGCGTGCGTTCATGAACTTTACGGCCAGCGCCGCGACGGCACTGGCGTTCCATCCGCTGGCGCGTGCCGCCGAAGAAGCACAAAAAGCTCCCGTCCTTTATCCCGATCCGGCGGTCGAAGTCATTGACCCGCGCTTCGCAAAATACAAAGTCGGCAATGCGGCTGTCGAGCGCCTTTACACCGGCACGCGCTGGGCGGAAGGGCCGGTGTGGTTTGGCGATGGCCGCTATCTTCTCTTCAGCGATATTCCGAATAACCGCATTCTGCGATGGCTCGAGGACACGGGAGAAGTCAGCGTTTTTCGCAGCCCGTCGAATTTCAGCAATGGAAATTACCGCGACCGCCAGGGCCGGCTTCTGACTTGTGAGCACGACTCGCGCCGCGTTACGCGCACCGAATACGACGGCACGATCACCGTGCTGATGGACAGTTATCAAAGCAAAAAACTGAACGCGCCGAATGATCTCACCGTGCACTCCGACGGAGCCATCTGGTTTACCGATCCGGGCTACGGCATCATGTCGAATTACGAAGGCCACAAAGCCGCCTTCGAACTGCCCGCTAACGTTTACCGGCTCGACGCGAAAACGCATGAAGTCACTGTCGTGGCCACCGACATGGATAAGCCCAACGGCATCTGTTTTTCGCCCGACGAAAAATTGCTCTACATCGTTGATACCGGCGTTCCAAAGCATCCCACGGACCCTCACCAGATTCGCGTGTACGACGTGGTCGATGGTGTACGGCTGAAGAACGGCCGCATGTTTGCGGATATGTCTCCGGGCAATTCGGATGGGATCCGCTGCGATGTGGACGGAAATGTGTGGTCCGCGGCGGGATGGGCGGGAGAGGGCTACAACGGAGTGCACGTCTTCGCGCCCGACGGCAAGATCATTGGAAAGATCCATCTTCCGGAATCCTGCGCGAATCTCTGCTTCGGCGGCGCCAAGAAGAACCGCCTATTCATGGCCGCGAGTCAATCTTTGTATTCTGTGTACCTGGGAACCGAGGGCGCGCAGTTGCCCTGATAACGCCATTGCGGCTGACCGCCAAATAACCTGCGTGCGTTTTTTTCAATTCTGGAAAACTTTTCGGAATAAACGAACCATCTCCGAGAAGGACAAGTCTGTCGCTTCAGGATCGAACCGCGGGCCTTCATCGCGCGTGAAGGCGTGCTCCGCTGGATACAGCAGCGCGTTGTAGCGCGCCCCGGAGCTTCGGAGCGCGCGATCGATTGTTTCGCGTCCCGCGTCGGGAACGTGCGGGTCCTTTGTCCCGAAGATCATCAGAAGTTCGCCGCGTATTTCTTTTGCGCGGGCCAGCGATCTCGCATCCGCGTCTTGACCGAGCTTGCCGTCGTGGATGCCTGTGCCGTAGTAACAGACGGTTGCGCGTACATCTGGCTGAAACGCAGCACGGAAGGCTAGGTGGCCTCCGATGCAAAAACCTGTCACGCCGATTTTCCCGCGCGCGACTTTCGGATGTTTCGAGAGCCAGTCCAGACCAGCCCGGCAATCGGCATCGAAATGCGCTACCGGAGTCTTCGCGGCGTCTTGCTGGCCGCGCGTGCGTCCAGCGTCATCAAACGGGATCACCATCCCTGGCGCTTCGATGCGGCGATAAATTTCCGGGGCAGCGGCGACAAATCCGTACCCCGCAAGCCGCACACAGAAGCGTAGCAGCGGCGGCGTAAGCTGAAAAATGTCGGAATAACACCAGATGCCGGGATATTGACCGTCGGCTTTCGGCGTGGCGACGAAGGTACGCATCGGGGAGTCCGGCAAAGAAATATCCGCGTATTCGGTGCTTACAATCATTTGCCTGTCCTCGGGAAACTATCGCGGAGATGCAAGGGCCCCTCAACTCTCGACTATCGCGCTTAGCAGAAACTTGGAAACGAACTCTTTTGCTACCCAACTACGCCTCAAGGAGTGCGCGATTACTACATCAGACCGCTTTGCCTGGCAAGCTTTAGCGCTTCGATAGCCGCGCCCCGAGCGCCAGCGGTGTCGCCATTCGGCATCACGTAGATGGGAACGCCGGCCTGTTCCTCTCGTTGAGCAGGCATGCCCGCGCGGATTTCATCCAGGAACCAGCGTTGGAATTCCGGACTCGTCTCCAAGGCGCCTCCGCCAACGATGAGCGCGTCGGGATCAAAGGTATTCACCATTTCGTCGAAGAAGAGTCCCAAGGCATGGGCCTGCACACGGAATACGTCTTTGCACAGCGGATCGCCCTTGTCGGCGAGACCGCGGACGAGTTTTGCCGCCTGGTGGGGTTCCAGCTTTGCGAGATCGTGATTGGGATAACGCGGCAGAAAATACGGCACCAAGTTTCTTTCGATCGCGGTGAGGGAACAGAGTGACTCCAGGTCTCCGATGCGGCCGCAATTGCACAACGGTTTCAGTCCACCGGTGCCAGCGATACTCTGGTAAGGAAGCAGCACATGACCGAGTTCTCCGCCAAACCCGTTTCTGCCCTTTACGACATTGCCCTCAAGGATGATGCCGCCGCCATTGCCCGTGCCAATGATGGTCGAGACCGATGTCTCACGGCTGTTTGAGCCAAAGATCGTGTAGTGGCCCCAGAGCGCCGCTGCGTTTCCGTCGTTTAGATAGGAGACCGGTTTTCCGAGAGCGTTCGCCAAACCACCACGAATGTCAAATTCCGCCCAGTGGGGATGCACAAAGTTGGTGGAACCGCGTGCGCTGAGCTGGCCAGCCGCGCTGGCCGGACCAGGGGTGTCCAGACCCACGGCAACCACGTTGGATACGGCAACGCCGGCGCGTTCGGTGGCAATCTTGAGACCATCCGCAATCTGGCGGAGGCAGACCTCAGGTCCCTGCTTAGAAAGGGCAGGATGCTCGCACAGGCTCTCGATGAGAAAACGCTCTTGCTGATCCACCAACGTATAGTTGATGGCCGTTCCGCCAAGATCCACACCGGCCACGACTGGCACGCGGATTCTCCTTTATTCTTTGATATTTGCTCGGCCCAGCGTAGCAGAATTCCCCTTCGGCTATCTCAGAAAACGACGGTTCCGGAATAATTTGCAAAGGGATGGAGCGATTTCTTGGCAACTTCGGCTGCTGCAATTGCTCTGCTTCCTCGATTCATTTGAAGGGGATCGCGCTGCGGTGGACGGCGATGCGGCGACGCTGAAGGGTTCTCTATTCGCGCTGCTGATACACTACACTTGGCAATGAGCTCGCCATTCTGCAATGTTGCACTGCCGGTCCCGCTGCGTACTACGTTTACGTACGCCATTCCCGCGGGCTTTCGCGACTCGCTGCAGCCGGGGACTCGCGTGCTCGTCCCCTTCCGCAAAAAGTCTATGGTCGGCGTGATCGTCGAAATGGCCGAGCATCCGCCAGCGAACGCTAAGCTACGCGAAATCACCAAAGTCATGGAGTTTGCCCCTGCGCTGACTCCCAAGCTGATCGAGCTGGCGCAATGGATCGCGAACTATTACCTCGCACCTGTCGGCGAAGTTTTCCGAGCCATGTTGCCTCCGGTTACAGAACTCAATGTGCGCCGGGAGTTTGTCTTGACGGCGGCGGGCCGCGGCGCAGCGGAAAGTCTCGGCGGCGGCGAAATTTCCCATGGTTTGAGCGCCGCGGAAGCTGCATTTCTCGAAAAGGCGAACGCCAAAAAAGGTCCGGTCCTGTTCAGCCTGGCGACAAAGATAGGCATCTCTTCCGCTGCGTTGCAACGGTTACAGCGGATCGGACTCATGGACATTCAAGAGACTCTGCGGGACACGAAACGGAAATCGCAAACAATCATCGCCTGGAGAGGATTTGCGGACAAACTAGAAAAAACACTGAAAGAGAAGGAAGAAAAGGTACAGGCACTGCTCGAAACCGAACGCGGGCCGCTGCCGCTTCCACAACTGCTCAAGCTTGCCCAGGTATCGCGGAGTTTGATTGACCGTATGCTGGCGGATGGCTTGATCGAAAGCTGGGAAGAGCCTATCGATCCGGCGGAAGATCCATTTGATTCCGGATACACACCCCCCGCGCATGCATTGAATGAAGAACAAGAAAGCGCGATGAAAAGCATTCGGGCGCGGTTTGAACTTGGCGAGTTCGGCGTGCAACTGCTTCACGGCGTGACGGGTAGCGGAAAAACGGAAGTTTATTTGCGTTGCGTGCAGGAGACATTGGCGCGAGGGAAGACGGCGATCATTCTCGTGCCGGAAATCGCGCTGACTTTGTGGATCGGGCGGCAGTGCCGGTCGTGGTTTGGAGCAAAGTACGAAGGCGTCGCGGTCTTGCACTCGGCATTGAGTGACGTCGAACGCGCTCGTGAATGGTGGAGGGTTAGGAATGGCGAGGCGCGGGTTGTGGTCGGGACGCGTTCCGCGGTGTTTGCGCCGCTGCAGAATCTCGGTCTGATCATCGTCGATGAAGAGCAGGAGAACAGCTACAAGCAGGAAGAGACGCCGCGCTATCACGGGCGCGACGTGGCTATCGTCCGCGCCAAGAGCGAAGGCGCGCTCGCGCTACTGGGTTCGGCGACTCCATCGCTAGAGACTTATCACCACGCGCGCAGCGGGAAATACGACCTGCTTACCATGTCTTCGCGCGTCGAAAATCGTTCGCTAGCGAGCGTCGAGATTGTCGATCTCCGCGAAGACTTCCAGAAAACGCACCAGACCAGCCCCATTTCGGCGGTGCTTCACGCGGGTATACAGGAATGCCTCGCAAGCAAAACGCAGGCGCTTGTGCTCATCAACCGGCGCGGGTATTCCTGGTCCGTTTTGTGCAGGAGCTGCGGCGCAAGCGTACAATGCGTCAACTGCAGCATTTCGATGACCTATCACAAAAGCCGCAACCGGCTGGAATGCCATTACTGCGGCTCGATCCAACAAGTGCCCAAGCAATGCCCGAAATGCCAGTCGCAGTACGTTTATTTCTTCGGCGAGGGCTCGGAGCATCTCGAAGAAAGACTGCGTAAGGAATTCCCCGGAGCGCGGATCGCGCGATTGGATCGTGACACCGCGCGGACGAAACGGCAATATCAGGAAACGCTGGGAGCCTTTGCCGGAGGAGCGCTGGACATTTTGGTTGGCACGCAGATGCTCGCCAAGGGGCACGACTTTCAGCGCGTTACTCTAGTCGGCGTAATCTCCGCGGACTCTTCTCTGAGCATGCCGGATTTTCGCGCAGCGGAGCGCACGTTTCAATTGTTGACGCAAGTTGCGGGACGCGCGGGGCGAGGCGAGCTGAAGGGCCGCGTGCTGATTCAAACCTATTATCCGGAGCACTACGCGATTCAAGACGCGGTGCAGCAGGATTACGCATCCTTTTTCGAACGCGAAATGCATTTCCGCAGAATGATGGCGTATCCACCCCTCACCTCTCTGGCGAATGTGATTGTGCGAGATGTTAGCCTCGAAAAAGCGATTCGCTTTTCGCGCAAGCTCTCCGAATATTTTTCGCCCCACGATGGACACACCGTGCGCATTCTCGGCCCCGCAACCGCGCCCCTCGCGCGATTGAAAAAGGAGCATCGCTTCCAGTTTTTGCTGAAGTCGCCGAAACGCTCGGTCCTGACAAAACTTCTGAGCGGAGCGATGACATTCTGCGACGATCACGAAATTCCACAGACGGCGGTTCTCGTCGATATGGACCCACTTAGTTTGCTTTAAATTTGCAGTGATTTCTGAGGTGTGCGGCGGTTAACGGCTAATCAGAAAAATCCCGGCGAAAATGGCGGTAATTCCGAGCCACTGCCAGCGCGAAACGTGTTCACGCAGAAATATCGCAGCCATGCCGACTGTCACTGCGCCATAAAGCGAAGCCAGCACGCTGACCACGGCAACTTGCTCAAGGCGCATTCCGAAATTGTTCATGACGAACGCGCCCGTGTCCGTCAGACCCATACCGAGAATCCAGCCGGCAACGCGGCCCGTCGGCGGCTTTATGGGCTTACCCACCGCCAAAATCAATAAGGCCGTGAGGGCAGAACTTGTCAACCGGATGAGCCATACCGTTTGTGACGCTCCGGTCGCGGGCACGACCCGCATGCCGAGCAGCCAAAACAAAAATCCAAATCCAATCGCGGAGCACAGCGCCAAGTCGATACCTTTTCCGATGCGTTGCAATCCTTCCTCATCCTCCGCATCCGGGGCTTTCTCTCCGCCAGCGACAAGTACTACGCCGAGCAGCGTGCAAGCGATGCCGATGGCGCGGGCCGCTCTCAAGTGTTCCCCGGTTAGGAGAGAAAGGAGAACGGTCAGCACGGGATAGCTCGCGGAAATCGGCGCGACGATGGAAAGTTTGCCGATTTCAAACGAGCGGTAGAGAGTCAGCGTCGAAACAAAATTTAAGACCCCGGCGAGCGCGCCCCAGGCCCAGGGCTGCCAGCCGGAGCCGTCCGCGAGATGGCCCCACCCGCCAAGCCAAGGCAGAAAGATAGTGAGGAGGAGGAAGCCGGTGAACTGCATGTACAGCATCGTTCGAAGCGTGCCGATGCGGTGGGTAGCAAAACGCGCGAGAAAATCCGAACCGCCCCAGGAGAGAGCCGTCAGAAGACCCAGCAAAATTCCCATGTCGGGTTACGAGGACTTGCCCGCTTCGGCGGACTTGCCTTTCTTCGCTTCGAGGCCGAGGACCGCCATGACTTTTTGCAGATCTTTCCAGACTTCGCTTTTCGCGCTGGGATTGCGCAGCAAATAGGCGGGGTGATACGTGGCCATCAGTTTCCTTCCGCGAAATTCAAGCCACTGTCCGCGGAAATGCGAAATGCCGCGGTTTGTTTCGAGTATGGTCTGCGCGGCGGTGCTTCCGAGACAGACGATTACTTTGGGGGCGATGGCATCAATCTGGCGCAACAAGAAAGGCGAGCACTCGCCAACTTCATCTCTTTCCGGAGCGCGATTCTCCGGCGGGCGGCACTTCACGACGTTGCAGATGTAAACGTCTTTGCGCTGCAAGCCCATCGCTTCAATCATTTGCGTGAGGAGTTTTCCTGCGCGTCCCACGAACGGGAGGCCTTGCATGTCTTCATCGTGGCCGGGGCCTTCTCCGACGAAAACGAGTTCGGCTTTTGGATTGCCGTCTCCAAAAACAATTTTGTTGCGCGTTTTGTGAAGTTTGCAACGCGTGCATTCGCCGAGATCGGTTCGAATCTTCAGGAGGGTATCGTCGGGAACTTTGTCAAATGCCTCGAACAGCGATGGTCCGGCGGGAACCGGCAAAACGCCGGGCTTCGGCGTGGTTTGGGGAGGCACGGCTCGCAACGGCGCTGGCGCGGCCTCTGGCAATTCTGGTTTTCGAATGTTTTTTGGCAAAGCCGCTTCCTCGGAGGCGATTTGTTGAATGGCCGGCGAAACAAAAGATACTGCGGGTGGCGTAGTGGCGGACTGAACTTGCGAATCGCCACGCTGCTTGTAGAAAAGGCGGACGCCTAGATCCTCGTAAAAGTGCAATCGCTCGGAGAGTTTTTTCTGGAGGGCTTCGGGGATGCGCTCAGCCATGACGGGATCAAACGGCAGAATGATGCGACTCCGATTTGTGGCGCAGCACGCTGCGGAGGCGCAACACTTCATCGAAGATGCGCTGCGCGACTTCGGACTTGCTGAGTTTCGGGAGCGCCAAATCGCGGCCATCGCGGGAGAACAGTGTGACAATATTGGTGTCGTGGTCGAAGCCAGCGCCTTCGGCGGTGACATCATTCGCCACGATGAGATCGGCATTCTTCGCGGCGAGTTTTTTGCGAGCGTTCTCCGCGACGTGGTCCGTCTCCGCCGCAAATCCGACGATGAGGCGATCACCTTTCGTTTGCGCGGCTTCGGCCAAAATATCCGGCGTAGGTTCGAAGTGAATCGTCAGCGGCTCTTTGTTCCGCTTCATTTTTTCGGGTTGCGTTTCGGCGGGGCGGTAATCGGCGACAGCTGCGGCGAAAATTGCGATACTGCTTTCGGGGAAACGGTCCACGACCGCGATGCGCATTTCTTCGGCGGTTCGAACGTCGATGCGCTCGACGCCGGCAGGTGTTTCCAAATTCACGGGGCCGCTCACGAGAAAAACTTTGGCGCCACGGCGCGCTGCGGCTTCTGCCACTGCGAATCCCATTTTGCCAGAGGAACGGTTGGTTAGATAGCGCACCGGGTCGAGGTCCTCGCAGGTCGGCCCGGCGGTAATCAAAATTGTTTCGCTATGCAAATCTTTTTGCGCGTGGAGCGTTTCGCGAACGGCGACGACGATCTCTTGCTGTCCCGCTAGGCGGCCCGCACCGATCATGCCGCAGGCGAGATAGCCTTCATCGGGATTGACGATCTTGACGCCGCGAGCGCGCAGCATCTCTATGTTTTCCTGCGTCGCGGCGTGGTTCCACATGTTGACGTTCATCGCGGGCGCGACGATTACGGGCGCCGTCGTCGCCAGATAGAGCGTGGTCAGAAAATCGTCTGCGATGCCACGTGCAAATTTCGCGAGAATGTCCGCGGTAGCTGGGGCTACCAGGAGCAGATCAGTGCGTTGCGCCACGGCAATGTGTTCGATCGCGCTTTCGAGATTGGCTTCGCCCGCTGAGGATTTTTCGAACAGATCAGTGATGACCTTTTGGCCGCTCAGCGCGGCGAAGGTCAGCGGAGTAACAAATTCGCGCGCGCCGCGCGTCATAACGACTTGCACGCTGAATCCGTCTTGTTGGAGGAGGCGCACCAGTTCGGCGGCTTTGTAGGCCGCCACGCCGCCGGTCACGCCAAGGGTGATTCGCATCGCGTCCTATTCCAAGACATTTTGCCAAGCTCGGGCACAGCATGCTGTGCCCCTACAAATTCTGCCATGGGCGCGTGTAGCCAGCGCCCGTGCAGCGCGAGCCAGCAGCCGATTACTTCCGGCGCTTATTGCCGTCTTTGTCTTCGTCAATGGAAGACGGCTCGGTGAATTCGTACTCGATGAGGCTGTTCTCGAGCTCTTCGCAAGCAATGCGAGTCGCCTTGAGAGTTCTAGGGTTTTCAATGAGCGACGGCGCACCTGCCATAATTTGGCGAGCGCGTCTCGCCGCCAGCACAACGTAAGCAAACTGGCTCTCCGGAGCTTTTGTCTGCACAGTCATTTCAGTCTTTCCCCCCAAACGATGCCAGAAGTTCTTCCACCCGTGGTCTGCGCCGCGCAGCGGAACAGCGAATCGCAATCACAATGGCTTGCGCTTCGTCTCCCGCGCGTTTCACGTCTTCGTTCACGACGCAATAATCGTAGTAACGCCCGAATGCCGCAATCTCGTCCTGCGCCTTCGCCAATCGCCGTGCAATTTCTTCGTCGGAATCCTGGCCGCGGCTGCGCAAGCGCCGTTCAAGTTCCGCGCGAGTCGGAGGCAAAATAAAAATCGCCACCGATTTCGGGAGTTTTTCTTTTACCTGCGCCGCGCCTTGCACGTCAATCTCGAGGACGAGGTCGAGACCCTTCTTCCGCGATTCTTCGAGCCATTTCTTCGGCGTACCGTACGAATGCTTGCCGAAGACGCGCGCATATTCCAAGAATTCGCCGCGCGCGACCATGGCGTCGAATTCCTCTTCCGTGACAAAATCATAGCATTTCCCGGTGGCTTCGGTCGCCCGGCGCGACCGCGTGGTACACGAGACCGAAGGCATCGTTCCGGGCAACTCCAAAATTCTCTGTACCAGCGTCGATTTTCCCGAGCCCGATGGTCCCGAAACGATCAGCACCAGCGGGTCAAGCCTGCTCTCCGTGTTCATTCGATGTTCTGCACCTGCTCCCGCAGTTTTTCGATCTCGGCTTTTATTTCAAGCGCCAGCCCGGTGATAGCGAGCGCTTCACTCTCGACACCGGGCGTTTTCGACAGCAGCGTGTTTGCCTCGCGATGCATTTCCTGCAGGAGGAAGTCCAATTTTTTTCCCATCTCGCCGGCGCCGTCCAGAAGTTTTCCGAATTGCTGGAGATGACTGCGCAGGCGGTCTAATTCTTCACTGACATCGCCGCGTTCCGCAAGCAGGGCGGCTTCTTGCGCGAGCCGGGCGGGATCGATCCCCGCTCCGCCAAGCAATTCTTTAAGGCGCGCTTCCAGACGTCGAGCAAAAACCGGACGGAGCGTAGTCGCGAGCTCCCGAACTTTTTCCGCCTCCTGTCCGATGCGCGCCAAGCGCGCGCGCAAATCTTCAATCAGGTGGCGGCCTTCGGCGCGGCGCATATCATCCAGCTTGTGAAGCGCTTCGAGCAAGCAGGTATCCAGTGCTTGGCCCAGGCGTTCTTGGTCGTCTTCGGCTTCCGGCACCGCGGCAGACAGGCCCGCGATAACTCCGGGCAGGCGCAGAATCGCGACCACGTCCACATCCGCCGCGGCTCTGGACACTTGGCGGAATTCTTCGGCGACGCGCATGTAGGTCTGCGCAAGTTCTCGATTCACTTGAACGGGAGCAGCAGCGGCAGGATCGACGTTGACGTGCACTTCGACGTGGCCGCGATGAATGCGATCTCGCAGGACCTGGCGCAGGCGAAGTTCATAAAGGTCGAACCCTTCCGGAAGACGCAGCTTCAGATCCAGGAAACGGTGGTTGACGCTTTTCACGCTGACGCGAACCGCCCAGCCATTTTGTTCGCTTCGCGCCTGGGCGTAGCCGGTCATGGAGAAACATTCGCCCGCTTTTTTCAACACTTCTTTTGGGAATACTGAGGGTTGAGTCATAAGGTTTCCGCTGGTGCTGTTACGCTACTTGGCCCTGCCTGTGCCGGCGCGAGAATGTCGTCGTCCGCGAATTGCAAATCGTGGAGGCGAGCATAGGTTCCACCGCGCGCCATGAGTTCCGTGTGCGTGCCGCATTCGCGGATTTGGCCGTCCTCGAGAACGAGAATTTTATCCGCCCGGCGAATGGTGGCCAAGCGGTGCGCGATGACAAAAGTAGTGCGTCCGACCATTAAATTGGCGAGAGCTTTCTGCACATACATTTCGGACTCCGCATCCAGCTCCGACGTTGCTTCGTCGAGAATGAGGATGGGAGAGTCTTTAAGTATGGCACGCGCGATGGCAATACGCTGCCTCTGACCGCCGCTTAAACGGGTGCCGCGCTCGCCGATGACGGTGTCGTATTGCAGCGGCAACTCCGTGATGAAATCGTGCGCCAGGGCAGCTTGCGCCGCGGCAATGACGCGCTCTTTGGGAACATTAGTGAGGCCGTAGCAGATGTTGTTCCAGACCGTGTCGTGGAAGAGAATATTTTCCTGAGAGACGATCGCGATTTGAGCTCGCAAAGAGCGGAGCGACACTCTACGAATATCCACGCCGTCAATGCGAATCACACCCGACGAGGTTTCGTAGAATCTAGGTAGCAGATTTACGAGAGTAGTTTTCCCCGCGCCGCTCGAGCCGACGATGGCAATGATTTCTCCGCGGCGCGCGGACAAGGAGACGCCACGCAGGACCGGAACGGAATCGTAGGCGAAGCCGACATCCTCAAACGCGATTTCCTCTTGAAGAACCGCAAGAGTCCCAGCACCCGGGGCATTGGCGGCTTCCTCAGACAAATCCAAATAAGCCAAGACCTGCGTGCCTGCGCCCTGCGCGGTTTGGAACTGCTGATAAACCGAGCCCAAGCGGCGAAGCGGCATGTAGGCATTTAACAGCGCATAAAGGAAAGTGAAAAACTGGCCGGTGGTCATGAGGTGCAGCCGAATCTGGTCGCGTGCGTAAAGCAAGAGGAGAGGAATGACAACGGCTCCAAGCAAATCCATCAGAGGAGGTGTGATGACTCCCGCGCGAATCCAGCGCATGTTCTCGCGCAGCAAACGGCGCGCGGATTCCTGGAACTTGCGGATCTCAAAATCTTCCATGCCGAAAGCTTTGACGACGCGGTTGCCAGTGGTCGTCTCCTGCAGGATTTGGCTCAGATCGCCAAGCCGCAACTGGCTATTTTCCGCCGAGCGTCGAATCCTTCGCGCAAATTTGCTAATGGGCAGGACTACCAACGGCAGCAGAATCCCCGTCGCCAGAGCCATTTTCCAGTTGACGATGAGCAGGACGGAAACAAAAACAAGAAACGTGAGGCCTTTCTGGAAGAGATCGACGAGGAATTCGCCGAGGGCAGGCCTGAGGCGATCTACATCGTTAATAACAACGGACATGATACGCCCGGTGGGGTGATCGCGAAAAAAACCGATAGGCTGCCTGAGAATCTTTGCGAAGATGGTGTTGCGCAAATCGGTGATAGCCCCGTAGCCCACGCGGTAGACTTCCGTGGTTCCCAAATATTCGGCGACGGCCTTTGCAAAGAAGACCGCCAAAAGTGTAAAGGCAAAAATCGTCCAGACGTAGTGGACGCTCGGGGGAAAGAAATCGTTCAGATAGATGGTGTGTCCACTCCAGGGGAGTGTCACAAGTTTGACGGAGCGGACGGCCACGGACGGATTGAGGACCTGATCGACGGCTGGGGTTACGAGGAGGGCAATCACGCCCTCCGCAAGTGCTACGAAGGCCAGCAGAAGCACACCCGCGATAAGCCTGAAGGTATAGGGCCGAACGTAACTTAGCAAACGCCGAAGTTGTGGTGAAACGATGGAAGCCACGCCTCTGAATCCCCTGCGTTTCGTACTTGGTACGCTAGTGCGCCAGCTTGGGTGTGTCAAGTTTTCGGGAGTGGATTGGTTACAGATAAAACGAAGATCGGCGCACATTTGAACCGGCCGCAGTAGCACCAGTTGTCTTTCCCTTAATCCGGCGGAAAACGCGCCTGCGCGTAGACCTGTCTACAAAAGCCGGCATTGAAGCGCCAGTCAATTGCGGGTGGTATTCTAACGCCGTGCTGAGGACCAAGACCCGGATACCTCGGGTGGCCGCACCGGCCACAGAGGTTTGCGATACTCAAGGTCACGGAGACGATTTTTGGCTACTGTCAAGATTCCTGCTGACTTGGAAACTGTTCTTAACGATGCATGGGAAGAAACCAAGAAGGTTCCAGGTCATCTTACGGAGAAGGAAGCTCGCTTTCTGGGGCTGCTCGCCGCGTGCGTGCCGGCTAGAGGTACGATCGTGGAGATTGGGAGCTTCAAGGGGCGCTCCACGGTCATGCTGGCTAAGGTTGCTTCTCATTACGGTTGTGGCCCCGTCGTCGCCATAGATCCACACAATTCGCCCATTCTTTTGGACCGCCAAACCGACCAGGAAGCATCCTCCTATCAGGATTTCCTCGATTCCATCCATGCGGCTGGAGTATCAGCTCACGTGGAATCACACGCCGCGTATTCGAAGGAGGTGGCGAAATCTTGGAATAGGCCTATCCGCGTCCTATGGGTTGATGGTGATCACAGCTATGAAGGTGCCAAGAACGACCTGGACGGCTTCTTTCCGCACTTGGTGCCCCAAGGCGTAGTTGCGTACCACGATGCCCTGAATAACTTTCCCGGACCAATCCGCGTATTTGTGGAAGACGTTCTCCACTCGGATCGATTTGGACCTGCGGGATTTGTTCAATCGATCGCTTGGGCTCAATTTCGACCCGAGGACGGGGCCTCGTTTCGAGAACCGCGGTCGTCGCTGGCTCGACGGGCGTCCCGGCTTATCCCATTTGTGCAAAGTGGCAATGAATTACGTGGAATAGGGAAGAGACGATACAAGTTGAACCGCTTTCTAGTTCCGCACTCCGCGATTGACCCCGGGGAATGGGCGTCCATTGTGGATTCGCATTGAGACCGCGTGCCAAGAATTCGAGCGTGGTCAACCTTCTTAGATTGCAGTTCTTCTCGGCTCTGTGGCGCAGCGCGAATGAGAAGCTACTTCTCGATGTCGCGATGCGTCACCTTGGAAGAAAAACCGTGTTTCGCCAGAGATTTCTTTATTTGCTCTCCGAGCATGACGGAGCGGTGCTTTCCGCCGGTGCAGCCGATGGCGATCGTCAAATAGCTCTTCCCCTCGCTGATGTAATGCGGAATCAGATAGGCGAGCAAGCCTTCGATGCGGCGGAGAAATTCACTCGTTTGAGGAAACGAGCGAATGTACTTTTGGACTTTGGGATCTTTCCCCGTGTAGCGACGCAGGCCGGGGACAAAGTGAGGGTTGGGCAGAAAACGCACATCGAACACGAGATCGGAGTCCGTCGGGACGCCATATTTGTAGCCAAAGCTGACGACGGAAACGAGCATCGGACGCTTATCGGGATTCTTAAAGCGCTCGGTGACAAAGTGACGCAGCTCGTGGACGTTGAACTGAGTGGAGTCGATGACCACATCAGCCAGCTTGCGGATAGGCTCCATGAGAGTGCGTTCGTGGCGCAAACTCTCGCGAACGGACAGAGCTTTGCCGAGAGGATGAGGGCGGCGCGTCTCGCTGTAACGACGGAGAAGCGCGTCGTCGGTGGCATCGATGAAAACCAAAGTGATGGGATGATCCTTGCGAAGATGCTTTAGGAGCGGCGGGAGCTTTTCAAGTTGCACGCCTTCGCGCGCATCGACCAGCAAAGCCGCGCGGCCAAAATCACCTTCGCCAGCAGCGTGCAACTCGGCAAATATCGGAATCAACTCTACAGGAAGATTATCGACGCAGTAGAAGCCCATGTCCTCGAAGGCGCGGAGGACGGTGCTCTTCCCCGACCCAGAAACGCCGGTGAGGATCACAAGGTGGCGGGCGACGTGTCTGGACGGCTTCACTTGAGGCGGCGGCTCAGCTTTTCACGCGGCGCTGGTGAGTGCTCGGGATGCGCATGTCTTCGCGGTATTTTGCAACGGTGCGGCGCGTGACGTGAATGCCGGCGTCGTCGAGCTTTTTGGCGATTTGTTCGTCGGTGAGCGGCTTCGTGGTGTCTTCCTCTTCAATCATTTTTTTTACGAGCCGCTTGAGCGTGAGCAGCGACATTCCGCTGCCTTCGGGACCATTCACCGATTCGCTGAAGAAAGAGCGAAGCTCGAGCACTCCCTGAGACGTGTGCGCGTACTTGCTGGCTACCGCGCGGCTCACGGTGGAAGGGTGCACGCCAACTTCTTCGGCGACTTCCTTAATCATCATGGGCTTGAGCGCGTCCGGACCGTGACTGAGATATTCGCCCTGGCGGGCAATGATGGATTGGCAGACGCGCAGGATGGTGTGCTTGCGCTGCTCGATGTTTTTCATCAACTGAATCGCGGCGGTGAAGCGTTCCTTGACGTAATTGCGGACGTCGCGGTCGGCGGCGTCGCGCGCAAGGAGACGCCGGTACGTGGGGCTGAGGCGAAGCTGCGGCATGTCATCTTCGTTCAAGAAGACTTGCCACTGATCATCGACCTTTCGGAAATAGACGTCCGGCTCGACGAGGCGCGGCTCGGTCTTGTTGTAGCGCAGGCCAGGCCGAGGATCGAGCTTCTTGATCACTTCCAGCGAGCGCTTGACGACTTCCAGAGGACGGTTCAACGCGCGAGCAATTTCTTTCAACTGGTTGGACTGCACCTGCTTTAAATGTTCGGAAACGATTTGCTGGGCCAGCGTATTTTGCGGGTCGAAGGCTTTCAGCTGCAGGAGCAGGCATTCACGCAAATCGCGAGCCCCGACGCCGATAGGATCGAAATCCTGGACGACGGCGAGAGCGTCATCGAGATCGTCCTGAGTGAATTTGCCATTCTGGACGAGTTCTTCCGTCGACGCGGTTAAGTAACCGTTCTCGTCGAGGTTGCCGATGATGCTTTCGGCCAGCTCCGTGACGGCTTCGGAGCAGATAGTCATGCTCAACTGCCAGGCAAGATGGTCGGTGAGGCCGCTGGGAGAGGAGAGAAACTTTTCGAACGAGGGCCGCTCGGAGACTTCTCTTTCCTGAGATTGGCCGCCGTCACCGCCAGTGTCGAGATACTGGTTGAAAAAACTGCCGACATCGAACTCATCGAACGGATTCGCTTCCGGCTTCTCGGGAAGCTTCTCGGTTTCGGCTTTAAGGAACGTTTCGTCGCTGTAGTTGTCGCTCTGAGTTGCTTCTTCGCTGAGCTCTTCGAGGACGGGATTGGCGATCATCTCCTGGTTGATCATCTCGCGCAGTTCGAGTCGGTTCAGGGCGAGGACACTCACCATTTGGACGAGGCCAGGCGTCAGAATCTGCTTCTGCGCCACTCGTAGGTTGAGCTTGAGTCCCTGCCAGGCCATGATCGGTTCCGATTATCCCTTCAAAGTCCCCAATTTAGGGTTTTAGTTCAGGCGGAAATGATCGCCCAGGTAAACGCGGCGCACTTCCGCATCGTTGCTTAGGTCCAGCGGCGTGCCCTTAGCCATTATCTTGCCATGATTCACGATGTATGCGCGGTCCGTCACGTTAAGTGTTTCCCTCACGTTATGGTCCGTGATCAGGATGCCGATGCCGGAGCGGCTGAGCCCCCGGATGATCTCCTGAAGATCCTTCACGGTTAGAGGGTCAATGCCGGAAAAAGGTTCGTCGAGGAGAATGAAAGAAGGCTGCAAGGTGAGCGAACGCGCAATCTCGAGGCGACGACGTTCTCCGCCTGAGAGCGTGTAGGCCTTGCTGGTGCGTACGGTTTCGAGTCCCATTTGAGCCAAAAGTTGTTCGAGCCGGTCTCTTTGCTGCTCGGGCATGAGTGGGAGGGTCTCCAAAACGGCGAGCAGATTTTCTTCGCTGGTCAGTTGGCGAAAAACCGAGGGTTCCTGAGGAAGGTAGCTGATGCCACTACGGGCCCGGAGGTACATGGGTAGGTCGGTGATTTCGCCGCCGTTCAGGAGAACGTGGCCGGAGTCTGGCCGGGCAAGACCAACTAAAATATAGAAGGTAGTGGTCTTCCCTGCGCCGTTGGGTCCCAAGAGCCCTACGACTTCACCCTGGCCGATCTCCAGCTCAACGTCATCCACGACCTTGCGACCGCGATACGACTTGCTCAACTCGACGGCCTGGAGTTTCAGCATACCTCGTCACGAACGGCCGCTCGGCGGCCGCGTCATTTCTCGACTCGGTGTTTCGTCAACGTGCGCGAACCATTTTCAGAGTCGACGATGATCGTATCATCCGCTAAATAGAAGGTCAATTGACGGCCCTTGGTGGTGCCTTCGGTACTGTCGTAAAGCGTGGGATCGCCGCCGCTCATGACGAACTTGCCCTCGGATGCAGTGTATTCTCCGCGCTCGGCAGTGGCGCGCCGGCCTGCTTGATCGACGATGACTCCGCCGGTTCCCACGGCGCGGCTGATCTGCTGGGCTCCGGGAGCCGATGGAATTCCGTTTGTGGCACCCTTGGAGCCGTTTGCGTGGTTGGTGGCGGCGCGCGTGAAGTACAGATCCATAATAGGTGCGCGAATTTTCTGATCGGGAGACTGAACGACGACGTTTTTTTCGAGATGGGAGATGCTCGTGGCATCGTTGTAAGTAAGCGTCCCGGAACTTACGTGCCATAGAACGGTCTTTTTTTCAGCGGATGGTTGCGTGCCGGATAGGAGAGTGCCGGTTGGTGCCGGGGCAGGTGTCTGGGGGAAGACAGCGCGCACTTTTCCAACTGCGTTCAGCACTTTCGTCTCGCGAAGCAATTCGATAGAATCCGCTTCCAAGACGGAATCGCCCTGCCAGAGGCGCGCGTGGCCGGTATAGACGGCGCGTCCCGCTTTCGAATTGCCCTGCATTATGTCCGAGGTAATGTTGGCGGGCACCTGAGCCAATTGCACGGCGTTTCCGTTAGGGGAAAAATCCGTGGAGCGCACGCCTCCCTCGGCGCGAATGTCGCCGCTTGTTCCGGTGAAGAGAATGCGCGGAGCGTGCGTTTCGGTGGTCGCGTCACGAGCTACCGCATGTCCCGTCAAAGCCGCTGTCTGCCCAGCGTGCATAAACGTGGCATGATCCGCCTGCGCGGTCCGGTCCGCCTCTTTCAGCTTCACGTCGCATTGCAGATCCATCTGCGACCAGCCGCCGGTGGCAAGAAGCTGCGCCACTCCACTTCTAGCCGTGGCGGTTTGAAGCTCGTGGCCTGCAAGGGCGCGCTCCGTTTGGACGTTTCCCGTCGCATCCAACTGCTTGGGCTTGCCCTCATCTCCAAACGCCAACAGCAGCTTGTCTGCCTGTAGCTTCGTGCGTGTAGGAGCGGTGTCAGACTGTGCCGCTGCGTCGGTCCATTCCATGCTCCCCGCCGTCAACGTCTCCGCAATTGTAGGCTTGCCGGGTTGGCCTTCTTTCCCTTCGCTGAACTCCATACGAAACGCGTCCGTCTGAAGGGTTCGCGTATCGCCGCTCTTGGCCATGTGCGTCTTAAGAAGGACTCCACCGTTGAGATTCATTTCTTTGGCGCGATTCAACCTAGGCCAAAGATCCAATGTGCCCGCGTCCGCGTGGACTTCGTCCGCTTCTTCTTTCCCATGACGAACGCCATGCACGCTCCCCGTCGCGTCCATTCGAGTGACCCATCCTTCCGGGGCCATCTGCGCAGTCATTTTGTCTGCGTCGATGAGCATCGTGTCGTCGCCGCGCGTAGAAGTAAGTTCTGGCGGCTTTCCATTCGCGCCAGCGATGGCCACCAGCCTGCGTGTGCGAAATTCGGAGTCCAGTTCGAGCGCGAATTCTCCGGCTGTTAACCGGGCTGAGGTCGATACGGCCTCTGCAGGGCCCAGAACGTGGAGCAATCTCGCATCACGCCCGAAGTCGAGACTCGCGCCCGTCACCAGAACTTCCTCGGCCGTTTCTGGTTTCGCGGGCTTTTTCCCGGTGTCTTTTTTCGCGGCTGGTTTGAGTTTCAGCCGGACGTTTTGCAACAAGCGGAGAGTTCCTGCCTCCGAGTTGTACTCCGCTCCCACCGCGTCGCCGCTCCCGCTGGGGAAAGTAAACGTCACGGGTTGATCTGTTTTTGCGGCGCCACTGCCCTGATCGAAATTCACGCCGCGCGTCTCCACGTGCACGATTTGTGGCTGCGTGGCTTGATCTTTCGCTCTGCGTTCCGCGTCCGCCGCGCTCTCTAAATCGATCTGAACATCTCCGTCGCAGGTCACGCCGCCGCTGCCTTTCCGGTACTGGCAACTTTGCGTGTGAATCGTGTCGTGCCGCTCGCCGTATTTTCCAAAAATCGTGACTCTTACGTTCTCCAGCAAACTGGCGTCCTGCCCCTTGAAATCCGTGGAGTTCGATGCCTCAACCGTAAAAATCTTGCGAGGCCCGTCCATTTTCGAGAAGGTCAGTCCGCTGGATTGCTTCTCCACGTTCTTGGGTGCAGGCGCAGGCGCCGTTTTACGATCGCTGATTCTTTGCCAACCGCGTTTCAGATACACGCCGGCCGTCAGACAGGCCAGCAGCAGCGCCACAGCCGCGGACCAGCGCGCATACCGCGCCGCTTCGCTTCTTCGCATAGGTTCAGTTAAGCAAAATTCTCAGAAGCTGTATAGAAGGTGGAGAGAGGTGAAGTAGAGCGAGGGAAGCCTACCCGGCTGTTTCAGCTGCAGCTGCAGTGGTGTCCGGCAGAATCCCGATATTTGCCGCGGCCACGCTGTCCCGGTTGGTATTTTTCACCAGGTACATGGCCTCATCGGCGAGGTGCAAGAGACCCTCTTTGGTCCGAGAATCGGTGGGATAGGAAGCCACGCCCAAGCTCGGAGTCACGCGGATGCTCAATCCCTCGGGGTCGAGCCAGCGCGTTTCACGGATGAGCTTATGCAGACGGCGCGCCACGTTGAGCGCATTGTCCTTGGAAGTCTGGGGCAACAGAATCACAAATTCGTCGCCACCGTAGCGGAACGCAAAATCGATCAACCGGCAATGAGCTTTAAGCGCATTACCAATTTCCGCTAACAAGCGCGACCCGACGAGGTGGCCGTGTGTGTCATTCACCTGCTTGAAATGGTCCAGGTCGATGAACACCAGCGAAAACTGGTAGTTGTACCGCTGCGAACGGTAAATTTCCGTTTCGAGGATGAAGCCCATGTGCCGCGCGTTGTAAAGGCTGGTGCAGTCGTCCGTGATGGTCAGCTCGTGAATTCGTTTCACATGCCGGGCATTTTCGAGCGCGATGGCGGCGAAGTCGGAGAGTGCTTCAAGTAGCTTGAGGTCGCGATCGTCAAATCCTTCGGGGCCGAAGCAATTGATCAGCTCGATGACGCCAAGGCAGGTGTCGCGGAATTTGACAGGAACGGCGACGATCGATTGCGTCTCGGTTTTCGTCTTTTCGTCCACCTGGCCGAAAAAGCGCGTGTCCTTGGAGGTGTCCGGGACGACCACGGTTTCTCCGTGTTGCGCCACCCAGCCAGCGATTCCCTGCCCGATTTTGATGCGAACGTCTTTCAAGGCCTGGGAAGCTTTGCCAACCGCCAGTTCGAAGTAGAGTTCCTGTTTGGACTCATCCAGCAAGAGCAATGACCAGTTGTCCGGGCGGAGAAACTCGTCGATTTTCTCCATGATGGTGCGGAGAACCTGGTCGAGCTGCAGCGAAGAAGTCAGCGCCTTCCCCAACTCCTGAAAGATGGCGACTTCGCCCGCCTCACGTTGCTCACCGGACACCGCCGGATTGCGGCGGCGTTCCACGGCCGGAAACTGCTTTACATCGTCCACGCTCGGTTAGTCCCCGGATTAAAAATTTTACAGGCCAGCCTGTAGCCGCCCCGGCAGACAACACCACGAGCGCGATTCGGCGCTGGACCCCGAATCTTTGCCAGTATAGGCGCCTCGCAAAAAAGGGTGCAAGAATCTCGTGGTACAGGCGTGGCCATCTTGCCATCGGCAGTTACGGTGCGCACCGGCGCGTCCATTTGTCGTCGAATACTCAGCGAACAAATGAGCTGTGCGCGCCTTCCCGCAAGACCAGGCAGCCCGAAAGCCTGTCGTGGATGCCCCGTTTACTGGGGGTCAGGCCGACACAGAGGCAATCGATGACGAAATAATAGCCGCCCACAACGGGGACCAGCGCCAGGAGGCGTCCGCCGCCGAAACGCAGGCTGGCTCGCCAGAAATCCACGGGCTTGCCGGCAGCGTCGGCTACATAGATGCCTAAGAAACGTTTTCCCAGAGTGGCATGCCAGTGGGAGCTCTCGGAGAGCGCAAAGTAGAGCCAACTTTCGGTCGCGAAGAAACACAAACAGACGAAAAGAAAAGTCGGCCCAGACTGAGTGAGCGTCCCGTTAAGAGGCGTTCCCGCACGATGATTGAAGAAAGGATTCGAAATTCCCGTTGCCACTGCAAAAAATGAGATGAAGACCGCAAAAGGGACCACGAGAAGAATAAGATCGATGATTCCGGCGACGAGGCGAATCCAAAAACCCGCGTGAGGCAATGGCAGAGTTGCAATATGGTCGGTCGGCAGATTTGCTAGTTGTGCTTGCAAAATGTGCTTTCCCACCCTGGAAGTCATCCGTTCGCTTCTTCGAGATTACGGATTCAAGCGATCATGGTCAGGGCGGCACAATACACGAATGGGAGCAGTAAGCCCATGGACAGCAAGACCAAGTACTTGCCGAAAGACTCCCAGTAGGGATGAAACGAATGCCCACAGAGGAAAGGGTAGACGAGGGCGCAACTCAACAAGAATGCAGCCCCGGAATACCAGAACCGTTTCTTCCAGAGGCGAAACCGTTCTCTTGCGTTCTGTTTAGCTTCTGCAATCTCCACCTCGGTGGGCGGGTCATCTTGAGCTGTCAATCTCAAATCGGGCTCTACCCTAATCGATGACAGGATATCACTGCCATGCGCCACATGCAGTTCGCGCTCAAATAAAGTAGTTCAATTATTGATTCGCACAATCAGCGGAAAAGCGGGGTCTAGGGATGAACATGCCTGTCGTGGTCCGGTCCAATTCGCAGTATTCTCTGAAGACGACGTATTGCCTCTTATTCCTGTTGTTTGACACTGCTGCGCGACACCGCCTATAGTTTCGGCGAGGGGATTTTTGCGCCTTGCGCGGACCGGATTGGCGTCGCGCGTAGTTGAACCGTCGTTCGGTCACACCTGAGCTGCCTAAGTAGCGTTCATCCAACGAAAAAGGGCAGAGAAAAGGGCGCCCACCGCGGCCGGTTAGTCGGCGATCACCAGCGAACTTGATCGCTCTGCTGCCCGACGCGTTTCGGCGAGGACAGGTTTCGATTCATGGCCACCGGATCTTTTGGCGAACGCCTGAAGCGCGAGCGCGAGATGCGCGAAGTTTCGCTGAAGGAAGTCACTTCGGCCACGCGCATCGGCCCGCGCTTCCTGGAAGCTCTCGAGAACGAAGAGTGGGAGAAACTGCCCGGTGGGATTTTTAACCGCGGCTTTGTGCGCTCCATTGCCCGTTTTTTGGGCCTCGACGAAGAAAATCTGCTTGCCGAATATGACCTCGCGCGCGGCGACCAGAGCATGCCCGCTCCGCAGCCGTACGAAAACAAGCTCCCTCGACCGCCCATCTGGCTTCCGATTCTGGCCGTTCTCGCACTGCTTGCCGTGCTCGGCGGGCTCGTTGCAGGCGGTATTTATGGCTGGCGGCGTTACGCCGCGCATCGCGCAGCAAAACAGCCTTCGTCCTCCGCCCTCTCGCCTGCGCAAACGCAAACCGGAACAGCGAATGTGGTGCCCGCCGAGGCTGCTGCTTCGTCTTCTGACCCCACAATTTCTTCGTCCGCGATTCCATTGGACCTTGCCGTCTCCGCATCCGCGGCCACTCGCGTGCGCATTCTTGCCGACGGCACGGTGCTGCTCGACGCCGAACTTCCCGCCGGAGAAACGCACCACTTTTCCGCCAGCCAGCAATTTGAAGTGACCGTCGCCGACTCTTCCGCGGTGTTGCTGGAATTGAACGGGCGCGCTATGCCGCCCGTCGGAACCCCCGGAGCCTCCGGTACAATAATATTGTCCCAGAAAGACTTGAGGCAGGCATCCGGTGGAACCCCTCAGCCCTGAAGTTCTCGAAGATCTCCGCGCAGGCCGCGCTCCCCGCGAGCGTAAGATCGCAGTTTGCGCCGGCGGAGCGCATCTCGCGCCCGCAGACCGCGCCGAAATTCTCGCGGTGCTTGCCGGCGATGCCGATGAAATGGTCAGCGAACGCGCGCAGCAGGCCATTCTTTCGCAACCGACGGAAACCTTTGTGGAAGCCCTGAAACGCGAAAAGGCTATCCCCGCACTTTTTACTTATGCCGGAAAACATCTCGCGGACAAACCTGGCATCTGCGACGCGATGGTGCAGAACAAGAACTGCTCGGCGGAATACCTGGTTCCCATCGCGCGACATCTCTCTTCACTCGGCATCACGGCTCTCATGGAAGACTTGGAACGCGTCAGCGAGTCCCCCGCGCTCGCGGCCGCTCTTGAGCATTCCTCGTCCATCACCGCGGACCAGAAGCATCTGCTCCACGAGCTGCTGGGCTCCGCCATGGACGAAGCAGCCCTTGCGGAAGCGGCAGCCGAAGCCGAGCCCGATGTCGCCAAGCGTCAGACGCTTCTCATGCGCCTCGCGAAAATGAGCGTCTCCGAGCGCGTGCAGTTCGCGATCAAAGGCGGATCTGAGGCGCGGCGCACGTTGATTCGCGACTCGAACAAAGTCGTGCAGCGCGCCGTGCTGCAATCACCTCGCCTTACGGATCAGGAGGTCGAGGCCTTCGCCACTATGACCAGCCTCACGGACGAGATTCTCCGGCTCATCGCAGGCAACCGTAAATTCCGGAAAAACTACGCCGTAGTGCGCAATCTTTTGAACAACCCGAAGACCCCACTGGACGTTTCTCTGCACATGCTCCCGATGTGCAATGTCATGGACCTCAAGAAACTGACCAGCAACAAAAATGTGCCGGAAACTCTGCGCACCACCGCCATCAAACTCCAGCGGACGCGAGCTGAACTCAAGAAATAATTCTTGGCATGCCGCGGCCGTTTTCCGCGACCGCTGTTCCCGATGGAAATGCATCGCCGCTGCGGCCATTTGGCTCTACAATCGTGCGCGGAGGCGTACGTTTATGATCTTCTCGTCCAAACTTCTCAAAGGCGCGGCCGTTTTTGCCCTTGGTATTTCCGCCGCGTTGCCTCTTGCGCCCGTTCTCCGATCAAACCAAAACGGCGCTTCGAATCAAGAAAAGTCAGCAGAGCAATGGACAGACGCGCAAGTGCTCCACGCGGCTGACTTCGTGCGTGAAATTGGGAATGCCAAGGACGGAAGCGCTCCGACAATCGTTTACATAGGCTTTCGCACGCTCTTTGAGGGTGGGCACATTCCAGATGCGTCCTTTCATGGTACGGCTTCCAAAGAAGAAGGCCTTGCGGATTTGAAGAGATGGCTAGCTGGTCTGCCCCGTTCCGCAAATCTGGTGATCTATTGCGGATGCTGCCCCTTCGATCGCTGCCCGAATATCCGGCCTGCTTACGCGGCTCTGCATGAAATGGGTTTCACTCACGTGCGCGTTCTTGTATTGCCGACGAGTTTTGCGGCGGATTGGGTCGAGAAGGGTTATCCCCTGCAAAAAGGGCTCTGAGCCACTTAAACATGGCCACCAAAAAACGCATTGCCGCGGTCGCGTTACCTTGAAAATTCGACGCCTCGGCAACTCCAACTCACTGCATCGCATCTGGCAGAAGAGCGGCTCGACCTTTGGCAAGCCTGAAGGCGGAGGGGCGATATGGCGTTCTGGTCCAGCATCCGGTTTTCTCTTCGCATTCTAAGGAAGCACTGGAAACTCACCTCCATCGCCATCTTTTCCCTGGCCATCGCGATGGCCGCCGGAGCTGTAGGATTCAGTGTCTTTAACACGCTGTTGCTGCGCCCACCCGCCGTCCTGGCGCCCCAGCAACTTGTGTCGGTTTACACCACCACGCCAACCGAAGAGTTCAGCGGCACCAACTACGACGACTACAAGTTTTATCGCGACAACAATCACGTCTTCTCGGGCGTCCTCGCCTTCCCGTACTCCATCGCAGTGCGTCCCATTTCCTACGAAGGCCGCCTCAGGTCAGGGCTGATGAATGCGGTCTCGGATAACTATTTTTCCGTGCTCGGAGTACGACCGGTGCTTGGCCGGTTCTTCGTGCGAGGCGAAGAGGACCGGCCATCCGCTTTGGCGGTCTTGAGCTATTCCTATTGGAAATGGCTGGGAGCCGACCCGAACATCGTTGGCAAGACCGTGACGGCCGACCGCGTGCAACTGAACATTATCGGCGTTGCCCCTAAGAACTTTGTAGGGACCATCTTCAGCGACCTGCCGGATATCTGGTATCCCCTCTCCATAGATGCGACACTCAATCACCAAACGCAAGATTGGCGCACAGACCGCACCGTCCATTTTCTCGGCCTGGTGGGGCGACTAAAACCCGGAGTAATGCGTCCGCAAGCATTGGCAGACGTGCAAATGTTATCGAAGCAACTCGCCGCGGATTATCCGGAGACCGACAAAGACCGAGTCGCGAAGATCACGGAAACAAGCATGCTGCCGGTGGACTCGATATCTTCCGCAAAAATCATTTCAGCGATCCTTCTCTCCATCGTGGCTCTGGTCTTGTTCGCGGCGTGCTCCAACGTCGCCAACCTGCTGCTTGCCTTGGCCAGCGCGCGCCGCCACGAAATTCTCGTCCGCGCGGCGATGGGAGCGACTCGCGTCCGGTTGATTCGCGATCTTCTGGTGGACAGCACGCTCCTTGCGGCCGGCGGTGGGCTCATTGGCTTCCTGCTGGCGTCGCTTGGACTCAGGCAGTTGATGCAATTCAAGCCTTATCTCCCAGGTTTCGGCGTGATTCCCGTGACGATAGATTTTCGGCCGGACATTCGCGTCGCGGCAGCGAGCGTGGCGCTTGTGTTTGTGGCCGGTCTTGCCACCGGCCTCTTGCCGGGGCTGTACAGTTCCTCGCCCAATCTGGCAGGAGCGCTTAGCGGCGAAATCGCCGTAGGCGGAACGCGCAAAGGACGGATTCGAAATGGGCTGGTAGTCATCCAGGTAGCGGTTTGCACGGTGGTGCTCATCGGTGTGGGTTTGTGCTTTCGCAGCTTGATCAATCTCGAGCGCGTTAATCTTGGGTTTTCCGCGCGCAACGTCGCGATACTGTCTCTCGACTTGCAGGCCAATGGTTACTCCGAAGAGCAGGGCCGGAGCATGTACGCAAGGATGCGCGAGGCCGCCGCGCAAATCTACGGCGTGGAATCGATAGGCATGGCCAGCGACCTGCCCTTAAGCGGGAATGGCGGCCACGATGAGCAGGTTCGCGTGGAGGGTTCGCCTAGCCAGCAGGCGGCCACCATCTCGTCTATTGCGGTTGACGAGAACTACTTTTCCACTCTGGGTATTCCCGTGTTGGCGGGCCGCGTATTCACAGCGTCTGACACGGCAAAGGCCCCCGCCGTGATTGTCGTCAATCATTTCATGGCGGAAAAATACTGGCCCGGCCAAAATCCCATCGGCAAGACGGCTCGCGTCGAAAACGGCAATCAACTCGTAACCGTCGTCGGTGTGGTCGGCGACGGCAAATATATCGATATCGACGAACCGGCCCGCCCCTTCATGTATTTTGACTTAAATCAGCGCTATCAATCCGTTGTTTACGTTATGGCACGGACGCAGGGCAACCCGCATCAGTGGCTCTCACCGATGTCCAATGCTTTTCAGAAGCTCGATTCTCAATTTGCTGTCCAGACCCTGACCATGGATGACTGGATGAATTTCTCGCTCTACATCCCGCGACTTATTTTGATCTGCACCGGCGTATTCGGCGCCCTGGCCTTTGTCCTAGCAGCCGTGGGACTCTACGGAGCGGTCTTTTATTCCGTAAGTGAAAGAAAAAAGGAACTGGGCATTCGCGTCGCGCTTGGCGCTGCGCCGCGCGATCTATGGAAAATGATCCTGCGCCAGACGAGCATGGTGACCGCCACGGGCGTCTGCCTGGGAATCCTTTGCGGAATCCTCGTCGCCGCACTTGTCCGTTCGCAACTGTACGGAATTCATTCCGTGGAATGGGGTGTGTTTGTCGCCGTCGCTCTCACTATGGGTGGGATGACCGTGCTTACGGCATATTCCGCTGCGCGACCGTGGATGCGCGCCGATCCGATGGAATCCGTCCGTCACGCCTAAGCAGACGCAATTCCCGCAAGCCAGGGAGGACATCTGGAAAATGACACTAAACTTTGCGCAGAACCAGACAGCTCGCAATCATGTCGTGAATGGCCTGCTTTTTCTCGGTGAAACCAGCGAGGATGTAGCCGATCGCAAGAGGAATCAGGTTTGTGATGAATTTGGAGAAGTAACGTCCCGACGCCCGGGCAAACGAAATCGGCTGCCCGCTCAAATCGGTGACCGTTAGATTGAGCATCTTTTTGCCCAACGTGCCTTGCCAGGAAGAACTCTCCGAGAGCGCGTAGTACAGCCACCTTACCCCAACGGTAATGACAAAAAATCCCAGGACGAACCCGATTCCCACAAAAGCGGCCACCTCGTCACTTAGGTCCTCGCCGGAACCAATTCGGCCGAGTGCGGCGCCGGCTCCTGTCAATATGAACAGAGGAATCAACAGAATCAGAAATAAGAAGCAGGAAATTGCTCCGTCGATGAGGAAAGCAACGAACCGCAGCCAGAAACCGGCGTACGCCACACCAGCGAACTGCTCGCCGCTATAACTGGGAGGCACGACCGGGGCGTACTGATTTGGATCGACGGGGGATAGAGAAGGAACTGCCGGCACCACGCTTGAGATTGCTTGGCCGCACGTGGAGCAGAACGCCGTCGTCGGAGAAATCTCGCTTCCACATTTTGAGCAGTACACAAGTTCTCCTTTTCATGTGATCGGTCAAACAGGGCGTTGGCTTCGAAAATCCTACTTCCCACTATTGCGCTGGTCAATCATCTCCGGCACTGGCGGTTTCCATGCGCGCTGCGTTCACCTTCCGTTGCGATTCACTCTCTGAATTGTTATACGACTTTGCATGCTCATTGGTTCAATTCACGAGGGCGATTCTCCCTGTCGTGAAAATGGCCCAACCCGCTGCCCGAACACTACAACAGCGGGTGCTTCCGTTGAAATCCCGTGGCGTCTTGATAGGCCCGGGCAAACGCGAGCAGCTTGGCTTCCCCGTAAAGATTCCCAAGAAAGGTGAGGCTCACCGGTGTTCCCGGGCCGCCGGCATTCTGAAAATCGCTGGGATCATCTGTCGGCGGCTTGGGCGCATCATCGCCACGAAAACCGTTGGGCAAAATCACGGACGGGTGACCGGTCAGATTGGTGATGACGAGCTGCTCGCCGTTGGTCGGCGCAACAATCACGTCAATTCCCTCAAACACTTTTGCCACCGCGTCCATGGCCATTCGCCGGGCTCGGCTCGCCTGGATATATTCGACCGCCGGAATGAAACGCGCAGAACGGAACGAATTCGGCCAATCGAACGGCTTCTGTGAAATGAGCAATTTGTCTTTGCCGGTCCGCGTCAATTCATCAAAAGCCGCAGCCGCTTCCGCCGTGAGCATCGTGGTCATCTCGCGGTATGGAAACTTCGGCATCTCCACGGGAATGAGATTCACGCCCATCTCTTTCAATTTTGCGAGCGCCGCGTCGTTATATTTTCTGTCGTATTCCGCGCGGGGGCGGGCGGCCTCCCTGCGCCGCTTCTGTTCATCGCGCTTTTTTTGCTCTTCCGGCGTCGCGGCCGGTTCCTCTTTCGCGTCTTGCGGCGTGGGCTGGAACTCCGCTTTTAGATAACCCACGCGGAGCTCCCGCCAATTCAGCGCAGCATTCCAATGAAACGCCGCGTCCTTCACGCTCGGATCCGCGCCGTCCGGTCCGTAGATCGCTTCCAGAACCAGCGCACAATCTTCCACCGCGCGGCAAATCGGCCCGAGCTTGTCCATGCTCCAGGAGAGCGCCATCGCGCCAGTCCGTGGCACGAGCCCAAACGACGGCCGCAAGCCCGTGCAACCGCACCTCGTCGATGGCGACGAAATCGACCCCAGCGTCTCCGACCCAATGCTGAATGCCACGCATCCCGCGGCCGTCGCCGAAGCAGGTCCAGCCGACGATCCGCTCGACCCTTGGTCCGGATTCCAAGGATTCCGCGTCACGCCGTCAAACCAATTGTCGCCCAGCGCCAGCGCGCCGAGCGTCAGCTTTGCCACCAGCACCGCGCCCGCCTCATCTAGCCGTTTCACCACGGTCGCATCTTCCTCGATCATCTGATTTTCGAAGCCGCCAGCGCCCCACGTCGTGCGATAGCTCTTCACAGCCAGCAAGTCTTTTGCGCCCCATGGCAATCCGTGTAGCGGTCCTCGATATTTCCCGGTGGCAATCTCGCGGTCTGCCTGCTTGGCGTTGGCTCGCGCGCGCTCTTCCGTCAGCGTCACAACAAATTTCAATTTGGGGTCGTAGAGCTTCAACCGCTCCAGATACATCTCCGTCAACGCCATCGAGGAAACTTTCTTCGTCCGCACCAACTCGGCCAAATCGCGGACGCTCGCAAAGGCCACATCCTCCAAATTCTTTGGCGTACCAGGCGCAGCGATCGTCGACGGCTTCGATGTCCGCGACGGCCGCCCCTCGGTCTCAAATTTCATCCCCGGCAGCACCGGATCAAAAACCAGGCAAGGCACTACGGAATTCGGTATGTGCAGCGCGTAAATCGCTTCGTAACTCTTGGCTTGCTGGTTCAGGTTGTCCAGCATCATCTCTTTGGTCTCTTCGGGAATGGGCACATCTGCGATGGCTGCGGCATTGTCAATCATTTCCTTGGTGATCTTTGCAGCTCCTTGGGTCTGCGCTTGCGCCCATAGGACACCGGGAAAAAGCGTCCCGCCCAGCCCCAGCCCCGAACAAGCACTCAAGAATCGTCTGCGATCCAGCATCGGCTTCTCTCCTCGGCAAAACACAGGCGCGCGATTGTAATACAACACGCGGCCGCAATGACGGCTCTCAGTGCGCAAATCGAATTCCGGGGATGACGTCTTGACGGGTGGCTGACTCTGGAAACAAAACGGCATTGTCGGTGAGTTCAGGCTCCAAAACGAAGGGCAGCGCCTCGTGCTGCAAACTGCGAGGCGCTGCCTCAAAAACTTCAAATCGCGGTTGTGCGCTACCTGTCGTACTTCAAGCAGATTTCGAGCTGGCGAATCGCTTCATCCGTCGCCCGAAGCGCCTCTACTCTGTGGCCCCCGAAATCGTGCGCGGCGTGTTCCAGATGCTCTCTAGCGTGACGCAGCGAATTGAGAGCATCGTGGATTTCTGGATGTTCCGCTGGGGTCGCCTTGGCCGGTTCCGGTGCGGGCGCTGGGGCGGGCACGGCGCTTGCATTAGCGGTATTGGGCGCGGCCGGGGCAGAGGCGCTGAACGCCACCGCCAAAACCAAGGCTGCGAGAATCACTACACCTAGGATTTTTACTTTCATGAACCACTCCTCCTCGTCCGATCTTTGGCTCGGACTGCCAGATGTTCCTCAATCCACCGTTTGCACCTTCGCCGAGATGACCCGATTGACCTGATCCCGGCAAACGCACCAAAGAGGCCCTTTCGGCTCGAATGAGCCGCTACTCCTCTTCAATTCTTAGGTCATCTTCTCGGTCTTTAACAGGAGAATTTTTGGAGAAGCGCACAATCAGAAACTGCCCAGTCGGACAGCGAACCCTTTCTTGTGACTGCTATCAGCGGGCAGCGATGATTCCGAAACCGCAGGTCAATCACAGTACAGCCCAGGAAATCGATTAGGTTTCTGCAATTGCTATCGATTATGCGATAAAATGCGTATTATCGTCTCCCTCTGGGACCTGTCACTTCTCTTGCCGGAGGAATCTCATGGCGCATCCATCCTCTCTAAGAATCTGGGTCGGCACTCGCAAAGGTGCGTTCGCGTTCACCTCCAAAGACCGCAAGAAGTGGGACTGCGATGGCCCGTTTTTCGCCGGTCAGGAAGTGCATCACGTCGCGCAGGATCCTCGCGACCCGAAGCGCCACTACGCTGCAGTCGGAAACGCCTGGTTCGGTCCGCATCTTCATGCCAGCACGGACAACGGCAAAACGTGGCAAATCTCTGAAAAAGGACTCGAAGTTAAAGGCATTACCGGCAAATCCTGGCAAGTCACAGAAAAAGGAATGGAGCTGAAGGCGACCCCGGATGCCACCTTGAAACGCATCTGGCACATCGCACCCGGCGCGGCTGACGAACCCGGCGTCGTTTATCTCGGCGCCGATCCCGGTGTGCTCTTCCGCAGCGGCGATAACGGCGCGAATTGGGAAATGGTCGCTGGCTTATGTAATCATCCGACGCGCGAAAAGTGGAATCCCGGCGCCGGCGGCATGATGGTCCACTCGATTCAATGCCTCGGCAAGGGCCGCCTCATCGTTGGTATTTCCGCCGCCGGCGCGTTTCGCTCGAACGATGGTGGAAAAACTTGGTCGCCCTTCAACGGAAATGTCCTCGTTGATTTTGGCCCAGAAAAATTTCCGGAAGTCGGTCAATGCGTCCACAAACTGAAAGCGCACCCCCGCAACCCGGACGCGCTCTACCAACAAAATCATTGCGGAGTCTATCGCGCCGGTTTTGCCGACGAGAAATGGGCCGATATTTCGAAAGGTCTACCTTCGCGGTTCGGATTTGGTTTGGCTGTCCCCGCGGCGGAAAAAGACACACTGTTCACGGTTCCCATTGTTTCGCCCGAGGAACGGTACGTTCCCAAAGGAAAACTCCGCGTGGCCCGCAGTCGCAATGGCGGCAAAACGTGGAAGTTTCTGAGCAAAGGCTTGCCCCAGTCCGATGCTTACGACCTCATCCTTCGCGAGGCGATGTCTTCCGACGACCGCGATCCTGCCGGGGTCTACTTCGGCACGACAGGTGGAACGTTGTTTTACACGCGTGATGCGGGCGATTCCTGGCACGTTCTCTCAGGACATCTCCCACCGATCTATTCGGTTACGGCTGCGTTGCACTGAGGGCACTGCACCGAGAGTGTTGAGGGTTGAGCCGTCCGCGATTCACTGACGGCATTACCACTACGGTGCACTGCACTGGAGCGGCGAGTCTTAATTTCATTTCAAGAGCGCAAACGCCACGTAAACTCCGCCGGAGGGCGACTTGAGATCCTTCCCTCCACCCGCCGCGATGACAACATATTGCCGCCCATTCACAGCGTAAGTTGCGGGCGTGGCATTACCGGAAAAAGGAAGCGTGGATTCCCATAGTAATTCGCCTGTAGCTTTGTCGTACGCGCGGAATTTTCTGTCAAAGTCACTCGCCCCAATGAATACCAGCCCTCCCGCCGTCACCACCGGGCCTCCATAGTTTTCCGTCCCGGTGTTCTTCAGGCCCTTCGCAGCAAGTTCCGGATACTCGCCCAAATTTATTTTCCAAACGTACTCACCGGTATTCAGATTAATCGCATTCAGCGTGCCCCAAGGCGGCGCGATCGCAGGATAGCCATCCGGGTCCAGAAATTTATGATACCCCGTAAACCGGTACTTCATGTCCGGCGGAGGAGGTTCTGAACTCGGCAGTTCTTTGGACCTCCCGCTCACGAGAAAATCGATGAGTGCTTCAAGCTGCCCGTCGTCGAAATTGGCGAAGGCCGGCATCCGCCCTTTGCCGTTCTTAATCGTTGCCCCAATCTGCTGCGGCGACAACCGGTCTCCAACCCCGACGAGCGAGGGCATCGCCGGCGGCGACCCCGTCATCTTCTCGCCGTGACAAACGCTGCACTGGCTCAAGTACACCGCCTTCGGGCTGTTTTCTCCGATGTTCAGCGCCAGCGCGCCCGTCCATGCCATTTCGTTAGCATTCACATAAAGAATCGCCGTTTGCGTATCAACGGCCGAGCCACCCCACTCCGCACCTCCGTCGAAACCGGGAAAAATCACGGTGTCTTTTCCTGCGCTGAATGGCACGAATTGCCCTTCACTGCGAAACGTTCGAAATTTCTCGAGTGCCCACGCATGCGCCTCGGGAGTGCGATTTGTCAGCATGTCCTCGCTAAGCAATTGCCGCGCAAACGGCGCTGGCTTGGTGGGCAAAGGCTGTTCGGCAGCAGCAACCTCGCCCGGCACAGTGCTTGGCGGATACTTCCGGTATTCAATCGGAAAGAGCGGTTTCCCGTTAACGCGGTCGAACAAATAAACAAATCCCTGCTTGGTCGTCTGCGCCACGGCGTCGATATGTTTGCCGCCGCGATTCACCGTCACTAGCGCCGGCGGTGACGGAAAATCGCGATCCCACAGATCGTGCCGCACTCCCTGAAAATGCCAGATTCGCTCGCCAGTTTCTGCGTTCAATGCGATCAGGCAGTTGGCAAACAGATCGTCGCCGAGCCGGTTGGCACCATAAAAATCAAACGCCGCCGATCCCGTCGGCACATAGACAACCCCTCGCTTAGCATCGACAGCCATGCCCGCCCAGTTATTCGCCGCTCCGCTATATTTCCACGCCTCCGCAGGCCAGGTCTCGTAACCAAATTCCCCCGGATGTGGAATGGTGTGAAAAGACCAGCGCAGTTTCCCTGTTCGAACGTCGTAAGCTCGCACGTCTCCAGGCGCCGCAGGTAATGTCTCCGGATTTCGGCCCCCAACAATAATCACGTCCTTGTAAACGATTCCCGGGCTCGTTAGCGCCACGGATTGTCGTTGGGGATCGCGTCCGAGATCGCCGCGCAGATCAATCCGGCCATCTTCCCCAAATGTTGTGACCGGCTTGCCTGTGTTCGCATTGAGCGCATACAGAAAGTTCATTACGCCAACGAGAATCCGTTTGTCTCTCTCACTCCACCAGTAGGCTAAGCCACGATCCGGTTGCGTGCTTTTAATCCCCGAATCAAACTTCCACAAAAGTCTGCCACTCGCAGCGTCCAACGCGAAAACCTTTTGCGTCGGCGTGATTCCGTACAACACACCTTCGACGATGATTGGACTCGTTTGCAGCCCGCCCTGCTCGCCAGTGTCGAAACTCCAAGCGACCGCCAGCTCTTTCACATTTGTACGATTGATTTGCGCGAGGTCGGAATAGTGCGTGTTGGCTGCAGCGCCGCCATACGCTGGCCAATCACGGCTTTCGCCATTGGAATTAACGGGAACTTGGGAGGCCGCGGCGGGGACCAGTAACTGCGCCGAAAAGGTCATACTTGAAATCGCGACCGCGCAACAGATCGCAGCCAGCTTTCTTTCGAATCGTCTCATGCCGTAACTCCGCAATGCGCGTCAGGGTATCACGCAATCGCTGCGGCAGAATATGTTCGGGAAATTTTGCTCCTTTGCGAAAATTCCGCTCCATCATGAAAAAACCGGTGTCCCGATAATCTGGGACGCCGGTTCGTCTGCTCAGGGGGGAGAAAACAATGTCTAAGTCGCAACGATTAGTGTCCGCGTGCCTTTCGGCTGGAATTTCCAGTCGTCTTACGGCTGATTGGCGGCGAAACTGTCTTGAGCATTTCCTTGGCTTGCTCCAAATGCTGCTGAATCATCGGAACGGTCTCCGCGGCAAAGCCTCTGATTACATCGTCATTACCATGGTTTGCCTCTCGCTGAAAGTCCCGCAAATCCTGCTGGTGGTCTTTCACCATGTCCTGTGCATAGGCCTGGTCAAAGTCGGCGCCGCTTAATTTGGAAAGTCTGTCGTAAGCAGCCTGGTTCCTGGCAGAGATATCCGTAGGCAGCCCGATTTGCTCCTCTTTAGCCACTTCCTTCAATTTGTCGCCAGCATTGGTATGCTCAGCCACCATACGAGTTCCGAAAGCCTTTACTGCTTCGCTTGATCCCTGATCCATTGCGAGTTTGCCCAATTTGATCTCTGCTAGGCCTCCACGGGCGGCTACCTTGACAAACGTTTCGTCCTTCATCGCCGCCTCGGCAGTTGATAACAAGGGCGAGCTGCCGTGGAGTCCCAATACCACCCAGCAGCCCAGCGTAGTCAGAAAAAGTGTCAATCCTGCGACGTAGGAGATCTTGGCGGTCGTCGTCTCCAACTGCATGCGCTCCTCATTCATTCCAGGCTGGGCCTTACGACGTGTACCTTACATAGACCGAGATTGTCAGCTCATCCGGTGATTCCATTATCTCGGCGTCAAACATCCCTGAGCTATACCGGATTGCACTGGTATAATCCGGCGGGATTTGTTCCAATTCCTCAGGCAAACTGCCTAAACGAGGCAAAAAATGTCGGCAAACTTATCGTGGCTGATCGCTTCTCTGATGTTCCTGGCTCTTGTTACTGGAGGCGGCCGAGTCTCCGCTCCTCCCACTCACGGAATGCTGGTCGTGGCCAACCAGCGCGAGCACACCGCCCTGCTCATCGATCCGGAGACACGCCAGGAGCTTGCGAAAGTCGTCGTCGGAATTAACGGCCACGAAGTCGCCGTCTCGCCCGACTCGCGCTTCGCTTATGTCCCGATCTACGGCAATTCCGGCGTTGGGAAACCCGGCACGGACGGCACCACCATCGACGTCGTTGATTTACGCGACCACAAACTGGCCGCCACCATCGACCTCGGCAAACCGCTTCGTCCTCACCGCGCCGAATTCGGCCCCGACGGCCTGCTTTATGTCACCGCAGAACTCGACAAGGCGGTTGACGTCGTTGATCCCGCCACGCGCAAGGTCGTTGCGCAAATCCCTACCGGCGCGATCGAATCCCACATGATCGTTATTTCTCCCGACGGCGCACGCGCCTACACTGCCAACGTGGCCGCAGGCAGCGTGAGCGTTCTGGACCTCAAGAAGCGCACTCTGGTCACCGTTATCCCCGTCGCAAAAATCGTCCAGCGAATTTCAATCTCCGCCGATGGCCAGCGCGTCTTCACGCACGATCAAGACACTCCGCGCATCGCCGTCATCGACACAGCGACAAACAAAGTCGCCAGTTGGATTCCAGTCCCTGCAACCGTCTATTCCTCTTCACCGACCGTCGACGGCCGCAAGTTGCTGGCCTCCTCTCCCTCCGGGAAAATCTTCGTCATTGATCTGGCCACCGCAAAGGTAGAAGAATCCTTCGACATCCCGCCCGCTTTGGGCGAACTCCTGCTCACGCCCGACGGCAAGTTTGCCTTCGTAAGCTGTCCGGCAGCTGGAACAATCGAGGTCCTCGATATCTCCGCGCACAAACTGCTGCAACCGATCAAGCTCACCCCCGGCGTGGACGGCCTCGCCTGGGCGCCGGCAATCTAATTATTTTCGCCAGCTTTGTACGGGAATCGCCCATGGACATCGACTGGATCCGCAATCTCTGCCTTTCGTTTCCCCAGACCACGGAACAGATTCAATGGGGCGACGACCTCGTCTTTAAGGTGGCCGGCAAGATTCACGCCATCACGGTGCTCAATCCGGCCAAGATTTGGCTCTGCTTTAAAGTATCCCCGGAAAACTTCGCCGAGTTGACCGAACGTCCAGGCATAATTCCTGCGCCTTATTTGGCGCGCGCCAAGTGGGTCGCGCTAGAAACCAAGGACGCTCTATCGTCCGACGAACTTGCCATGTTGTTGCGCGAGTCTTACGACCTGGTCGTTGCAAAACTACCTAAGAAAACCCGCGAGGCCCTCGCCAGCGGCAAAGCCCCTGCGCGAACAAAACCCTCCAAAAAGCCCATGGCCATGCTGCCCTTCCGAGAGCCGCGCCACAAAAAGAAAGAGCCCTCTCGGTAAACGGAGGGCTTCTGTTTGCGTCGATCTGTAAATTTTTTGAAAACTATGCGGTAGCCTTGGAATCGGCGCCACGGCGCAGCGGCCTGGCTCCGGGTAGCGGGAAACTCATGTGCCAGAAATTCGAGTCCGCCGAAATAAACTCCACACCCACGTACGTCTTGCTTTCGCGGTCGCGCCTGACGGAAACCACTCTAGATTCCACCGTCCGGTCGCCGTTTTCGTTCACCAGAATGAGCATCTGTCCCACCACCACGGGCTCATCGATCTGCAGCAGTGCCCCATGGCGGTTCACCGATTGCGACTTGGCCTTCACGCGGAACTTATCGCCGTTCTCATCCTGTCCGTGCACAGTTACAGGGACGGTAATGCTCACCCGCAATGTTCGGCGCCGTTCTTTGCAGCGAAAATGAAGTATGGCCATGAGAGACTCTTACCTCTCGATTAGATAAAGTTAAAGACTCGGGGACCTAAGCCTGCCCATACAGGACTGGCTTCAGCATTATCACCTTCGTAAACATAATGCTGAAGTGAACGGTCGACACGAGCGAGGAAACAAGCACGAACGTCGTCCACATTGTTCGTATTCTGGGATTTGGCACGCATCCCGGCAATAGCAGGTCGGTACCAAAGTGACCCTGTTTGTTCCGGTACTCTAGTACGTTACCCGAGATAGTTCAACACCATTTTGGGAATACTTCGAACAGGAGTAGTGCACGCTAACGCCCGAACGTTTCTCTTCCCCGCAAAATGAGCCCTAAAGATCAATCCAGCTTACTTAGCCAGGCAGTACCGGCTTAATTCCCGACAAGTTTTCACCTTAACTCCATTATATTCTTTGACTTAAGGAACATCATCGTTTCCCTGTCGATCTTTGGCTTTCAAGGTCGATGAATTCGACCTTCCACGGTCTGGTTTCCAAGTTCAACCGCGCCAGCGTAACCGGTAGGTAAAAACGTCTCGGACCGGCGCTACCCGGGTTTATGTAGAGAACACCGTCTTTCTCAGTCTGCCCCGGTTTATGCGAATGTCCACTCACCACTATGTCGCATCCTTTTGCTGCCGGATCAATGTCTAAGTCTTGCAAAATGTGTAATATATAGATCATTACGGGGCCCGCTTGAATAACTTCAGTGAAGGGCAGAACCTGCGCCCATTCTGCCGTATCTACATTTCCGCGCACCGCCACCACCGGAGCAATCGTCTTCAAGGTTTTAAGGATTTCCGGAGCGCCCACATCCCCGGCGTGGAGGATCAGGTCTGAACCATGCAAGGCGCACAAGGCCGCATCTCGCAGCAATCCATGCGTATCTGAAATTAACCCTAGGATTTTCATCTCTTCAGCCGAGGATTGTTCTCCCTTTGGCCAAGTTTTTTCACGTTGGGCAGGCGCGCGCGTATTCAACCAAATGGTTGAATACAAAACGCTGGTGTCGTCTCCACAAAAGTAGCGGCGATCCGCTCAGCCATCGCTATCTCATCACGGCTCAGCAGCTTCCCAGCATTTTCACAGCACCTTCACGATATCCAGCGCGTTCACTCGAGCCCGCTGAACTTCCAGGCCCCAATGCAAATGCGGCCCGGTGACGCGGCCTGTTGCTCCGACTTTTCCCAAGACAGTTCCCGACACGACTTCTTCCCCAACTTTCGCATCAATCTCCGAGAAGTGGCAGTAAAACGTGTAAATCCCCAAACCGTGATCGACAATGACGGTGTTCCCCGAAAAAAATAGCTCTTCCGCCAGAACCACTCGTCCCTTTTGCGCTGCGTGCACTGGCGTGCCCGTCGGCGCTGGAAAATCCACGCCGCCATGCGGCGAGCCTGGATGGCCATTCAAAACGCGGCGCTTCCCAAAGTTGCTACCTTTAAAGTCGCCGTCCAGCGGCACACGAAATCGTCCATCCCACAATCGTTCCGGCGTCACGCGGTCATAAATTTCGCGCAGGCGTTTCGTTTCCGCCGCCGCGCGCGCCTCTTGCTCCGGGTTCGGTTCGACAAATTGCTTTTTCACCGTCAGGCTTTCCGTGGCGAAGTGTCCTTCTTTCACTTCCACCATCGCGCGGCAGTTCACCGGTTCGCCGCTTTGCATTTGACCCTCGACGGTGAACTCGTACTTCCCCGCCGGTTTTTCCAAATCCACGCCAAGCAGCGCCTTTCGCACATCCGCGCCCGATGCTCCGTGTTCTCTTTCTCCTCCCTGCCAAAATGGGATATCCCGGTCGTTCCATTTGCCGCTGACTTCCCCCAACGGCTTCACGCCGCGCACCTGCGCCAGGAGCAGCGTGCCCTGAGCCGTATCTGGCGCGCTCAACGTTAGCTCGACGCCGTTTCCGCAATCCTCAGCCCTGGCTGCGGCAGCAAGCAATAGCGCTCCACCCAAGACAAACGCAGCCCTGAGTCTGCCCGAAATACCTCGCAATTTGTGGATGGCGAAGCTCATTATTTCGGCCGTAACGCTTGAACCCGCGGTTCCACCTTTGCAAATTGCGCGCGCCCCAGCTTCGAGCCCATGATCACTTTTTCGACGTTTAGAAAGATGTCGGGGTTTTTGGTCTTCTCTCTGAGCTCCTTCAAAAAGGGCCGAACCTTGGCGAAAATAAAAAACAATTCACCACAGAACGAGGGCGTAAAAAATAACTTTTCGCTGAGCACACCGTTCAGCACGAACGACCCCGCAATCCCCCAATAGCTCAGCACCTGCCTCAGCCAGTTGTTCTCGTCGCAACCCAGGGCCATCACGACTTTCACGTACTCATCGGCATTATTTGGCCAAAACTCGGTCAGCCACCATTGCCGAGCCTTCCGCATCTCTGCTTCGCGCCTCAGGTTATACAACTCGAGAATCAAGCGTGCATCTTCAGCGGTCGGTTTCTTCGCCATCATTATTCTCCCAAATTCTCCCAAATCCTTCCGGTAGGAATTCTACCTTCTGGGTCGGCTTTTTGCGTCCCGGATTCTTGATGTTTGTCGCCCATGTAAAATCTCTGCGCGCCCTGGCACGTGTCCGCAAACATCTCCACCCATTTCTCAGCGCGAGCATTCTCGCTATTTACTCGCGCGGCGAGGTCGGGGATGATGCATGCTCGAAAGCCAAGTCCATGCCGCACTTGAGGAGAGATTTCATGCGCAGAGAACTTGTCAACGCAATCGCGGCCGCTGTCTTCACACTATTTGGTTATGCTTCGCTTCGCGGGCAACAAACATCCGCGCCCTCCGCGACCACTCCACCCGCGGCAAAGCAAACGGAAACGGATGAATACACCCGTTACGAACTTCTCGCGCCGGAAACTGCCAGTTTCAAAATCTATTACGAAGTCACCGCCGCAACGCCCGGCGCGAAGTTTTTCTACAATCCCATCCGCAAAGGCAGCGCCGCCAGCGACGAAGCCGTCTTCGATTCGATGACCGGCGCGCCACTTCCGTTCGAACTGGTCAGCGGCACAGAAGCGCGCAAAGACCCGCTCATGGCCGACGCGGACGCCGATACAAACTTCATCAAAATTTCTCTAGCACGGCCTGTGCCGCAGGATGGCCAGGGGCGAGTCCTGATCCTAAAGACATACAAAGACGCCAAGAGTTTTTATCGCGAAGGCGATGCCATCGTTTTCAATCGTCCGCTCAGCATCAAACGAAACAAAGTCGTTCTGCCAGCGGGCTACGAACTCGTCGGCTGCAATGTGCCTTCGCAGGTCTTACCGGGGCCGGATGGCCGCATCGCTATCAGCTTCCTGAACGCCGGCTCGGGCGAGGCACCGCTAATTCTCCGAGCTAAACTCGGCGCCCAAACCGCTCCCTCTGCAGCTCCGCATCCCGGCACCCAAGCCCGCAGTTGGGAATCCCCCTTCCAAGGGGAATCCGAGCGGGCACGAATCTCCGAGCGCGCTCATCAGGATCGCGATATCGTTTATTTTCTGCAACAGCCGGACACGCATGCCTTCAGTCTCTTCCACGACTACACGGAGTCCCACGAAGGCGCCGACAAATATCTAAATGTCGTTCGAGAAGGCAGCACAGTTTCCGATCCCTCCGCCTACATTCTGGACACCGGTGAAAAGCTACCCACGAAAATGATGACCGGAGCCGATCTCACCGCCGCAAAAATTGACGCCGGCGAGCCTGTCTCTCCCACCACGCAAGTGGTCCTTATCCCTTTCCCGCCAGTGAAAAAAGGCCAGTCCGTCCGCCTGCGCATTTCCGAAACCTACACCGCGCCAACCAGTTACAAACTCGACGGCGACGAATTGATTTTCGATCGTAGTTTAGGCAGACCGCGCAACGCCGTAGTCTTACCCCCAGGCTGGTATCTCACCACTAGCGCCATCCCCGCCACTGTCACGCAACTTCCCGACGGCCGCATCCGCCTCGATTTTTGGAATGGCCGCCCCGATTCCGTCGATGTCCTGATCAAGGCAAAACACCGGGCTGTGTCTGCCACAAATTAATCCGCATCCATCTGCACGCGACATTGGCCCCAAACAGTTCACATCACTCTTTCACGACTCGCTTAGACGCGGCTTCTTCAACTCTCTTGCCACCGCACTCGATCAGCACCTCGCAGGCCTCCAGGCACGCACGCTTGAACTCCTTCTCGATCGCAGCGTCGACTCTCTCTCCCAGCAGCAAAATCGCAGTCCCATGCACCGCCGCGACCAGCGCAAGCGCAAGTTGCGTATAGTCTGCCGGAGCGCCGCCCAGATCCTCCGCCAGCTTTTCCTGGACATACTCGAACGACGGCAACCGTTCCCTGCGCGCAAAACGGTCCGCCCAATCCGAAGTCAGCAGCAGATACTCATTTCCGTTGGCAATCGCAAATTCGAGTCCTAGCCGGCAAACCTCCGCCGAGGATTTCGCAGGTTGCAGCGCAGCGAACATCCTCTCTCTCGCCCGCACGCGCATGAAGACGATCAAGTCGTGCTTGTCCTGGAACCTCTCATAGAGCGTCGGGGTCGTCGTCTTCGCAGCAAGAGCCACTGCCCGCATGGTTACGGCGTGTTCCCCGCCTTTGCTCCACAATTGATACGCAGCATCAACGATTCGGCCTTCCAACAGTTTATCGGCTTTCCTCGGCATTCACCTTTCCTCCCCGGCCTTTGCTTAGACTGAATTATATTCTTGACAGCGTTAAAGAAACAACGTATAAATAACTCTCGCCATCGCGCCTGCGGTTGGCCCGGCCCCAATCAAAAAACTTAGTAAGGAGTAGATAGCAACACCTTATGGCTAGATTTGAATATTCCATCACCACAAAGGCCAGCCCCGCGCTCGCCTGGCTCGTTTTTTCCGATACTCATCGCTGGAACACCTTCGCCAATGTCTACGGCGAACTGCGCTGGCGCGACGGCAATCCCTGGGAGCCCGGCAGCCGTCTCCAGATTGAACTTCTACGCCCCGTAAATGCCGTTGTTGACCACGTCATTACCACATGTGTCCCAGGAAAGAAAGTGGGCTGGATCGATCACGCTATCGGCGTCGCCATGGCTCAATGGGTGACTTTTGAAGAACGGCAGGAAGACACCCGCATCCACACATGGGGGGAAGTCATTCACTCCGGCATCAGTATTGGCGGACGCACTGTGGAAGAACTCATCGCCAGCTTCACGAGAACCTGGTACGAAGCCTTTCGTCTCGCTTGCAACCAGCTTGTCCTGCCCGGAGGCGCCGGCCCCGACGACGCTAGTTTCGTAACCCAGTAGCGCACTGCCAGCTTAAGCTGAACCTCGCAAACCTATGCGTGGCCTAAAACAAATCGCGATTCTGCACGCAGGAATCCCAAGATTGCTGTCGCTGTAGTTGGGGTCGCACAAATCACCAGCCACTCTCTGCCTACGCCCAGTTCCGGTGCGCCGACTGTGGCATGGTCCACTCGCCCACACTTACAAACAACTCCAACCCAATCGCAAACGAATCTTTCCCCAAGGGCTGGCAGTAAACGACGCGCGCTCTGGACCTTAGGTTTCCCAAGAGCGATCTAACCGTCACATGGTCATTGGGATGCCACGGCTTGCTCGTCACCACGCGCGCACCTCGGGCGCTCACGTTTTCTGTGACGCCCTGCTGCGCCACGGTGTGGATATCCAATCCGGACAGATCCACGGTGACATGCACCGGAGAACGGTCTTCCAATCGGCGCGCCTCGGCATCCATGGGGCACCGCGCTGCTTTCTGGGCCGGGTTCTGGGTGTGGACGTTGTGGTGGGTTCAACGACTGGCAAATCATACGCTTCCAGCACCCAAGATGGTCAAGAAGTTTCATTCCTCATGAAACGTCTTGATAAACTGTCCGGCAACGCGACACCTTCATCCCACCAGCGAACGTCTGAGAAGCATTTCCCTCTTCTCGTCTAAAGATAACTCCTTATTTTTCTGCTAGTTATGCTAGGACCAAAATGGGTTATTCGATTGCCCGTCTTGGGGTTTGGTTCTTAGCAGACGTCTCTCCATTTTACTTCCAGGAGGCCGCCATGAAAAAGCACGAGCGCATCCGAGAAAAGATAACCATTTTGCCGACCTCCATGTATCTCTCAAAGATGCACGACGCTGGCTGGACGCTAGTCGCGCTGGAATGGGAGCGCGAAATCGAAACCTCCGCTACGCCCGAACCTCCGGAAGAGATCCCGGGCACGGAAGAAATCCCTTTTGGCTTGCGCATCGCCGCAGACTGTCATCACCTCGAAGACGATCCCCTCGAGACGCAAACGCTCAAATTCCTCGCCGAGCTCATCGTCCAGGATGTCTCTTTCACGAGCATGGCCGACGCACTTAACATCCGCGATTATCGTACCCGTGACGGTCGTCCCTGGACTTCCGCCGCCGTCTTCCGTCTCATTCCCCGCTTGATCGATGTGGCTCCGCGCATTCTCTCAGGCTCTGAATGGGAATCCCGCAAAAAGCAGCTTTCCCGCGTCGCCTGGAACTCCTAACCGGCAACTAGCGCCTAGTTGTGCTTGCCGTCTCCCGGCTCTCACCCCACACGCCGGCTCACGCCATTAATTCTTCTTTACTCTCTCCTTGACATTCTACCTATCCACAGCATATATAGGTAGAATGTCTAGGAAGAACGACCACGCATCACTTGAACCCAGGAGACCTAATGCCCACTGAAAAATCGGATTTGCTCCAAGGCACTCTCGACATGCTCATTCTGAAAATCGTGGCTCTCGGCCCGGTCCACGGCTACGGCATCTCCATGCGAATCCGTCAAATCTCCAAGGAAGTCTTGCAGGTTCAACAAGGCTCGCTCTATCCGGCCCTACATCGCCTCGAAAAGCGCGGATGGCTTGCAGCCGAGTGGGGCGCCTCCGACAAGGGCAGGCAAGCCAAGTTCTACAAGCTGTCCGCAAAGGGCCGCAAGCAACTGGAGAGCGAGGAATCGAACTGGAATCGGTTGGCCGGTGCGGTGGCCAATATTATGCAAACCGCACAATAGGAGGTTGCCATGTCCTGGTGGAAATCCCTCTTTCCCAAGCGCGCTTCCGACGCGCAAATGAATTCCGAACTCCGCTTCCACATCGACGAGCTCACCGACGAGAATATCGCCGCAGGCATGTCCCCCGGGGAAGCTCGCCGCCGCGCTTTACTTGAATTTGGCGGTCAGGAAAAATTCAAGGAAGAAGTCCGCGACGTCTACCGCATCCGCATCCTCGACGCCACCGTTTCCAATCTCAAATCCGCCTTTCGCTTCATCCGCAAATCTCCCACGTTTTCCGCCGCCATTATCCTCACCCTGGCTCTCGCCATAGGCGCCAACAGCGCCGTCTTTTCCGCCATCGACGCCATCCTCCTTAGGGCTCTCCCGTTCCCTGACGCCGATCAGCTTGTGCGCGTCGACCAGTACAATCAGAAAACTTCAAGCCCACTTCATTTGGTTGCTCCAGTTCGGCTCGAAGACTGGAATCGCCTCAATTCCACCTTCCAGGCGCTCACCGGCTATTACAGCGAAGATGTCTCCGAGTCCACCGGCTCTCTGCCGGAAAGGATAACTCGCGCCTGGGTTTCGCCCCGTTTCTATCAAGTCTGGGCTGTTTCCCCCGTGTTGGGCCGCGAATTTACTCCCGACGAGGAGACCCTCAACGGACCGGCCGCGGTCCTGATTAGCGATCGCTTCTGGCGTCGTCGCTTCAACGCCGATCCCAACATTATCGGCAAAAATCTGCGCCTCGACGATCATCTAACTCCGATCGCAGGCGTAATGCCGCCATCTTTCCTCTTCCCCAATCGCGAGGTCGATTTGTGGTGTCCTATTCCCGCCGGCTTTTCTTATGGCCAGGCCCGCGCAAACAACTGGTTCACCGTCATCGGACGCCTCAAATCCGGGGTCACGGTCGCACAAGCCCGCGCCAATCTCGCCACGGTGCAGGCACAGCTCGCCCGCCAGTTTCCCAAAACCGACGCAGAGCTCTCCGTCGACATCGAACCGCTCAAAGAACTCACCATCGCCGATTCGCGCCGTTCCCTCTGGCTGCTCTTTGGCTCCGTGACTCTGCTGCTGTTTATCGCGTGCACCAATATTGTGGCTCTGCTCTTGTCTCGCTCGGCTCAGCGACAGCACGAAATCTCCGTCCGCTTCTCCTTGGGCGCTTCTCGCGGCGCGCTCGTCGCTCAACTGCTCACCGAAACTTTTCTCCTGGCCCTCATCGGCTCTGGGCTCGGTCTGTTTCTCGCGGCGGCAGCGTCTGACATCTTCCGCTCTCTGGCCGCGGAGCTTCCTCGCGTCGAAGAAATCCATCTCGATGCTCGCATCGTCGTCTATTCCTTGGCTTGCTCGGTGGTAGTCACTCTACTCTGCGGATTGGTTCCCGCCGTTCGCGGGACGCGCCGCAGTCTCTCTGCCTCGCTTGCGCAATCCGGGCGGTCGCAAGTCTCGGGACGAAATCCGCTGCAGTGGCTGCTCGTCGGCATCCAGGTCGCCCTCGCTGTCACGCTGCTCGCCGGCGCCGGCCTGCTTCTCCGCAGCTTTCAGCAACTTGGCCGCGTCTCGCGCGGCTTTGATTCCAGCCACATTCTTACCTTTGAGCTCAGCATGAACTGGGGCGAAACCGGCGACATGAAGAAATTGCGCCAATTCACCGACCGCATTCTCGAAACGCTACGCGCGACGCCCGGCGTCGATGCCGCGGCTATCTCCGTCGGCGTTCCCGGAGCTCCCTTCCGTTATGAAACCGAGCTCAAACTCCTCGAAGGCCGCGCCGAGACGGAACCCAAGCTCATCGCCGAAAACCGTTTCGTTTCGGCCAGCTACTTTGCCACTATGCGCATCCTGCTGCTCGCAGGCGAAGTCTGCCGCGAAACCGATGGCCCGCCCACCCTGGTCGTCAATCGCACCTTTGCCGACAACTATTTCCCCGGCTCTACCGCTATCGGCCATCACGTGCAATCTTTGAATCTGGGCTATTCCGGTCCGGCAGAAATTGTCGGCATTTCCGGTGACGCACGCGAAACTGGTCTCGATCGAGCTCCCGTCCCCACTGCTTACTGGTGCGCTCCCGTCGCCGAACCTGGCACTTTCTTCCTCGTCCGCACTCGCAACGCTCCCATGACCATGGCCGAAACCATCCGCCGGCAGATTCATGACATCGAGCCGCAGCGCTCCGTTTACGACTTCGCCCCGCTCGAGCAGCATTTCTCGGATGCGCTCGCCGAAAACCGCCTCCGCACCATCCTCCTCACCTTCTTCGCCGCCACCGCGCTTTCTCTCGCGTGCATCGGCGTCTACGGCACACTCAGCTATTCCGTAAACGTACGTCAACGCGAAGTCGGCCTGCGCCTCGCCTTGGGTGCGCTGCGCGGTCAAATCGTCAAACAATTCCTGTGGCAGGGACTTGCCGTGTGCATCCTCGGTTGCGTGGCCGGGTTTGCGTTAGCCGCCGCCTCTTCCCGTCTTCTCGCCGGCTTACTTTACGGAGTCTCCCCCTCCGACGTTCCCACACTCTCTGCGGTAATTCTTCTAGTCTTAGTTGTCGCCGCGGCAGCCTCCTTAATCCCGGCTATCCGCGCTTCCCGCGTCGATCCCATGCAAGTCCTCCGCGATGAGTGAAACGTCCCTCGGCCTTCTTCGTCCTGTAAGTAGGAGGTCCCCATGTACCGAAGAGTTGGTATTGCGGCATTAACGGCCGTCGCCGCGTGCTCGCTCTGGATCGTCCTTTTTGCTTGACGCGCGTGAGACACGAGCGGCCCGCCACCGTTGATAGCTATGACCCCTGGATCGGCACAGTGGAGAGAGGCTCGACGCTTCGCGAGGTTCGGGGACAGGGATCACTCGTTCTCGCTCGAAATCGTTCGAAATTAGTCGCGAGAGTGAAAGTGCTTGATGTGATGGCGGATGAAGTTCGGCTCAATCAAAGCGCTGAAATAGACACACGAAAAGCAATGGTTCAAGGACATGTCATCTACATCAGTTCGTTGCCGTCGAACGGTTCGCGCAACGTGGACATTGCGGTCGACTCTCCTTTACCAGAAGGTATCGGCGCAAATCTGCGAGTCGATGCCGCTATTCAACTTGGTGAACTTGAACACGTTTTGTACGTCGGACGTCCCTTCCACGCCAACCAGAACAGCTCTATTCCCGTTTTTAAACTAGTCGATGGCAGCGAACAAGCCGTGCGGATCATCGTGAAGTTCGGCCGCACCTCGGTGAACACGATCGAAGTCTTGGATGGCCTCAAAGAGGGCGACAAGATCTTCCTCTCCGACATGTCCGCGTGGGACAACTTTGATCAAATCTGGTTGTGGAGATTACATGAGAGTTCCAAGCAGCAATCGTCGATACTCCGAATATCCCGTCTCCGCGTAAGAATCAAATCACAGTTGTAACCAATCCGCGAAACCCCTAATCTAAGTCAACTCTCGAAACCACAATTTCTAATGGCTAGCCAAATCAAAGCCGAAAGGGAGCAAGACTATGAACTCCGACCTCTTCTTCAAAAAACAAACCACACGCCGCGAAATGCTACGTGGCTCCGCTGCGCTTGCGGGCAGCGCGTTCTTGGCGCAACTATTTCCTGGCAGCCTTCCCCGCGCCGCCGCCGCGGGCCGCGGACTACAGACGGCGTCCCCCGCTGACCGTGCCACCGCATTTCGCACGCAAATGGGCGCCACTCCCATCAAATCCGAGAAGCTTGCGGAGAATCTCACATTGCTCTCCGGCCCTGGTGGCAACGTCGTTGTCCTCACCGGCCCCGACGGTAAGTTCATCGTCGATAATTTCGTTTCCCCCGCCTGGCCCAAGCTCAAAGAGACTCTCGGCGGCATTAGCAATGCTCCCGTGAAGTACGCCATTGACACTCACTGGCACTTCGACCACACCGACAACAACGCCGCTCTCCACGCCGCCGGCGCCATCGTTCTCGCTCACGAAAACACCAAAAAGCGCATGTCGGAAGCGCATGACATTCCCATACTCGGCATTCACTTCGATCCTTCACCGGCCGACGCTTTGCCCCAACTGACTTTTACCTCCAGCCACAAGCTGCAAGCCAACGGCGAATCCCTCTCCCTCCAGTATTTCGCCCCCGCCCACACCGACTCCGACATCTACGTTCATTTCGAAAAAGCCAACGTCATCCACATGGGCGACGCGTTCTTCAACCACGCCTATCCCTTCATCGACGCAGGCTCAAGTGGCAAAGTCAAAGGCATGATTGCTGCTGCCGACAAAATCCTCGCCCTCGCCAACAACGACACAAAAATCGTCCCCGGCCATGGCCCTCTCGGCAACAAAGCCGACCTCACCAGCACGCGCGACATGCTCCTCACCGCCGTCGGCCGCGTCGAAAAATTAAAAGACGAGGGCAAATCGTTCCAGGAAGCCGCCACCACCAAGCCCCTCGCCGATCTCGACGCCACGTGGGCCAAAGGCTTCGTTACCGGCGAACTTTTCGTCCAGGTCATCTATCTAACCCTCTAATTCGCCGGTCAGGGCCATCCAACTCAGTCTGGCGGGTGGAGCAGAGTGCCGACGGGGTGCCGCACTCGCCGGTTTTGCGGGTGCGGGTTTTGAATTGGGTCCTGCTCCTCGACTTGCCTTTTACTCTTTCCCGTCTCACCAAACCTCAAAATTTCCGCCAACTCCTTATAGCGGCCCCACTTCCGCGTCACACGTTCGAATGATAAAACTATGGTACTGATATCTTTACAGTAATATAAATCCACGCTATCGTCCCCTATGTTTCGCACCCGCCCCACCCTCCCGCTCTGCTTCTCCTCGCATCACTCGCTGTTCGCTACCCGCGACTCACAACAGCCCGGGATCTTCTCTTTCCGTAATCTAGCCCCCGCCACTCAGAACCAGCCATCCCCTTTAGAATCCGCACTTTCGATTAAAACCGGGAGGGGGGCCACCGCCACTCATCAGCCTTCCGTTACCTCTTCTGCTATGCTAATTCCAGGTGGGCGACCACCAACTCCCCGTCATTTTCGATCCGAAGGAGCGCCATGCAGTCGCTGCGGCTGAATCCCGTTCTCAACACCGACTCCTACAAGCTTACGCACTGGTGGCAATACCCGCCGGATACGCGGCACATCTATTCTTACGTCGAGTCCCGCGGCGGCATGTTCGACGAAACCATGATGGCAATGCTCCAGTACATCGTGAAATCCAACTTCGCAGGACAGGCTTTCACACTCGAGGACATCGAAGAAGCTCGCCGCATCGCTCACGCGCATTTCAGCGGCCATCCTAAATCCTTCAATTACGAGGGCTTCAAATCCCTGTACGCGAAACACGGCGGGCGGCTTCCGCTGCGCATCCGCGCCGTTAAGGAAGGAACGGTCGTCAAGAGTCTCAACGCTCTGATCACGATCGAAAACACCGATCCTGAGTTTTATTGGCTCACGAACTGGGCGGAAACCGTTCTCCTGCAAGTCTGGTATCCCATTACGGTCGCGACGCTTTCCCGCGCGATCAAGCAAGTGATCGGCAGAGCTCTGGTCCGAACGGGCGACCCTTCTCTGCTCCCATTTAAGCTGCACGACTTCGGCTTCCGTGGCGTTTCTTCGAAAGAGTCTGCAGCCATCGGCGGCGCCGCTCATCTTTTCAATTTCTTGGGGACGGATACCCTGGCCGCCATCCAGCTTCTCAATCAATTTTATTCAGCGGATCTCACGGCTAAGGATCCGCTCAACTGCGCCGGTTACGCGATCCCCGCCTCCGAACATTCCACGATTACCGCGTGGGGCGAAGCCAACGAAGGCCAAGCCTACGCCAATATGCTGGAGAACTGCCCTGAGGGCGTCGTTGCTTGCGTCAGCGACTCCTATGACATTTACAACGCCGTGCGCAATCTCTGGGGCGGCGCGCTTCGCGACAAGATTCTGCAGCGCAAAGGCACCCTTGTCATTCGGCCGGATTCGGGCGATGCAGTCACCGTGCTTGAAGAACTATTCAAAATCGTTTCGGAAGTTTTCGGTTACGAAGTCAACAAAAAAGGCTGGAAGACGACTGTCCCCAACGTCCGTTTTATTCAGGGCGACGGCGTGAATTTCTACACCATTCAAAACATCACTGGCCAGCTCACCCGCAAAGGCTGGTCTCAGGATATCTGGAGCTACGGCATGGGCGGCGCCCTGCTCCAGCAAGTAAATCGCGACACGCTGAAATTTGCTCTGAAATGTTCCGCCATCGACCGCGGCGGCAAATGGCACAACGTCTACAAGAATCCCATAACCGATCCGTCGAAAGCCAGCAAAGGCGGCCGCTTCAACTTAATTCACAACGGCAAGGAATTTGCCACCGTGGAAGTCCTAAACGATTCTCCCCATCCTGACAACTCGACCTTCGGCACAAACGCTCTCGAAACCATTCTCGAAGACGGCAAAATTCTGCGCGACATGACCCTCCAGGAAGTGCGCGACATCGCCGTCAAATACGACACCTACAACGAATCTGCCTAATCCCTATATTTTTTGCGGATTCGCATGTAGCGGGGGCTTTAGAGCGGCGCTCCTTCTCCACGTGGGTACTTCCAGAGCGTCGCGCTTACTTCATTTTTTCACGAACAAAACGCAATAGTCCATCGTTGGCCAATCATCCACAACTTTGTCGAGCTGAAATCCTGCCGCGGTTAACTCGTCAATCAGAATTTTCTGTTGGATTCCATGGTCTTCGCGGTCCTTCGGCACTCCCTTCACCTTGCCGTACTCTGGATGAGGCGGAAAATCGATGATGGCGAGCTTTCCGCCCGGCTTCAGGGAGCGAATCAGGCTCGTATCAAACTCCACGGGCTTCGTCAAATGATGGTAAACGCGCCGCAGAAAAATCGCGTCGCAGCAAGAGGCAGGCAAATTCGTTTCGGCATCGCCGCTCTCCACCACCGTAACGTTTTGCAAATCCCGTTTCTTGACTTCGGATCTCAGTGCTTTGAGTTTTTCGGCGTCAATCTCCGACGCAAACACCTTTCCTGTTGCGCCGACATGCTCCACGGCTGCGAATGCGTAACTTCCATCTCCCGCGCCGATGTCAGCGACAACTGTTCCCGGCTTCCACTCCATGAGCGCCGCGAGCTTTGGAATTTCATCCGCGGCGGAAGCTCTCGTGCGTAGTGCGAACCCAAGGCTCGCCGTGGCCGCGCAACTCAGCGCAAACAGAATCCATTTTCCTCTGCTGATTTGTCGATTCATGGAAAGCTCACACTTTCGCTGCGTGCGCGTCGCGCCCCGACGGAGCGGAGTTCACTCCTCGCCGAGGTCTTCGTGCCACAGAGCCGGATTCTCCGCGATGAATTTGGCGAGCATCCGCACACACTCGTTAGACGCAAGATCAATCACTTTGATTCCGTTTTCTTGGAGCCATTCGATGCCACCGCGGAAATTTACGGATTCCCCCACGACAACCGTCCCAATTCCAAATTGGCGGATTAACCCGCTGCAATACCAGCACGGCGCGAGGGTCGACACCATGATTTTGTCGCGATAACTTTTATGACGTCCCGCTTTGCGGAACGCGTCGGTCTCTCCGTGAGCTGAGGGATCGCCGTCTTGCACTCTGCGGTTGTGTCCGCTTCCCAAAAGCTTCCCATTACTATCGAAAAGAGCCGCGCCGATGGGAATTCCGCCCTCGGCGAGCCCGCGCCGAGCTTCCTCGATCGCCGTTTGCAACAACGTCAAATATTTTGACTGATCCATCTACGCATTCTCGCTGCGTCGGCTACGCTCATAGCGCGGCGCGATGGCGTAATAAAGCTGCATTAGTACAATAAACCCGATGCTCCAATAGGGGTGGAACACGCAGAGCAGCGCACCAAACGCGTAAAACGATTGAGCAGTCCAGATGCGGCGGCGTATCGCGGCCACAACTTTTGGCGGCGTATCGCTCTTGACGAGCCCGGCGCGAGTTGCACGGGCCCAGCTGAGGTACAGCATCGCGCCGAGAAGAAATATGTTGGCCCAGTAAGCGAGCAGCGCGGTGCGATAGTTGATGAACTCGATCAAGAGTCTTGTGGAAAACGGCATGATCGTGACTATAAAAAGAAACGCCAGGTGAATCCAGGTGAGGTGGCGCTCGGAATGTGCAAGGTGGTTGAGCTGGGTTTGCTGGCCCACCCAAAAAATGCCAAGCGTCAGAAAGCTCATTAAATAAACAAGGAGTTGCGGCGCGAGGCGGGCAAGCGCGCTGCGCAAATCGCCTTCGCTGTGAATAAGCTCTTTGGCGGGGACATGAAGTTCCAGAAGGAGCAAAGTCATGGCCACGCCGAAGATGCCGTCGCTCAAAGCAGCGAGCCGCTCCACGCTTTGGCCCGCAACCTGGTTGTAGGAGGTGTCCATCGACGCGCTACTTTAAAGACGCTTCGACTTTTCGGCCGTATTCGCGGGCTTTGGCGAGAATCTCGGGTTCGTTCAGGGTCAGAAGCTTTTTGTCGCGCATGACAACTTGGCCACCTATGACCACGGTTTTGACGTCGCTGGCCTTTAGCGCGTAAGCAAGCTGCGCATAAATGTCGTACATGGGAACGGCGTTTGGTTCATCGAGCGAAATCAAAATGATGTCGGCTTTTTTGCCAGCTTCGAGAGAGCCGATTTCCTTTTCCATGTGTAGCGCTTTCGCGCCTTCGATGGTGGCCATCTCCACAACGGATTTGGCACCGAGGGCGCGCGGGTCCATCTTGGTGATTTTTTGCAGCTTGGCGGCAAGGTCCATCTCTTCCATCAAGTCGAGGTCATTGTTACTTCCTGCGGGACCGTCGGTGCCGAGGCCGACCGCGATGCCGGCGGCTCGCTCTTCAATGACCGGAGCGACACCGCTGGCAAGCATCATGTTGCTCGAAGGATTGTGCACGCAGCCGACCTGGTGATTAGCGAGAATTTTGCGGTCTTTTTCGTCGACGAAAATGCAGTGGGCGGCGACGACGTCCGGACCAAGGATGCCGAGCTTCTCGACATACTGGACGGGCGTCAGGCCGTTTTGTCTCAGACTGTCGTCCAGCTCTTTTTTCATCTCGGCGAGGTGAATGAGGATCGGCGCGTGATACTTGCGCGCAAGAGCGGTGGAATCCTGGAGCGTTTTTTGTGAGCAAGTATAGATGGAATGCGGAGCAGCTGCAGCATGGATCAGCCGATCGTTCTGCCAACGCTTGAGGAATTTTTCGGTGTATTCAAGCATAGCTGCGTTGGTTTTATTGTCAGGCGCGGGAAAATCGAGGAAAGTTTCGCCGAGAACGCCGCGCATTCCGGCGGCTTTGGTTTCTTCGGCGACAGCGTCTTCAAAATAATACATGTCCGCGAAAGTTGTGACGCCGGAGCGAATTTGTTCGGCGGCGGCAAGGCGCGTGCCCCAACGCACAAAATCTTCGGTGACGTTTTTCGCTTCGGCAGGAAAGATGTATTTGCGGAGCCAGTCGTCAAGCGTGACGTCGTCGTGCAGCCCGCGCAAGAGAGTCATGGGAACGTGGGTGTGGCCATTGATGAAGCCGGGCAGGACCAGAGCGCCCTTTGCATCGATGGTTAGTTTCGTGAAGATCGGACCGTTTGGCATGCGAGGAAGGCCCTCGCCGACGGCCACAATGGTGTCTCCCTTGACGATCACGTATCCGTTTTCGATCACGCGGCGGGCCGAGTCCATGGTGACAACGGTCGCGCCAGTGATCAGAAGATCGACGAAATTGGCGGGCTTGGGCGGCACCTGCTCCTGCGCGTAGATTTTCAGCGCACCGAGGCAAACCATTGCCGCACAGGCGAACACAATGGTTTTTTCCCTCTTCGTAATTCGCTTTGGATTCATTTTCTTTCCCCGGCTGTCACAAGTTGGAAGAATCGAACGGTTTCGGAAATAAATCACGCATGTGGATTGTTTCGGTTTTGCCCTTTAAATTAGCAAGAATCACGGGGACATCGCCGCAAAATTCCCAGATCAACTGGCGGCATGCGCCGCAGGGCGGTGTGAGCGTGTCGGTATCCGTGACGACGGCAATGGCGTCAAAGTTGCGTTCGCCTTCGCTCATGGCCTTAAAAATGGCGATACGTTCAGCGCAGACAGTCAGGCCGTAAGTGGCGTTTTCCACGTTGCATCCGCCGAAGATTCTGCCGGACGTAGCGCGCAACGCGGCACCAACGCGGAAATTCGAGAACGGCGCGTGGGCATTTTCACGCGCTTGCTGCGCGGCTTCCAAGAGTGCGTCAGGTTCTGTCACGCTGTGTCCTCCGATACTGTAAAACCGAAGAGAGATTTCTCGCTTCGCTCGAAATGACGGTAGTTGGGTTTTGAACGATCATGAAACCTCCGCTGCGATTCGCGGGATCACTGTTTTCAGCAGGGCAATGAACTGGCTTTTGATGCGCTCCGCCGTTTCGAGGACTTCTTTGTGGTCGAGCGGCTGATCGAGAATGCCCGCCGCGGCGTTCGTCACACAAGAGATGCCCAGAACGCGGATGCCGGAATGGCGCGCGGCAACGACTTCGGGGACTGTTGACATACCGACGAGGTCGGCGCCGATAGTGCGCAGATAGCGGATCTCGGCCGGGGTTTCGTAGCTTGGACCTGGCAGCGCGGCGTAGACGCCTTCGTAAAGACCAATGCTGTTGCGGTTTCCTTCGCCGACAGTTATTTCGCGGAACCGTCTGTCATAGGCCATCGTCATGTCAGGAAAGCGCGGGCCGAAGCGCTCGTCGTTGGGACCGGTGAGAGGGCTTACGCCTTGAAGATTTATGTGATCTTTGATTACCACCAGCTGTCCTTGCACGAATTCGGGTTTGATGCCGCCGGCGGCGTTCGTAAGGATTACTGCCCGGATGCCCATGCGCGCAAAGACGCGGATGGGGAAGGCGACATCTTTGGCGGAATAGCCTTCGTACAAATGGACGCGGCCTTGCATTCCTGCTAAAGGAATGCCGCCGACTTTGCCAACGACGAGTTGGCCTGCGTGGCCGATGGCGGTGGAGCGGGGGAAATGCGGGATTTCGGAGTACAGGATCTTTGTGGGGGTCTCGAATTCATCGGCGAAGGCGCCCAGGCCGGAGCCTAGGACTAGCGCGATTTTGGGGCGGAGATCAGTTTCGGTGAAGATGAAATTTGCGGCGGACTCGGCGCGTTCGAATTCCGTGTCGGAGATTATTTTTGGGGAGGATTTTTTTCGAGGGCTCATGCTGTCGTTGGGATTTTATCCTGAGTTTGCTTTAGAGCGCCAACTGTAGAACACGGCGAGGATTCATTGCGCCATAAACGCGAGATGGGACGGAGGTGGCGGTGCCACCGCGTAGTTCCGGATCGATCGTGCCCAGATGGGGCGCAGCATGCTGTGCCCCTGCAAAAGCAAGAAAAAGTCATGAAAGGATGCCGACTATGGAGGCAGACATTAGGTTGGCCATGGTGCCGGCCAACATGGCGCGGATGCCGAATTTGGCTAGCTGGCCGCGTTGTTCCGGAGCTAGCGCGCCGATGCCGCCGATTTGGATGCCGATGGAGCTGAAATTTGCAAAGCCGCAGAGAGCGAACGTGGCGATGGTGAAGGTGCGCGGGTCGAGGGTGTCTTTGATCTCGCCGAGGTGTTGGAAGGCGACGACCTCGTTGATGACCATGCGCGTGCCGAGGAGATTGCCCATCTGGGCGCAATCGCGCCAGGGGATGCCGATGATCCAGGCCACCGGAGCAAAAACCCAGCCGAAAACTTGCGAGAGGCTGGAGGGAAACCACCAGATCCAATTGTGGATGCCGCCCATGATGCCGTTGACGAGATAGAGAAGGGCGATGAAGGAGATGAGCATGGCGCCGACATTTAACGCGAGGTGAAGGCCGTCGACTGTGCCACGTGAAATGGCGCCGAGGAAATTTGCTTCTTTTTCCATCTCGGGCATTTCGACGCGGCCAGCGGTTAGCGGCTGCTCGGTTTCCGGCACAAGCATTTTGGCCATCAGCAGCGTGCCGGGTGCGGTCATGATGACGGCGGTGAGAAGATGCTCGGCTTTGATACCGAAGGCGATGTAAGCGGCCATGATGCCGCCGGAAACGTGGGCCATGCCGCTGGTCATCACGACCATCAATTCGGATTTTGTGAGTTTATTCAAAAAAGGGCGGATGGTGAGCGGGGCTTCGGTTTGCCCCATGAAGATGCTGGCGGCGACGTTGAGGGATTCCGCTCCGCTGGCGCCCATGACGCG
>Ga0209448_10000004_pt1 | contig 81861 bp, 78 predicted proteins | sample BogFormECP14_OM2_FD_188245 | JGI IMG/M metagenome (GOLD analysis project Ga0209448, IMG submission 188245) | Bog forest soil microbial communities from Calvert Island, British Columbia, Canada - ECP14_OM2 (SPAdes) (version 2) | ecosystem: Environmental > Aquatic > Freshwater > Wetlands > Bog ... | reverse complement strand
TTGAGTAGCCCGGGCATCAAGGTGCCCTGTCGAGAACCTTGGGAGAACAAATCGTTCAAACGGAGGAAACACTTCATGGCAACCAAGAAGAAAGCCGCCAAGAAAAAGAAACACTAAGCGGACGGATGCTCGTTCAGAAGTTCCCCAAAGCCTCTCTGGAGAAGCACCTCTTGAGAGGCTTTTCCATCGGGCCATCTGTACTTTTGGGGGTTGTCGCGGGGCGCGGCTCGTGCTAGAAACGCGTATACAGCAGTAGGGAAACGGCCTTCATGAGCAGCCTCCGCAAGAAAGCTCCGAAGAAAGCAGCCCGCAACGCCGTGGTCATCATCCCGGACAAGCTCTATTTCCGCATCGGCGAAGTTGCCAGTTTGTGCCGCCTGCCGGCCTACGTCCTTCGGTTTTGGGAAACCGAATTTCCGCAGCTCAAGCCGGTAAAAAGCAGCACTGGGCAGCGCATGTATCGCAAACGTGATGTGGAGTCGGTGGTGCGCATCAAAAAGCTGCTTTATGAAGACGGATTCACCATCGCCGGGGCGCGGGTGCAGTTACGCGAGGAGACCAAGTCCGAGCGAAGCCAGAGCACCCTTCCATTTCCGGCGAAGCCTTCCGTGAATGTGGCGCACCTGCGGAATGAACTGCAGCAGATCCTGCACATTCTTAGCGCACGCCGGTAGAAGCGGGTAAGAGTCGCTCCCCTCGGGATGACAAAATCGATTCGGTCTTACGCCGATTCCCTTAGTGGCTCGGCCTCTACCAGCGGCGCATTGACTAGGTGCTCGCTCAGGAACCAGACCTGCAGTTCGCTGGGACGAAGCACATCACTTACCACCAGATCGTTGGTACCGGCGTCGCCGAGTTTGGTGGCCAGATCCGCGAGTTCACGGCAATAGGTGATGATGAGTTCGTGCGCGTCCAGCAGGCGCGACAGTTGCACGGGAACTTCTTCGCGACCCTTGGGCGGGCGTGGAATCCGGGTCGTTTCCGCGACATCGGCTGCCATGGCGACACTGATTCCGCCTAGCAGCTGGATTCGTTCCGCGATGGTGTCGACGATCTCGTTCTGTTCTCCGTAGTGCTTATCGAAGAGAAGATGGAGCTGATAGAAAGTCGCTCCGGACACCTGCCAATGGGACTTCTTGTAAAGATCCCGCAGAGTTATGGTGTCGGCTAACAGTTGATTGAGTCGCTCGGTCATTTCCAGCCGGACCGGTTCTTCCAATTGCAACGGCAGGGCACTGGTCACCGTGCCAAATGCCTGGAGTTCGCGGGCTGACTGGTGGTAGCGGGGTTGGGCTGAAACTTTGTGCGTATTGCTGGAGATTGGTTTCCTGGGCATGAAGTTCTCCTGGAAGTACGAATTTGGGTAAACCAAGTTAGGCAAACCAGTTTTGGCGAACCAGAAGAGGAGGAATTTGCCAGAACAGAGGTATCGACTTCCGGTCCTGTTTACCGGTTCAGCTGCTTTTGATGCGAGCCGCGGGAAATGGATACGGGAATTCTGCCCGCGCCGGAGTCCCTATTTACGACGTCGGGGGCAGTCGCGGCTGGCTGGCAGGCTGCGGGAGAAGTCGTTTCTGAGTGAGAACAGTACGCTCAGCGGGTAAAGCCGTACTCAATCGATGCACTTACCGCAGCGCTGAAGCGTTGCGCCACCCAAAATCAATCGCGGAGTCGAGTTTCTCCGCAGGCTGCTAAGCTCAGTCGGCAGCGCTGCGGCGGACGCTTTGCACCTCGGTCAGGAAATCAACTCGCGGCTGGCCTTTGACTCCCGCACTGGCCATTTTGGCTTTGAGTTCTTCGGACGCGATAAATGCGCGCGCCTTTTCCAGACTCTCCCATTCCATGAAAAGGTTGACATCGTTGACGTTTCCGGCGCCGCGAAAAATGCGGCAGCTGCACTCGCCGTTCTTGCGTCGCCAGTCCTGGGCGGAATCGAACGCGGCTTTCCAGACCGTATAGTCGGCGACTTCGTGGTGAATCAGAAGGTTGATCATGGGGTCGGATACACTCCTTTCAAAGTAAAACGTTGCTCCAAACGCGGGAAAAATGCAAGGGCGAGGGTCACAGGAGATGGGGTTGGGTAGGGAAATGATTGTTGGAGTAAAGGCGAGTTTTCGTCAAATCCGAACACGCTCAGCTTTCGGCGGACCAAAAAAAGCCCCGTCCAAAAAAGAGCCTGGACGGGGACTTGAAGAAAGGCAGTCACGAACTTTGTTTACTGCCGCGCCATGGCGATGCGGACAGCATCCTCCGGCGAGACAAGGTGATCGACGCTTACAGCATCCTCGGCAATGGCGAGTTGGACGCCCTTTACGTGACCCGTAAATTCGTTGCCGCGCGCCCCGTAGTCTGGCGAGACGGGAGAACCGTTGTCCACTCCTACGTCGCAGCCGTCATCGGCGGAGAAGATCATGGCCGCCGTGACCCCGACCTTGCCCTCGCCGACTTTCTTGCCATCCACGAACAACGACGCGACACCACTTTTGCCCAAGCCGCCACCAGCATACGCCAACTCCATGCGCACCTGGTGCTCGCCCGGAGGCAGCACGTCGCTGGATTCGGCATAGAACTGCATAATGCCGAGGAAGTTGTAACAGTATTTCAGTTTGCCGCCCTTGGCGTAGAGACTCCAGCCGCCGATATTGCCGCCTTGGGCGACGATGACGCCCTCGGCTCCGGTGGCGGGTACAACAATTGCCGCCGTCACCGAATGGGATTTGTTCTTCAGATTGAGGACCGAATTCTCCGACAGACGACCCATGCTGCCAAACAGGATTTGGGAATTGCCCTTGATCAGCTGCGGACGGCCTGCTGTATCCGAGTTAATCCGTGCACCGAGGTTGTCATCAAGGGGTAGTACGTTATATCGTGTCGCCTCGATCAGCCACAGACGTTGCAGTTCGTGCAACTTCTCCGGCATCTGCCTGGACAGGTCGTTTGCCTGGGTCCAGTCTTTCGTGGTGTCGTAGAGTTCCCAAACGTCATCGTCGAAAGCCGGGGTTACCTCGCCGATGAGGATCCAAGGCGTCTTGTGCCGTGTCACCGCGGTCCAGCCCTTGTGGTAGATGCCGCGGTTGCCGAACATCTCGAAATACTGTGTCTCATGCTGCTCGGCTGCCTTGGCGTCGTTGAACGCGTACGCCATGCTGACGCCCTCGATCGGATGCTGCTGCACTCCGTTGACGGAAAGAGGCTGGGGCAGACCGGCCACTTCAAGAATGGTCGGCGCGACGTCAATGCAATGAGCAAACTGGCTACGGATCTCGCCTTTTCCTTTGATTCCTTTGGGCCAATGCACGATCGTCCCGTTGCGCGTGCCGCCCCAATGCGAGGCGACTTGCTTGGTCCACTGATATGGCGTGTCCATGGCGTGCGCCCAGCCCACCGCGTAGTGGTTGTAAGATTCCGGCCCACCCAGTTTGTCCAGGTGTGCCATCAGGAACTCAGGCGTCTCCAGTGCCGAGGCCCCGTTGAAATTGATCATCTCGTTGTAGGTGCCATGCAGCGTACCTTCGCCGGAGCCACCGTTGTCGCCGATGATGTAGTAGATCAGCGTGTCATCGAGAAGGTTGAGTCTTTTGATCGAATCGATCAGACGGCCAACATGGTAGTCGGCATATTCCATGAACCCCGCGTAAACTTCCATCTGGCGGGTGAGCACTGGCTTAAGCGCGGCTGGCATTTCATCCCATGCCGGGATTTCCTTGTGCCTCACCGTGAGCTGACAGTCTTGCGGAATGACACCCAGCTTTTTCTGACGAGCAAAGGTCTCTTCGCGCAGCTTATCCCAGCCCTGGTCAAACTTACCCTTGTACTTATCCGCCCAGTCCTTCGGGACGTGGTGCGGGGCGTGTGTGGCGCCCGGTGCGAAGTAGACGAAGAATGGTTTGTCGGGAATGAGCGCTTTCTGTTGCCCAATCCAGTTCATGGCCTTGTCGGTCATGTCTTCCATAAAGTGATAGCCCTGTTCGGGCGTCTTCTTTGGCTCGACAGGTATAGTGCCTTCATAGAGCGACGGATACCATTGGTGCGCTTCGCCGCCGATGAACCCGTAGAAATATTCGAATCCGCCTCCGCCGGTAGGCCAGGAATCGAAGGGACCGGCCGGACTGGTCTCCCAAACCGGCACTTCGTGACACTTGCCGAACTGCGCCGTGGCATACCCGTTGAGCTTAAGGGTCCGGGCAAGGGGCGCGCAGGTGTTGGGCAGAACCGAACAATAGCCGGGCGACCCGCTGGCGATCTCGGTGATCCCGCCCATGGCAACCGTGTGGTGATTGCGTCCGGTCAACATGGCCTGTCGAGTCGGCGAGCAAAGCGCTGTAGTGTGAAAGCGGTTGAATTTCAGACCACCGCTCGCTAAGAGTTCCGCGTTCGGCGTTTTGCATGGTCCCCCGAAGGCGCTGGAGGAGCCGAAGCCGGCATCGTCAATCAAGACGACGAGAACATTTGGCGCACCCTTGGGCGGCCGCAACTGTGTGATCGCCGGATACTTGTTTTCCGGATCCTTGGCATCGTACAAAATCAGGCCTGAGCGCGGTGGATCCGGAATGGGGAGAACGTTTCGTTGAACTTTGTCTTGGTCGCTCATAGTTAGGCTTCCTTCCTTTTAAACGCGGGATGTTGACAAGACGACGAAGGGAACAGGCAGAGGTTCGTCTTGACGGCGTAAATCTAGGACTCCGGCGTCAGAGAGGCAACTGTCAGAATGTACAGTGGAACTCGCCGGACCCCTGTCTTGGGGCGGGAAGCGGCCTTCATGTGGGACGAGAAAACGAACTAGCGGATCGGTTCGCTGAGGTAGGGCCTGCTAGGATCGGTGTCCAGGTGCGTGCTCGGCGCAAACGGCTGCCACAATGCCGACTTCCCTTACGCACCCGAGCACGTGGGTAGCAATATTGGGACAACCGGAGTGGTCGCAGAGATATTCTGTAAGCAGTTCTTCGCGTCCGTCCGGAGTCGTGAGGCCCGTTTTGATCGTTACCTGAGGAATGGAGAATCCCCCCAACCGAATACTTGTATTATCCGACGCGTGGAGGGCCTCTGTGCAAGTAACCTTGGTACCTCGGACGTCGGGACGTCACCAACTAGGGTCAACGAGGCTCACGCAGTGATCGGTGACCTACAATCGCCTACTCCACAACGTCCGCATCCAGCACGCGTTCCTGCTCCAAATAATGCGAGACCGCATACTGGGCCAGAAGTGGGGTCTGCACGCGAACTTCTGCGCCCATCCATTCACCCTTCGCATGGGGCGCGTTCGCTGGGTGGTTGCACGGACCTCCACCGCCGAAGTTGGGACCAAACGCGGCGTTCTGGATCTGATCGAACTGGCTTAGTTTGCGCCAGGCTTCGTCACCAACGGTCCCAGCAACATCAATTTTTAGCCGGATCAGTGGCACTCTTCGATACTATCTTAGTCCGCGGGGTCGAGAGTAAATGGTCGGGACGGCGAGATTTGAACTCGCGACCCCTTGCACCCCAAGCAAGTGCGCTACCAGGCTGCGCTACGTCCCGATGATCCTGCCTACCGATGGAATCCGCCGCCGAGGACGGCAGCGTGGGGTTTGACTTTCAAATTCTACACCAGTCGGTGGCCATGGGCGAGAACGGCTGCGACTCATTTGTCACAAACGGAGAGTGATGGGTATCACCTCAAGTCGACCGCTTCTCGCCGCAATATGATCGAGTGGCGGTCTTGGTCGTGGGCGGAGCGGGCTACATCGGCAGTCATACGGCGCGCGCGCTGCGGCGGGCCGGGTATGAGGCTTTGCTCTATGACAATCTCACCACCGGCTTCCGGCGCCTGGCGCAAGGCTTCGAACTGGTGGAAGGTGACATCGCCGACGAAGCCAAGCTCCGGCCGGTGCTGGCGCGCGTGGACGCGGTGATGCACTTTGCCGCCCATGCCTACGTTGGGGAGTCGGTCGAGAATCCGCGCAAGTATTTCCGGAATAATGTTCTCGGTGCGCTTAGCCTGCTGAACTCCGCGCTGGAAGCTGGCATCCGCCGCATTGTATTTTCCTCGAGCTGTGCTGTGTACGGTATTCCCGGGGAGACTCCGATCAAGCAAGTTCCAATTACGGAGCAGACGCCTTGCGCGCCAGTCAACCCCTATGGCGCGTCGAAGCTTTTTTTCGAAAACGCGCTTGCGGCTTACGGCCGAGCTTACGGACTGCGATCCGTGAGTCTGCGTTATTTCAACGCTGCGGGAGCCGACGAACGCGGTGAGATCGGCGAAATCCACGACCCGGAAACTCACCTGGTTCCGCTGACGCTTGCCGCCTCCACCGCGAACGGAGCCGAACTGCAAATTTATGGGCTCGACTACCCGACTCCGGATGGTACCTGCATTCGCGATTACATTCATGTGAACGACCTCTCCGATGCGCACGTCCTTGCGTTGCGCTACTTGGAAAGGCAACCCCTCGCGAGAAACAGCGACGAAGGAAGCGGCGACTCACAGGCCATCAATCTGGGGACGGGCCACGGATACTCTGTTCTCGAAGTCATAGCGGCGGTGGAAGACGCCACAGGGCGCTCGGTCCGGCGAACCTTCAGACCACGGCGAGCGGGCGATCCTCCGGTTCTGGTGGCCGATCCGGCGAAGGCTCGGCGCATGCTGGGATGGATCGCTAAACGCAAACTCACGGACATTGTGTCTAGTGCGTGGATTTGGATGCAGAAAACGGCACAACGCCGGGCGGCATAGGACCAACACGTTAGAAGCTGGTGGTAAGGCGCGCTGCAACGCTGCGCGATGGTTCGATGGCGTTGCCGGAGAAAAGACCGCCGAAGTCGATAACGTCGAGGACGTTGGTAAGGTTCTGGCCGTCGATCTGAAACCGCATGGTCATATGATCCGACTTATAAACATCCGCTCCCGCCGAGGCGCTGATCTGAAAAGCGGGATAGATGCGCCCACGAGCAAAGTTGATGCGATTGAATACCTGCTGCCCGTATTCGGCGAGCACGGTGGCCGGGTCGCCATCGAACTCGAAGGGGAGCCCCGTGTCGTATTGAATACCGCCTGCGATCCAGAAGCGCGGTTTGATCTGGTAGCGAAGGCGTCCGCGAATGGTGTTGCGCTGATCTTGCGAATCGGGGAAATGGCTGGGGAGGGGTGCGGAGCCGTCGCCGTTTAAGAAGAGGCCACCAGTCACCGGGGACCAGACGTTACCGACAGTATAGGAGTAACTCAGGAAGCCGGAGAATTTGCGCCAATCCGGCAGTTCGAGCTTTGCCTCGGTGCCGTAGATGATGGACTTGCGGAACGCAATCGGGAAGCTGATGGTGGTGTTTGTAATAAGATTGTCATCCGCATAGTTGGCGACCAGCCGCCGAAAGTAGTTGGCGTCCAGTTTGATCTTGCCGTGGAATCCCTTGGTCAAACCTGCTTCGTAGTAGTTGCCCTCGGAAGGTTCCACGGGTAGGCGAGGGAGGTTCGGGTTGAGGGATCCAAACGCGACTGAACTTGAAGTCAGAATGTTCTCGAACGACGGGGTCTGAAAAACGCGGTCATAGGAGAAATGCACGATGAGATCGGCGGAGGAAAAATAGCGCGAAATCGCAACCCGTGGGTCGAGCGCTTGCCGGTTCAATAAGAGCTGATAGTGGTCCCAGCGCAGCCCGGCATTGATGGTCCAGTTCTTGAGAGTAATTCGGTCCTGCACGAATGCGGATTGTTCCAGGTCCGGCCGGTTTCCCATGAAGCCGAAGGTCGGAGGCGTGCCGGGGTCAAATTGCGTCGGATCGGTAATGACGTAGTTGAAATTCTCGCGCAGAAATAAGTTGTCCGACTCGACTCCAAACTTCCATTCGTTGCGTCCGCGATCGACGATTGCAGTCGCCTTGAAATATCCCTCGCGAAACCAATTGTGCTGAAAAACCTCGATCGGAGTCGAATTCTGGTTGGAGTTGAAATCGTTCGCATTGTCGCGGACCATCCCGCGAAAATCAGCGACCGCATGGGACGAGAAAGTGTGCTGGTAGGAAGCGATTCCCATGGTCTCGACGTTATCCGCCGTTTGACGCTGGCCCGCGGCTTGCTGCACCTGTTCGTTCGGAATGTCGTAGCGTGACAACTCGTGCCGAACGATGAATCGTAAGCGGTCTTTCGAAGTCAGATCGCGTTCGTAATTGACCGAGAAATCGCCCAGCGTACCCGTATTCGAATAGTTTTGCGGAACCACGGGATTCAGATAGTGGTCGGTCATGCTACCGCTGGCGCTGGCGCCGAACGCATTCTTGCCCCAAACATACTGCCCCTCGGCGAAAGCGCCAGCCGAATCGAAGGTGCCGCCCGAAAGCACCACCTGGCCGTGAAAGCCCGACTGCGCATCCTGCAGGGTGTTCACCTCGACCACGCCGCCCATTTTTCGACCATACTCCGCGGGAATGCCTGCGGTGTAGATGCTCAGCGATTGCACGTCATCGGCGTCAATCGCAGGTCCGAAGCTGGGCGAGCGATTGTCCGTCAGCGGAATGCCATCGACCACAAATTGAGTCTGATATTCCGATCCGCGCGGATGCAGGACGGCATTGCCTTCGTAGAGCCAGCCGGGCTGCGAATTCACCAAATCCTGCAGGGAGCGACCCGGAACTGAGCTGAGCCGGTCCTGGATAACATCCGAGCCGATCTGACTGATAGCGCCGGCTTGATTGGGGTCGATCAGTGTGTTGGGCGCCGTGACCATGACGGTTTCATTCACCGAAGGCAGCTGAAGTTGGATGGTGTATTCGGTGGGAATCGAAGAATGAATTTCAACGGATTCGGATGCGCCTGCAAAGCTGGGCTGCTTGATTTCCAGTTGATAGATGCCGTAAGGGAGGCGCCGCACGTTCAGGCTACCTTGATCGTTCGTCTCCAGATTATTGCGATACTGATTTGCCCGGCTGATGATCTGAACGGTTGCTTTCACTCCGAGGCCGGCCGGATCGGTCACTTTAAGGCGCAATTCTCCGCTATTGCTCTGGCAAAAGAGCGGCCACGCATAGAGGACAAGAATGGCTGCAAATCTCTTCATGAAGAACCGGCCTTTGTAGTTTAGCCGTTGCCGGGGCATGGACTATGCGACGTTTGTTGCCGGGATGGTTACCTTCGGGAGGGATACAGACAGTTGTCAGGGTGAGCCAGCTACAAAATCTTCGCCAGGTCGTTTCGTATTCTCTCCCAGGTGACGTCGAGTGCTTCGGGCAGGACTCTGGTTTCGCCGATTACGCTGACGAAATTGGCGTCCGCTACCCAGCGCGGGAGAATGTGCATGTGGATGTGTCCGGCTACGCCGGCGCCGGCGGCTTTTCCGATATTCATGCCGAGATTGATGCCGTCGGGTGCGTAGAGATGGCGCAGAACCGTCTCCATGCGCTGGGTCAGAGCCATCATCTCCTGGGCGGCATCGGCGGGGAGCTTCTGCAACTCGTCCAGGTGGGCGTAGGGGACGATCATGACGTGTCCGGGGGTGTAGGGATAGGTATTGAGGATGATGTAGCAATGCTTGCCGCGGTGGACTATGCGGGCTTGCTGGTCGCTTTCTTTGGGAGCATTGCAGAAGATGCAGCCCGACTTCGGCTCGGCGCCGGTTACGTAGGCGTAGCGCCACGGAGTCCAGAGATGGTCCATGGGGGGAGGGTAGCAGAAGGGGACGGGGCGGGGCGAATGGGGGGTGCGGCTGGACGGGTGTTGGGGGTAGTAGGCTAGTCATAGAGAGGAATTGAGCCAAGCGCGTGATCGCCGCTGGCAAAAAGCAGGTCCTTCGCTTTGCTCAGGATGACAAATCTTTATTTGATGCGAGGGGGAGAAACACTTGCTCAGGGTGACAACTCAGCTGGGGCCACTCTCAGTGTAGGCCCTGCCTTGACACCAAGTTTTCAGGCCTTTATTCTTACTTATTGCTCCCTGAGAGACTTTCGTCTCTGTGCGCACTTCCGCGGGCCTTTGCGGTAATTGGAGTGGGGGCGGCGGAGGTTCCAAGCTCCAATGTTCATCGAACTTAAGGATCTGGAAATTCACCCGGTTGATTTCCGGGAGGAATTGAGCCCGGGTGCGATTGATCTGGGGCCGGATGTGCTGCAGCGGTCGCCGTTGCGCAGTTCGGGGCGGGCGGATCTGGTCGAAGAGCATCACGGCAAGCACAAGGTGGTGCAGGATATACGGGTAAAGGGCAAGCTGGAGACGAGCCTGGAAGTGCCTTGTGCGCGGTGCCTCGATCCGGTTGTGCACCAGGTGGAGCGCAGTTTCGATCTGCTGTACCGGCCGCTGGGAACGGACTCGGGGCACGAAGAGCTTTCGGTTACGGACGCGGAAGCGGAGATCGGGTACTACCAGGGCGAAGGGTTGTTGCTGGAAGACATGCTGCGCGAGCAGGTGCTGCTGGCGCTGCCGTTGAAGACGATTTGCCGCGACGATTGCAAAGGGTTGTGTCCGCACTGCGGCAAGAATTTGAATGAAATTCAGTGCTCGTGCGTGGTCGAGGTGGAAGACCCGCGGTGGTCGGCGCTGAAAGAGATACGGGATAAGTTGAATCAGTAGAAGTTGAGGACTAAAAAAGGAATCATCATGCCTAATCCGAAACGCAGACATTCGCAACGGCGCACCGCTACTCGGCGGGCGCATGACTCGCTTTCGACGCACTCGCTGTCGGAGTGTCCGAACTGCCATGAGCAGAAGATGCCACACCGCGCTTGCCCGAAGTGTGGGACTTACAAGGGGCGCGAAGTTATAGAGGTCGCGGAGAAGTCTTAGTTCTCCGGCTGAGTGGTGGCCGGGCGGGGACGCCCGGCGCTCCATTTTTCTTTTTCTTGATGCCTAGCGTACTTTCATGTCTAGCATAATCGCACTGGATGCGATGGGGTCCGACAAAGCGCCTAAGCCGGAGATTGAAGGCGCATTGCAGGCGGCTCGTCATCATGGCATCCGCGTGCTGCTGGTTGGTCCGGAAACGCAGCTGCGGGCTGAGCTGGCGCGCTATCCCGGAGCGCGGCGGCTGCCGGTGGAAGTGGTTCACGCCAGCGAAATCATCACCATGGACGACAAGGTGGAGGCGATTCGCGCCAAGCGCGATTCGACGATCCGCGTCGGACTGCGGCTGGTGCGCGAAGGGCGCGCGGCGGGCTTTGTGACGGCGGGCAACACGGGCGCGGCCATGGCCACCGCAAAGGTGGTGCTGGGGGCGTTGCCGGGCGTGGATCGTCCGGCGCTGGCGGCGGCATTTCCTACGGTGCTGAACACGGCGGCGGTGTTGCTGGACGTGGGCGCGAATGTGGATTGCACTCCGAATAATCTGGAGCAGTTCGCGGTGATGGGCGATATTTATTGCCGGTCGATTTTCGGGATGCAGCATCCGCGGGTGGGACTGCTTTCGATTGGAGAAGAAGAAGGCAAGGGCAACCACCTGACGCGCGAGGCGTTTCAGCTGCTCAAGCGGCTTCCGATTAATTTTATTGGCAATGTGGAAGGGCGCGATTTGTACAACGGCCATGTGGATGTGATCGTGGCCGATGGATTTGTCGGCAATGTCGCGCTGAAAACTTCGGAAGGCGTGGCGCGGCTGGTGCGCACCGTGCTGAAAGAAACTTTGAAGTCAACGATTACGCGGCAGGTGGGCGCGTATATTTCGCGCAACGCGTTTTCGGATTTCAAGAAGCGGCTCGATCATACGGAGTATGGCGGTGCTCCGCTGCTGGGCGTAAAGGGAGTTTGCATCATCACGCACGGATCGTCGAATACGAATGCCATCAAGAACGCGGTGCGTGTGGCGGCGGAATTCGCCGAGGGCAAAGTGAATGAGACCATCGAGCGGGAATTGGCGCAGCTTTCCGCGACGGTTGCGACGTAGGGAAGGTCAGAGGTTAGAGGTCAGATTGCAGAATTGAAAATCCCGCGACCGCCGATCCGTTGCCGCCGGGTTTTCACCTCTGCAATCTGACTTCTGAATTCTGACCTCTCATACCTGAATATGACCAACAATTTGTCTCAAGTCGCTTTTCTCTTCCCTGGCCAAGGGTCGCAAGCGGTTGGCATGGGCAAAGAGCTGGCCGACAACTATCCGGTGGCTCGTCGAACCTTTGAGGAAGCTGACGAGGCGCTTGGCTATAGGCTTTCCGCGCTTTGTTTTGATGGTCCGGAAGAACAATTGAAGCTGACGGAGATCACGCAGCCGGCTATTTTGACGGCTTCGGTGGCGGCTTGGCGCGTGCTGCAGGATAAAGGATTGAAGCCGGACTTTGTGGCGGGGCACAGTCTGGGCGAGTATTCGGCGCACGTGGCGGCGGGAACGCTGATGTTTGCCGATGCGGTGCGGACGGTGCGCAATCGCGGCAAGTATATGCAGGAAGCGGTGCCGGTGGGCGTGGGTGCGATGGCGGCGATTCTGGGCATGCCGCTCGACAAGGTCAGCGAAATTGCGAGTGACGCGGCGCAGGGAGAAGTTTGCCAGGCGGCCAATATCAATTCTCCTGAGCAAATTGTTATTTCGGGGAACGCCGGCTCGGTGGAGCGCGCGGTCAAGCTTGCGACGGAACGCGGGGCGAAGAAGGCAGTGAGTCTGCCGGTGAGCGCTCCTTTTCATTGTGCGCTGATGCAGCCGGCGCAGGATCGGCTGGCGGCAGATCTTGCTGCGCTGAGTTTCAAGAATCCGTCGTGCACGGTGGTCTGCAACGTTGATGCGGCGGTAGTCGATTCCGCGGCGGCTGCGCGCGCGGCTCTGATTCGGCAGGTGACCGGCACGGTGAGGTGGGAGCCGTCGGTGCGGCTGTTGATCGACCAAGGGGCCAGCCTGTTTATTGAAGTCGGCCCGGGAAAAGTTTTGTGGGGACTGATGCGGCAGATTGACCGCTCGAAGACTTGCTTGACGGTGGGAGATGAGGCGTCGCTGCAGAAGACGCTGGCGCAGGTTGCGGCCATGGCGGCGTAGGCGGCGATCTTGGACGGGGCGGAGCCCCGTACCACACGAACTTAGTCACCACACGAGCTCGTTACTCGCTAGTACGGATATACCGTCAACGTCTTGTCGGATTTTTGAACGAACATTCTCGCGTGCTCGGCGCGCTCGTTGACTATGACCTCGACCACCACGCCTCCGCGGCCAAAGCCTTTGGTGTTCGCTGAGCCGTAGATCCGGTGCGATTTGATGAGGCCCCACTCGCCGCCCGGTCCCCAGTCCCGATAGAAATCGGCGTAGGTGTATTGAGGATATTTCTGCTGATGCTGGCGCCAGCCGGGATCGTTGAAGTAAATGCCGTAGGCGGTTTCGAAATCCTGATGCTGCAGGGCGGCAAAAAACTTGTCTACGGCGTGCTCTTCGGGCCAGTTGCGGTAGAGCCATCCAAGTGTGGCCAGAACGATCACGGCCAGGATGGCAAAGGTTATCGCAATCTTGCGCCGTCGCGCCTTGGCCGGGTCGTAGAGTGGGGCGTCGAGCAGGGTCATAAGTCTTTATTAAGCATAGCGGATGAATGCAGATTGAGTCATGGGATCATTAAGGTGCTGACCCCGACCCGCTCGGTGATTTCCCTAAAGCGCAGGGGCAGACTGCCGATGTACCACAAGTCAGTCAGAAATGACGGCGCGCGGTTTTGTCGCTTGACCGTGGGAGTCGAATCATGGATAAGATCCGGGCGCTCATTGTGGATGACTCCTCGGTGATGCGCAAAATCGTCGAGCGTTCGCTGCGTCAGGCGGGCATCGAACTGGAGAAAGTTGTGGAAGCCTCGAATGGCGCCGAAGCGCTGGCGGCTTTGCAGAGCAACGTGGTCGACCTCATCCTGTGCGACATCAACATGCCAGTCATGGACGGGCTGGAATTTGTCCGCCAGGTGGCCACGGTGGAGAGCGCCAAGGGGGTGGATGTCGTTATCCTCGGCCACGCGCCGACGGACGTCGCTCTTGCCCAGGCCGGACTCCAATCCTTAATCCCAGCCCAGATCCCAATCGCGGCCTCAGCCCTGATGAAGACGACGCAAAAGTCTCCGGTTGCCCCACCCAACGCGACGGTCGTGAGTACCGCAGGCGGTCATTGATAACTACAGCAGTAATTCCATCCAGAGCGCGCTTTCGATTGGAATCGCGGAGTACGGTGGGATTTTCTGGAACCCCATCATGCGATAGAGCGCGATCGCATCCTTCATTGCCGATTCGACCGTATCCAGACGCATGCGCTCATAGCCGATGACGCGCGCCTCGGCGATCACGCGTTCCACCAGCATCCGGCCCAAGCCCCGGCCGCGATCGCCTGGGCGCACGTAGAGACGCTTCATCTCGCAGATGCCGGGTTCAAGTTTGCGCAACGCAACGCATCCGGCGGCTTGGCTTCGGTCTCCGCCTTGGGATCGGGCAAGCAGCAGTCTCCCGCTCGGCGGGGCGTAGGCGCCGGGAAGGCTTTTCAACTCCTCATCGAAACTCTGGAAGCACAGGCTGAAGCCGAGGGAACTGCCGTATTCGAGGAAGAGGTCGCGAACTTGTTCGATATGTTCGGGGAGAGTGGCCTGGATCAAATCGATTGGGCTGCGATCGCCATGACTCCGATCATCATGACTCCGATCGCCCCGATTCGGTTCGCTTTCGCCTTCAGCAGGAGTCGTCACTGGGATAGCCTTTACTTGTATCTTAATGCTTGCGCAGATTCTACCCCGGTCGGGCGATTGCGCCCGGCGCACCGGACGACTAAGATTTCTTCACTCTCCATGTCTCAACTAATTATGTCTGAAGTAATTTCAACCGAGCCCACAACTTCGCACTCTGTTTCCACCCCTGCTCCCGAAACTTCGGTCGAGGTATTCGCCGTTTACGGCGTGGAGCCTGAGATCCAGGCCTATGCCATGGCCAAGTATTCGCGCTCGGCGCTCTCGATGAAGGAGTCGCTGAAGGAAATTACGCTGCAGAAGGCAGAGAAATTTCTCAACACTTTTTACTTTCAGTACGGTCACCGCTCCATCGCCGACCTGGCGCACATCGCGCTCGCCATCGAGCGCCTCTCCATTCTCGCCGCCATCGTGGTTGCCGACGAGCAGCGCTGGGATGGCCAGGAACGCTCGACGCGCTACCAGAACTTCCGGAAGAGCGGCTACTACACGCCTGCTTTCCAGAACGACGCATCGCCGATTCTCTATCGCGAAACCATCGAGTCCTTGTTCACGGCCTATGAAAAGGTTTCGCAGCGAACGTTCGAATATCTCGCCAGTATCACGCCGCGCCCCGTAGAGATGAAGCTGGAAGCTTACGAGCGCACCGTGCGCGCCCGCGCCTTCGACATTTCGCGTTACCTGTTGCCGCTCGCCACCAACACTTCGCTGGGGGAGATCGTCAACGCCCGTACACTGGAAAGCCAGGTTGCCCACCTGCTTGCGCAACCGCATAAAGAAGTCCGCGCTCTGGGAGCGCTGCTGAAACACGCTGCCGTTTCTCCGGCTTATAACGCGAACGAAGAATCGTTGCGCGCCCTGGTGGCCGAGATTCGCGCCGTGTCGCCCGAGATCGCCGATCGCGCCGAACGCGAACTCCTGCGTGAAGTGCGGGTCGCGCCCACGCTGGTCAAGTACGCCGATCCGAATCTCTACGAGATAGAGACCCGCCGGGAACTTCAGCAGGCTGCCGCTGAACTGATGCGGGACGCGGCCATCGAACCCGCGCCGCTGGTTGATTTACTGGACAACGATCTTCGAGACAACGACGTGCTCGAGATGGAACTCGCGACTACGCTCGTGTACGGGCACTGTCATTACCCCTACCGGCAGATCCGCAGAACGATAGAAGCGGCGGGCGAGGCGCGTCGCCGCGAGATCATCGACCTCGGACTGCGCCATCGCGGCAAGCACGACGAACTGCCGCGTGCATTTTCTGCGGGCCAGCAGTTCCGCTTCGACATCCTCATGGACATCGGCGGCTTCCGCGACATGCATCGGCACCGCCGCTGCGTTCAGATCATGCAGGATTTCTCGACCGTCCACGGGTTCGACACGCCGCCCGAAGTCGAAGCTGCCGGTGTCCGCTCCGATTATGACGCCGCGATGAAGCGCGCTGAATCTGCGGTGCGGAAGCTGGCCGGCTCCGGTGGTGAAGAGGCCCAGCAAAATGCGCAGTATGCGATCCCGCTGGCCTTCCGCAAGCGCACGCTGTTTAAGATGGACTTCGCCGAGGCCGTTTACATCTCCGAGTTGCGCACCACGCCCGCCGGACACACCTCCTATCGCAACGTGGCCTATGCCATGTATGAAGCGGTCGCCGCAAAGTATCCGGCGCTGGCCAAATATTTCCGGGTGCACGACGTGCGCAAGCCGGTGGATTTGTTGCAGCGCTGAGTTTATGTAGCATGGTCTCGCGAAGGGAGAACGGCGTGAGCACCGTCAAAAATCCTGAAGAAAAAAAGCATTTAAGCCTTGCACACGATCGCCGCAACAGGTACGGCGAGAACAGCAAATCGAGCCGCAAGAGTATTCAACGCGGAAAGCAGCGCCGGCATATGGACGAACGCAGAACCGTGGGCGAGGCGCTTGGTCGGCCAAAAGGGTATGTTCAAGAGGACGAGGCGACAGAAGCCGAACTGCAAGCCAAGATAAGGACCACTGACAGCCAACGACGGGGGTTTAGGAAGAAGCCAGATACTCCTCTAGGAGTCGTGCTCGCTGCGAAAAGGGCCGGAAAAAAAACCAAGTAGCGCGCCATCAACACCCCCGCAAAATTGACGCCGATGAATCTCCACCTCTAAAATCAGTTCACCCATGCCCAACCTCGAATACCTGTGCAAGGACTGCGGACACCGCTTTGAACAAATCCGTAAGTTCTCCGATAAGCAGCTGCGAAAGTGCCCCGAATGCGGGGGCGTGATTGAACAAGTGATTTCGGCTCCCGCCGTGCAGTTCAAAGGCTCGGGATGGTACGTGACCGATTACGCGAAGAAAGGTGCCGGGTCGTCGGGATCGTCTTCGTCCTCTTCTTCTTCCGAAAGCGACAGCGGTACGAAAGACGCCAAGGATTCCAAGGACACGAAGGACACGAAAGACACCAAGAAAGACGACAAGCCGAAGTCCGATACTTCGCACAAGAAAACCAAAAGGGACTAGCTACTCCGCCCTTGTTGTCCGCTCTGGAATTCCGACAACCAAGGTTCGCCGGCGAGGCAATTCGTCATCGGAGATTTCCGCCAGGAATTGCAGGTTGAGACCCAGTCCCTCGCATTCCTGCCATGCCGCGTCGTTGAGAAAGTAGACGATGTCGCCGCCAAATCGATCTTTGGCGCGGCGGCGTTCGTCAAGGTCGAACGGGCTCACCGAATACACTTTGATCCCGGCATGTTCGCGCAGGACGGCGCTCAGATCGCGTTGGAAGCCGAGCGCTCCTTGCCGCACTTGCGCCATGGTGAAAGAGATAACGCGATAAGGCATAGGTATGGCGAATCCAGAGTTGCTGTGGCCGCAGGCGGTTGCTGAGCCAGGATCGGCTTGGACGGGGCAGAGCCCCGTCACCACACGAGCAGGATACAGCAAGGTGAATCGGCTCCAGGGTCAGGGCGGGCCGATGGCCTGAACCGGCGTTTCATTCCGGCCTGATCCCTGCCGCTGCCATCATCCTACCGGTTACGCCGTTCTCCGCGCGGAAACTGAACAGCAATTCCGTATGGCACGCTGTGCATGGTGCCGCCGTGTCAATGTTTTTTGCCATTACGCCCGCATCCAGCAGTTGCCGCCGGTTTGCCTCTACCAGATCGAGGAAGAGTTTCGGTGGCAATTCGCCGTGTCCGGGCGCGCGCGCTGTCAGGAACAGCAACGGATATTTTTCCCGCACCGGGTCCGAGTCCTTCACCTCGCGGAACAAGCCGCCCGCGTATGCAAACTGAGCTTCAAACCTAGTACGCACTTCTTCACCCACTTCGTAGCAGCATCCGTGCACGCCTGGTCCAATTGCCGCTACCAGGTCCCGCGGATCGCTCTTGAAATGCTTGCGCATCTCGCCGACGCCTTTCTCGCCGATGCGCTTAACGGTGCCGCGCCAGCCGGCATGAAAAACGCCGACGACCCGGCGCTTCCGATCGACAAGAACAATGGGAAGGCAATCGGCGGCTTGCACGGCTAAGATCAGCCCGGGCGTGTCCGTGACCAACCCGTCACCGGCCAGAGGCTGCTGTGGCATCCCCTCAATTCTAAAAATCAAATCAGAATGAATCTGCCGCAGCGACACCAGCGGCCAGTTTTCGCGTCCGTTGGCAACGCCGAGTTCCTTGAGGAAAAGCGCGCGGTTGCGCTCGACGGCCGCGCGCGAGTCTTGCTTGGTGAACCCAAGATTCAGCGCATTTCCGCCGTAGACGCGCGATACTCCGCCAGACCGGGTAGAAAAAGCATGCACCAGCCAAGGGAGCTTACCCAATTTCTTAGAACGCAAAAGTTGTAAATTGTTGCTTGCGACGCGATTGGTCACCACGGTTCGATAATATCGCGTGGCCGAGGTTGTGTGGAGACTGGGCGGAGCCCCGCCTCCACACTCTTACTTCTTCTTCACTATTTCGGCGTCAATCTGAATCTTGATGTTGTCTCCAACTACGGCTTCACCGGTCTTAAGAAGATTGTTGTAGAGCAGGTTGAAGTCTCTACGGTTGATCGCGGTCGTTGCGGAAATTCCACGGCGCGAATTACCCCACGGATCGGTCATTTCAGGCGTCGGCCCATCCACGTCGAGCGTGACCTCGTGGGTCGTTCCGTGGATAGTCAGATCGCCAATCAGCTGCAGCTTTCCACCGCTGCTCGCGATCCGTTTGGACTTGAATTCGATGGTCGGATACTTTTCAACGTCAAAGAAATTAGGGCTCTTAAGGTCTTTGTCCCGGGCCTCGACTCGGGTATCGACCGAGCTGACGTCGATGCTGGCCGAAACCTGCGACTGCGTAATGTCCTTCTCGTTTAGAACGACGCTTCCCGTCACCTTGGTGAAACTGCCGGTGACATTCGAGATGGCCAAATGACGCACCGTGAACTGCGCGGTCGAGTGCGCCGGGTCGATGTTCCAGGTGGAGGTTTGCGCGAGCGCCGACAGACTTGCGAGGAGGACGATCACAGAAGCTGCGCCAATTCTTTGCACGGTTTTCATCATGTCGATTCAAATATCCTTTGAGTGAGTTTTTCCCGCCACAGTAGGAGGTAGACTTCGCAAAGGTCTTGGATGTGAGCTGGTGCGGTACCGATGCAGAAAATCGGGTCCTCGGGTGATCGGGTCATCGGTCATCGGGTCATCCGAAACGGCACCCGATGACCCGATGATCCGATTCTGTTACTTGCCGCCGGCGGCAGCGCCGACTGTCTGTTCGGCTTCAGGCTGCTGCTCGACTGGAGCGGTCTTAATCTTCACCGTGGCCAGGATCTTCTCCAACTTGGCGAAGACTACGTCGCGGTTGACCGGCTCGGCATTGTCTTTGATGCCGTATCCGGCGGTGCCCAGGCTCAGGATGTATTCGTAGCAGTCGCCATTTTCATAGCGGTGGAAGTACTGCGTTTCGGTTTGCGTCATGGGGCTGGCGGAAAAATTCGAAGTCGTCTCCATTTCGGTCGGGCCGATTTTCACTTTTTGAGAGTCGATGGACCCGCCGTTGACATTGTGCGAGTCAGCCAGGGCAAAATGCGCGCACTCCTGCTCGGAGACGCTGCGATTCACGTTCACGTTGAAGAAGGCCGATGCGAAGTCGGTGCCGGGATATGAACCGTCGGGCACTTCCACGGTCGCGACCGCAACCCCGCCGGGCTGGACGAAGTTCATCAACGCAGCACCCAAGCCTGCGAACTGGGGCAATGCGTCGTTGCCCGAGGTCAATACGAACTTACGTGGATAGAGGAACGAAATACCGGAGTTAGCGTCGGTGTAAGTGACGTTCGCGGGACGCTTCCTGGGACTCTTCTTCGCGGCTGCAACGGGAACTGCAGTAATAGCCGGCGCCGTTATGGCGGCGGCCGAGGGCGCCGTCTGAGTGGACGGGTTACTGGAGACGCCGACCAGCGCCGGTTTTGCAGATTGTTCCGAGCAGGCGCTCATCACGAGCAAAACTCCGAGCATCGCGACGCCCGCGGTCATAGCCAGCTTTTGCTGGCGCGACCAGGACGTGAGTATAGTCCCGAAGATTGTGCGGTTAGTCACCTGATTAGTGGATCTCTGGTTCGTGGATTTCCAAATGGTTGCCATTTTGTCACCTCCTCTGCGGCTGGCGCAGTCGAAAGTAATATGGCAAGAAAGCGGCCAACTTCATGCTTGTTGATGCGACGACACTTATGGGCGAACCTGGCGCCGGACTGTGTACTGAGCGATACACGCCGTGTGGTGGGCAACACGCCGGTGAACCGTGGCCCTTGCCGCTAGAATGCTTTTGTGAGCGATGCTTCTGTGAGTAAAATCACGCCCCGTTTCTCTCTTGGTTATAGAGACGGTGATCGCGGAATGTATCGCGGACGCTTGGCGCCTTCGCCGACTGGGTTGTTGCACGTCGGGCATGCGCGAACTTTCTGGATCGCGGCGCAACGGGCAATCGAGAATCAGGGCACTTTGATTTTGCGCAATGAAGATTTGGATCCGCAGCGCTCGCGGGCGGAATTCGCTCGCGCCATGATGGAAGACTTGCGGTGGCTGGGAATCGACTGGACCGAGGGGCCGGATTGCGGGGGCCCGTATGGCCCTTACTCGCAAAGTGAGCGCCGGGCGCACTATCTGGAGGCCTGGCGACGGCTGCGGGAGGGCGGGTTTCTCTATCCATGCAGTTGTTCGCGGAAGGATCTGGCGCGGGCGGCAAGCGCTCCGAACGAGGCGGATGATGACGATGAACCGGCGTATCCGGGAACTTGCCGTAGGCGCAAGGACGTGGGCGAGAGCACGGAGCCTGCGGGCGTGAACTGGCGGTTTCGGGTTCCCGAGGGCGAGGTGGTCGAATTTACCGATATGAATCTGGGTCGACAGCGTTACGTTGCCGGTAGTAATTTCGACTTCGGCGATTTTCTGGTTTGGCGGCGCGACGACGTTCCCGCGTACCAACTCGCGGTGGTGGTCGACGACGCGGCGATGCGGATCACGGAAGTGGTGCGGGGCGCGGATCTGTTGAAGTCGACGGCGCGGCAACTGCTATTGATGCGCGCGCTGGGGTATGCCGAGCTGGGGTATGCCGCTCCCGACTATTTTCATTGCGAGCTCGTGCGAGACGCTGCTGGAGTGCGGCTGGCGAAACGGCACGATGCCATGAGTATTCGGCATTTGCGCGAGAGCGGGATGACGGCGGAGGAGGTTCTGGCGATGGCCAGTTGGCCATGATGGAGTGACACTTTCGTTTGGCGGGCGAGTTACTTGGGTAGTTACAGGTCGCGGCGTAAAGGAGCTACCATTTAAAGAACAGTTCTGCATAGCGAGTGGGAGAAGCTTATGCAAGGAATGTTCTTGAAGATTTTGGCAGTCGCATTGTTGATCAGCTCCTCCGGCTATGGGCAATCGCTGGGCGACATTGCTCGCGAGAGTCGCGAGAAAAAAGCCGAGGACGCGTCCGCCGCGCCGCCCAAGGTAATCACCAACGCGGACTTTCCGAAGAATACGCAGGCAAGCCCGGCGCCGCGAGACACGCAGGCGGAACAGAGCAACGCGGCCGACGACCATCGCTCCGCGCAACAACGCCTGGCGGAGCAGCGTGCCGCCGACCAATGGAAGAGGCAGATCCTGGCGCAAAAAAACAAAATGGCGACTCTGCAGGCGCGGATCGACCAGATCAACGCATCGATTCGTTCCGCGAACGGGAGCGCCCAGTACGAGGGGCCGGCCAACGGGTACCAGGCGCGGCAGATGCAGCAGGTGGCACAGATCCAGCTGCGCCTCGATGAACAGCACAGGAAGCTCGACCAAATGCAGGAGGCTGCGCGCCGTGCGGGGATGCACACTGCTGTCTACGATCCGTAGCGGTTCCGGTGCAAACAATTTGAGGAGGCGTTCATGTACCGAATTTCTAAGACGACCTTGCCCATCGTATTGCTGATCGCGGCAGCCAGTTACGGGCAGTCGCTCGCCGATGTGGCGCGCCAGAACCGAGCGACGAAGGACCAGGGCACGGAGACGACGAAGAAGGTCTATACCACCGACGACCTTTCTCCAAGTCTGGCTCCGGAACCGAGCGACACCGCGAAAACGCCGGAACAATGGTCGCGGCAAATCCTCGCGCAGAAGACGTGGGTCGCATATCTTCAGGCGCAGGCCGACCGGGTGAACGCGTCGACTAACAATGGCGGCCAGTCGAGTGATCAGGCCGCAAAAGCCCAGGAGCAGTTGGCCAAGGAGAAAGAGAAACTCGGAGCCATGCAGCAAGCCGCGTTCGATGCGGGAATGCCCGACACGGTGTATAACCCGAAGAAACCGGTACGCTTCATGCGCTCCCGACGCTCCCCGACCATGCTCGGGCAGCATTGAATCCCACTGTTGCCGCAACACATCCTAACGGTATGGGCACCGGCGGAGTCTTCCTAACGGCGGAATGGCGTTACCTCGTCATGCTGAACTATGAAGTGGACGCCAGTCTGCTGCGGCCGTTCGTCCCTGCCGGAACTGAACTCGATTGCTGGAACGGCCAAGTCTTTATCAGCCTTGTCGGGTTTCAATTTCTGAAAACAAAATTGTGCGGGTTTCTGCCGGTTCCCATGCACTCGAATTTCGATGAAGTGAACCTGCGGTTTTACGTGCGCCGGCAAACGGGAGATGAAGTCCGGAGAGGGGTGGTGTTCATCCGGGAAATGGTTCCGCGCCGCGCGATTGCGTTCGTTGCCCGTACTTTCTACCACGAAAATTATGTCGCGCTGCCCATGGCGCACGAGATTCGCACCGTTGGCGATGGTCTCGAGGTTGCGTACCGATGGAGGAGCGAGAAGCGGTGGAGTACGATCAGCCTTGAAACCAAGGGCAATTCTGAACTGCCCGGCGATGGCTCTAGGGAACAGTTCATTACCGAGCACTACTGGGGATATGCGGCTCAGCCGGACGGCGGTTGCGTGGAGTATCGCGTGGCGCATCCGTCGTGGAGAGTCTGGCAGGCGCGGCAGTCGGCGTTCGAGGGCGACGCGGAGAAGATCTACGGAAGAGATATTGCAGCGGCGCTCCGGGGTGAACCGCAGTCTGCCTTTCTGGCGGAAGGATCTCCGGTCAGCGTGATGCGGGGGCGTTCGTTGTGACTGTGCCGGTCAGCGCCGAAACACGACCGCCGGTCAGAGGTCTGCCGGGGGCGGATCCTGGCGGGGTTCTTGGTGTCGTTCTTGGCGTTGTTCTTTATGACGGGGAGTGCGGTTTCTGCTCGCGCTGGGTGAAGTATTGGGCGGGAACTCTCGGGCGGCGCGGATTTGCGATTGCCTCGCTTGGCGAGCCATGGGTTGCCGAGAGACTGAAGATGTCGCATGAAGAACTGCTTACCGACATACGATTGCTCACGGCGGATGGCGAACTGATTTCGGGAGCCGATGTCTATTTGTATGTGACGCGACGGATCTGGTGGGCCTGGCCCTTCTATGCGATTTTCAGTTTGCCCGGGTTCAACCGCTTGATCCGCGTGGGTTATCGGTGGTTTGCGCGGAACCGATACTGCGTCTCGCATGCATGTAAGCTGCGGCCGCGCTGAACGGACACCTTCGTTTTGGCCCAGGAATGCGCTATTGGGGCGCTTTTCCGCCGCCAGACCCCCGATTTATGCCGATTTTCAAAGGGGTGCCTTACTGGAAACCGCATAAAATCTGCATAAAGTGCTACTTTTCCACAGCGGAGTGCGTTAGTATTCGCTCGATACACGCAAATTTGTAAGTTCCTGAAGGAGGAATTCATGGCTTCTGGTATGACCAAGACCCAACTGACTCGGCATCTGGCCGAGAGGCTTGAACTCAACAACAAGACTGCCGCGGCTTTTCTGGAGCACTTGGCAGACACGGCGATTAAAGAGACGAAGAAGAACGGTGTGTTCGTTGTGCCCGGCCTCGGCCGCCTGGTGAAGGCGCATCGCAAGGCCCGCATGGGACGCAATCCGCAGACCGGCGAACCGATTCAGATCAAGGCGAAGACGGTGGTAAAGTTCCGCGTGGCGAAAGCCGCGAAGGACGCGATCGCGCCGAAGAAATAAATTTCGCGGACGAGAATGTCCGCGTTACATAATCAAGAGGGCCGGCTTGTGAGCCGGCCTTTTTTCTCCCCCGAAAGCTACAGTTCCAATTCCAACAGCTTTGCTCGCACTTTTCCCGCTTCGATCACGAGCTTTCCCACGCTCACCGGTCGGTGGAAACGGCGCGGACCGGCGCTGCCTGGATTGAAGTACAGGACGCCGTTCTTCTCCTCCATCGTTGGCTGATGGCTGTGGCCGTAGACAACCACGCGGAATCCGGCGGCTTGCGGCTTCAGGTCGAGTTGGCTGAGATCATGCAGGATGTAGATGGACACGCCGGCGGCTTCGACCACTTCGGTTTCAGGCAGAGAGCGTGCCCAGGGCTTGGTGTCGACGTTGCCGCGGACCGCGGTCACCGGTGCGATTTGCGCGAGTGCATCGAGGATTTCCGGAGCGCCTACGTCGCCGGCGTGGAGGATGCGGTCGGATCCGCGCAGGGCTCGAAGCGCTTCGGGGCGTAGCAAGCCGTGCGTGTCGGAGATTACGCCGAGAATCACTGTTCTCTCAGTCATCGGATTCACCCCCGTGATTTTTCTCTACCATGATTCTCTGCTGCTGCCCGACGGCCGAGGCGGCCGTCGCTACGGGGTCCTTATATTCATCACAAATCGGGTGTCGAGCGCTCACAGACTTCGCCAGCGGGCCTAAGGCTATACTGCCTTGAAGGTCCAGAAAAAAGAATGCCCGATGCTGGTCCAAATTTGGGGGAAGCGCTGCGACGCTATTGGGGGTACCACGAATTTCGCCCCAAACAGGAGAATGTTATCCGCAGTCTGCTGGCGGCGCACGACACTTGTGTGGTGATGCCGACCGGTGGCGGGAAGTCGCTGTGCTACCAGCTTCCGGCGGTGATTTCGGGGAAGACGGCGGTGGTGGTTTCTCCGCTAATCGCGCTGATGCAGGACCAGGCGGCGCAACTGGCGCAGATGGGGATTCCGGCGGCGGCGATCAACAGTTTTCAGAGTTCGGCGGAACGGCGGCAGGTGATGGAGAAAGCGGCGCGCGGGGAATATCGGCTGCTTTATCTTTCTCCGGAGCGGTTGGCCGCGGAAAATACTTTCGATTGGCTGAGCAAAGTGCCGGTGGGCTTCTTTGCGGTGGACGAGGCGCATTGCATTTCAGAGTGGGGACACGAATTTCGGCCGGACTACCGGCAGTTGAGCCGGCTGCGTACCAGCTTTCCTGATCTTCCGATTGCGGCGTTCACTGCGAGCGCGACGCGGCAGGTGCGGCACGACATTCTGAAGCAGTTGCAGATGCGCGATCCGCATCTTTATATCGCCAGCTTCCATCGCAAGAATTTGAGCTACGTGGTGCACGAATGCGAAGCGCGCACGCAGATGGAAGTGCTCAGCCGCGCCTTGCGGCAGTACGCGGGGGAGAGTGTGATCGTGTATTCGCCCACAATTCGCCGGGTGGAAGAGACGGTCGAATATCTGGAGGAGAGCGGGATTGCGGCGATTCCTTATCACGCGAAGATGGAATCGCCCATGCGCCGGCAGAATCAGGAACGGTGGATGTCGGACGAAGTGCGGGTACTGGTTGGGACGATCGCGTTTGGCCTGGGCATCAACAAGCCGGCGGTACGGGCGGTGATTCACCTGTCTCTGCCGAAGTCGATTGAGCAGTACTACCAGGAGGCTGGGCGCGCGGGGCGGGACGGGCGTCCCGCGGATTGCGTGCTGCTCTGGCAGAAGCGGGACCATGTCCTGCTGGAGTATTTCATCAAGCAGATTTCGGACGACGCGGAGCGCGAGCGATCGTTCGAACGGAAACGCGTAATCAGCCGTTTTGCGGATTCTCACGGCTGCCGCCACCGGCAAATCTGCCTGCACTTCGGAGAGACTCCGAAATGGGAGCGCTGCGGGAACTGCGACAATTGCGCGGCCAAGCCAGAATGGCTGAGCAAAGAGATCGTACCCGTTGCCCTGCCCGATGTTGCGCCGCGAAGGGCGTATGCTCTGCCCACGTCATCTCCGTCCTTCTATACGCCGCGGTTGCATTCCGAAAAACCGCGGGTCCGCGATTCGACGCCAGCGGAAGCGGATCCAGTGCTGGCGGAGTATCTGCGCGAATGGCGGCGAACTATGGCGCGAGAGAACAAAGTGCCCGCCTACATTATTCTGCACGACAGCACGCTGGAGGAGCTGTGCCGCCGGCGTCCGGCGAATTTTGCCGAGTTGAAGCAGGTGCCGGGGATTGGCGAAAAGAAGGCAGAGGTGTACGGTGCGGAAATTCTCCAGGCTTTGCGGAACTTTGGCGATGGAGCGCGTGCCGCGCCGGCCTTGACCAGGGATCCGGCCCCGGCGGAACACACGCTTCGGCTTCTGAATGAGGGCCGCAGCTTTGAGGAGATTGGTCGGATTCGGGCGCGGCAGGTTTCGACTATCGTTTGCACGGTGGCGAATTTGATCGAGAGCGGGCAGGTGAAGCTGGATCCGAAGTGGATTTCTCCCGACGCGCAGCCGCTGATTGAGGCGGCTTGCATGAAACAGGGAGTCGAGCGGCTCAGAGACATTAAAGAAGCGGTACCACCTTACGTCAGCTTCGAAGACATACGGCTGGTGGTGGCGCACCTGCGCGCGGAGAACCGGGTGCGGGCGAAGTCGGCGTAGGGTCTCGATTTGCCTGTGTGGTGGCGGGGCTTCGCCCCGCCACGGACGGGGCAGAGCCCCGTTACCACACAGGCCTCCCCGCACAGGCCTCTCTACACGCCCTTGGCGGCGGGATCCCAGATCAGTTTGTGGATTTGCAGGCTGAGGCGGGCGGGAACGTCGTCGGCAAGGATCCATTGAGCGAGTTCTTGCGGATCGAGTTGGCAGTGCGAGGTGTCTCGCGCGCCGGAGGCCGCTTTTTCAAACGCGGGAGAAAATAAAATGGCGTGAACGCGCTCGGCCAGCCCGTGATGCTGGACGAAGTCACGGGCGAACTCGTAGTCAATGCGGTCGGTCAGGACGAACTTGAGTTCATCGTGAGGCCGGAGCGCCTTCAGGTTCTCGGGTGCGAAAGTGTCAGGTTCGCCGGAGTGCGGACACTTTACATCCACAATCTTGATGACTTGTTTCGGGACCCGCGCCAGTGGGCGTTCACCGCTGGTCTCGAGCAACACCTGGTAGTCAGCGTCCAGAAGTTGTTCCATCAGCGGGATGACTTCACGTTCTTGCAACATCGGTTCGCCGCCGGTGATCTCGACCAGTCCACCGGTCGGACTCAGACGAGCAACTTCGGTGAGCACTTCTTGCAGCATCATCTTCTGCCCGCCGTAGAAACTGAACTCGCTGTCGCACCAGGAGCAGCGCAGATTGCATCCCGTCAGACGTACGAAGACGCAAGGCAGGCCGGCGTGGGTTGATTCACCCTGGAGCGATTTGTAGATTTCGGTGATCTGCATGAATGCATCGGGTGATCGGATCATCGGGCCATCGGGTGATCGAGATTCAAAACCAGAGCTTTTAGATCACCCGATGGCCAGAACATCCGATGACCCGATTCCTACTCTGAGTAACGAGCCGTGGTCGTATCGGTCTCGAAAACGGTGACGTCCTTCACTCTCACCCTGCCGTTGGTAACGCTGCTTAGGCGCGTGTTGGTTTCGTCATAAAAATATTTCGCGAGATTCTCGGCGGAGGGATTGAGGACGGTGAAGGGCTCGATGTCGTTGATCATCTGGTGGTCGAGACGGTCGATGGCGTGCTTCATCACGTCTTTCAAGTCTTTGAAATCGAGCAGCAGGCCGGCCTTGTCGAGCTCGGCGCCGGCAAGGGTCACACGAATCTTGTAATTGTGGCCGTGCGGGTTCTCGCACTTGCCCTTGTAGTTGCGCAGGTAGTGTCCTGCGGCGAATGTGTCTTCGACAGTGACTTCGTACATGAATCCAACCAGCCTCGGCTGAGTTTTATTGTACCTTTTGAGAGCATCGGAGGCACGGCTGCGCGAGCTTCGGGCGAACTGCAGGTCCCTCGCTCCGCTCGGGATGACAATTTATGAATGGGAAGCCAGTTGAGATTACGATTCGAGAGGCCGCGCCGAGTGAGTCGGCGATCATTCTTGATCACCGGCGGTCGATGTTTCGCGACATGGGCGAAGGCACGGTCGAAGAGCTTGATCGGATGGTGGAAGTTGCCAGTCCGTGGCTGGCGCGGGCTCTGGCCGATGGGTCGTATCGCCACTGGCTGGCGCTGGACTCCTCGGGCCGCGTCGCGGGCGGCGGTGGGGTGCTGCTGTGTCCTTGGCCGGCGAATCCCAAAGACCCTTGCACCGAGCGGGCGGTGATCCTGAATGTTTATACGGAGCAGGAGTTCCGCAAGCGTGGAATTGCACGGCAAATCATGCTGACGATTCTGGCGTGGCTCAGGCAGCAGGGCTTGCGGGCCGTCAATTTGCACGCCAGCGCCGAGGGCCGGCACTTGTATGAAAAGCTGGGGTTTGAGGCCACGAACGAAATGCGGCTGAAGTTTGACGGGACAAAATGAATTTGCGATGGCGGGGCGGGACTAGAGAAACCCAGAGTTGCTGTGGTCCACAGACGTCTGCCGAGCGGTGCTCGGCTTGGACAACCGGGGCGGCTGTCCCTACGCAAACCTAGACGGGGCAAAGCCCCGTCACCACACGTGCGTACACTGACAGGGCGTTGTTCTGGCCACTGTCTGCAGCTGTCAAGCAAACCAATGGCCAACTCCTTATAATCTGCTAACGTTCGGGTTGCTACCCCGTCTATTTCTGTGCAAGACAAGAACCAAGGATTGGACCATTTGTAGGGGACAGAGACAGACAATGCCGGCCGATTCTTATGCAGTAGCAATTCCGGTTGGCGAGATTTCCCGTCTCAGGCGGGCGGCAAATAATAGCGACAGCGGCAACCAGAACCCCATAAGGATGAGGGGCTCCTTGGCAGCGCAGAGCAACCGTATTGACGACACGGGTCTGATTCGGGAGGCGCAGCAGGGAAACCGTGCGGCCTTCGAGGTATTGGTGCGTCATTACGATCAGTCGGTGCTGCGACTGGCGCTGCACCTGACGGGATCGGAGTCGGACGCCCAGGACGTTTATCAGGAGGCCTTCCTCAAGGCCTACAAGAATCTGGGTAGCTTCCGTTTTGAGTGTTCCTTCTACACGTGGATTTACCGGATCGTCACCAATCTGTGCCTGGATCATCTGCGGAAACGGAATGTGCGCAAGGAAGATGGTCCGGTGGCGGTGGATGCATCGGGCGAAGAATACAGCCGGTTGGAACAGTTCGCGGACGTGCGCTCGGGAGCCAATCCGGAGCGCGATTTGATGCGGCGAGAGCTGGGCAGAAAAATCGGCGCAGCATTGACCGCTCTGACGCCTCGCGAGCGAATGGTTTTCGAGTTGAAGCATTATCACGGGCTGAAGTTGCGCACAGTGGGCGAGATGCTGAATACGACGGAAGAGACAGCGAAAAATACATTATTTCGCGCGACGCAAAAACTGCGGGCCGCGCTGGCGGAGATGCGATGAGCTGCGAATCAGTTCCCGCGAAGGGATACGAAAATGAAATGTGATTGGGTGCGGCAAAACATTCTGTTCTACGTGTACAACGAAGTGGAAGACGATGCCCGTTACGAGGTAGAGCAGCACCTGGCGCGGTGTCCGGAATGCGCCACGGAGTTGAAGGCGGCGCGCAAGTTTCATGCGACGCTTTCGGAAATGCCGGTGGCGGAGCCGACTCCAAACCTGCTGGCGGCGTCGCGGATGCGGCTACAGGAAGCGCTCGAGACAACGCGGCCGGGAGGATTCTGGCAGCGGCTGATTCTTGAGCCGGCGATGTGGTTCCGGCAGATTCGGATGGCGCCGGCACTGGCGGCAGTGATATTCATCGTGGGATTTGGCGGCGGCATTGGCGCGACTTACAACTTTCTTTCCGGACGCAGCGGACCTGACCCGGGGACGCCGGCGATCGTCCAACCGGCGGAGTCATCGATTGCCGGTATTCGTTCGGTGACGCAAGAGCCGGGATCGAATCAGGTGAGCATCAAGTACGACACGGTTTCGACCCAGGAAGCGCAGGGCTCGCTGAACGACCAGCGCATCCAGCAATTGCTGTTGTTTGCGGCGCGCAACAATTACAACTCGGGTGTGCGGATGGACTCGGTGGATTTGCTGACGCAGGCACCCGACGATTCGCGCGTGCGGGAAGCGCTGATGTATGCGTTGCAGAATGATACTAACCCGGGTGTCCGTTTAAAGGCGCTGGACGGGTTGAGTGGCTTTGTGCGGCAGGATCCGCGAGTGCGAGATGGAGTTTTGCGGGCACTGATCAGCGACACGAATTCCGGTGTGCGTATGCAAGCCTTGCGACTGGTGGAACCGATGAAGACGGACAGCAATGTGCGATCGGTGCTGATCAAGTTGTCGCAGACGGATCAGAATGTCTCGATTCGCTCGCAGGTGCGTACGATGCTGGCGCAAATGCCGGAGATGGATTGAAGAACTGTCGTTGGTCGATAGTGCTGGTCGTTAGCTAACATTTGCGGCCCGCGATGAATCCCGAACGACTAACGACCATCGACTAACGACTTACTAACTAAGGAGGACATTCATTGAAGCACGCAATCAAACTCGCTGGCGTTGCAGTACTGGTGGCTGCGCTGGCATCGCTGGCTCTATGCCAGGAAACTCGGGTATATCGCGAAGGCGGCAACTGGGTCCAGGAAATGACCGGGGACCTGGGTGCGGCGAAAAATCTTCGGGTGAAGCTGGCCGCCGGCTCGGTCAAAGTTCAAGGTGGATCGCAAGCGGGGATTACATACGTCATTCATCGGAAGGCTTATACATCGTCAGAACAGCAGGCTCGCCACGAATTTGAGGCATACCGGATCAACACGTCAGTAAAGGGAGACACGGCATGGGTGGTGGCCGAGTCGAGCAGGCGGGATTCCAAGTGTGCTGATGAATTTGTCATCAATGTGCCGCGGAACTTGCAGGCCGCGAAGATCGAGACCGGAGGCGGCAACGTAAACGCGACCGGGATCGCGGGACGCGTCGACTTGGAAAGTGGTGGCGGGAGTATTCACCTGGATGATATCGGCGGCGAGGTGACGGCGGCAACCGGTGGGGGCGCGATTGACGTCGGCAGAGTGGAAGGCAATGTGAGCCTGCAGACGGGCGGCGGAAACATCAAGGTTGCATCCGCCAAGGGCGAGATCAAGGCGGAAAGCGGAGGGGGAAGTGTAATCGTTCTTTCGGGCCTGCAAGGCGCTGTGCTGGAAACGGGCGGGGGCAGTATTCGGGTGGACAAGTGCAGCGGGCGGGTGAAAGCGACCACCGGAGGCGGCAGCATCGACCTGGGCGAGATCGGCGGGTCGGCGGAGATTGAAACCGGCGCGGGCAGCATTCGTCTGGCTTCCGCGAAAGGAAGGGTGCAAGCCCAGACGGGCGGAGGCACAATCCAATTGGATGGAGCGACGTCGGTGCAGGCGGAGACCTCAGCTGGCGGAATCGTTGTGAAGCTGCTCGCATCGACCGGGGCCGGCGCCGCTAGTCGGAGCAATTCCACGCTGGAAACTTCGGCCGGCGACATCACCGTCTATCTTGCGAATGATCTGGCGATCTCCATTCGGGCGGAGATCGAAATAGCCAATGGCCACACGATCCGCAGCGACTTCGCTGATATTCACGTGTCGAGTGAAGGCGGACCGTGGGAGAAAACGGTGACGGCAGAGGGCCAACTCAACGGTGGCGGGCCGGTGCTGAAGGTCCGCACAAATTCTGGGAATGTCAACTTCCGCCGCGTCAGTCGGTAGGAACGGTCGTTGGTGGTTAAGTCGTTGGTCGTTCGCGATTCACGGCGGACCGCGAGAGTTTGCTCGAGAGTTTGCTAACGACCAGCGACTAACGACCAGCGACTAGCTTTTATTCAGGAGGGGCTATGATCCATCGCTTCCTGCTTTGCACGTTTGTTCTTACTCTGGTACTTACCCTGGCAGCTATCGCGCGACCGGCGGAATCGAACGCGCAATCGAGCTATGATCGTGCCGGCGAAAGTTGGGACTGGAGTTTCGGCGGCGAGGAGGGCGGCGGATCTTCTTATCTGGGAGTGGACATCGCCGACGTTTCCGCCGAGCGGCTGGGAGAATTGAAGCTCAAGGAAGAGCACGGAGCCGAGGTCACGATGGTCGACCAGGACGCTCCCGCCGGAAAAGCCGGGCTGCGCGAGCATGACGTCATCCTAAGCCTGAACGATACGGCGGTGGAGAGTGCTGCCCAGTTGCGCCGCATGATTAAGGAAACGCCGCCGGGCCGCGTGGTGAATCTCGGCATCAGCCGTGACGGCCAACCGATGACGATCAAGGTGCAACTGGCGGACCGGCACAAGTCGATGGCATGGGCACCGAAGGACGGAGAATTCAAGCTCGACATGCCTAAGATTTCCGCGATGCCGGACTTCGACCTTCCTATCTCGGTGGTGGTTGTCCACCAGTCGGCGCGCAGCGGGCTGATGGTGGAAAACATTACTGCGCAACTGGGAGATTTCTTTGGGGTCAAGGACGGCAAGGGAGTGCTGGTGCGCTCGGTGGGAAAAGGCAGTCGCGGGGAAAAAGGCGGATTCCGCGCCGGAGATGTGGTGGTCAAGGTCAATAACCAGCCGGTGCACGATACGTCTGACTTCACGCATGCTCTGCGGTCGTCATCGGGAGCAACGGCGGCCGTAACCGTGATCCGAGAGAAGAGAGAGCAGACTCTGACGCTGACTCTTCCCGAGAAAAAGGATTCCGGCAGTCTGCTGGAAGACAGCTTCGACGTTCCCGATTTCACCGCGGAAACGGAGCAGGCAGTCAACCGCGCCGAAGAAGAAATCGCGCGCCTGGCGCCGGCCATCAATGAGATTGAGAATGAGAATGAGAGTGAGAAAGTGCAGCAGCAGACGTCATGCTCGAGAGACATGGAGAGGAAGCTGCGGGAGTCGCAGCGGAAACTGCGAGATGAGCAGCGGAAGATGCAGGAACGGCAGCGGATGCTGCGCCATGAGTTATCGGGAGCATGGGCTGAGATCTGAGATTGTCCGAGGTGAATCGGCGGCAGGTTACTAAAGTCACCGACTCTTGGGGGGCATAGGTTACAAGCGGAGTGGCCAGATTCCACTGGGGGGACTACCCCCCGGTTACCTGTTGCGTTGAGGGAAACCCCGATAAGCTATTGGCGCAATGGCTTTCCGCGCCCTATTGTTTTCAACAAGCCCCGAGACGAATGCCGCCATGGCTACGGCGTGCGAGAGTACTGGGATCCGCGCTGAAGCGTGTTCCGACATCTTTGCAGCCATCGAAAAAGCGAAGACGCGTGCCGTTTCGTGCGTGATCGTGGATTGGGCTGACCAGCCGGAAGCGGGCTTCCTGTTGAAGCGTGCTCGCGAATCCGCTCCGAACCGCAACACGGTAGCCATCGCCATCGTCGATCACGAACCGGAAGCGGCGGACATGCGTGACAACCGGCTCGATTTTCTGATCTATCGTCCAATTTCTGCCGAAGAGGCCGACGCGGTGCTGGCGAAGGCGCGTGAGCAGATGCAAGCGCCCAGCGCGGAGAGTGCTGCGGAGTCGTCGGGCGCAGGCGACGGCGGGAGCAGCGATGTCCAGAACGCGGCTTCTGGGGATTCCAATTTCAATGGAGCAGAGCAAAGTCAGCAGGATTCGCCGGATGGCTCTCCGGACGCGGATGCAGCGCAAGACAACGACACCTTCGACGGCGAAATTGCGACTGACGAGGAAGAAGAACCTCGAAAGCGTGACTATGCGCTAGGGCTCCGCAAAGTTTTTGCTGCGGCGCTGGTGCTTACGGCGGCGTTTTGCCTTTGGAACTCGCGCGATGTCATCGAGTATCTGTCGCGGACGCGGGAGGGAAGATTCCGTGTTTTGAGGGAATCGGTGGCGGCGCTTTTTTATATGAACCAAACCGGGGCATTACCCGTCAGTTCCGCCGGGAATGACTCGCAACAGGATGCGTACTACAGCAGAGGTCCCGCCAATTCCAACGCCCAGACTCCGGCGCTGGGAGTGGTGGCAACGGAATCCACGGTGACGGAAGCGCGCTTTAGTTTGCCCAAGGCTCCCGATTTTCCGCTCCCTGTGCCGGTGCTTGAGCATCAGGAAGTGGCGCCCATCCGCGTGGAACGAGCCGCGATTCCCGACAGCATGAGAGACTCGCCGCCGATTGAGCGGCCGGTAGTGGTGACGGTGAACGCGGCGCAGATGATGCCGGCTTCCACGCCGCAGCCGCAGCCTGCAGTTCAGCAATTCAGCGAACCGGTCGCGGTGAGCGAACAAGCAGCGCGGGCCATGCTGGTTCATAGCGTGGATCCGGTGTATCCGCCGGAAGGGGTCGCGCAGAAACTTCACGGAGTGGTAGTCCTGCAGGCGGTGGTGGGGCGCGATGGCAGCGTCGAGGATCTGAAGATTGTTCGAGGATACTTTGTCCTGGGACGAGCGGCGATTGCCGCCGTCAAGCAGTGGCGGTTCCAGCCCTACAGTATCAACGGTCACGCCGCGGCAACTCAGACCACGATCACCGTTAATTTCAGCTATCCGCCGGGATAGCGTCAGTATGGGGACGGGGCTCCGCTCCGTCCTGGCGGGGCAGAGCCCCGCCACCACACAATCTTCTGCCGCCACACAACTTTTCTTCTACTTGTGGTCGTGTCCTTCTTCTCCGCCGGTTGGCGGGTTTACTCCGGTTGATTTCTTCCAATAGTCCTGCACGGCTGGCGGCAGTTTGTCTACGCGGGTGAGGAATGCCGTGAGCTTCCACATGTCAGGTTCGGAGAGCGTCCTGTCCCAGGCGGGCATGCCGGTATAACGAACGCCGTTGCGAATCACGTAGAAGACGTGCCATTCGGGATCATCGGGGGGGTGAAGGATGAGGTTCGGAGCCCGTGGATAAAATGACTCGCCGAAGGGCACAGGCTTACGATCCAGACCTCCGTGGCATCCTGCGCAATTCATGGTGTAGATCTTCAGGCCCTCGACCAGGTTCTCGTCCGTTGGGGGCACGGGACTATTCAATCGGGGAGCGTGGCGCTCCACCGAATTGTCGAGGGCGCTCATCGCAATGTGGCTTTCGATCTCTGGGGGAGCGCTGTTGGCGCGGGTCGGCAAGAAGCCGAGCAAGGCAAGGCCAAGGCTGCCAATCAACAGAACGAGAATGGTGATGACAATCCCCAGAATGAAGTTGCGCATGTCAGAAGCCTCGGAAAGCCTGGTAATTATGCTTGCTGCATTCTATCCATAACTGGGGCTCAGCGGATCAGCAGAATGCGTCGTTGATTCGGAAGCGCGACCCGAGAGCGTGAGCCGAGCGCCGAAATCAGTATCAGTAAGCGTGCAAGCGGCGAGCCTCGCGCACCAGGTCGGACACTTTCGGCAGGAAGAACTCTTCCTGCGGCGGAGAAAACGGAACCGGCGTGTCGAGCGACGTCAGCCGGACAATGGGCCCATCGAGGTCGTCGAACGCGTCTTCGTTGATGATCGCGGAAATTTCTCCTGCGAGTCCACCAGTGCGCGCGTGTTCGTGCAGAATGATGACTTTGTTCGTCTTCTTCACAGTCGTGGCGATCGCTTCGCGATCTAGCGGCGAGACCGTGCGCAGGTCGAGGATTTCAATTTCGATTCCTTCTTTGCTCAGGATTTCCGCGGCTTCGAGCGCGGTGTACAGCATCGCCGCGTAGGTGATTACGCTGAGATGATGGCCTTCGCGCGCGATCCGCGCTTTGCCGATCGGAACCACGTAGTCGTCTTCGGAGCCTGGGATTTCTTCTTTGATTCTTCGGTACAGATACTTGTGTTCGAAGAAGATCACGGGATTGTGGTCGCGGATCGCCGACTTGATAAGTCCCTTGGCATCGTAGGCCGTCGCCGGACAAACGACTTTCAGGCCGGGCGCGTGGACGAACCACATCTCCGGATTTTGCGAGTGGAACGGACCGCCGTGCACATTGCCGCCGCTGGGACCACGCAGAACCAGCGGAGCGGGCGCTCCCCAACGGTAGTGCGATTTCGCGGCCATGTTGACGATCTGATTGAAGGCGCAGCCGATGAAGTCCATGAACTGAAACTCGGCTACGGGGCGTAATCCGGTGAGAGCGGCGCCGAAGGCTGCGCCTATGATGGCCGACTCCGCGATCGGCGTATCGATGACGCGCTCGGGGCCGAAGCGGTCGATGAAGCCGTCGGTGACTTTGAAAGCGCCGCCGTAGATCCCTATGTCCTCGCCCAGGCAGAAGACGCTTGGGTCGCGTTCCATCTCTTCCCAGATTCCCTGGCGGATGGCTTCGAGGTAGGTGACGGTGGGCATGAATTGTTGGAAGTGTAGCAAGAAAGCCGTCAGCCATCAGCCGTCAGCTACCAAAACTCGGTGTCAGCTGTTTGGCAGGCCACTTCTCGGTCATTGCTCGTCAACGCGCTTCTTTGCGAAGGGCGCGAGGGTTCCGAGAAATTGGCGGATTCGCTCGAGATCCGTTTCAGAGATCCGGCTGAACATCAGGCCAGTTCCGATTCCTGCTGTGCTATGGGCGACCTCGCAATCAGCGGAGCACTTGGTTTCCCCGATCCAGATACCCGCTTTCAGCTTCGTTCCCGGCGGCAATGGGGTGGCCATTTCAACGTAACATCCGCCGACGCTGAGATCCGCAATCGTTGCGCGAAGAGTGGCTCCGTCCTGGGTACGAAGTTCCACCGAATTGTGGCACTTGAATCGGGTGCACCTCCGCTGGTCAGCGACACGTGGCTGGTGATTGTCGGGTGCAGGAGGGGGTAGGGGAAAATCCCAGAGAGGTTTTTCCGGGGAAATGTTCAGCAAGCCCACATGACCCGCCTTCGGTGTCCCGGGTTCGCCTACCCACTTGACGCGGAAGTGTACTCGGTTCTTGCCATAGGACAAGCCGATGATCTCGTCGACGTTGAGCCCGACTGGTACACCGCTCAACTCGGCGCCCTGCTGGCTAACATTGACCGTAGCCGCTTTCTCGGAGAAGACTTGGCCGCTGCGGTTGGTGCCGAAGACACGCACGGGCACCTGAATCTCTTTGCGAGGCTCGCGGCGCCGGCCCATCTTTCGGTACCTCCCCGTCGTTCAAGGAAACCACGCAAGATCAGACCGCCTCATTGTGCCGGGGACGATAGCCGAAAAGCAAGCTCGGTAATTGACTCAAAGGGCGATAAATCGCTATTTCAGTCATTGACCCGAGCGGCCCGATTCTCAATGCGTGTAAACGCTGTTTTCGTCAACGATGGACATAAATTCAGAAGAGAATTTATGGGATTCTTTCGGTTCGAAGTGCGGGAGAACATACTGGCGCATGGAGTTCTATTTCTCCATCTCCGAAGCCCAGTTCAGAAGGACGGTGAGCGGCGCGGCATTGGCTTCGTCCGCCTTCGTAATGACAAGGAATCTCCGCCCGTCGCCACTGACATCGTAGGAGAAGACGGCAAACGAAGAAACCGGCTGCCGGCGTTGGGTCTGAAACAGCGCGACCGGGGCCTCGGCTTTGAAGTTGGTGCCCGTCTTCAACGCCACTGCCATCATCTTTCCTTCCGGCGACAGGTAGAACAACTCCTTGCCGTCCTGGCGCCATCTCGGTTCCAGGCCTCCTGCGCTGGACACCTGCCATTTGCCATTGGCACTCGGGAACGGGGAAACGTAGATCTCCATGGTTCCCGTCTCGTTCGAGGCGTAGGCGATCCATCGGCCATCGGGGGAGAACTGCGCGTTCATCACCGTCCACTTTGCCTGCAACAACAGCTTAGCGACCCGCTCCGGCCAGGAGAGGTACCACAGTTCGTTTCCTTTTCTCACCAGTACATACTTGCCGTCGCGCGACCAGTCCCAGGTATTGACCTCCAAATAGTCGCCCAGATCCGCCACCTCTTCCGCGGAGCCGGAACCATCAGCGTTCTTCAGATAAAGCTCGGCACCTAGCTTGACGTTCCAACTGAACAGGATCTGCTTACCATCGGGACTCCAAATAGGCGTCTGATGGCCCGATGGATCGAACGTCAGCCGTGTTGTCGCACCACGGTCCGGCTCAAAAATCCAAAGATCGGCATTTCGTCCGTCGGGATTGGTTTGGTCAACAGCGATCGCGCGCCCGTCAGGCGAGAGACGTAAGTTGCCATAGGATCCTGGCGCCCCGGCTGTGCCCACTGGTTTTCCGCTGCGGTCAAACCATGTCAACTGGGAATTGGACCCGGTTTTCCCCGTTTGGGTGACTAGAACCTCGCCACCAGAGACGCTGAAAACTGCCCTGTTCACGAGACGGGTATATAGCACTTCGTCACTCAAAGTGTGCGGCTCGCCGCTCAGAACATAGCTCCGGCGGTCGAACGGTTGTGCCACCAGAGTTGTGTCCCGCATGTAGAGCAGGTAGCCCGGCTCCGCGTATGCTGCGTTCGCGCTCGTACTCACGAGCAACCGCCTTTCCTGGGAATCCAGCGAACCCAGGAAAATTGCGTTATTTTCTGACTGCCCCGTGAAATTCGTTCCCAGATAAAGAAAATGCTTGCCGTCTGGCAGAAACACCGGCCAGCGGTGGCTGCTTTCAGATCGTGACGGGTCCGGCTTGGTCATTACAACCGGAGAGCCGCCCGCAGCCGACACGCGGGACAATCCTCCGAATGAGTCAGGAGTGAACGCGATTACTCCGTCCCGGTTCCACGCTCCCCCACGTCCGTTTGGGGCGTCGCAAAGCACCTGGACCTGTCCTCGTGACATATCCACCCGCTTGAGTTTGCCGTCAGCGAAGAACCCGATGGATTTGCCGTCCGGTGACCAGAATGGGTAGGACGCCCCTTGCGTTCCGTCCAGCGAAGTTGTCCGTCGGCCCCCAATTTCATGCGTCCAGAGCACATAGTTATTCGCCTGCGTCGAATAGGCTACCAATGCCAGCGTGCGGCCATCCGGGGATAGCGCCAGGTCGTTGGCCACGAAGGGCACGGGAGTGTGGAAATACATTGAGGGTGGGCGCCGGTGGCTGGCCTGCCACCATGCGGCGCCGGCGGCAACCGCTAATAGAAAAAATGTTGAGACCAGGAACCAACTGGCGCGCTCCCATCTTCTGCGTTTGGCCGGGACGCGCCCCGCTTCTCCTGCGTGCAAGCCTCCTTCTCCGATCCACTTCAGTTGGAGTTTTACGTCGTGCGCAGTTTGGAAGCGCCCTTCCGGATCTTTCGCCAGGCAGGTTCGCACCACGTAGTCCAGCGTCGGCGGCGACGCCGGGCGGCTGACGGCAATCGGCTCTGGATCTTTTTCCAAGATAGCGGACGCCGCGCTGATCTGGCTCTTGCCCGGAAATGCCCTCTTCCCGGTGATCATTTCGTACAGCACCGCCCCCAATGCGAAGATGTCGCTGCGGGCATCGGCCGCGTGCCCCTGCAGTTGCTCCGGCGCCATGTACTGGAAAGTGCCGACGATCGTACCTTTCTCCGTAAGCGGTTGCCCGCTGGCCGCCGCGGTCAGGGCGGAAGCGCCCAACGACGACGACATCGTTTCCTTGGCCAGTCCAAAGTCCATCAGCTTCGCCCCGGTCTTGGTCAGCATGATGTTCCCTGGCTTCAAGTCGCGGTGAACCACGCCGCCGCGGTGCGCCTTCTCCAACCCTTCGCAAATCTCCACCCCATACTTCAGCACCTGTTCCAGCGGCAGCGGTCCTTTCAGCAAGCGATCGGCCAGCGTCTCCCCTTCCAGAAACTCCATCACCAAAAAATCGACCCCGTCCTGCCGTCCGACGTCATACAGGGTGCAGATGTGGGGATGGTTCAGAGAAGAAATTGACCTGGCCTCGCGGTCGAAGCGCTGTTTGGCTTCAGGTTTGTCCGAGAGATGCGAAGGCAGAATCTTGATCGCGACGGTGCGGTCGAGGCGTGTATCACGTGCACGGTACACCTCGCCCATGCCGCCTGAGCCGAGGGGCGAATGGATTTCATACGGCCCGAGTTTCGTGCCTGAGGCTAGAGCCATTCGTGCGCGCAATTATAGTCCCGCGAGGAGCTTGCGGATGCGACGATTCTGGATGGATGGTCGGCTAGCCGGAAGCCATGCGGTAGTTGTCGTAACATCTCGATTTCACTCACAACCCAAGAATCGGCCGGTCACTTGGCGAGTCGTCGCTAGCGCTGCCACAGGTCAAACATCGGCTCCCTTCTGCCGGAGTCAAAGTTAGCGCTAGGCAGCTCTCGCCGCACACAAATCGCTTACAATTCCCCTTCCATGACGGTCGCCCCATGACAATCACGGTTCGTTCTTTTGCGAAGATCAATCTCGGGCTCTATATCGGCGGCGCGCGCGCGGACGGATATCACGATCTGCGCACGGTGTACCAGACGATCGCGCTGCACGATGTGATCCGGGTGGGCATTGAACGAGGCGTTGGACGAAAATCTGGGCAGGGCAGCGGGATTGAAATCCTGTGCACGAATAAGGACCCGCGGGTTCCGCTGGATTCGTCGAATACCTGCTATCGCATGGCCGAACGCGTGCTGGAGGAACTCGGCGCTAAGGAGCGAGTCCGCATTGAGATCGAAAAGCGGCTGCCGGTGCAGGGAGGGTTGGGGGCAGCGTCTTCGAATGCGGTGGCTACGATGATCGCGCTGGAGCGGGCGCTCAAGAAGAGGCTGTCGGGTGCGACGCGCCTGCGCATTGCGGCTGAAGTTGGTTCGGACCTGCCGCTGTTTCTGGCGGGCGGAACCGTGTTGGGGGTGGGTCGCGGCGAGGAGGTTTATCCGCTGCCGGATTTGCCTTCGGTGGCGATGGTGGTGGTGACGCCGGAGGTTGGAGTGTCGACGCCGCGGGCGTTTGCTGATTGGGATGCGCTGGTGCAGGGGGATGGAGCGACCGAGCTGCGCTCGGCATGGACGGGCGGGGGCGCCCGTCCCCACACAGACACGGGGCAGAGCCCCGTCACCACACAAGCTCATGCCGACACACAGAGCTACACCACACAGAATCACACCGCACAGAATCATGAATTGACGGGGGCGGGAGCGTCCGATAGACTGTTTGAGGTTGGCTGCGCGCTTTCGGCGTGGCTTACTGGTTTAACCAGTGGTTACCCCAACACCGGTGCTTCCGCAAAAGGCGGGAGCCGGGCCGGGAACTTGCTTTCCGACCTTGTCCGTACCGGGATTGAAAACGACTTCGAGAGAGTCGTCTTTTCTCAATATCCCGAATTGCGTGACATAAAAGGTGCGCTGGAGCGCGCAGGGTCGAGATACACCTCGCTCTCCGGGTCAGGGTCAACCCTGTACGGGCTGTTCCGGTCGGCGGCCGAGGCTGCGAAGGCGGTGAACCTTCTGCAGAAGCAAGGGCTGAAGGCGGTGGTGACCAGTACGTTGACGCGCCAGAAGTATTGGAAAAGAATTCTTGATTGATTTTCGATTGTTGCCAGATAAAAGACAGTTGTTAAACGACAATTGTTCGACGACAATTGAAGGGCAATCCACCAGTCAGATCGATTTACTGGGCCGTCGACTAATGGTAGGTCAAGTGCCTTTGGAGCACTTTGTCTAGGTTCGAATCCTAGCGGCCCAGCCAGAAAAGCAGGTCTTAGGTGTCGGGTCTTAGGAAGACCTAGCCCCTAATCCTAAGACCTTAAGACCATTAAGACCTGAGACCTCAACTATGGCCACAGTTGCGACGACAACGACCACCGCGGAAAAAAAGCCGACGACGGACGAAAAAACGGAACGCAAGCCGCAGCGCGCCCGGGTCGACGACCGATTCAAAGTCTTTTGCGGAACCGCCAACGAGGCGCTCTGCGATGAGGTCTGCCACTTTCTTGGCCTGACGCGCGGACAGGCTCTGGTCACGCGCTTCAAGGACGGTGAAGCGTATGTGCAGATCCAGGAGAACGTGCGCGGGGCCGACGTGTTCGTGATGCAGCCCACCTGCCAGCCGGTGGACATGCATCTGATGGAACTGCTATTGATGATGGACGCGCTCAAGCGGGCTTCCGCGCGCCGCATCACGGCCGTGATTCCGTACTATGGCTACGCGCGTCAGGATCGCAAAGACAAGCCGCGGGTGCCGATTTCGTCGAAGCTGGTGGCCGATCTGCTGACTACAGCGGGCGCGGATCGCGCTCTGGTCGTCGACTTGCACGCGCCGCAGTTGCAGGGATTTTTTAATATTCCGGTGGATCATTTGTTCGCTTCGCCGGTGCTGGTGGATTACTTCAGGAAACTGAACCTGCCGGATCTGACGGTGGTTTCTCCGGACGCGGGTGGTGTGGAACGCGCGCGCTTCTTCGCGAAGAAGATGGACGCGGCACTGGCCATCGTGGATAAACGGCGCGTCGAGATGAACGTGGCGGAAGTGATGAACGTGATCGGTGAAGTCAATGGCCGCACTTGTCTGATCATTGACGACCTCATTGACACGGCGGGAACGCTGGTCAAGGTGGCGCAGGCTCTGATTGAGAATGGCGCGGGCACGGTGTATGCGTGCTGCTCGCATCCGGTGCTTTCAGGGCCGGCGGTGGAAAATCTGGTGAACTCTCCGATCACCGAGGTGGTCGTGACTAACACCATTCCGCTGAGCGAAGCGGCACGGCAGGTCCCGAAGATCAAGGTGCTTTCGATTGCGGGGCTGATTGGACGGGCGATTCAGTCGATTCACGAGGAGACGTCGGTCAGCAGACTTTTTATTTGAGAACGGTCGTTAGTCGCTGGTCGTCAGTTGTTCGCAGCTCTTTTCAGTGCGGGGGCGGTTTGCCAACGACCAACGACGATTTTTGACGAAGGACGGAAACGGAATTATGGCTACTGCAACGGATATCAGCATTCTGGAAGCGCATAAGCGCGAACCAGGCACCAAGAACGCGGCGCGGCGCGTGCGCGTCGGTGGGAAAATTCCAGCTGTTTTATACGGCGCGGGCAAGGGAGCGGCTGCGGTGGCGGTCGATCCGCGGCAGGTTCTGCGCATCCTGAAGTCGGAAAGCGGACACAACACGATTTTCGACTTGGCGCTCGACAGCGATCGGGTGAAGGCCATGATCGTAGATTGGCAATTCGAACCGATCAAGGGAACGTTGCTCCACGTGGACCTGCAGCGCATCGCCATGGACAAGCGGCTGACGGTCACGGTTCCGGTCGTGCTCAAAGGCGAGGCATTGGGCGTGAAGACGGAGGGCGGTATTCTCGAGCAGTTGCTGCGTGAGATCGAGATTGAGTGCCTTCCGGCGGATATTCCGAAAAACATCGAAGTGGATATCAGCCACCTGGTGTTCGGAGTTGAAGTGCGCGTCAAGGACCTGCCGCACAGCGAGAAGCTGAAGTTCCTGACTGAAGAGAACCAGATGATCGCGCACATCACTACGGTGAAGGAAGAAGTGGTTGCGGCTCCCGAGGTGGTGGCTGCAGATGCGGCCGCAGCACCGGCTGAGCCTGAAGTCATCAAGAAGGGCAAACAGGAAGTCGAGGGTGAAGGCGAGGCCGAAGGCGATGCCAAGGCCAAGGCCAAGCCCGAGAAGGCTGAAAAGGCCGAGAAGAAAGAGAAGAAATAGAAGCTGGCTGCTGGCTTTTAGCTTCTAGCTAGAGGCCAGTCGCTCAGAGCCAAGAGCTAACTAGCGTGAAACTGATCATCGGTTTAGGCAATCCTGGAATCGAGTACCAGTTCACGCCGCATAATCTCGGATTTTTGACGATAGATAGGATCGCCAACAACCTTGGGATCGAAATCAGGAATCGCCAGTGCCGTGCGCTGACCGCGCGGGCGACGTTCGCCGGTGAGCCGGTGATCCTGGCCAAACCGGAAACCTACATGAACCTGAGTGGGCTTTCGGTGCGGGAACTGGTGGCGGAACATCAGGTCGATGTGGAGCGGGACCTGATTGTGATTTACGACGAGCTGGACCTGCCGCTGGGCGCGATTCGCATCCGGCAGCGGGGAAGTTCGGCGGGGCACAACGGGATGGAATCCATCCTCGGCGCCCTGGGTACGGACGAGTTTTTGCGGATTCGGCTGGGAGTTGCGCCTGACCACAAAGTCGTGGACGGCGTGCAATATGTGCTGACGCCGTTCCGCAAAGCGCAGGAAAAGGTTGTGGACGAAGTACTCGACACGGCAGTGCAGGCGGTTGAGGTGATTTTGAAAGAAGGACCGGCGGCGGCGATGAACCGGTTCAATCGCAAGAACGAGGCCGCGGAAGAGGCGCAATAGCATCTGTGTGGTGGCGGGGTTTTGCCCCGCCGGAACGGACGAATGCGTCCGTTCCCACGTGTTCTGAAAGCAAGGCTGTGGAGACTTTGGAGATAACGAATGAATCGTAACTATGAATTGATGTTCATCGTCCGCCCCGACATGGTGGAAGAGGATCTGAACAAGCTGATTTCCACGCTCGAGTCGGCGGTGACTACGGCGGGAGGAACGGCCAAGAGCGAGGTCTGGGGCAAGCGCCGTCTCGCATACCGGGTGGGCAAGTTCAACGATGGCATCTTTGTGCTGATGTTGATTGAAGCCACTGGCGCGACCGTTCACGAAGTCGAACGCCGCCTGCGCGTGACCGAGCCGGTGATCAAGTTCCTCACCGTACGCACGGACGAAGAACTGAAGCGGCTCGACAAGATCAAAAAGCTCCGCGATGCGAAGAAGAAAGTCAGCGCGCAGCCGGCCGCAGTCGCTGCTCCGGCAACGCCAGCGGCGCCTGCAGCGGGAGCGGAAGCACCGGCCTCGGCGCCAGTTTAGTTGGAGCTTGGGTTTTTGGAAAGACGCGGCTTTGGCAGTGCCGCGACCGGCGACAGGAGCGGGGCAAAGCCCCGCCACCACACAGCCGAATTTTTAGAAAGCAGGAGCAACTATGGCAGAAGAAACAAAAGCACCGAGCGCGCATGCGGGATCAAGCCACAGCGAAAGCCGTCCGGAGCGTAGTGGTGGCGACCGCCCCGAGCGCAGCGGGCCGCCACGTGGTCCGCGTCCCGGCGGAGGCCCGGGCGGTCCGCGCGAAGGCGGGCGCAAGTTCTTCCGGCGCAAGAAGGTTTGCAAGTTCTGCGTCGAGAAGATTGAAGCGGTCAATTACAAAGATGTGCGTCTGCTGGCCCAGTTCGTAGCGGAAAGCGGCAAGATTACTCCGCGACGCTTGACGGGCGTGTGCACGCCGCACCAGCGCCGTCTGTCGCGGGCTATCAAGCAGGCGCGCAATATCGCACTGCTGCCGTTTGCTGGACGCGCGCAGTAGTTTCTGCAAACAAGATCAAGGTTACCCCCGTGAAACTCTGTGTTCCCTGTGGTTGAGAAGAATCTTTACCACAGAGGTCACAGAGGTTCACAGGGAACAGCCAACGAAACGGAGTCATCCATGGAAGTCATTCTGAAAGAAGACGTGCCGAAGCTGGGCAACCGCGGCGAGGTGGTGAAAGTCGCCGAGGGATACGGGCGCAATTTTCTGCTGCCCAAGAAACTGGCGATTCAAGCGACCGCCGCCAATAAGACGGTTATCGAGCAGATGAAGGCGGCCTCGGTGCGCCGCTCCGCCAAGGAAAAGACGGAAGCCGAAGCGCTGGCCAAGCAGTTTGACGGGCTCGAGGTCAAATTTTTGCGCAAGTCCGGCGAAGGCGATCAGTTGTTCGGATCGGTGACAGCTGGTGATATTGCCGAAGCGCTCGAGAAGAAGAGCTTCCACATCGATCGTCGCAAGATCCAGTTGCACGAACCGCTTAAGACCATCGGCGAGTTCACTGTCCCCATCAAGCTGCACCGGGACGTGACGACGCACTTGAAGGTGGTGGTCGACAAGGAAGCGGCCGAGTAATTCCTGCTTGTGTGGTGACGGGGCTCCGCCCCGTTCGCGGGGCAAAGCCCCGCCACCGCACAATCTCTTAATCAAGAACTGCCAAAGAATTCCTCTACTTTTTTCAGGTCTGTAGTCTTCTTGTAGGGCGGCAGACTCTCCACAAACACGCGGCCGTACTGCTTCTTTAGAATCCGGTTGTCGAGCAGCGCGAGCAAGCCGCGATCGTGCAACGATCGGATCAATCTGCCAAACCCCTGCTTCAGCGTGATGACCGCGCTTGGCACCTGGTATTCGAAGAAGGCGTTGCCGCCGCCGGCGTCGATGGCCTTCACCCGGGCCGCCACCACCGGATCGCTTGGCACGGCAAAAGGCAAGCGATCGATAATCACGCAGCTCAGTTGTTCGCCTTGCACGTCCACGCCCTGCCAGAACGAAGATGTTCCAAAGAGCACGGCGTGGGGCGTTAGCCGGAACTCCTGGAGCAGCGCCGATTTCGGCGCGTCGCCCTGCTTGAGCATGGGAAATTCCAACTGCCCGAGCAGGCGCTCGTAGATGTCGTTCATCTGCGCGTAGCTGGTGAAGAGCACGAACGCGCGGCCGCGGGTAATCTCCAGCAACCGCCGGATAAGCCCGGCAGCTTCGCCTGCGAATTGGGGCGTGCGCGGATCGGGCAGATCGGGCGGCACGTAGAGGATCGCCTGGCTTTCGTAATCAAAGTGCGATGGCACAATCAATTCGCGCGCGTGGTCGAGGCCTAGCCGCTGCCGTATATAGTCGAAACCGCCGCCGACGGCCAGCGTTGCCGAGGTCAACACAGAAGTTTCCAGTTTCGACCACAGGCACTCGCGAAGAATCTGGCCGACTTCGATCGGGGTGGCTTGAAGAAAGACGTTGATGCGACGCTTTCCCTCAGGGGCTAAAGCCCCTTTCTCAAACGCGGACGTTCCGGCGTGGCTGAAGCCACGCCCTTTCAAAGCTGCTCCGGTCGAAGCGCCCGGCACTCCACGAAATCCGCGCCGCTCGATCCAGAAGACCGTATTCGGGTCTTCGCTTTCCATTACGAAGCGAAGTTGCACCTGCAATTGCTGCGCTCGACGCACTAGCGAAAAAACGTCTTCCGGCTTCTGCGGAAGCTGCTCCATCTCCGCGCCCAGACGGTACAGCGCTTGATTGAGCGCGAGAAATTCTTCGCCGTTTTCCTCCAGGAATTCGCGGCGTGAGTCGAAGGCAAAGCGGCCTTCGTTCGTGGGCAGGAGCGAAAAAAAGAGTTGCGAGCGTTCGCGTACCGACTGGATCGCTCCCGACATCTGTGGGGTGTAGAGTTTCTCGCGCTGCAGCAGGTGTTCGACGTCGCGCGTCAGTTCGTCCAGGCGCAGGTTGCTGACTGAAATCCCAAAGTAGCTGCCGGCGATGTCTTCGAGTTCGTGGGCTTCGTCGAAGATTACCGCTCCGCACTCGGGAAGCACACCGGCGTCGGGCGCGCCTTCGGCCTCGAGTTTGATGGAGAGGTCGGCGAAAAACAGATGGTGGTTGACGATGATGATGTCGCTCTCGGCCGCGCGCCGCCGCATTTCGGTGATGAAGCACCCGTCGTAATCCTTGCATTTCTGGCCAAGACAGGTATCGGCTCGCGCGTCGAGCTTGTGCCAGAGAGCGCTGGCTTCGGGGAGTTCGGCTAGTTCAGCGCGATCGCCGCTTTGCGTCGTTTTCTCCCAGGCGGCGATGGCGCGGTAGTGTTCGATCTCTTCCAGGCCGCTGAGCACGGGCTGGTCGGTGAGGTCATAGAGTTTCTTGCGGCATAGATAATTGTTGCGCCCCTTCATATAGCAGACGCTGAGCTTTCGATCTTCTCCGGGAAATAGCGCTCGCTCCAGCGCCGGAACATCTTTAAAGAAGAGCTGCTCTTGCAAATTCTTGGTGCCGGTTGAAATGATGACACGTTTGCCCGAGCGGATTACAGGCAGGAGATAAGCCAGCGTTTTGCCGGTCCCTGTGCCGGCCTCCACGATCAGGTGGCGATTTTCTTCGAGCGCCTCTTCTACGGCTTGTGCCATCTGCAACTGGCCACGGCGGAATTCATAGGCGGGATGCGTCTTCGAGAGCAAGCCGCCGGGCGCGAAGAACTGGTAGAGGGAGAATCCCGCAGGCCGAGCGTCCGGAGGGGATGCGGAATGGGATGAGGAAGGCACAGAGTCTCTATAATAGTCTTAGAGCCACGAGCTTCGAGCCGCGAGCTTCGAGCGAACTGTTTTGCTCGCAGCTGGCAGCTCGTGGTTCGCAGCTCATTCACTTTGAGCAAAAAGAAGCCATCCCCACTCGTCGCCATCGTCGGACGCCCGAACGTTGGCAAGTCGACGCTGTTTAACCACCTGACCGGATCGCGGCGCGCTATTGTCGGAGACGAGCCGGGCATCACGCGTGACCGGCTCTATGGGGAGGTCGAATGGCGCGGGCACGAATTTCGCGTCGTGGATACGGGCGGCATCGTTCCCGACGATAAAGACTTCATCCCGTCGGAGATCTTTCGTCAGGCCAAGGTCGCGTTCGAAGAAGCGGCGGCCATCGTCATGGTGGTTGATGCGCGCACCGAGATTGCCGGCCCAGATCGCGAGTTGGCTCGACTCTTGGCGCGTACTGGCAAGCCGCTTTTTCTTGCCGTCAACAAGATGGATTCGGACAAGCAGGATGGATTGCTCGATGAATTTCATGTGCTCGGAATGCGGAACATGTTTCCGATTTCGGCTGAGCACGGACGCGGTGTTGACGATCTGCTGGACGCTATTCTTCTGGTGCTGCCTGCAAAACCACAACCAACCACAGAGGTCACTGAGGTCACAGAGGAAAGCACAGGGGAGCCCACTCCCCCCGAGCCGCATGAAATCAAGGTGGCCATCATTGGGCACCCCAACGTCGGCAAGTCCACGCTGTTGAATCAACTCACGGGGACCGACCGGGCGATCGTCTCGCCCATTGCCGGCACTACGCGGGATTCCATCGATGAGGTCATCCAGTACAAAGGACGCAAGATTCGCTTCATAGATACGGCCGGCATTAGGCGCAAGGGCAAGACGAAGCTGATGGCCGAGAAGCTTTCGGTGGTGATGGCGCGCAAGAATATCGAAGACGCTGACATCGTGCTCTTCATGGTTGACGCGACCGAAGGTGCGAGCGGACTTGACGCTAACATCGCGGGCTATGCGCACGAGAGCGGACGCTCGGTGATTATCCTGGTCAATAAATGGGATCTGGTGGCCAGCGGCGAGAAACGCGCCGTCAGCCAGTCGAAGACCGCGCGCATCCAGGATGCCAAGCGGCCGCACGACCGCGCTCTCTACGAAGAGCGACTGCGTTATGGGCTCAAATTTCTGGCCTACGCTCCGGTGCTGTTTCTTTCCGCGCACACGGGCAAGGGGACGGAAAAGATTCTTCCACTGATCGAAAAGGTCGCTGCCGAGCGGCGCAAGCGCATCTCTACCGGCGAGATGAATCGCTTCTTGAAGACGGTTGATTTTGACCGCGCCTCGGTTCCCGTGAGCAAGCGCGTGAGAATCAAGTACATGACGCAGGCGGGAGTGGCACCGCCGACTTTTGTACTCTTCACCGACCGCGTTGTGAAGCTGCACTTTTCCTATCAGCGATTTCTGGAAAATCAGATTCGCGCTGCGTTTGGGTTTGTCGGGTCGCCTATCTGGATTAAGAACCGGGCGCGCGAGTAGAACTAGACCGATGCGCGGTTCAGCGCTTTCCTGGCGCGGAGTGAAACGGGTCATCTTGCGCGGCGTCTGGAGCGCCCTCGGGGCTTGGAATATCCAGGTTGACGACGATAGGCTCTTGGCCACTGCGCACGATTACCGCCTCCACCGGTTGGTCGGTGCGGGCGTTCAGCTCTTGATGAGGCACGTAGGGAGGAACGTAGACGAAGTCTCCCGGGCCGGCTTCGTCGACGAACTCTAAACGGTTTCCCCAACGAAAGCGCGCGCGGCCTCGCACCACGTAGATCACGGTTTCCAGTTCTCCGTGATGATGAGGGCCGGTTTTGGCGCTGGGGTGCACGACTACCGTTCCCGCCCAGAGTTTTTGCGCGCCGACTTTGGCATGAGAGATGGCTTCGGCTCGGGTCATGCCGGGCGTTTGGGGCGTGTTGGTATCCAGCTCGCCGCTGCGAATGATGCGCAAGCCATGAGTTTTCCAGTCGGGCGTTTCGTTTGAGCGCGAATCGTTCATGGTCTCTCGGACGGGGCTGAGCCCCGTCACCACACGAACTATCCCACCACCACAAGATCTATCCGGTCACCGGAACGTGCTTTCCATCCTCGGTCAGCAGGCCCACGCGGTCGACTCCAGCTATGCGGGCGATGGCGATTACGTCGGCTACGTCCTGGAAATCGATGTCGTCATCGGCTTCGACGTAGGCGATCCGCTCCACGCGAATGGCGAAGATGTCCCGCAAGCGTTCGCGTAAGTGATCCCATTCTACCGCTTCTTCATTCACCATCACCTGCGGATGCTCGGCGTGTAACTGCACTGCTCCCGGCGTCGCATGTCGGATCTGAATCACGATCGTCGCTTGGGGCGGCGGGATGGTATGGCCTTTTGGGTCGGGCTGTTGTGGAAGCTCTGTCCGCAAACCAACTGGCTTCTGCTCGATCACAACCAGCATGAAAACAATAAGGAGCACCAGCAGAACGTCAATCAGAGGTGTGACGTTCATCTTGGGACCGGTAGAAAACGGACCACTGCCTGCCGTGGAGAATCCCATTCGGATTTCCTCTCTTTTGAAAAGGGGATCGGCACGCGCGTGTCTTGAAACATTGGACACCCGCGCGGTGAAGAGAGTTCCACGACAGGCAGAAGTCGTGGAGCGACGGGCGTTTCGGTTGTCCAGTTGCGTGGTGGCCGGGCGGGGCGCCCGGCGCTCCACTAGCTGGGCTAGCCGATGGGCTCGGCCGACGGCGGCAACGGCGGCGCTTCGAAGGGCGGTGGGGATTCCTGGACTGGAGGCGTTTCCGGCACCGGCGGTGTGGGCGCGGGATGCAGCAGCGCGTCGAGATTCGGATATCGAGCGGCAAAAAAATGGATCGCGTATGCGGGGAAGAAGACAGTGGCCGGCACGCTCACCAGAGCGATCAAGTAAATCAGCAAAAGCAGAAGCATCGCTCCAAAGATGATCGCCAGGCTGATGGTGGTGACGTTCCATCCCAGCCCCGCGGCGTGGCCCGCAATTACGGCAACAACAGCGGGGACGAAGATGAATACCGCCGGGATGATCGCGATGATGCCGAACAGGATGGCCGCCACGATGGAGAGCACCAGTTTGAGCAGCAGGTAAACGGCGTATCGTCCTTTCTCGGGCCGGATGATCTCCAGCAAACGGTGCCAGCCGTCGGCAAAATCGAGATCTTCGAGAGCCATAATCGGGACCAGAAAATCTTTAGCCAGCACCTGCACCACAACGGTGGTCAGCACAAACACCAAGATCAGGCCTATTAGCAGAATCACTCCGACGATCATCCGCCCGACGTGTTGCCGCAGATCAGTCGTCCAACCCGCAGCCAGAGCCAGGGCCAATGGCACGCCCACCAAAATCACGAGAAAAATCCAGACGGCAATCTGGAACACAATTTGCCACAGAAAGAATCGGCCGCCGGCGCGATGCCATTTGGCCCAACCCTCACTGACCGAACAATGCCGCCGCAAAACCGAGTCGAAGAGGATGAACCGGAACACACTGCTGATGTACAGGAAGACAAACGCCAGGACGATAAAAGCGAAGGTCGCGACTAAGATCAATCCGATGAACTGCGCGAGATGCTCGGAAATTTGCGCGGGAATGTGGGCTGAATTGAAGGGCAGCCGACCAGCGGGCGCGCCCGACGTCAGGAACCCGTTATCGGTCTTGTGTGGGATGCGAGGCCAGTTGCCCCCGAAGTTTCCGAAATTGCATCCGCCGACATGCAGTTCGGCCGCCAGAATTCCCACCAGCGCCAGCCGGGACCATTGCCCCCAGATGAAACGTTTGAAGAGTTGCTCTCGCACGTGCTGCAGGGCGGGTTGGACGCAATCGACGGCGGAGACAGGCAACGCATCACCTCGAACTAACGCCGTCAAGGTATCGCGTTGGGACTTGTCGCGTCAATGAAGAAGGCGATGTCGCCGGTGGAGGGCGGGGCTCTTCTCCCGGCGTAACGGGCGAGGGCGCCCGTTGCTCCATGGTTCGATCAGGGCTCAGCCGAGGTGGGTTGCAACGCGTTGCGCCGGCGCCAGACCTCAAACTCCTGCAGGGCAAGTTCACATTGCAGACGATGGCGTTCTTTGCGGTCGCGGACCTTGCGGTCGAGCGCGGGCAAGAGGTCGAAGGTGATGTTGGCGGGTTGAAAATTCTTGCTCTCCGCCTGCGTGATGTAGTGGACCAGCGAGCCAAACGCGGTCGCCCGCGGAGGAGGCGTCAGTTCGCCGCCGCTGGCCAGCGCGGCTGCATTCATTCCGGCGATCAGTCCGGTCGCGATGGATTCGACGTAGCCTTCGACGCCGCAGATTTGTCCGGCGAACAGCACTTGAGGATGCGCCTTCATTTGCAGTGTCGGGTGCAGGAGCGCCGGCGAGTTGATATATGTGTTGCGATGAATCTGTCCGTAGCGCAGGAAGCGCGCACTTTCGAGGCCGGGGATCAAACTCAGCACGCGCGCCTGCTCGCCAAATTTCAGGTGATTCTGGAATCCGACGAGATTGTAAGAATCAGCGCGCAGATTTTCCTGCCGCAGTTGCACGACGGCGTACGGCATTCGGCCGGTGCGCGGGTCTTTGAGTCCGACGGGCTTCATCGGCCCGAAGCGCAGCGTGTCGCGTCCGCGGCGGGCGATCTCTTCGATTGGCAGGCAGCTTTCGAAGTAGTTGAGCTTTTCCCAGTCCTTCTGTTCCACGGATTGTGCCGCCAGCAGCGCATCGTAGAACCGGTCATAGTCGTCTTTCGACATTGGACAATTGATGTAGTCGGCAGATCCTTTGTCATAGCGCGCCGCCATGTACACCTTGCTCATGTCGATGGAATCGGCCTCGACGATGGGGCTGATCGAATCGTAAAAATATAGATTGTTGTGTGGCGCGGGCACTCCTGCCCGCGAAGAACCAAGACTCAGCCGCACAATCTCGAGCGAGAGCGCGTCCGACGTCAGCGGGCCGGTTGCAATAATCGTGATCTGGCCGTCTTCGATCCGCGTGACTTCCGCGCGCCGAATCGTGATGAGAGGTTCGCGGGAAATCGCCTCCGTCACCTTTCGTGAAAACTGGGCTCGGTCCACGGCCAGGGCGTGCCCGGCGGGGACTGCGGTCGCGCGCGCGATCTCCAGCAGTCGAGAACCAGCGCGCCGCATTTCTTCTTTCAGCAGCCAGGGCGCAGTGTTTTCGCTGTCAGACTTCAGAGAATTGGAGCACACCAGTTCCGCGAAGTCTTCCGTCTGGTGAGCGGGAGTCGTGCGCGCGGGACGCATTTCGAATAATTCAACGGCGACGCCGCGCCGGGCACACTGCCACGCTGCTTCCGATCCGGCCAAACCGGCACCGATGATACGAACGTTCTTCATAACCCCAGCTTCATGCGACTCCAGCGCACCCTCTCGAATCTGTTTATTATAGGGCGCACGCCCCAGGAGAAAATTCCATGGCTCGGATCGGTCAGATTGAAGCTGCGCAAGCTACTCCGGAAGTTAAGGAAATTTATGATGGCAAGCTGAAGGGCAAGCCCGGCAATATTCAGAAGGCGCTGGCCCACCGGCCCGGCATGCTCGGCAACTTTCTTGGATTCTATGCCAGCGTGGGACGGTCGCTCGATCGCAAGCTGTACGAGGCCGTGTATCTGCGCGTTTCGCTGATCAACGGCTGCCATTACTGCACGCAGCACCACATCCAGGGGGCGAAACGCGCCGGGCTCACACCGGAGCAGATGAAAGCTCTGAAAGACGGGAACTACTCGGGGTTTGGTGCGTCGGAGCAAGTCGCGCTCCGCTATGCGGAAAAGCTGACACGCACGCCCGACGGAGCCAGAGACGCGGACTTCACCGAGCTCAAGAAGCACTTTTCCGACGAACAGATCGTTGATCTGCATATGCTGATTGGACTGGCGAATTTGACCAACCGGGTCACTGGGCCGCTGGCGTTGGAAGTGGAATTTCCGGAGGAAAGGATATAGGTCGTGTGGTGACGGGGCTTTGCCCCGTCCGGATGCGGCTCCAGCACTGCACTGGCTTGGACGGGGCGGAGCCCCGTCACCACACGATCACAGAATCACGCGCTCGTCTCCGACGCGCCGCGTTACTCGCTCGCGGTCCAGATATTCGAGCAGCGGGATCGCATACTTGCGGCTGACCCCGGTTATATCTTTGAAGCGGGCTACATCAATCTTTGGCGCGCTCGCTTTGAGGGCGGCGATTCTCTGGCGGAGATCCGCCAGCGCACTCTGGTGGAAGACTAGCTCCTCTGAAATCTTGATCAGAACTTTGTCGCGCAAGAGCAGAGTAACTATTTTCTGGGCGCGGATTTTATCTACCTTCAGGCCGGCCAACACTTCTTTCAGCGACGGAACTTTCAGCCCTGCGGACGCAAACGCCTGCTCGATGATCTTCTTGGACTCGGCCTCTTCGTCTTTCATGACCACGCCGCGACCGGGCAAGTGGACGAGTTCGGCGGCGGCTTCAAGTTTCTTTTCTTCCGCCGACTTCGCGAGCACGCCGTAGAAGACCTCGGGGCCCAGGTTGACCCGATCGCGGAGCTCTTCTTTGCTCATCCCTGCTACGAGGGGGTTGGCGTCGTGAAACTTCTTGAGAGCCTGAAGTACATCTGCTTTGGCTTCCGCGAATGCCGCTGGCGCAACCAGCACTTGATTGCACCACACTAATTCGGCCGCGTCGGCCAGTTTTGTGGCTTGTTCAAGGCGGATATTCATTTCTCCAGGGATCTCATCCAGGCGCAAGCCGATTGCCCCGCGCCGCTCCACGCGCGCCGCCAGCACTTGTGCCGGAGAACCATCGCGCATGATCTTGAGAAATGCGGTCACATCTTCCGCGCGTTGCTTGCGAGTCGCCGGCGACGCGTCGAGCACCACGCCTCCGCCAATGGTCACGACTGGAGAAAACTGGCGCACGATGAAGCGATCTCCGGGCAGCAGCAGCATGGGTTCCGCGAATCTCAGTTGCGCATAGGATTCGCCTCCCGGCTTCAGCTGTCTTGCTCCAAACAGCCGCACTTCCCCGATCGTTTCTGTCGTGTGGGCATGAAAGTGGACGCGCGCGCCGTCCTTGAACGGCTTGGCTGAAGGAAGCAGGGAAAGCAGCGCATCGACTCGCGATGTGGAACGAAAAGTATCCGCGGTGGCTAGAGTCATGCCGCGCGCGAGATCTTCCGTGGAAAGTCCTGCGAGATTTAGTGCGGTGCGCTGGCCTGCTACAGCGGATTCGGCGGGCGAGCCGTGCACCTGCACGCCTCGGATTCGAACTCGCTTGCCGACGGGAAACACTTCGAATTCTTCTTCTTGGCGGATCGTCCCGGCAACCAGAGTGCCGGTGACGACCGTGCCGAAGCCCTTCATGGTGAAGACGCGATCGATGGGAAGGCGGGTCAGCGCTGCGGAGTTCTTCGCCGAAACTTCGGTTGCGACTCTCGCGAGCGCGGATTTCAAGTCGTTCAACCCCGCGCCGGTCAGCGAACTCACCGCAACCATCGGCGATTGCGCCGCGTCGAGAAATGATCCTCGCACATAGTCTTCCACTTCCAACCGCACTACCTCGAGCGTCTCCGCATCGACGGCGTCGGATTTTGTGAGCACGGTGATGCCGCGGCGGATCGCCAGCAGACGGCAGATATCGAAGTGCTCGCGAGTCTGCGGCTTGATTCCTTCATCGGCGGCAATTACGAGCAGCACCAGGTCGATGCCCCCCACGCCCGCCAGCATGTTGCGCACAAAGCGTTCGTGGCCGGGGACGTCGACGAAGCCAAGGCGAATCGTGCAACCATCGGGTGCAGGGAGTTCGAAGTGGGCAAATCCAATGTCAATGGTGATGCCGCGCCGCTTTTCTTCTTCGAGACGGTCGGCGTCAATGCCGGTGAGCGCTTTTACGAGCGCCGTCTTCCCGTGATCGATATGTCCGGCCGTACCGACGATGACGGACTTCATCTGCGACAGTATAGACGGCTCAGCGAACAATTCTTATCGACGCTATTCACGAATTCGACATGCGAAAACCTTGTGGAGATGCGACAATAAAGATTCCCTGATGACCACCTCTGCGATCAGTCCTTTTGCCGTTACGCCGGAGATGATCCGGGAGCATGGCCTCACTCCGGAAGAATTCGAAAAAATCAAGCAACTGCTGGGCGGACGCGAGCCCACTCGGACCGAACTCGGCATTTTCAGCGTGATGTGGAGCGAGCACTGCTCGTATAAATCGTCGCGCGTCCACCTGCGGCGTTTGCCAACGCGCAGCAAACTGGTAGTGCAGGGGCCGGGCGAGAATGCCGGCATCGTTGACATTGGCGACGGCTGGGCATGCGCGTTCAAAATCGAGTCGCACAATCATCCGTCGTTTATCGAACCATTTCAGGGAGCGGCCACCGGCGTCGGCGGAATTCTGCGCGATATTTTCACCATGGGCGCGCGGCCGGTTGCGGTTATGGATTCGCTGCGGTTTGGGCCGATTCAGGCTGCCGAGAACGCGGGCGAGGGCGCCCGCGCTACACAGGCCGAGATTCACAAGAACCACTCAGTAATGGAGGGCGTGGTCTCTGGCGTTGCTTCGTACGGCAACTGTTTCGGCGTTCCCAACCTTGGCGGCGAGGTGAAGTTCGAGGCCTGCTACTCCGGCAATCCGCTGGTGAACGCGTTCGCTCTGGGCTTGGTCCGCCGCGACCAGATTTTTTACGGCCGCGCATCGGGCACGGGGAATCCCGTAATTTATGTCGGCTCCAAGACCGGACGCGACGGCATCCACGGTGCCACCATGGCGAGCGAGGAGTTCAGCGAAGGTTCGGAAGCGAAGCGGCCCAATGTTCAAGTCGGAGATCCATTCCTCGAAAAACTGCTGTTGGAAGCCTGCCTAGAAGCCATGCAAACGGGCGCCATCGTTGGAATACAGGACATGGGCGCTGCCGGGCTGACCTGCTCGACCTGCGAGATGGGCGGGCGCGGTGGTACTGGAGTGGAAATCGAATTGGATCGCGTGCCACAGCGCGAAACCGGCATGACGCCTTACGAGATCATGCTTAGCGAGTCGCAGGAGCGCATGTTGCTGGTGGCGCAGAAAGGCCGCGAAGAAGAAGTCTTCCGCGTCTTCCAGAAATGGGGACTGGATGCGGTCGAAATCGGCAGAGTCACCTCGGATGCGAAGATGCGGGTACTGGAACATGGCGTAGTGGTGGCTGAAATTCCGAACGCCGCGCTCACCGATGACGCGCCGGTGTACAAACGTCCGCTGGCGCGCTGGGAACCGCCGGTTGATCGGGAGATGCCGGAGCACATTAAGCTTTCATTCCTTGGCGGCCCTCAGGGGCTAAAGCCCACGGCTTTCGGAGCGGCGAGCGGCACGGCTGAAGCCGTGCCCTTCCCAAAACCTCTTTCCGAACCTCTTTCTGAAAACGGGGCTGGGGATTTCACCCCGAATTTGAAGCGACTTCTGGCGAGCCCTAACATTTGCTCGAAGCGCTGGGTGTGGCAACAGTATGACCACATGGTGCAGACCAACACGGTCGAAGCGCCCGGAGCGGGCGATGCGGGTGTCATCCGCATCAAGGGCTCTAAGCGTGGACTGGCCATGGCGCTCGACGGCAACAGCCGGTGGTGTTACCTGGATCCTCGCCTTGGAGCGATGCACGCGGTTGCGGAAGCTTCCCGCAAAGTGGCTTGCGCCGGAGCGACTCCCATCGGCGCCACCAACTGCCTCAACTTCGGAAATCCCGAGAAGCCGCATATCATGTGGCAGTTTTCGCAGGTGATTGACGGCATCACAAAGGCCTGCGAGGAACTGGATACGCCGATTACCGGCGGCAATGTCAGCTTCTACAACGAAACTCTCGGCGAGGGGATTTATCCGACTCCGGTGATCGGGGTGGTGGGAATTCTCGAAGACGTCCACAAGACGGTTAAGATGCACTTCTCGCAAACCGGAAAGAAGATTCTCCTGCTGCGCGCGAATGAGGCTGGCGACGCCGTGGATGCCGAATTGGAGTTTGGGTCATCCGAGTACGCGAAAGAAATTCTCGGAGCGGTGTGGGGCTATCCGCCGGAGCTGGATATCGAGAAGGAAGCCACGCTGCAACGTGCGCTGGTGGCCATCATCCAGGCGGGGCTGGTCGAGTCCGCGCACGACTGCGCCGACGGCGGCTTAGCGGTGGCGCTGGTGGAATCGGCATTGCCAGCCGGAGTCGGACTGAGCGTCAGATTGCCCCAACAGAAACTCGCGCTTGAGTTTTTATTATTCGCCGAAGATGCGAGCCGGGTGGTAATAAGCTGTGACCCCAGCCATGTGCGGCGAATCCAACAGGTAGCGGAGGAGTATGAAATCTCCGCGGATGTGCTGGGCGAGACGGGATCTGATCGGGTTGAGATTTCGGTGGGCAACGATTTCGTGATTTCTGCGAGCGTGCAGGAGTTGCGGGAAGCGTATGAAGGCGCGCTGGAGAGGGCACTGTCCATAAACTGAGCAATCCAAAGGGGGTTGATTATCAGGAACAGAGATCGCTGATATGGACTTCTCGATGACCAGGAAGTGGCTCCGTTTTGCTTATGGGTTGTCGGCGGCTCACTTTGTTTTTCTGTGTTTTATTTGTTTTAAGGATCTCGATGGCATTGTGGAGAGAATCGGGATGCTTGATTTTCCTCTAACGCTAGTGGCTTCTCCAGTACTGATGAATATTGATCTATCTACAGTCTGGATCGTTCTTTATTACGCAGTTGGCGGCACGCTCTGGTGGTATGTTGTGGGCAGATTCCTGGACCGGCTTATAAGCTAAATGCTGACTTCTGACAAATTTCATGATGAATGCGGCGTGGTCGCCATCCACGCGCATCCCGAGGCGGAGAAGCTTGCCTATCTTGGACTGCATGCCCTGCAGCATCGCGGACAGGAATCGGCGGGTATCGTTACCTCCGACGGCGAGCGCCTGCGCCAGCACAAGGCCATGGGGCTGGTTGCCGATATCTTCGGCCACGAAGTGCTGAGTTCTCTGCGCGGCGTTCTTGCTATCGGCCACACCCGATATTCGACCGCCGGCGATTCGGCCTTGCTAAATGCCCAGCCCATCATGGTGCAGTCCAACAAGGGCACGATCGCGATTGCTCACAATGGCAACCTGACGAACGCGCACGCGATTCGCGCGAAGCTGGAAGGCCAGGGCTCGATCTTCCAAACCAACAGCGACACGGAAGTGCTGGTTCACCTGATTGCGCTTTCGCGCGAGCAGACCCTGCCTGATGCTATCGCCGATGCGCTGCGCCGGGTGGAAGGCGCCTTTTCGCTGGTGATGATCAGCCGCGACCGTATCTTCGCCGCCCGCGATCCGCGCGGATTCCGCCCACTGGCCATGGGCCGCATTCCGGCGCTGACGAGTGAGAAAAAGGACACGGTCGTTTTTGCCTCGGAAACCTGCGCTTTTGATTTGCTCGGAGCCACTTACGAACGCGACGTCAAACCCGGCGAACTGGTCATCGTTGGACCGGAAGGGATCAGCTCGCGTTTTTACTCTCCGTCTCCGGCGCAATCGAGCTGTATTTTCGAGCATGTTTATTTCTCCCGTCCCGATAGTCTGGTGTTTGGACGCTCGGTCGACCAGAGTCGCGATGCCATGGGACGCCAGCTGGCGCGCGAAGCTCCGGTGGACGCCGACATCGTCGTTCCCGTCCCTGATTCCGGCAATACCGCGGCTATCGGATACGCCGCCGAAAGTGGCATCCCTTTTCGCCTGGCGCTGATTCGCAACCACTACATCGGACGCACTTTCATTGAGCCGCAACAGGCGGTCCGCGACTTTGGGGTGAAGCTGAAGCTGAATGCGGTCCACAGCTTGCTCGAAGGCAAACGAGTGATTCTGGTCGACGATTCCATCGTGCGCGGCACCACCAGCAAGAAGATCGTGCGCATGATTCGCAACGCGGGCGCGAAGGAAGTCCACATGCGGATTTCCTGTCCGCCGACCATTTCGCCCTGTTTCTACGGGGTGGATACGCCTTCAAAAAAAGAACTCATCGCCGCGAATAAGACGATCGAGTCGATTCGCGATTTCATCGTCGCCGACTCGCTCGCCTATCTCTCGCTGGAAGGTCTTAAGAAAGCTTGCGCGGACGGGGAAAAAACCACTTACTGCTCCGCCTGCTATACGGGAAATTACCCCACCAAGATCGACGTGGAAGAGATTCTGCCGGTGGTCGCCTCGCGATAATGCTCTGGCGAAAGTGCGATCCAGCTCTTCGACTCTATCTTCATCAGACTTTATTCATCAGATTTTGTCATCCCGAACGAAGTGAGGGATCTGCATTTTGCGACGAACTGCAGATCCCTCACTTCGTTCGGGATGACAATTCATAGGGTTTTTCTCCCTGTCGACTTGGGAGGTGCAGTGCCGTCTATCCGATGGTATTCTTTTCGAGCCAACTAAGCTGTATCGGCCGTACTTGCGATGACGAAAGCATTTTCAATTTTCGCGTCGAGGTCTCAACTGGGGCCTTTTGAGCAGCAGGTGCTGCAAAAGCTTTGGTCGCAGGGCAGCGCCACGGTTCGCGAACTGCTTGCGGATGGCCAGATTCACCAGGCCTATACCACGGTGATGACGACCATGGACCGTCTCTACAAGAAGGGCCTGCTCGACCGTGTGTCCGAAGGCAGGGCGTTCCGCTATAGGCCGCGCCACTCTCACGAAGAGCTGCAACGGGTCACGGCGCTGGAGAGCATCCGGCAATTGCTGGGGTCGGGCGACGCGTCCTCGCTGCCTCTTTCGTATCTGGTGGAAGCGCTCAGCGCCCATGACGCGCAACTTCTCGATGAGCTGCAACTCCTGGTAGAACGCAAGCGCCGTGAACTCAAGGCCTCTGATAGCAAAGGCAGTGATAGCAAAGCTCGGGGGCAACGCTGATGTTTGCGCTGCGTGGAATCGCCGTCTCGCTCGCGTTCTTCGTTCTGCTCTACTGTCTGCTATCGACGCTGGTGGCAGCCGCATGGCGCTTGCTGCGGTGGTTGCGTGTGAGGGAACAGAGCCTGGCCGCTTTGCTCTTCGCGTTTCGCGTTCTTCCGTTGGCGGCCTCGGTGGTCATTACATTCGCGTTTGTTGTGCCTTCGTTCCAGCTTCTGGAACCGCGTTCGATGGATATTGACGAGGGCATGGGCGCCGTGCCGCTCGCGCTGGGCGTTTGCGCGCTCTTGCTGATTGCCTGCGGCTCCTTTCGCGTATTCACGGCTCAGATCCGGACCTCTCGCGTGGTGGCGCGCTGGCTGGAAGGCGCGCATCCGATGGAGGTGGATGCTCTAGCCCAGACCGTGACTTTTCCGTCCAGATGTGAGGCTCCGCCGCTTACGCTGGTCGGTATCCGCAGGCCGAGAGTGCTGGTTTCAGAATCCACGGTTGCGCTGCTGAGTCATGACGAACTGCGAGTCGCCCTCAAGCACGAGCTCGCGCACATGCGGTCTCGGGATAACTTGAAGAAACTCGTCCTCCGCTTTTGTCCCTTCCCCGGGATGGCCGGGCTGGAGAGTGCCTGGTCCCAAGCCGCGGAATTGGCCGCCGATGATGCGGCGGTCGCGCGGCTGGACGACGCCGTTGACCTGGCCGCAGCCCTGGTCAAGCTCTCCCGTCTCGTTCCTGTCGAAGCGGCTCCGCTGTGCACCGCGGGCTTCGTGACCGGATCCATCAGCGCACGCGTGGAGCGTCTGCTTTCGTGGGATGAATCGGACAAAGATCGAGCGACGCGAATAGGCACGTGGTACGTCATTCCATCAGTTGCTGCGCTGCTGTTGTGTGTCTTTGCTACTTACGATCCTGCGCTTTCGCTGACGCACGAAGTGACAGAATGGCTGGTTCGCTAACTCCTGCTATTTTCCGCCGAGCGATTGTCTTTCTATGCGCACTGCCAACCACACTAACCGGCACCACTATCGCTGGTAGTAACTGGCGCGTCCCGATACTCTCGGTGAACTAGTCTGCTTCGCCGCGCAGGCCATCGTCTCTCAGCAACTTTTAACCGCGGCAACGCCTTTGTTCACTGGATGGCTTTTTCATGCTTGCTGGTTTTTCGCGTTCTGAAATATGCAGATCGAGTTCTCTCATCTGCGCCGTTTTTCTTTTGATGTTCGTCTCTGTTTCTTCACTGGTGTGCGCCCAGAATCCGAACGGCTCGCTTCGGGGAGAGGTTCAGGACGCGAGCGCCGCGCGAGTCGCGGGGGCTCGGGTGGTTGTGCGGTCAAACAGCTCTTCCATGACCCGCGAGGCAAAGGCAAATGATCGGGGAGAATTCCGCATTGAGGGCTTGCTGCCGGGTTCCTATCGCGTCACCGTAACCGCCAATGGTTTTGCCCAGGCTACGGCCGACGTCGACGTTGCCGTCAGTGTGGTGCGCGATATCGCGGTTACGCTCAAACCGGCAAGTGGAAGTGAGACGGTGAATGTGCAGGGGAATGCTTCCTCGATTGCGACCCAGTCGATTGACACGGCGAGCGCGGTGCATGGCGGCGTGGTTGGCAGCCAGGACCTCGAAACTCTTCCGCTCCCGGCGCGCAGCTTCGCGAACATCGCTTATCTTGTGCCCGGAACTGAGCCGGTCGAGCCTTCCGATCCCACCAAGGCGCGCATCACCGCCGTCTCCACCGGCGGAAGCTCCGGCTTGAACAACGAACTGTCGGTGGATGGCGCCGACAACTCCGACGACTGGATTGGTGGCTTCCTGCAGAATTTTACGCCCGATGGCATTCAGGAATTTGCCGTGCGCATTTCCAATGAAGACGCTGACACCGGCTGGACAACTGCTGGGTCGGTCGTGATCACCACCAAGCACGGCACCAACGAGTGGCACGGAGATGGAGCTTTCTACGAGCGTGCGGCCGATCTCAATGCGCGGTTCCCGATTGAGAATCCGGCGCCCAATCCCAAGCAGCCGTTCTCGCGCCAGAACTATGTCGGTACGCTCGGGGGGCCGATCGCTAAAAACAAAGTGTGGTTCTTTACTTCGTTCGAGCATGTCCACGAGAATGCCAGCATCGCCTACAGCCCGGCCAGCACCGCGCAATTCAATGCGCTGAGCGCGATCGCTTCTTCGGGATTGATTCCCGGCGTCCCATCCATCGCCGTGCCCGCTAACGTTCCGATCCCTTTCCGCGACTATATCGGCTCGCTCCGTTTTGACTGGGCGCAATCCGCTAAGTCACAGTGGTTCCTGCGTACTTCTGGAGATAGCTACCTTACGCACAACGCGCTGGTGCAGCAGGCTACGCTGCCCTCGACCGGACTGACTACGCGCAACGACTACTGGAACACCGCGCTCAGCAATACTTATGCTTTCAGTCCGACGTGGCTCGGCAATCTCGTGCTCGACGCCAGCCTGTTGCACCTCACCCAGACGCGCAACTCGGATCTCGGCTTCGCCCTGCAATTTCCTTTCAGCGTGACGGCGCTGACCGTCTCCGGCTTCGAAACTTTTGGCGACAACCAGTTCGCCACTCCCATCACTCTTTTCCCCGACTTGCGCAATCAGGACAAATACCAGGTCCGCCATGACCTGAGCCACGTTGCGGGCAGCCACGCGCTTAAGTTCGGAATCGACTTTATTCATGAGCCGGTGCTCGGCGGCGCGTTCGCGGCAACGGCGGAGCAGTTCACCACCTATCCGTTCAATCCCGATTGCTACGTCAATCCGGTCGGCTCCGACTGCGGAGGAGCCACCAGTGCTCTGCCGTTTTATTACACTCCGCCAGCCTCGCAGTGCGATCCGCCGCCCCCTACGCCACCGCCTGGGATATCGCCCATCGCTTGCACTTTTACTTCCGCAGGCGACGGCAGTTTTTCGCAGAACATTCAACGACTCGGGCTCTACGCCCAGGATTCGTGGCGCATTTCGCACCACCTCACGGTCAACTATGGCCTGCGTTATCAGACGACGTTTGGGCTCTTCGAGGGATCGGGACGAACTCAGGCTGAGAACAATGCATACATAACCCTGCAGGCGTTGCAGATTCCGATTGTGCCGAGCGTGCCGCACGATTATCGAAAGCAGATCGCGCCTCGCCTGGGAATTGCGTATTCCCCCGGCGGCAGCGAGAAGACCGTGTTTCGCGCCGGTTTTGGCATGTTCTATAACGACTTGGCGCAGAACGGATGGGCCACTGCATTTCAAGGCGTCAACAACACGAACGCAACCACCGGGCCGTGCAGCCTGACCGGTAGCTCCGGCACTTACGCGCTCACTGGCTCGGGCTGCCTTACTGGTGGCGCCGCGAGCAGCGGCAACCTTCTCGGCTCCAACTACAAGACGCCTTATGCCATCCACATTACGGGCGGCGTGCAGCACGCCTTCAACGAACATTGGCTGATGAGCGCCGATTACACGCACGAGCAGGGTAATCACGGATACCGCGCCTACGGCTATGGCGGCGCTGCCGACATCTTTACGCCGCTCATCCCCGCATCAGACCCGGACTATGCCACCGATCAGGCGAACGTGGTTCCCAGTGTGAATGTGTTCAGGTCCGACAACCGTTCCAGTTACAATTCCCTGATGCTGCATTTTCAGGGCAATATGCGCCGCTTCAATCTGGTGGCGAACTATACGCTCTCCAAGGCGCAGACCTGGGGTTGCCTGCTGGGCGAACTCTTTGACTATGTGAATGGCGTGTGCAATCCGCTGAATGCTTTTGGACCCGGCGACTACGGTCCGTCGGGCGAAGATGTTCGCCATCGCTTTGTGCTCGCCGGTACGGTGCACCTCCCCGGCGGATTCGAATTGAGCAGCATCTCCCAGTTTGAGAGCGCGCGCCCCATCACCATCACCAACCTGAACAACACCGGGCGCATTTATGTGAACGGCCAGCCCACCAGCCTCGACGAATTCCGTGGGACGCCCTACATTCAGGTGGACATGCGGGTCACGCGCCCGTTCAAGATCGGCGAGCGCTGGGAGATTAATCCGTTCGCGGAGTTCTTCAACATCTTCAACCGCAACAACCCGGGAGCTAACTTTGCCGTCAATGTGGCGCAGTTGCCGGTCCCCGCGGCCCAGATGCAGCCGGATCCCGTCACCGGGATCACCAACGTCACCAGTGTTTGTACGGTGGCAGACTGCTCCCAGACCGGGCCTGTCACCAGATTGAAGCAGCTTGAGATACCCGAGGGGGCTTTGGGAGATTTCTTTGGCCCGGGTACGACGGTTGGGATTCCATTTGCGGCCCAGCTGGGTGTGCGGGTGACGTTCTAGGAGCCTGTGGTGAAACTCCAATCGGCTCCCCAGCGCCTGAAGGCGCATTCATAAGCACCACTTACGGCACGCCTGAAGAGGCTGCGGAAAAAGTCGTTCCCGCGCAGGAAGTGTGACCCCAGCGGCTAAAGCCGTCGATGAAAATAGGCTAGTTATCGCAGCGGTAAACCGCTGCGCCACCCAAAATCAGTTGCAACAGCGAGTTTTTCCGCAAGCCGTGAAGACGTGCCCTGATACGAAACGCATTTATGCCGCGGGCTGCAGGGCCGAACAAACTCGAACCGCTACGATCCAGCGTGCGTCATCGGAGTGGCGTCGGTGGCGATGCAGATCCAGGAGCCGTTTCGGTTGATCCAGGTATCAATGAAGCGTTCGCGATGAACTACGGACTTGCCTCCATGGGTTTCCTTGACCGCGATCACTCCGATCGCGATGGCAGTGTTTCCGAAGACGCGCACGGTGAGCGATTCGGGCGCGACCTGCTCCTGGTTGGCATTGGATGATTTGACGCTGGCGAGGAACTCGGACTTGGTTTTGAGGGAGCCGTCATCTTCGACCAGGACTAATGAATTATCCAGGATGGCGGCCAGGGCTGTAGTGTCGCGGGCTTTATAGGCCTGGTTCCAGGCTTTTTCGAGGGCGAGAACCTGGGCGCGAGCGGTAGCATCGTCATCTTGGGCGGAGATGAGCACGGCGGTGGCGCACGCTAAAGCCAGTATCCAACAGCCAATCCGTTTCCGGTTCATTCACGAGCCTCCGCCCACATGGCCGTTTCACCCGGAATATAGCAGACAAGAGCGGGCGGGATTAGTTCCGGGGCTGGTACGCGATGCGGGGGAGCAACCCTTCGAGGTCAGTTATAATCTTGCTACAGAGTAGCCGTCCGTGGCGAGCCGGTGAAAGCGCTTCGGATCCCGCCTTCCGGGGAACCGTCGTAGGAGTTGGCTAAGGGGTAATTTGGAGCCAGAGATGGAATTCCCGGGGAAAAGACTGTTGAAACTCCTGGTGGAACATGATCCCGCGAGCCCGGAATTCCGGAGCGGAGTTCAGGCAGCCCTTCGCCCGACGGCCGACGTCTCGACAACCGCGGGATTTGTGGCACTCAGCGACGGCGAATTCGACCTGTGGCGGGACGTCTTCGTCCAGCAGAAGATGCCTTGGGGACGCTTCGTGCAGTCCGCGCTGTTGCACGGGGCGGCAGTTGGCCTCATCTATACGATCTCGCTGGCGTGGATTCGACAGCAGAAAATTCTGGATCACGCCGCGTTTGACCGGTCGTCATTGGTAACTTATTCGCCCGACGAATACCTGCCGCCGCTCGATACGGGCGCACCCAAGATGCCGAAGGCGGTAAAGGGAGACCCCGTCTACGCCAAGCAGCCGATCCTTTCGGTTCCGCCGGAAGCGGATAACCGGTCCCAAACCATCGTCGTGCCGCCCGATCTCAAGCTCGACCATGACGTCGCCTTGCCCAACATCGTGGCCACGGGAGCCATCGTTCCAGCTGTTCCGCTGGATGCGACGCAAGCCCCGATGACGCGCCTGGCCGCACCGGAGATGCAGGTTGTCGCACCCGCGCCGGACGTGGAGTTTGCACGGGACCGCGTGGTTACGGCAGGGATGAAATCGGATGTGATTGAGCCGCCTCCGGAGTTGACGAGATCGACCAAGGGACGCGTCGGGGTGATGAACATTGGTCCGAGTGATGTGGTCGCGCCGTCTCCGCAGCTTACGCTGACCGAACAACATTCGCTGGCGGCGCGCGGGCGCGGACGGCTGCCGGGCGGTGGCGTACAACCGGTGGGCCCTCCACCGAGCGTGGCTTCGGCGGGCGGAGGCAATTCGAGCGGACGGCTGATTGCGTTGGGGATTCATCCCGTGGCGCCGACGGGACCGGTGAAGGTTCCCGAAGGCAATCGCCGGGGAACATTTGCCGCGACTCCGCAGGGAAAACCGGGCGCTTCGGGAACTCCGGATGTGGTGGGAGCGAAATCGGATGCGAAGGGAGCAGGGGGTCGAGGAACGCGCAACGGCTCTCTACCGGCTGGCTTGCATGTGGGCGCGGCGGACGACGCGCGCGAGATGGCTAGTCTTTCGTCATCGTCATCGTCACCGGGGGTGACGCACAGCGCCCGCGCCGCGTCTCCGGTTTCCGACGATAAAATCACCGACATGGACCGCAAGGTTTTTGGCGGCAAGCGCGTATATGGGCGGACGCTGAACATGCCGAATCTGAATTCCTCGACCGGCAGCTGGGTGATAAAGTTTGCGGAACTCGACGGCGGGCGGAGAGAAGGGGAACTGCTGGAGCCGGTGGCCACGGAAAAATCGGATCCCGGGTATCCGCTGGAATTGATTCGCGCTAACGTGCACGGCATGGTCACGCTCTATGCGGTCATTCAGGCGGATGGAAAGGTCGGTGACATTCGCGTCCTCAACAGCCCGGACGAACGGCTGGACTCCTATGCGGCGAAAGCCCTGGCTCGTTGGAAATTCTTGCCCGCGGAAAGAGCGGGGAAACCAGTAGCCCTAGAAGCCGTGGTGGTGATTCCGTTTCGGGTTCGGCGCAGTTTCTGAAGCAGCCGCTCAGATTGTCGTCTTGCCTATGGCGCAGATGGCAAACCCTGCGCATCCCATACATTCTGAGCGGCTCCGGTTGCAAGTCTTCGGCCGCCGGTTACTAGAAAAGCGGCTTGAGCGCTCCGAAGACGTGACTCACGTTGGTCGAATTGCTAGTGTGGCAAGTGAGGCAATTCGAACCCCCATGTCCCGGTCCCAGAGCGTTGTCTATGCCCTGCTGGTACGTTTCCATCGTGGTGTTGGACAATGCGCTGGTGCCAACCGGACAACCATTAGTCGTTCCGCAGTTGGGAGAGTTGTCACCGTTGCCGATGGGACTGAACCCATTGACCGTCCAGGTGGCGCCGGTCATGACGTAGTTCTGGCGCACGTCGGTACTCGCCAGCATGGGGCTAACACTGTTGTTGATGGAAATAATCTCCGTGTTCGATGCGGCGGTGGAAGGGTCCACCGGGTTTGGAGTGATGTCGGAAGCTCCTCCGAACGTCTTCCATCGTATGGTATCGCTGGGAGAGATCGCGAACGGCGGTGGCGGGTTAGGGGGGTTCGCAGAATTCGCATTGATGTTCGGAGGCGAATTGAATGTCATGTGCGCGATGTTGAAGGAGGAAGCGGTGGTCTCAGAGAACACCCAGGGGACGCTGACGCCTCCGATGACCGGCAGTGTTGAGACGCTTTGAGACTGTTTCACTGTCGCGACTACAGGCGCGCTCGAAGTGCCTGTGTTAGTGATGTACGAGTATTCCCCAGCAGGGGTATTGGCAACGTGTTCAAAGGTTGACCAGATCATCTCCGGATGGCCTGCGGCGCTGCCCACAACGTGCATGCCAACCAACGCCAACTGTACGGTTTTCTGCCCAGTGGCAGTCATGACTGTAGTCGTACTCGATGGTGTGGGTGGCGTATAGGTCGGTATGGTGGCGGTCATGGTGATATAACTGCTCGCGTTCGGGAGCCCCGCCGCTTCGATCCACGCGGACTTGACTTCGATGGCCAGCGCGTTGGCGTCAGGAAATGTTTTCCCGTGTGCCGTAGCAAAGGACGTGATATTGCTCAAATCGGACCCTGCCGTCGGAAATTGGGTGGCAGAAATCGCTCCGTCTTTCACTCCGGTGGCAAAGTAGGCGTAAACGTCGTTCACAATGGTTGCGTAGTAGAGGAGGGACCCCCCGGCGGACGCCTGCGCCTCCAGCACGGCGCTGCCGAGAGCGCTGCCTACCGCTTCGCCTTGCTCAACATCGATGACCGCGAGAGACGGATCGATAAAAATCGGGAACCCGTCGATCAGAAATCTTTGCGCAACTACCATCTCGTTCACCTGCGCTCGATCGATTTGCTTTCCGCCTCCGGAGGGTGACGGCTGAATCACCTTGCCGCTGGCATCCAGCAGGATGGCCTTACCGCCCTTTTCCACTCTGACGTGGGCGATTTCGACCGTCTGGCCGGTGACATCGCGGACGAGGGGCTTCACGCCCTCCTTTGCCGGTGCGAATTCAAATAGTGTTCCGGACCTGTCAAAAAGCAGCTGCAGTCCCCGCGGACCGGCTTGGGCGGCGCGCAAAGCGAAGGGCCTGATGAAGCCCGCTGAGTGCGGGAGGAAGGTGCGGCTGCCGTCTACGAGAGAAGGGGGTGAGACGTCATAGAAAGCAGGCGAATCAACAATAAGTCCGCCGCCTCCGCCGTAAGTAAGTGGAGCCGGCGAGGTCAGCCACAGGAAATCCTGCTTCGCCCACTGGTAGAAGCTGCAATTCGGGATATTCGGGAAGGTGACACTATTCGCCGGGGCGAAGACGGTACCCACGGGCGCCGGTATCGGTGTCGAAGGGTTTTGGAACCAGGTCGCAAATGTCGTGGGCGTGACGGTGCAAACGTCGGATAACCCCAAGGGGGATGGAGGCATACAAGCGCTACTGGCACAAGCGTCGGTCGGCAGCAAGGTCAGCGCGTTTAGCGGCGGTGGTGGCGGTGACGGCGGGCAAGCGGTAAACACCATAATCATCGCTGCTGCAACTAGTATCAGCACAAGACTTGCGCCGCTACTGGATCTCGTCATATTGTTACCCTCCTCGCCATGGCGGCTTGAGAGGATAGTGACGAGCGGGAAGAAAGCGTTACAAATTCAGGATTTCTAACGCGAAGCAGACGCGGATTTTTCGCCCTGTAGAACGGCGTACACTGCCGGATTTGCACAGACTTCGTAATAGTAGCGGTCGGTCCAGCGCAAGATGGATAGATCGCGGACGTCGACCTGGGCGATGCGGTTCTTGCGGATGGCAATCTTGCGAAATATTCCGTTGGCGATGGGAACGGTGCCGACGAAGAACTCGCGCTCGTCGTCGATCCAGGGGCTGTTAAACCCGGACTCGCTTCGATCTGGCGCCCAGGCGGAAAGCGAGATTTCCTGCTGGAGTTTGCGGAAGGCCGCTTCACTCAGGCAGATTCCACCCACGTTGTAGTTAAGGCGCATTTCCTCGGCGCCGGATTCGGGGCTCGCGTTGTCTTTATTATTGTTATTGCTGCTGCCTGCGTCTCCGATCTGAACTGAGTAGACCTGGAAGACTCCGGCGTCGGGTGCTAGTTTCTTGCGAACGCGCTTGTTGCAGGAGGAGAGACGGTCGCTGTCGTTGATGGCGTCGGAAATCATGATGCGGTGCTCGCCATCCATCAGGTAGAGCGGAGCCGAATCCGAGAAAGCGATGCCCAAGCCAACTTCCATGGGGGGCAGACCGGAGCGGCGCAGCAGTTCGTTGTACTCGCGCAGCAGGCTCACAATCTCCCACGCCAAAACGCAGGTGCGGCCGACGCCGAGCATGGCTTCGCCTTCGCGCTCAAGCAGCGCCACGATAATGGCGTCGCCTTCGAGGAAGACTTTGGTGGCGCCGTATTTCGCGAGCAGCTTGTTTACCGGATCATAGAAATTCAAACTGAAATACGAGGCGGCGTTCATGCCTTTTTCCATCAGCGAGCGGGTGAGGCGCGAAGAGTCGCGCACGTCGGCCTTCAGGATCACGTGGTGCAGGACGCGATCCTCGGCGGGCTTCTGGTCTTCGGGAGGCAGGAACTCGTAGAGCATGCCGTTGAGGGTGGAGAGCTGGCGGACTTTGTCGTCGCTGACCAGGTTGATACTGTCAAAGCCGACGGTAAGGGCTTCCAGGCCGCGCAGGTCACGGTGATAGCAAAAGAGGTCGTGCAGAAGGCGCGCGGCAAAGTGATTGCGCTCGGAACTGCGGCAGGAGGCGACGCGTCCGATGGCGGCAAAGAGCCGGTCAGAATGGAGCCGGCTTTCAGCAATGATGGTTTCGACGCGCGCTGCTTCTTCGCGGAAGATGAGCGCGTTCTTGATCTGCTGCGGATTCACGCGCGGCGCATATTCGGCGAGCAGGGGGACGGCTTCATAGGAAGCGATGACGTGCTGAAGCACGCCTTCGCGCTGCAGCAGACGGGTCCAGATGTCGAGGCGGTCGGTTCGATTGCGATCTTCTTGCGTTGCGTCTTCGCCGTTGCCGGTGCCTACCAGCGTGACGGCGTTTTCGGGGACATTGAGCGCCTGTTCCAGATGCTCATCGTCGGTCGCTTCCCCGTATCCGAGTTCGCGCAAAAAATTCAGCGCGAACTGGCGGAGATTTTGGAAACGGTCGGGATCTTTCTCGAAGTTGCCGAACATGTAATAGTGCTCGGCCCAAAGATAATCGTCGCGTCCGTCATCGGTAAGAATCAGTGGATTGAGGAAAAGGCGATAGCAGTCGGCGGGCAATTCGCCGAGCAGGGAGCGGCGAGTGCGGGCCAGCGTTTCTTTTTCGATTTCGCATAGCAGACGAAACATCTCTTGCCCGGCGCGGCGAAGGATGATTTTCTTGCGCACCTGGAAAGAGGAGACGAGCCCCTGAGTCTGCATCATCTTCGCTTGCCGAACGCCCTCGAGCGCCTTCGACTTCATGCGGCACTGTTCGAGAATCCGGGCAAACTGGGTTTGCAATTCGGTGCGTATGAACTTGAGTACGGCGAGACGGCCGAGCAGATCGACCGAGGGATTGCCTTCCGCCTTGGCGCGATTCAGGATCGCGAGATGAATCGAAACCAGCAGAGTTTTCAGATCAGCGGGGCCGGGCTTGCCCAGCTTGGCGGTGCCTTCGGCGGCGCGTATGAACTTGTTTGGGGCGGCGGAGGGGACGTCCATTTCGAACAGCGATTCCACTTCGCCGAAGCGGCAGATGTAACGTGCCAGATGGAAGCTCAAATCCGCGGTGATGCGCGGGCTGAGAAAAACGTCGTAGCGGAGATTATCGACGCCCAGCTGCAAATCGCTAAAGGCGAGTTTCAGCCCGTAGTATTGCAGGTCGGGACGGCTGGGCGGTTCGGAACTGCGCAACCTGAAAATCGGGAGCTTGGGCATCGGGCGACGGTACGTTCCTCGTCTTAAGCTGTTTGCAAACTGCTGAAACTGCAATACTAAGCAGCAGACTAGCACGATGCCGGGAGGGGTCGAAAGTTACGCTGGTGTAAGCGCGGAATTATTGCGGTAACGGCTGCCGAGGGCAAAAGACCGACGCTGAGCCTATTGAGATTGACTGGCGCGGCGCGCTGCTTCGAATTCATCGCCTTTCTTCCAGTCGACGAGGTGCGCCTGGTTGGCGGCGTTCCATCCGAGCGCGAACCCGAAGCGCGCCATGGCGGCATCGGAGGTGTAGTCCATGCCGGGGTGATACTCGTCGCTCGGCTGGTGGTAATGATGGGCCGTGTAGTCGGCATCCTTATCCAGGCCCCAGGCTTCGTCGTGGCCTTTGAACTTCATCCCCTCGTTGATTGAGAACGCCGGAATGCCAACGCGCGCGAGGCTGAAATGATCGGAGCGGTAGTAGTGTCCGGCTTCGGGGCGTGCGTCGGGACGAATCCTAAAGCGGAAATCCTGCGCAACTGCCTGCACGGCGGGATAAAAGTTGGTTCTCTCGGCTCCGGAAACCTCGACTTCTTCGGGCGCGCCTAGTGGCATCACGTCGTCGAAGTTTAGGCCGAGCGAGATCCTGCCCGCCGGAATCGGAGGATGCTTGCCCAGGTATTCCGAGCCGAGCAAGCCCTGTTCTTCGGCGGTAACCGAGACGAAATAGATGGAGCGGCGGGGCCTCTGCTTTGCCTCGGAATAGGCGCGCGCGATTTCCATCAGGATGCCGCAGCCGGTGGCGTTGTCCATGGCGCCGTTGAAGATGTTGTCGCCCGTCATATCGGGGCGGATGCCGAAATGATCGTAGTGGGCGGTATAGAGGACGCCCTCGTCTTTCAGTTCCTTGTCGGATCCCGGCAGCACGGCAATCACGTTGCTCGATGCGAGAGGACGAATGTTGCTGGTCATGTGCGCGGACAAGCGAAAGTTCAGCGGGACGGGCTTGAAGGCGCGCGAGGTCGCGTCGGCCATCATCTTGTCGAGATCCATACCGGCTGCAGACGCGAGTTTGTGCGCGACATCGAGATGAATCCAGGCGGCGGCTTTCAGCTTGGGGGTGCCGTCGAGCCTGAGATACGACTTCTCGCCCGAGTTGGAATTGCGGACCACGTCCCAGCCATAGCTGGCCATCTCGGTTTTATGGATGAGAATGGCGCCGACGGCTCCTTTGCGCGCCGCTTCTTCGTACTTGTAAACCCAGCGGCCGTAGTAGGTGAGCGCCTTGCCGGCGAAAAACTTCGGATCGTCCGAGGGCGGCTCGTTGACCAGCATGAGCAGGACTTTGCCTTTGACGTCGACACCTTTGTAATCGTCCCAGTTGTATTCGGGCGCCTCGATGCCGTAGCCAACGTAGACGATTTCGGCGTCAACATTGGATTCTGGCTGTTGCGTCTGATCGTAGGCGACATATTCGTCGAGCGGCTTGAGGTCGAGTTTTTGGCCCTTCGCAGGTACGAGACTGAAGCGCGTGCCGGAGCCGGGCGTGATGCCGACCATCGGAACTTTTTGCAGGTAATAGCCGTTGTCGCCGGCGGGCTTCAGCCCGTAGAGCGCAAACTGCGTGGCGATGTATTCGGCGGCAACGTCGCCTCCGCGCTGGCCGGTGCCTCGTCCCTCAAGCAGATCGTGAGAGAGGAAGCGGACATGGGCCTCGATGCTGTCGGGACGAATGCTCTGCAGGGCGGCGATGGCGGCCGGGGGAAGGTGCGAGCCAAAGCGCGCTTCAGCACGGGGTTTCGGTGGCTTTTGTTGCGCCGCCACTTCCTGCACCAACAGCATGGCAATTGGAAACAGAACGGCGGCGAGCACGGCAATTCTGCGAATGTTCACGCGGAGCCTCGAAGCCTCAGTTGTTATGAAGTACCCCCGAATTGTAAACGGAAACAGGATGGCGGACAGCACCATCTGAGCATCGACTTGGGTAACATGCCCGCGGTTCAGCTTCTATTATCTTTGATTTTCGATTTTCTCCCGCGACCGCGGGGTCAGTTTTTCGAGCTTCAACCGGGGCGGGCGTCGCGGACGTCTTCTCCGGGCTGAAAGATGGGAGGGGGCGGCGTTTGCTGTACGGCTGCGAATTTGCGGTTAATGTCTTCCACGTCCCGTTTGACCCATCCGAAGCTGCTGATTTCGATCTGGCCGTCTTGTCCGATCAAGAACAACGTGGGGACGTTGGTCAGGCCATAAGCATTCGAGACCGCGTAGCCGTTCGGATCGTCGAGCAGAGTGCGGAAGGTGACGCCGTACTCTTTCAGAAAGGCGGCGGTGTCGCGCTGGTTGTCCTGCGAGATGCCCACGATGGTGATCTTCTTGTCGCCGTGCGCTTTATGAATGCGTTCGAGGAAGGGGAAGGTGTATTGGCAGACGGGACAGGACACCTTGAAGAAGGCAGCGAGTACCGGCCCTTGTTCCAGAGCGGATTGCAATGAGAAATTGCCGCCCGCTTCATTTTTGCCGCCGTCTTTAGTGCTAACGACAATGCTAACGACGGCGGGCAAGGAAAAGTCGGGCGATTTGGTTCCGGCCGGCAGTGCAGCCATATCTTTCGGACCTCCGAACAGGCGATCGAGCCACTTCATAGAAGAAATGCCTCGCACTTATTGGATGATGCCGCCGGCCTTCAGGATTTTCCGCGTCAACCCGGTGATGGGGATCTGCGGAATGCGATTCGTTGCGATCCACTTGCCTTTGGCGGCGGGCGAAATATCCGGCAACGGCATATTTCTTAATCGCATATTGCGCAACCGCATATTCCGTAACGGCGTATTCCGTAAAACATGAACAGTGTAATTGGTGATGGTGATGGAATGGCGAAAGGTGCGCCAGTGCGCTGCGGCTGGCAAGGGGTGCGGAGGCTCGGACGTTTGGGGCAGTTCCCACATGCCGGCCATGAGCGAGGCCGTTCTCGGGCGCTGGACGAGGCGGATACCACCGTCGCGCTGGTTCAGCACGCACCAGATTGTTTTCTTGACCTGACGAATCAAGGGTGAATTTGGCGTCTTGCCAGGCGGGGACGCCCGGCGCTCCATTGTTATTGCGCTGGTTATTGCGCGGTTCGCTCCTTGGCCGGATTGCTGTAGTACACACCATTTCCGCACCGGACACATCGGACAGCGGGGCTCGCGCGGCACGCACACGGTGGCGCCGAGTTCCATCATGGCCTGATTGAAATCCCCGGGCCGGGATTGCGCGAGAAGCGCTTGCGCATGTTTCCAGATTTGTGGCGTCGTGAGATTGATGCCGGTAAATCTTTGCAACACCCGCTCGACATTGCCATCGACCACGGCCACAGTCTCGGCAAACGCAATGCTGGCGATGGCGGCGGCGGTGTAGCGACCGATGCCGGGCAGGGCGAGCAAGGCTTCGGAGTTGCGCGGGAAGCAGCCGCCGTGTTGTTCAGCGATCTGTTGCGCGCATTGATGCAGCATGCGTGCTCGACGGTAATAGCCCAGACCGCTCCAGGCGGCGAGCACGTCGTCTTCAGAAGCCGCGGCTAGCGTTTGCACATCAGGGAAACGCTCGAGGAACGTGCGGTAATGGTCGAGCACGGCGGCCACGCGCGTCTGCTGCAGCATGATTTCGCTGAGCCAGATGCGGTAGGGATCGTGAGTTTCGCGCCAGGGAAGGTCGCGGCGATGGTGGTCGTACCAGCGGAGCAGCGCGCGCTGGACAGTCGCTAGATCTTTGGCGGGAACGGCGGCGAGCCGCGTCTCTACCCTGATGTTGGATACCACTCGCATTATGGTTGGCTGACGCTGTGCGCTATGGCTACCCATCCGGCTTTTTGCTGCTGCCACACGGTCATCATGTGCTGCGGCGCAGAGGGGAGGGGTTGCGAGCCGGCTGCGCCATTCCCGGTGGTCCCATTCGAGGTGCCATTCAGCGTGATGGTGTAGGTCACCACGATGGTGGTTCCATTCAACTCGGTTTTCAGATCGCCGAGCGTGTAATCCTTCAACTGCCATCCACGATACTGCTCAAGCGTGGCGGAGCGATCGAGCGGGCCACTGGGGGTCACGCCGGCGTAATTCGAAGCGAGAGCGCGCTCTACCTGGACCCAGTTCGCCGCTTGCATATTTTTCCAGAAGACGCGCTCCAGACCTTCGCCTCCAGTGGCTTCGGACAAGGCGCGCGCTGGATGATCGGCGTACATAGTACAGGCCGATGCGGACATCAGAACCAACATCAGCGCGGAAGTGAGCATCACAATTACAGAAACCGGTGGGGATTCGACGGTTATGTTCGGACGCATGGCGTGATTGTATCGTGACCCGGCTTGTGTGGGGACGGGGCACTGCCCCGCCACCACACAGGCGGGAGACCGGCTCCCACACAGGCGGAGCCCCGCTACCACACAATGCCAATTGACCGCTGGGAGAGAGCCCGCGATAATGATGAAGCCTGGTAACCGCGACACACGCTTGAACATAATCCCGAACCGGCAGGATGGGTATGACCGAATTCGACCGCAAGGTGGAAGAGGCTTCCGCGCGCATCAATCGTTCGGTAGCGAATATCGCCGAGACTCTGGAAAAAGAGACTTCGGAACTGGTGACGTATCTGAACGACGAGGTTGTGCCGGCGGTGCGAACGCATTCCTCAAAGGCGCTGCGAACGGCGGCGGGAAAGCTCTCCGAGTTCGCGGACTTTCTGGAGACGCAGCGCAAGAGTTCTTGAATTGCCTTCCTTCCGGCTACCCGGCGGCAGGCGCGCTCCGGCCGGTGGCGTGGCCGCTTGCATGTTTTCTCTTCCTTTTATTAGTGGGCAGCGCATTCTTGAGCGGCTGTGGCGGGCATACGCCCACGCAGGCGCAGGTTCCTCCTCCACCGTCACTTCCGCAAGAAAAGCCGGTCGCCACTCCGCCGCCGGCCGCAACGACGGGCGCAAACGAGAAAATCGACGTTCCCGCCGATGCGAAGCCGATCTTTGAAGAAACGGGGATGGCGAGCTGGTATGGCGCTCCGTATCACAACCGGCGCGGATCGAACGGCGAGATTTACGATATGAACGCGATGACAGCGGCCCATCTTACTTTGCCATTGGGTTCGATCGCGCGCATCACAAATTTGAAGACTGGGAATTCGGCGGTGGTGCGCATCACCGATCGCGGTCCGTTCGTGCCCGGACGTATCGTGGATCTTTCATTGGCTGCCGCGAAGGCGCTGGATGTGTACTTACCAGGCACTGCCAAGGTTCGGCTGGAAGTGTTAGAGGCGCCTTTGTCGCTCGATACGGGCGGACGGTGGGCGGTTCAGATCGGCTCCATCGCCGGAAAGAAAGATGCTGCTGAATTAGCGGAACACCTGCAGAGACGTTACCAGACGGCCAAAGTCCTGAAGTTCTTAAGTCCCGCTGGAGGTTGGTGGGTACGAGTGCGAGTGCTGGACGACGACCGCCAGCGCGCAACCGCTTTGGCTCACGAGACGGAGACGGTAGAGGGATCGGTGTTTCTGGTGCGGCTCGACTGAAAACATTTGTTGCACGACGCTGTTAAGTCGGTGTTATTGTTTCTTCCAGAGATAGAGAATCTATCTCCCCTATTACTTGCCGGATGATGGTAAACCAATGATCGTAATCCGATGATCTTAACACCAGGCAAGAGGAGACTAACTCATGGCGGATTGTTTATTCTGCCGTATCATTCGCGGCGAAGTGCCATCCAAGAAAGTTTATGAAGACGAGCACACATACGCCTTTGAGGACCTGAATCCACAAGGCCCGACCCACGTGCTGGTCCTCCCCAAGAAACATATTGCTGGTTTAAAGGAAGCCGCGGCAGAAGACGCGGAGCTGGTGGGGCGCTGTCACCTGGCGGCCGCGCACATTGCACGAGAGCGGTCGATTGAAGATGGCTACCGCACGGTGGTGAATGTGGGCCCGCGCTCGGGACAATCGGTCTTCCATCTGCATGTGCACCTGATTGGCGGGCGCACGCTGCAGTGGCCACCGGGATAGATCTTCTTGCGATCGCGGCTGCGTGAGAGGTCGCGCGGTGGAGTCAAGGAATCTTGCCCTTCTTGTGGTGGCAGGGCTTCGCGTTGCCTGGATGGGGCAGAGCCCCGTCACCACACAAGATGGGGCCCGGCTCTCCACTGCCAAAGCTTGGATCGTCCCGCTTGCGTCTTCTAACTCACCGGCCGACATTCTCTGGCTTACAATCGTGGGATGGCAAACCTGACACTGGTGTATGGTCTGCGCCTGTTGCCCTCCGATGAGGTCGAGGAAGTGAGCGCGGCTACGATCAAACTGAAAAACGGGCGGGATGCGCACGTCGCGATGCATATTCTCGAGGGCGCGAAAGACGAAATCGAGAAACAGCTCAAAACGAGTCTCGCGGCGTTTTTCGACATCTATCCAGAGATATGACGCTAGAAGGCATGACGCCTGCGGTATGACGGCAGGCGCGACGTCGTATAAACAGGCGGCAAATCAGGCAACGGGATGAGACTGATCTCTCTGGAAGTCGAGAGCAAGCTGCGCGAAAAAGGGCTATGGCCACAGAGCTGGATCAAGTGGGCGGCGCTCTACGTGGTGGCGCTCGAACTGTTTCTGTTCGCCGTGCAACTACTGACGCGCCGCGTCAGCCCTGCAATCTCAGAGAGCCTGACGGGCTGGATAGATTTTCTTAGCTTGCTGGCGCTGGTGCTGTTTGCGATTGCCGGGTTCGGCTGGATGCGCTCGAAACTACTCTGGCGTCTGCGGAACCGGCTGATCGTTACCTATATTTTTATTGGCGTGATTCCGGTTTTTCTGCTGGTGGTGATTTCCCTCACTACGCTCTATCTTCTTGCCGGGCAGTTCGCCAGCTTTGTCGTAACCTCGGACATCACCACTCACTTGCGCAGCATGGAGTCAGCCAACCGAACGGTCGCCCATCACATGGCGACGCAAATCTCGGACGGTGGAAAGTTGAACGCGGAAATGCTCGGTCGGGCAAGGCCGCATCGTCCGGAGTGGTTGCGGCGACAGGTGTGCGCCTGGTACGGGAACCAGTCCCAGGCTTACTGCTCAGGGCCGGAGGGCGTGCCTGGTTTTGACTCTCCTTCGTTTATCAGCGTGGATTTCCGCGACGTGGTGAGCGACCGCGGCAAACTGTATCTGCGGTCGGCGACCGTGCTCGCGATGGGGCCGGGGTCTTCATCGTCATCGTTATCCTTGCGCGTGATTCTAAGCGAGCCATTCGACAAGGAGTTTGTCGAGAAGATCGCGGCGGGTCTCGGTCGGATTACCGTCTATGGAACCGAGGGTCCGGCTGCCACGAGTTCGGCCACGCCGGCGCGGCGGGACGCGTCGCAACCCTCACCCTCACCTTCCTTGGTATTCGGTGCGGGAGGAACACGTGAGGAGAGTTTTTCCGCGGGGACGATTCCACCGGCGGGCAGCACGTTCGATCACGAGATCACTTTAAGGATTCCGCTACAGTTGGTGGATTGGGCCACGGGAAAACCACAGCGCGTAGGAGCGCTCGCGGAGGTCGAGACTCGGTCGTCGGTGCTCTATGCCAGACTCTTCGCCGCGCGCGGGGATTACGCCAAGGGCGTGGAATATATTTTGCTGTTGATCGCGATTGTGTTCGCGATCATCGAATTGCTGGCGCTGTTCATTGGAACCAAACTGACGCGCAGCATTACGTCGGCGGTGGGCCAGCTCTACGAAGCGACCACACACGTCAATCGTGCCGACTTCAGCCACCGGATCGCGGTGCGGTCGAGCGACCAGCTGGCGACTTTGGCGAACTCCTTCAATTCGATGACCACTTCCATCGAAAAACTGGTTCAGGAGCAGAAGGAAAAGCAGCGTCTGGAGGGTGAACTCGCGATCGCGCAGGAAGTGCAGGCGCAGCTCTATCCCAAGTTGATCACGCAACTGGAGACTCTCGAAGTGCACGGGTTCTGCCGTCCGGCCCGGACGGTGAGCGGGGACTATTACGATTTTCTCGCGCTGAATTCCGACAGGCTGATGCTGGCGGTTGGCGACATCAGCGGCAAAGGAATTTCGGCGGCGCTGCTGATGGCGACGATTCACTCGGCAGTGCGCGCTTACACGATCGAAGACGTGCCTGCATTGCGCGAACTAGCGACGCGCGAACTGTCAACGCGCGAATCGGTTGCGGTAGCTTCGGGGGGCTCGGGACTGATGCTCGTCACCGAGTCGAGAGGGTCGGACGTGTCTCCAGCAACGCTGCTGACACTATTGAACCATCAGCTTTACGAAAGCACTCCGGCGGCAAAATACGCAACTTTGTGCTTGGGAATCTATGACGGAGCGACGCGCCGGTTCACGTACGCGAACGGCGGTCATCTGCCTCCGATCCTGATTTCGGAAGATGGATCGTCTCAGCTGCTGAGCTGCGGCGGAACAGTGGTTGGACTCTTCGATAACGTGAGTTTTCCGGAAGCGACGGTGCAGCTCCGCCCCGGCGATGTGCTGGTGACGTACAGCGATGGAGTGACCGAGCCGGAAAACGATTATGGCGAGTTCGGCGAGGAGCGGTTGATTCAACTGGTGCGCGCGAATCGGCATCTGCCGCTGGAGCGCATCACCGAAATTGTCATGGCCGCCGTGGCCGACTGGATCGGCGAGAACGAACAGCCGGATGATATTACGCTGGTGCTGGCGCGGGCGCGGTAGGGGAGAAGCGGCTTAGATCGTCTCGATTTTTAGAGTTGGGAATGCCGCCCGATATAGGTGTGCGTCAAGAGTCAAGAGCTGATAGTCGTGCGCCGCGGCGTGAGCTCCGATCAAGAAATCCGCGAGGATGCGGCGCGCGCCAGGATCACGATGCTTGCGGCGGCGTTCCGCGTAACCGCGGAAGGCCCGGCCAGCCGATCGCCAGATCGCTTCACTCAGATGCCAATCGATAGCAATTCCCGTGTCGTCAAAGAATCCATTCACGAAATTCTCAGTGCGACCGGGAGCAGCGATCAGCTCAGCAAAGACCGGGGCTGCCACAGTTACATTCCCCCGTTCAAAAGCTGATTCCAGTGCAGCCTGCACAGCCAAGTTTAGGGATGGGTCCGGGCCCCAGTATGCGACGACCACATTGGTGTCGAGCGCGGTCGTCATTGATTACTATTCCCCGCGCATTTCCCGCAGCCAGCGGTTGATGGCCTTTCTGCCCGATCCAATTCCGGGAGTGCCGATGCCGCGATACTTTTCGAATACGCTTTGGCTGCGAACGGGACGGATATGTACGCCGTTGTTGTCGCTCTCGAAGAGCAGCCGGTCTCCCGCACGTACGCCTAGAATTCGGCGAACCTCAATGGGCACGGTGATCTGGCCTTTGCTCGTGAGTTTAGCTTGCTTTTGCATAGCGAGTTCCGATTCCTTACTTTAGCACGTTTTCCTTACTTTTGAAACGTTGGTATTTCTGGAAGATTGATACACGACCGGGTAGAGTGGAGTCGAACGGTGTCGGCTGTTCGGCAGGCCACTTCTCGAAAAGCGCGAGAAGTGGCCCACCCCGGCCCTCAGGGGCTAAAGCCCGTGGAAAGCAGGCCAGTTATCGCAGCGGTGAACCGCGGCGCCACCCGAACGCAAG